>Ga0207422_1001324_pt1 | contig 51029 bp, 44 predicted proteins | sample MarCyaLeptolynsp_FD_187757 | JGI IMG/M metagenome (GOLD analysis project Ga0207422, IMG submission 187757) | Marine cyanobacterial communities from Panama - species 1 Leptolyngbya sp. (SPAdes) | ecosystem: Environmental > Aquatic > Marine > Unclassified | place: Panama: Panama City | collected... | reverse complement strand
GGCAGGAAGATCGAATGTTAAGGGTTAGTAGTGGTCGGCGGGAACACGGCATTCGAGGAGGCCACTCTTCGGCCGGTTCCCTGCCGACCTGCCCCACGGACCCAGGAGATGCGGCGGACCTGAGCACTCCGAGGGGAAACTTTTGCCAAACTCAGCGTTAGGACAATTGCCTTATCGTCAAAGTCACGATCAGGTAAAACCCTAACCTGCGGCCACACTACCGTATTGTAACCCAATTGCAATATTTTCTGCAAAATATGCACAGATACAATGGGATTTTAGTAAATCCGTAACCTTAACGTGAAGCTAGGTTACCAGCCAAACGAACTACTCACGCACCGTAACGCGTCGCACAACATCTTTTGATTGTGTTAAAACTTGCCGTTTTCTTTGCCGTATAAAGATTTCGATGAAAGCGCAAGTGTCAGGCTTCGCCGAGATAGACCCGGACAGTTTCAAGAAACTTCGCAACCGATATCGGCTTGGAAATGTAGGCTTCACATCCACCCTGGCGAATGCGTTCCTCATCGCCTTTCATGGCAAAGGCCGTGACGGCAATGACCGGAATTGCGGAGATCGTTTCGTCTTCCTTGATCCATTTGGTCACTTCCAGACCGGACACTTCGGGCAACTGTATGTCCATCAGGATCAGATCCGGATGATGCTCACGGGCAAGCTGCAGGGCCTCAATGCCGGTCCGGGTCTGAAGTGTATTGTAGCCGTGCGCTTCCAGCAGATCATGAAACAACTTCATGTTCAGCTCGTTGTCTTCCACGATCAACACGGTTTTTGCCATACAATCCGGCCCTTCGCCCGGCGCCCTGCCGGTCCTATTTTCTCGACCCAGTCTTTTGATGCGGTAGAACCCTGCCCCCACCCGCATTAGATTTGTTGTAACCCGGAATCGTTTCAGAAAGGCAAAAAAACACAATGAAAAATATACAGGGAAAGTCATTATCCGTTGAAGAAGCTCAAGGAATTGCCACTGAAGCGCTTCTTCAACTCAGCCGGGACCCTGAACAGATCGGCCGATTTCTTGCATTTTCCGGAATCGGACCGGATATGATTCGATCTGCTGCCAACGAACCCGGCTTCCTGGCGGGTGTGCTTGAATTCTACATGTCGGACGAGCCATTGCTGCTGGCTTTTTGTGAAAACTCCAGCATAAGGCCGACCATGATCGCCGCCGCGCGCTATGTCCTTGGAGGGGGCCAGGAAGACGATGTCTGAACCGACACCCGTCCTGCCGGACGTGCTTGCACAGATCCAGGCGCTGCCATCCTCAACCAGACGACTGATTATCTGCGATGTCGATGAGGTGATCCTTCATCTGATCAAGCACCTGGAGGATTACCTGCACGAACGCGACCTTGCCTTTTTGAGCCACCAATACCGGTTCACGGGCAATATCGGCCAGCGCAAGGACCGGACTGCGTTGACTTCCGAGGAGGTCCGGCGGCACCTGTTGACGTTTTTCGATGAGGTCAGTCACAGGCAGGACATGGTGCACGGCGCAGACAAGGCGCTCGCAAAGCTTTCCGAGAACTGGGACATCGTTTTGCTGACTAATCTTCCGGGCGGGCACAACAAGCCCCTGCGCGAGAAGCTGCTGTCCGACATGGGCATCCCGTTTCCCGTTGTGACCAATTCCGGTGCAAAGGGCGGTGCCGTGGCGGCTCTTGCGGCGCGGCGCTCGGCTCCCGTCGTCTTTATCGATGACAGTCCGACCAACCACACGTCCGTACAGGCTTCCCTGCCCTCGGCGGTCCAGATCCAGTTCATTGCAGACGCGAGGTTCAGGGCGAACGCTGAACAAGATGCTCACATCGACCTGCTGACAGGTGATTGGCAGGAGACGGCTGCCTTCATCAGGGCTATCTTTTGAAGCGACAACAGAACCAGGCCGGGTTCGAAGGATAGCGGCGCCTTATCGTGACTCAAAACCATCAAGGACCAAAAGCTTTATGCAGGGATTGCGGCGCCAGGCCGGAGGCCGGGGCCAGCCGCTGCCATTCCTGCGGCAGTCCGCGCCTTGTGTCGCATTCTGAGCTCGACGCGCTGGCGATCGCACATATTGATTGCGATGCGTTTTATGCGTCCGTTGAAAAGCGGGATAATCCGGAGCTGCAGGACGTTCCGGTCATTGTGGGGGGCGGTCAGCGCGGCGTTGTCTCAACCTGCTGCTACATCGCACGCATCTACGGTGTGCGCTCGGCAATGCCGATGTTCAAGGCGCTTGAGGCCTGTCCGGACGCAGTCGTCATCAGACCGAACATGGAAAAATACTCGAAGGTGGGAAAGGAAATCCGTGAACGGATGCGGGCGCTCACACCGCTTGTCGAGCCCCTTTCCATCGACGAAGCCTTTCTAGACCTGACCGGCACCGAACGGCTGCATCAGGCCACGCCTGCCGAAACGCTGGCGCGGTTTGTCAGAGGGCTTGAATCCGACATCGGCATTTCAGCCTCCGTCGGTCTCGCGCCAAACAAGTTTTTGGCAAAACTTGCCTCGGACCTTGAAAAACCAAGGGGGTTTTCCGTGATCGGTGCCGCGGAAGCAGAAGACGTGCTGGCCGCGATGCCCGTCGGACGCATCTGGGGCGTCGGCAAGGTGTTTCAAAAGAAGCTGGAAAAGGACGGTATCAAGACCATAGGCCAGCTCCAGACGATGGATGCTGCGGATCTTGCGCGTCGTTACGGATCAATCGGCCTCAGGCTGGCAACGCTTTCCCACGGCGACGACAGCCGGTCGGTCAAGCCTTCGCGCGGTGCGAAGAGCATTTCGACGGAAACCACGTTCCGAACGGACATCTCCAGCCTGGATACCCTTCGGCCAATCCTGCGGAACCTGTCGGAGAAAGTGTCGGCAAGACTGAAAAAGTCAGACCTCTCGGGGCGCGGTATCACGTTGAAATTGAAGACCGGCGACTTCAAGACCATTACCAGAGCGCGGCACCTGACCGATCCGACGCAACTTGCCGACAAGATTTACGCCGCAGGCGAAGCGCTGCTTGAAAACGAAGTGGATGGCCGCAGGTTCAGGCTTATCGGCATCGGTGTCAGTGATCTGGAGGCCGCCGACCGCGCCGACCCGGAGGATCTGCTCGACCAATCAGCAGAGCGCCGCAAGCATGCAGAGCTGGCAGTGGACAAGCTTCGCGACAAGTTCGGCAACGCCGCAGTAGAGCTTGGTCTCACGCATGTTGCCAGAACGGTGGAAAAGCCCAGAAAGTCCTGATTTTTGGAACTATTGCTGTGAGCAGTTTCCCTCGTCATACACTTCGAGCGCAGCCATTTTTCCCTTGATGCTGAAATCGCCGTAATCCAGGTTCAGCCGCCCGCTGACACCGTTTTGAAAAAGCCAGAAGGACAACTGGTAGACCGGGGTCAGTTCGCCGGTCGCGTCCTCGGCGCCCGGATCGAAATAGGCAACCGTCACCGGCCAGTAGCTCAGACCTGCGAGCGAGGCTTCGGGACTGTCGGCGTCAGCCTTTATCGGACTTGCCGCCTTTGCGCCGATCACCGTTGTCGTGGAATAGACCTTTTCGCCGGTTTCAGCGCCGTCATAAATGTCGGCCGTGAGGAAGGACACCCCCTCCTCGGCGGCTTTGAGAACCGAGAGCAGGTGTTCCGTCGGGAAGAGGACCTCTCGGCCGATCTCAAGCGATTTTTCCGAAGGCTCCTTGAGTTCGACTGTCTTGGCGTCCGAGCCGACGCGCGCAGTTCCTCTCGTTTCTTCCACAAGCTCCTGATCCACATAGGTCTTGGACAGGAACTGGTAGCTCTCCGCTTGAGGTTCCTCGAAAGACGTCGTTTGCAGGTCGGTTACCTGCGATCCGCCATCCGTGTTCTGAAATCTTGTGACAAAACGGAAATTGACGCTGTAGCCGTCACAGGAATTTCCGGAAAACTCGTAGACCATCCGACCGCTCAGTCCGGCGATCCCGGCATTGTCATCCGATTCACCAAGCTTCATGTCATAGACTGCCCGGTGCGGAACCAGCTTTTGGCCGGCCTTGCTGCTGACTGTCGCGCCGGTCGCGGCCACCGGAAGCAGGCTGGCCGTTGCGATCATTGCAAAAAAGGAGCCGGCCAAAGACACGGACATCAGAACGCGCGACATGTGTTATTCCTCAATTCTCCTCCGGCCGGTCCTGCCGCCGGATCTCTTAGATTTCATTATGCGATTATCTGCACCTTTCGCTACCGCGAAAATGCAGAAGAACGATAAAACCCCAGATAGCATGCATTATCTCACACGACTGATCCCGGTGTGATGTTCCGAAATACAATTCGCTCACCTCGATTGTTCGATTTTCCACCCGCTTTCGGATTTGGCCTTGTCAGCATTTTCAATTTGCGCCAAAGACACGGCGAATTCGCCCAACCCGGAGACCCCAAATGAGCACCATCGAAAACCGCCTGGCTGACCTTGGCATTTCCCTGCCTGAAGCCGCGGCGCCGGCCGCCAACTACGTTCCGTTCGTCAAAACCGGAAACCAACTCTTTGTTTCCGGGCAGCTTCCAATGGCAAGCGGCAAGATCGAGGTAACCGGCAAGCTCGGCGACACTGTTGGGCTGGACGAAGGCAAGGCGGCCGCCAAGGCTTGCGCAATCAACCTTCTGGCCCAGGCAAAAGCCGCCACGGGTGATCTCGACAAGGTAACGCGCCTTGTGAAAATTGTCGGCTTCGTCAATTCGACCGCGGACTTCACCGACCAGCCTCAAGTCATCAATGGGGCATCCGACTTCCTCGTTGACGTCATGGGCGACAAGGGACGCCACGCCCGCTCTGCAGTCAGCGCAGCCTCCCTTCCCTTCGGTGCGGCCGTTGAAATCGAAGCGATCTTCGAAATCGAGGCCTGATTTTCCAAAGACACCACGAGGCAACGCCCGGCGGGACGACAGCCAACACATGCAGACAGATCTTGAAGCCATTTTCGCGCGGCCAATTGCGCACCGCGGGTATCATGATGCCGACAACGGCATGATGGAAAACACGCCGACGGCGATATCGCGGGCGATTGAAAAGAACTTCGCGATAGAGGTCGACCTGCAGGAAACGGCTGACGGCAAAGCGCTTGTTTTCCATGACTATACGCTGGACCGTCTGGCGGAAGGCACAGGCAGGGTTATCGACTTTCCGTCATCCGAACTGGTTCAAATTCATATGAAAACCGGTACGGACAGCCTCTGGCTGCTTCAGGACCTTCTTGATCTGGTCGATGGAAAGGTCCCGCTGGTCATCGAAATCAAGTCGCTGATGCGGCGCGACGCACAGGGAGATTTCGTACGCCGCGTCGTTGATCAGGTGTCGAGTTATCGCGGGCCTGCCTGCATAAAGACGTTTGATCCGGACATGCTCTCGCATGCAAGGCGCTTCAAGCCCTCAGTGCTGCGCGGGATTGTGGCGGATGGGGCAGAACCTGGTCCGGACTACACGCGCTATAGCCGAACCGACCGTTTTATCCTGCGCCATCTGCTTCACGTTCCGCGCACGCGGCCTGATTTCATATCCTATGGCGTGAAGGACCTTCCCAAAGCAGGTCCGAGCTTTTTCAGATCGGTGTTCAAACTGCCGCTCATGACGTGGACGGTGAAGACACGGGACCAGCGCGACATCGCTTCCCGGTACGCGGACCAAATCGTCTTTGAGGGTTTTGATCCCGATGCTGCCAACGGCAGGACGTGAGGCAACCGCGTTTTTCCGAAGTCACGCGTGCAGCGTGTGCCTGCCGAAATGCCGTTCCCTCTTGCGATGCAAAATGTCCGCGCTACATTTCGGATGTAGTTTCCAATTGTGATTGCTGTTGACGCATGAGTTCTTCCCAGTCTGAGGAAAACAACGGGCCGGATGTTTCCGGCAGCGAGCAAACCGTTTCGCTGCGCATCCTGTCATCCCTGAAAGACGTTCCTGCAAAATCCTGGGACAGCGTTGCCAACCCGGGCTGGAGCCTCTCGCCGACCGGAGCCCTCGCAAAGGAAGAAACATGTCCGGCCGATACACAACTGTCCACCTCAGAGTTGGCCCAGGCGCTCGGCTCGGATATTAATCCAGTTTCTGAAGATACATCCTTCAACCCCTTCCTTTCTCATGCTTTTCTTGAATCTCTGGAAGCCGCCGGCTGTGCAACAAATGCAACCGGCTGGATGCCACGCCATATGCTCCTGCAAGATGGTTCGGGAGCGGTCCTCGGTGCTGTTCCGGCTTATCTCAAGAGCCATTCACAGGGCGAGTATGTCTTCGATCATAGCTGGGCCGATGCGTTTTTCCGCGCCGGGGGTGACTACTACCCGAAACTTCAGATTTCCGTTCCTTTTACGCCAGCCACCGGACGACGGTTCCTGATCGGTCCGGGCATCAACCGGGAAGCGGGCCTGCAGGCGCTCGCAGCAGGCCTCGTGCAGGTATGCCAGCGAACCGGTGCCTCTTCCGTTCACGCCACATTTCTCACAAAGCCGGAGTGGGATGGCCTCGGCGAGCTTGGCTATCTGCAAAGGACAGACCAGCAGTTTCACTGGGAGAACAACGGTTACGACAGTTTCGACGGCTTCCTCGCAGATCTCGCCTCGCGCAAGCGCAAGGCGATCAAGAAAGAGCGGCGCGAGGCGCTCAGCGCCGAAGGCCTCGAAGTGGAGTGGGTCACCGGCTCAGACCTGACAGAAGCCCATTGGGACGCGTTTTACGGCTTCTATATGGATACGGGATCGCGAAAGTGGGGCCGCCCTTATCTCAATCGGAAATTCTTCTCGCTGATCAATGAGCGGCTCAGCGAGCGTACGTTACTCGTGCTGGCCAAGCGGGACGGCCGCTACGTTGCAGGTGCGCTCAATTTCATTGGTTCTGAAACGCTGTTCGGGCGGCACTGGGGATGCACCGAACACCACCCCTTCCTGCACTTTGAGCTCTGCTACTATCAGGCCATCGATTTCGCGATTGCAAAAGGCCTGAAGCGGGTCGAAGCCGGTGCACAGGGCGCGCATAAGCTGGCGCGCGGCTATCTGCCAACCACCACCTACTCCGCGCACTGGATCGCCCATGAAGGGCTGCATCAGGCTGTTGCCGACTACCTTGAGCATGAGCGCTTCGCCGTTGAACGGGAAAATGAGGCACTTGCCGACCACGCGCCCTTCAAGAAGGGTGACTGACAAGCGCCCCGACGTTCAGAACGTCAGGTGCATCTCCCATTGCTGGATCGTGTCCTGTGCACCTGCCTTGTCCAGAAACGCATTTATCGATGACGCGTTGGAGTCGACATTCACAAAGGTCAGTTGCTCCGCGCCCACGCTCGTACCGAGCTTTCTCAAGATCGCTGTTCCGATGCCCTTTCTGCGCTGATCGCTCCGAACCGCGATCTGTGCCACGGACCCGTCCGGATTGGCGGCGCCCCAGCCGAGCAGCCCGTCACTACCCCGAAAACCGAACAGATGTATCTGGTCTGCCAGAGCCACCAGAGCTGCCCGTCCGTTTTGCGGTGTCGGGCGTGTGTCGAAAAAGCGGCTCTCATCCTCCGGGAGCTCATCTACCGTCAATCTCGCCGGTTCCGGTCCAGCCTGACTGACAAGGCCCGGACAGTCCGCGGGAAGCTTGCACACTCTCAGGATGCGCGTTTCCGCAAATCCAAAATTGCGGTACGCCTCAACCGCCTTGTCATTGGTGGTGATGACCTCAAGCTGAAGACCGGTAGCTCCATCTGCTTTTTGCTTTTGAATGACCTCGCAAATCAGCGTCCGGGACAATCCCTTGCGGCGATGCGCCGGTGCGGTTCCAACGGAAACCGCGTAGGCCCGCCCTGCGATGCTGATATCAGGTGCGCCGGAATACCAGAAACCGGCAATCTCCGGCCCATCCATTGCCACGAAGGAATGCTCGGCAGAAAACCCGCGCTGCTTCTGGAAAGTGACAAATTTCTCAAGTGTGAGGCTGAGCGGCACCGTATAGTCTGAAAAGGCGTCGTTCATCGCCGCGCACAGTTGCGCGGCCTCTAACGTTCGGCAGTCCGTGATCTGGTAGGGCATACTATCTGTAATTCTGATCTAAGGTTTTGAATAGATTTCTTAAATCACCTTCTCGCGACACCTCATCTTGAGGCGCGAAGCGCAGCGAAACTCAAAAGACGGGCCACAAGTTCAGTCCTTGCCGCCAACACTTCGAAACACCGCCAAACGGCCCTTCTCGATGAAGCTCTGGGGTCAATCTGAAAAGGTTTATCAAAACGAAGAGAACCAACAGCTGAGTCGCTGAAACGTCGTCAGTTGAAACTCTCCGCGACATCATACATCACCGGTTCGAAGCTCTTGCAAAGGGCATGAATGCGCCGGTTGCGTTCACGCATTTCTTCTGTCCTGAGCATTGCAAGAAAGTCTTCGCGCCTGCGCCATTGGGAATAGTTCGCAATCCGTGTCTGCGCATCATTGACATGCAGTCCGGCGCCGATGAAGCCCGGCTGATGCTGGATGAAGTTCTGATAGGCGTCCTTAAGCTCGTCCAGGAGGTCGAAACATGTCCCGGGGGTCATTTCGAACGTCGTGATGACTGTTTGGCAATCGCTGTCACTGGAAATCTCAGGCATGGCTCTCCTCCATTAATTTAACCCGAAGGCTGGCACGATTTGGCAAGAGCGGCAATATGAAGAGCACCAGTATTCGCAGACCCCATGCCGGACGTTGACCTAGGCCAACGCTCCGTCGAGGTCCGCGATCAGATCCTCGGCATCTTCGAGGCCGACGGACAAGCGGAAAATTCCGTCGCCGGCGAAGTCGCGGTAGGACTGGAGCTGATCTCCTTGAAGGCGGAACGACGTCTCCATCAGCGGGTCCGTTTCCATCCAGAAAACAAGTGAGCGGTGATGGCCGAGCGAGACCGCATAGTGGATTACGTTCAGCCGGTCGATCATCTGCTGCGCGACAGAGCGGCCTTCCGCTGCATCACCGACCTGAAAGGAAATCATGCCGGAGAAGTTTGACATCTGGTGGGCGGCAAGGCCGTTCTGAGGATGCGACGCAAGGCCCGGATACATGACCCGTGTCACCTTCGGGTGGCTTTCCAGCCAATTGGCAACCGACAACGCTCCTTCCTGATGCGCCTTCATCCGCAGGGGTAAGGTGGCCGCGCCCCTGGCAATCAGCCAGGCATTAAAAGGCGACAAGACGCCGCCATGATGGATCGCGGCCTCAGCGCGCATCCGGGCGATCAGGTCTGCTCGACCGGCGACCGCACCGCCGACCGCATCGCCATGACCGCCGATGTACTTCGTGATCGAATGCATCACCAGATCAACACCAAGCCCGATCGCGTCCATCCCGAGTGGCGAGGCAAATGTCGCATCGCAGCTGTGCAGGGCTCCGGCCTGCCGCGCCAGTGCGGAAACAGCTTCTAGATCCGTCAAACGGGTTATTGGATTTACAGGTGTTTCGGTATGAATGAGCTTCGTGTTCGAGCAGAGCGCTGCTTCAACAGCGCGAAGGTCGGACATGTTGACCGTCGTGACCTCAATTCCCATGCGCGGCAAGGTGTCTCGCGCGAGCTCCGCGACACCTGCATAGGAGACATCGGAAACGATCACGTGGTCGCCAGCGGACAGAAACGTCAGGAAAATCGCCGTTGCCGCAGCCATTCCGGACGCCAAACAGAGGCAGCTCTCAGCTCTTTGCAGCGCCGCAATCTTCTTTTCCAGCATGGCAACTGTTGGATTGTCCCACCTGGAATAGATGAAACCCCCCTCACCCTCTTCCAGATCATGCGCCGAAAAACCGGTGACTTCATCGCTGACATAAGTTGAGCTCATATGCAGTGGTGGCGCAGAGGCGCGTGTTGCCGGGTCAGGCGACTCTCCGGCGTGGATCGCGGTGGTCATCGCTCCGGCCGGCCTGTTGTTCGTCTTCATTGCCTGTCCCTTTTTCCGCTCGAAGGTCAGCCTTGCGCTGCCTCGACCCCTTCTGCCCGCATACTCTTAACTGCCTCAAGCGCAAGGGAAAGCAGTTTTTCGTAATGCGCAGAACGCGAACTTCCGTGCCGCCAGACCAGATACATGACCCGGCTCATCGACGTGCCCTCAAGCTTCTTCAGAAGGAGGTTAGGCTCCTTGGGAAATTCCGACGCGATATAGGCCGCAGGAAACAGTGCAAGCCCCATTCCGATCGAGGCCATCTGGCGCAATGCGTCGAGGCTGGTGCCTTCATAATCCTGCAGAAAATCCGCGCCCGCAGCTCTCGCAAGCACCTGGACATCGTTATGCAGGCGAAAACCATGCCCGAGAGACAGGAGTTTTTCGCCCTTGAGCAGGGCAACGGGAACAACATCGAGACCTGCAAGCGGATGCGTTCTTGGAACGGCCAGCGAAACACTCTCGTGACACAGCTCACGTTCAACAAGTTGACCTGACGGCGCTATGTCGGGCGTGATGATGCAATCGAGCGACCCTGCCGCCAGTCCCTCTTCAAGTAGATTTGGGCGATCTTCGCGAATGTAGAGCTCAAGATCAGGGAAGTGATGCTTCAGAATCGGCAGCAGGTAAGGCATGAAATATGGCCCAAATGTGGGAGACACACCAAGACGGATCAAACCGCCTAGATTTGCCTGTCCCGCCTGAGCCATGACCACAATTTCGTCCAAACTCTCAAGAGCCTGCCGAGCCAGGGGTAATAGTCTTTCGCCCGCCGCCGTCAGGCTGATGTCACCCCCGCCACGCTCCAGCAGGCTGCTGCCCAACTGATCTTCTAAGAGCTTGAATTGAGAGGACAATGTCGGCTGGGACACATGACATTTTTCAGCGGCTTTGCCGAAGTGCAAGGTCTCTGCAAGGGCGATAAAATAGTCCAGTTGACGGGGCGAGGGTCGGAAACGCATGTAACAATCCCAGTCGATAGAGTTTCCCTATCAATATAATACAAACAATGTATTTCTTCTATGTGAAATGCGCCCCATATCTTGGGTGTCAACACAGCACAGCCCGAGATGGAGGTAGGAGATGTACAATCGCTTGAAATCCTTGCGCAGCCAGCACAACACGCTGGATTCCTTGATCCGCCGCGAGGAGATGCATCCCTACCCCGATACGCATCACATCCGATCCTTGAAAAAATTCAAGCTGCGTCTGCGAGACGAGATCGCCCGCATAGAAGGCGGACTGAACGCAAACCGGCTGGTCTACTGATCGGCTTCCGCAAACCCCAAACAAGAAGGGATGAGGATATGACCCCGTTCTGGCCTTTCATGGCCTTACCTGCAGTGCAACCGCAGTTCACCCGCCGGACCCGGTTGCAGGATCTGGAAGCACGTATGTCGTCCTTCCTGACAGAGAAGCAGGCGTCGAGCACCAGCTGCCCCAAGGTGCTCGACAATATCAAGGTCGCAAAGTCGACCGTCCAGCGTGAGTTGGCCACCGGTTAAACAGACCGGCCCGGGTTTCACCTTCCGAAACCGGCAGAGCCACGGCAGCTGGATCAACCCGCCCGCGAAGGCCCCGCGGGCGGGTTTTATTTTGCGCTTCTGAAGCCGGTAATCATTCCGCCGGAACAGCCGCAGTCTCCTCGTCCGATGCAATCTGGGTTTTCGCCTTGCTTGGCGGGCGCACCCTGAAGAAGAGCGCATACAGCACAGGCGCTGCGATCAGCGTCAGGACAGTTGCAAAAGCCAGGCCGCCCATGATCGTCACCGCCATGCCGCGGAAGAATGCGTCGGACAAGAGTGGTGCCATGCCGAGAATAGTCGTGATCGCCGCCAACATGACCGGCCGCATACGCGACACGCTTGCTTCAACGATGGCCGCGTATTTCTCCCGTCCTTCCTCGATGAGACGGTCTATCTCTTCCAGAAGAACAATGGCGTTCTTGATCAGCATGCCTGAAAGCGACAGGAAGCCGAGCAGCGACATGAAACCAAACGGAGTGTCTGTCGCCAAAAGCGCGATCGCCACGCCGTTGATCGACATCGGCACCATAAGCCAGATAATCAGGGGCTGACGAACTGACCCGAAGAGCAGGATCGAGATGATCAGCATCACCAGAAAGCCAAGAGGCAGCTGCGCCCCGAGAGACGCCTGCGCATCGTTGGTGCTTTCATATTCGCCGCCCCACTCCAGCGCATAACCGGGTGGCAGGGCAATTGCCTCGATCTGAGGCCGGACGCGGGCAAGCGCCGCAGACGCTGTTTCGCCTGCCGTTGTCTCAGCCTTGACGGTCAGCGTCCGCACACGGTCGCGCCGGTGGATCAGCGTGTCCTGCGGCTCCATGACGAATTCCCGGACAACCTGGTCGATCGGAATGTAGCGGCGCTGTCCGGCACTCCAGACCAGGGAATCTGACACGCTCTCATTGACCGATATGCCGTCCGGCCCGGCCTTGCGCGCAACGATCGGAATGCTTTCGTCGACATCGCGGTAGGAACCGACCTGGACACCTTCCGTGGCGAACTGAAGCGAAATTGAAAGCTCCTCGCGGGTCACACCGGAAATCCGGGAGCGATCCTCATCGAAAATCGGCCGGACTACCAGCTCGCGCTGACGCCAGTCAGTGTTCACATCCGCCAATTTGTTCTGCGGCAGCGCGAAGATCGCCTCCGCCTCGTCGCCGAGATGCTTGAGAACATTGGCATCCGGACCAGAAAAACGAGCCTCGATCTTGGCACCGCCACCGGGCCCGAACACAAGCCGCTTTGTGATGATCTGTGCGGAGGGGAAACGCTCGCCGAACTGCCCGCGTAAATCCAGCGCCAGCAAATCAATGTCATCGCGGTTATCTGTGCGGATCAGCATGTGGCCATACGCGGGATTGGCGTCCTCCGGCGCGTAGGTCAGCATGAAGCGCGTCGCCCCGCCCCCTGCAAAGCTGGTGACAGCGGCAACACGATCATCCTTCAGCACGATCTCTTCCATCGCCTTGAGGTCAGCTTCCGTCGCGCGGATGTCCGTGCCCTGCGGTGACCAGTAATGAACGTAGAAGATCGGCGTGTTGCTGTCGGGGAAGAAGGCCTGTTTAACGTTGCCGAAAGCCATGACGCAGACAACGGTGATGCCCACGAGTGCCAGCACCGTCAGCAACCGTACATGCAGTGCCCCGACAAGAAAGCCACGATAAATCGTGTAGAGGATCCCTTTGTAGGGGTCATGGTCGTCCAGATTTCCAGATGCACTCCGGAAAAAATACTTTCCGAACAGCGGTGTCACCGTAACCGCGAACACCCAGGACAAGAGCAGAGAGATTCCGATGACCGCGAAGAGCGAGAACAGGAACTCGCCGGTCGCGTCAGGCGACAGGCCAATACCCGAAAAGGCCATGATGCCGATGACGGTTGCTCCAAGGAGCGGCCACATCGTCTGCCTGACCACCCGGCTGGCTGCTTCGATCGCTCTTTGGCCGCGTTGCATGTTGATCATCATGCCTTCGGCAACCACGATGGCGTTGTCCACCAGCATACCCATGGCGATAATCAGGGCTCCAAGCGAGATCCGTTCCATCTCGATATTGAAGATGCGCATGAACAGAACAGTCGCCATCACCGTCAGCAGCAGCACTGTTCCGACGACGACCGCAGCCCGCCACCCCATGAACAGGGCCAGCACACTGATGACGATCACGACGGATGCCGCAAGGTTCAGGATAAAGCCGTTGACTGACGCATCGACTACCACATTCTGTTCGTAGATCGGGTGGATTTGCATGCCGACGGGGAGCAGCGCTTCGATCTCCGCCAGCCGTTCGACCACCTTGTCGCCAACTTCAACGATGTTGGTGCCGTCAACCTGGGACACGCCGATGGTCACGGCTTCGTGGCCGTTATGGCGGATCAGCCGGCTTGGCCGTTCCGGTTCGCCCAAATCCAGGGTGGCAATATCCGACAACCGGATCATCGCCGTGGAGCCGGGCCGTCCGATAACGAGATCCTGGATCCCGCTGAAATTCTCGAAAGCCGATGGCGTCATCAAGCGGATACGGGACTGTCCAGAAACCGCGGAGCCATTGGTCTGAATGCGGTTTTCCGCATCGAGGACACCGATGATGTCGGTCATGGAAATACCAAGGCCCGCCATCTTGTCCTGGTCGACATCCAGATAGATGACGTCTTCCGGTTCCCCGGAAACCTCAACCTTTCCGACGCCCGGAACCGCCAACAGCTCCCGGCGAATACGCTTCACCGTGTCTCGGATGTCGCGATTGGTGTAGCCATCAGCGGTGAATGCGTAAAAAAGCCCGTACACATCGCCGAAGCTGTCATAGACAAGCGGTGTTCCAGCGCCGGCAGGCAGATTTCTGACCTCGTCGTCAACCTTGCGGCGCAATTCGTCCCAGACCTGTGGCAGCTCAGTGCCGTCATACGTCGGTTTGATTTCAACGCTGATGCGTGACAACCCCGGCTCGGACACAGACCTGATCTGGTCGAGTTGGGGCATCTGCTGAATGGCCGTCTCCAAAATCTCGGTGACTTCATTTTCCACTTCAGCTGCCGTCGCGCCGGGGTATCCGGTGATGACCTGGGCTTCCTTGATGGTGAAAGCCGGATCTTCCAGGCGCCCGACAGACGTCAATCCCCATAGGCCACCGAGGAGCGCCATAAGGACGATCATCCAGGTATTGACCGGTTTTTCGATGGAATAGCGTGCAATGTCCATGGAAGCTGATCCTTTGTCTTCAGGGGTTGGGATCAGCGCAGACGGCGCACGACCTGGCCGTCGCTCAGATAAGCAACGCCCGCGGAAACGATTTCGTCACCAGGCTCAAGCCCGGCGCGGACGGGAATATAATCGCCCATGATCGTTCCGATTTCGACGGGCTGCTTCGAAACAGCGCCCGTCTCGTCTGCAAATTTCCAGACATAGGTTGACCCCTCCCCGTCAATCGCAACCGCACCCGTCGGCACGAGAAACTGCTCGCCGAGTTCGAGACCTTCGGGTAAGAACTTCACGATCACCGAGGCAGTCATTCCGGGAGATAGCTGGGCGACACCTTCGCGCGGCATTGCCAGCGTAATCCGATACGTCTGTGCGACATCGTCCACCTGGCTCGAGTGCTCACGGTATTCAAGCGGAAACAGCTTTTCGCCATATGCCGGAAACTTCGCCTCGATGGAGGAAACTTCCGACTCTGTCACACGTCCGAACAAGGCCTCCGCGACGTTGATGTCGACCTGAACTTCCGAGACATCGTGCATTCGCACAATCGGAGTTCCGACACTGACGGTGGTGAAGTTGTCCACCAGCCGGACCGAGACAATGCCGTCAAACGGTGCCTCGAGAGAGGTATATTCGAGGTTCTGGCGAGCCTCCTTGAGACGTTCCACCGCAAGGTCATAGACGTTTTGCTGTTCATCGAAAGAAGACTGGGAGATCACGGACCGGTCGCGGAGCGTTTCAAGGCGATCCAGCTCACGCTTGGCCTGCTCGACGTTGATCGTCGCTTCACGCACCGCGCGGTCATAGTCTGTCGTGTCGAGCCTGCCAATCAGATCACCCTTCTTGACCTGCTGGCTTTCAAGGACGGGCAGTTCAACCAGCTTGCCGGACACCTGAAAGGACAGGTCCACGGTCTGGACCGCGGCAACCCGACCGGCAAAGCGCCGTTCCAGAAGACCGATCTGATCAGTCACTGTAAATATCTTTGCAGGTCTTGGAGCTGCATGCAGCTTTGCTTCGGCCTCGGCAACCGGGTTCGCTGCATCATCCTGGCAGGCAGCCAGAAATGCTGCTGCCAATAGAAAACCCGCCCAACGGGTCAATGAACTTCTGTTTGCTGCCAACATCGGGTGGTCCGTCCTAACTTAGTCCTGTTCGAGGCGCTGCCGGAGTTCATCGAGAACCAGCGCGCGCTCTTCGTCGGTGAGTATCGAGACACAGTGAGCGACTGAAAAATGCAGTCCTTCGAGGCTGGCCCAGATTGCCATTGCTTTTCCGAACTGATCGGTTTCTTCGGCAATGGCGGCTTTAAGTTTCGCCTTGGCCCTCAAGAAAGGTTCACTCAGCTCAGGCCGATCTGCTGTCGTCGCCAGAACGGCCTGGGCCACGTCCCGCTTGGTTTCCAGCCATTTCTCCGTCACGTCGATCATGCCGCTCAAGGTCGGTGAGCGCGACGTCAGGTTTCGTGTCCTGGCATCCAGCACATCGGCTTCGAACTGCCCGACAAGAAACTCGACCATTCCAGTTATGAGGGCGTCCTTTGTGGGGAAATTGTAGAGTACGCCACCTTTGGAGAACCCGCTTTCCTCTGCCACAGCATCAATGGTCAGGCTCGGTGCGCCTGCGCGCCGGATAACCTCTATCGCCGCAGCCAGAATGTCCGCTTTCGAATCTTGCGATTTCCGCGTCGCCCGAGCTGTCATTTTTTTACCGTCCAGTCAGTACAGTTTTGAAGGTAAATATACCGTCCAGCCGGTACAGACAAGGCCATTTTTACAGGGCAGCTTTGAGCCGATCGGGTAGCTCATAGAAGAAGGGGCCGAGCTTTGAGGGAAATCAGTGACTTAACCGGGAACAGTTCCTGGCATTGAAAAATCCGTGATCGCAACGGCGCACCCGTGGATGTTCCGGATCAGGCTGCCGCATCCGCCATGGCGGCTTCATTGGCGGCCTGCTCGGCGGCGGCTGCCTCTGCGGCAAGTCGTGCCCGCTCGCGCGCTTCTTCTTCCATGCGTTCGGCAAATTCGATGAATTCATTCGCCGGCATTGGCTGCGCAAAATAATAGCCCTGGGCGGCGGTCACGCCGAGCTCAAGCAGCCGCTCGATCTGTTCTTCCTGCTCGACACCTTCCGCGATGATGCCCATGCCGAGATTGTCGGCCAGCTCCACCATGGAATCCACGATCGTAGTGGAATTGTCGTCCGAGCTGATGGTGTCGATGAACATTTTGTCGATCTTGATGATGTCGACGCCGAGTTTCTGAAGATACGCCATACCGCCATGCCCGGTCCCCACATCGTCAAGCGCAACGCGAACGCCAAGCGCCTGAAGTTCCGCCATGATTTTGCGCGCCAGATCCATGTCCTCAAGCGGATGACGTTCTGTCACCTCAACAACAATCTGCTGGAAGGAAATCTTGGACTTTTCAAAAATGGATTTGATGTCTGCGACAACTTCACGATCCAGAAAATGACCGGCGAAAAGATTGATCGACAGCTTGAGATCGGGGTTTTCGCCGTAAAGCTCTCCAACCTCTTCGGAGGAAATGCGCATCATGTGACGGGTCATGTCGAAGATGTGGCCATTGTTTTCCGCATAGGCCATGAACTGTCCCGGTGAAACGACCATACCGTTCGGCCGGCGCCAGCGCATCAAGACCTCACACCCGCGCAGTCTCAGGCTCTCGATGTCCATCACGGGCTGATAATAGGGAATGAATTCACCGTTGCGAATGGCTGCAATGAACTCGTCGTTGGCTTCGCTTTCCGGACGCCAGGACAGCCAGACGCCGATGGCCACAAACAGAACCGCAAATCCCGCACAGCCGGTCGCAGCCACCACTTTCAAATCCTTAACGACCTGAAAAGCCGCCGATTCCGGTGCCGTGATCTTGGCAACAAGCGGATAGAGTTCCGACCTCACTTCAACTGAAAGCACGCCTTCCGGCTTGGAGCCCTCGGAGTTGTACCCACCGACATTGTACCAGAGCAGATTGTCACCAAGACGAAGCTCCGCCCTGCGATAAGACCGCAAGTATTCAGGGCCAGGATCCATCGCGATGACCGCAGGTGTCACTTCGGCAAGCAGGCGGGTCTGGTCCTTGAGATCCCAACTGATCACGGCGGCCTTGGCACCGAGGTAATCGCGGTCAAGCATACCGATCCCAACCAGCGGGCCATCGGTGCGCACAGGCGGCAGGATCACTTTGCCCGCCAGTTCGCGATCTGGAATGATACACATACGCTGGCCCTTGGCATCCGCCAGCCCGATGGCATCGATCATACCGTTTTCGATGATCAACTTTTCATAGATCACGCGATCTTCGGCGCTGCAGGTCTGCACCCCATCGCGGTCCAGCCGTTGCAGGAGCGTCACGGTGCTGCTGATCGCTTCTTCGGCGCGCCGGATGGACACCTGGCCCATCGCCTCCATTTCGGTGATGGCCCTGCGTTCGGCAAACTGGTTCAAGATAATGTTGATCGCAAACAGGGGTGCCGTCGCCAAAATAAGCGCGATCAACACAGTCTTTGCAAAGCCGACATACCGGAAAGACAAAACGCGGGCCTGTTTACCAATAAATTCTTTCTGACCATGGCTGATCTGGGTAAACAAGGACTGAATGTGTTGATATTTCATCCAGATCAAAGCTGCCGTCAAAGGGCATGTGCTTAGGTGTGTTCAACGCCAGAAACCGGATGAAGGGAGATTTTCATGCAGGCGCTGTTTATCGGACAAGCCTATATTGACGTCACGTTTCTGACCGACAACCTTCCCACCGGCGACGAAAAGGCGATCGCCAAGGACTACGCGATCAGTTTTGGGGGCAACGCTGTGACGGCAGCCTTCTGTTGCGCGAAGCTGGGACATAAGCCCGACATTCTATGTTCGCTTGCCGACGATTGGCTGGCGCGCATGTTTCTGGACATGGCAGCCGCCTACGGAATTTCCGTAAACGGCCGGAAGGTGAAAGAATCGTCCCTGTCTTTCATCATGCCCAAGGACGGCAAGCGCGCTATTGTGAGGTGCCGCGACAACGAGTTTCTTCATCCCTTTCCGCCGCTGACGCTGACAGGGACGAAAGCGTTGCATATCGACGGACATATGCCCGACGCGGCCCTCCACTATGCAGCGACGTGCAAAAATCTTGGCATCCTCACGTCTCTCGATGGTGGCGCGGTCAGGGAGAACACGGACGAGGTGCTCGAAAACATCGATATAGCTGTCGTATCAGAGCGCTTCTGCGAGCAACTCGGCAAGAGTATCGGTGAGACGCTGGCGTATTTGCGCTCAAAGAACTGCCCGGTCGGTGCCGTGACGCATGGCGAACACGGCATGGTCTGGTACGAAGCAGGTGGGCCTGACAAGGTCATGCCCGCGCTCAATGTGCCGCTGGCAAAAGTCGTCGATTCAAACGGTGCCGGCGATGTGTTTCATGGCGCTTACATTGCCTCTTACCTCCACTGGCCGGAACGCAGCTGGACGCAGCATTTCGAGTTCGCGCGCTGCGCTTCGACCTATGCCATCCAGCATCTGGGCAACGAGGCCAGCCTGCCGACACTGGATGACATCGAGCGCACAGGAAAAGAGTTTCAGGAGAAAACGGCCGCCTAAACGCGCGTAGCGAGCGACATTGATCAAAACTTCGAAACCTTGCTTAGCGGCGAGGCTTTCGCCTTGCCTCGCCTTTGAACATGAAGCAGAGTGAGGCCGCCTTTTTTCTGGTGGAGTTTTGAATGATGTTTTCTCCCACGCCCCGTATTGCAGCTGGCCTTTGTGCAGCAGTCAGCCTCATTGCGTTACAAGCCACACCTGCACTTGCGTTTGATCCGACCGGCAACCAGATTGCCGATGCCTTCCTGGGTTTGCTCGATGCACAGGAAGGAACGATCGAAAGCTACGGGGCAGTCAACGAATCCGGCAACACCGTCACGATCCAGGATCTCGTCGTTTCCAACGAGGACGATCAGGACCAGAAGGTGACAATCAAATCCACCATGCTTTCGGGCGGCGAGATCCTCGGCAATGGACGTCTGAAACTGGAAAGTCTCGATCTTGAGAACCTTGAGCTGAGCGCAGACGACGGTGGAATGACCCTCGCGAGCATGAGCGTTACAGAACTGGTTTTGCCTTCGTCCGAGGAAGCTGCCGCCGGAAACGCACCTGTCAATGCCGGCTACAGAACCTTTGAAGTCGATACCATCGAAGTGCGGGATGAGGATGGCAAGATCGCGGACATTGCGAAAATCTCCTCGTCCATCGACAGCATGGACGGCGACTTGCCGACCTCAGGAAGTTTTTCTTTAACCGGTGCAACGGTTGACGTGAAAGAGCTAGAGGTGGAGGAAGCCAAGTCGCTCACCGATCTGGGATACGAGACCCTCTCGTTCGACGTCAGTGCATCGGGAAAATGGGATCCGGACGCCGCGACAGCCGACATTTCTGAATTAAAAATCAATGCCAAGGACGCCGCGAGCCTTGCAATCTCACTCTCCTTCGGTGGCATTACCCGCGACGTCGTCGCGCAACTGGAAGAAAAGTCGGAAAATCCCGAAGAAGCGATGGCCCTCTTGCAGAATGTCACGGTCATCAATGCCAAGATACGGCTCGACGATGAATCCCTGACCGGGCGCATCCTCGATCAGGAGGCTAAGAAAGCAGGGGTTGAGGTGCCGGTTTTCGTCTCCGGGCTCACAGGAAGTCTGCCATTGATGCTTGGCATGTTGCAGAACAAAGAGCTGGAAGCCCAGGTCGCAGAAGCAGTGACCGAGTACCTCACAACACCTGGCTCGCTGGAAGTCGTTGCTTCGCCGGCCGCGCCGGTGCCGTTCTCACAGATCATGGGAACAGCAATGATCGCGCCGCAAATGATCCCTCAGATCCTTTCGGTCGGCATTACAGCGAACCAGTAAGACCAAAAAAGCCCGGGCATGCCCGGGCTTTCTTTTTGGCTCACACACACAACACTATTCGGCGGCTTCGTTCTTGCTTTGAAACTGAAGCTCACAAAGACGGCGATAGATACCGTCGTGCTCGAAGAGTTCGTCGTGCGTGCCGCTTTCTGTGACCTTGCCCGCATCGATGACGTGGATCTGGTGGGCATGACGGACGGTACTCAGCCTGTGGGCGATCACAAGTGTCGTCCGGCCAACCATCAGGGTCTCCAGCGCAGACTGGATTTTCTTTTCTGATTCGGCATCCAGTGCAGATGTGGCCTCATCAAGAAGCAGGATTGGTGCATCGCGCAGCATTGCGCGCGCAATTGCAATCCTCTGTCGTTGTCCGCCGGACAGGTTGTTGCCGCCCTGCCCTGCCTTAGCTTCATACCCATCGGGAAGCGACACGATGAAGTCGTGTGCGTTTGCAGCTTTTGCAGCTTCCTCGATCTCAGCCTGCGTGGCTCCAGGCTTTCCAACGGCAATGTTTTCACGAATGCTGTTGTTGAAGAGAAACGGATCCTGCCCGACATAAGCGATATGGTCGCGCAAAGAGCGCTGCGTAACATCCTTGATGTCCTGACCGTCAATCAGGATATTGCCGGATTGTGGATCGTAAAAACGCTCCAGGAGGGCGAACACGGTTGATTTACCGGCGCCCGAAGCCCCCACGAGCGCCGTCATTTTGCCGCCATCAGCGACGAAGCTGGTGCCGTGGAGCGCAGCGCTCTCACCGTAGGCGAACGCAACATCGCGAAGTTCGATCTGACCGTCGGATATCTTGAGATCGGGCGCGTTCGGCGCGTCCTCGTGGTCGGGCTTTCTGTCAACGAGTTCGTACATGATGCGCAGGCCGACGAGCTGCTTGCCAAGATTGACGTTCAGTCGCGCAAGCCGGCGCGCCGGATCATAGGCTAGCAGCAACGCGGTTATGAACGAAAACAGCGCGCCAGGATCCTGGCCCAGCTCGATTACTGAAAACCCGCCGTAGAAGATGACAAGCGCAATCGCAATGCCGCCAAGCGTATCCATCAACGGAGACGTCCGTGCGGTTAAAGAAGCGATCTTGTTCGATTGCCTTTTCACTTCCTGAAGCCCGACTTCCATCCTCTCGCGCATCACCGGTTCCATGCCAAACGCGCGCACAATGCGGACCCCAAGAACGGTTTCCTGCATGACAGTGCTGACCTTGGCATTGGAGACAACCTGACGCTTGACGTATTCCTTCACCCGCCGGATGAGAAAGGCGACCCCGATGACCGCCGGAGGCATTGTAAAGAAAGCGAAAAGGCTCAGGAGCGGGTTTTGGATCACCATGACCGCGGTCAAACCGATCAATGTCAGCACGTCACGCCCGAGCGTCGTCACGATCATATCCAGCGTCGTCCTGACTGCCCCGACCCCCTGGCTGACCTGAACGCCAATCTCTGCAAGGGAGTGCTTGTCGAAATAGGCCTGATTCTGGCGCAATAGAATCGCAAACATACGCCTGCGCAAATCCGTGACGATTTCGTTGCCAACACGCGCCAGGACCACAATCTGGCCATAGGTCGCAACACCTTTAAGCGTAAAGATGAATAGAACCACCGCGCCGATCACGTAGACCATTTGCGCGTCTTTGTTGACGAAGACCTCGTTGACGACATCGCGCATGATCCAGGCGCTGGCCGCTGTTGTCGCGGCAATCAAGCCCATGAAAACGAATGCCAGAAGGTATTTCGGAATATAAGTCCGAAAGTTCTCGCTGAGCACACGCTTGATCAACTGCACCGCCCCATTCGGATCGGTCCAGGTTTTGGACTTGAACGGATTTCGCACCAAGCGGTCCCTTTCTGAGGGCATCGAAGTCGTCCGGTTGTTGCGAGGGCCAGATCAGCCGGCCCTCACGGTTTTCTTGAGAAACGCACTCTCAGTCGCAGTTTGACTGCAAACGGACCTATTTTAGTCTTCTGGCAAGTTCAACCGCAAATGCAGGTCGCGCAACTGTGCGGCAGTGACGTCGCTCGGCGCTCCCATCATCAGATCTTCCGCCTTCTGGTTCATCGGGAAGAGCATCACTTCGCGAATGTTGGCTTCGTCTGCGAGCAACATCACCATCCTGTCGATGCCGGCTGCACATCCGCCGTGAGGCGGTGCACCATACTGAAAGGCATTGACCATACCACCGAAGCGCCTGTCGACTTCGTCTGCCGGATAGCCGGCAATTTCAAAAGCCTTGTACATGATTTCCGGCTTGTGGTTCCGGATTGCCCCGGACACCAGTTCGTGACCGTTGCAGGACAGATCGTATTGCCAGCCACGGACATCAAGCGGGTCACCTTCAAGCGCTTCCATGCCGCCCTGGGGCATTGAGAAAGGATTGTGCTCAAAGTCGATCTCGCCGGTCTCTTCGTCCCGCTCGTAGATCGGGAAGTCGACGATCCAGACGAATTCGAACCGGTCCTTGTCGCTATGGCCCAGTTCCTCGCCGATAATCACACGCGCCTTGGCGGCAACAGGCTCGAACTGCTTCGGCTTGCCCCCAAGGAAGAAGGCAGCATCCCCAACCTCAAGACCAAGCTGAACGCGGATCGCCTCGGTCCGTTCCGGACCGATGTTCTTGGCAAGCGGCCCGGCCGCTTCCATGGAACCGTCTTCGGCCTTGCGCCAGAAGATGTAGCCCATGCCCGGCAGGCCTTCACCCTGGGCGAACTTGTTCATCCGGTCACAGAACTTGCGGCTGCCGCCCTTGGGCGCTGGAATGGCGCGGATCTCAGTGCCCGGCTGCTCCAGAAGCTTGGCAAAGATCGCAAATCCGGACCCAGCAAAATGCTCGGAAACGATCTGCATCTTGATCGGGTTCCTGAGGTCCGGCTTGTCAGTGCCGTACCAAAGAGCCGAGTCCTTGTAAGAAATCTGTGGCCAATTGCGGTTGACCGGACGGCCCTTGCCGAACCTTTCGAAACAACCAGCCATCACCGGTTCGATCGTGTCGAAGACGTCCTGTTGTGTAACAAAGGACATCTCCATATCGAGCTGGTAGAAGTCGGTTGGTGACCGGTCGGCACGCGGGTCTTCGTCGCGAAAACACGGCGCGATCTGGAAATACTTGTCGAAGCCGGAAACCATCAGCAACTGCTTGAATTGCTGAGGCGCCTGAGGCAGCGCGTAGAATTTGCCCGGATGCAGGCGGGACGGCACCAGAAAATCACGTGCACCTTCCGGAGAAGACGCGGTGATGATCGGCGTCTGGAATTCGTTGAAACCAATTGACCACATACGGTCACGCAAATCACGAATCACCTCGGAGCGCAGCATCATGTTGTTGTGCAGCTTCTCGCGGCGCAGATCGAGGAAGCGATACTTCAACCGGACTTCTTCCGGGTACTCCAGCTCACCGAACACCGGTAAAGGCAGTTCCTTCGCAGGCCCAAGAATTTCCATTTCGCGAATGAAGATTTCGATTTCACCGGTTGGCAGATCCGGGTTGATTGTTTCGTCCGTGCGTTTTTTGACGTTGCCGTCAATGCGGATACACCATTCGGAGCGCACGGTTTCAGCCAGTCCGAAAGCAGCCGAGTCAGGGTCGACGACGCACTGCGTCACGCCATAATGATCGCGCAGATCAATGAATAGCACCCCGCCATGATCTCGGACGCGATGGACCCAACCGGAAAGACGGATGGTTTGGCCCTCGTCGGACAAACGAAGATCACCGCATGTGTGGCTACGGTAGGGGTGCATTCTATTTCCTCAGCAGTTTTCTTGGCATGAAAAATCGTTACGGCCCACCGAAGGCAGGCCGTGTCGGGCTGCACAAGCCATGTCGCGGAGCGAAAGTCAAGGGAGAGGCCTTGGCGATGGCCGCTGATCTTCCTCATCCAGGCCAACGACGCGCCCTCGTCTCGAGGGAACGAGTCAAAGAATGGGCGCGTTAAGGCAGAAGCTGGCTTCCATCCAACCAATCTGTCGATGAGGAGGTGTTGAAACTTGCAAGGAAAAATTGAAAATCGGTGCATTCGAACCTTATCGTTAAGGTCTCTCCGATCTTGGAACTGGGGCCCGAACATGATTTCTCTGCTTTTTGCACTCCTGACGATCGCGATTGTCCTGGCTTGGCGGGACCACTGGCGTCTTTCTTACCTCGTGTTTGCGGTCACGCTCGCGATGAGCATCTACTGGCTCGATTTCCACGCAACAACACCGCTTTCAATCAAACTGTAGGAGCCAAGGGCATGATCATTCTCGCTCCTCACCCGTCGCGCACGCTCAACGCGATCGGACTTCTTGTGGTCTGCGGCATCCTGATAGCGGCCTATGCGTTCCAGTTCGCACTGGATGAATTGCCCTGTCCGCTCTGCCTGTTGCAGCGTGTTGCGCTGGTCGGTGTCGGTTACGGCCTCTGCCTCAATCTGATTTATGGGGCAAAGCCGCATCACTACGGCATCATGCTGCTATCGGCCATTTATGGAGGCAGTGTCTCGGTGCGGCAGATCCTGCTTCACATCGTCCCCGGCACAGGCAGCTACGGGTCTCCCGTCCTCGGCTTGCACTATTACACCTGGGCCGGGATCTGCTTCTTTCTGGTCATATTGGGGACAGCCGTCATGTTGCTCTTCGAAGGGCAATACAAAAAGGCGTTGGTCGACAAACCCGAACACGGGCGTTTCGGCGGTCAGCCGCTCGCGAAGCTTGCCTTCTTCCTGATGCTGTTTTTGGCAGCAGCAAATGTTGTCACCACGTTCCTGGAGTGCGGACCGGGCATCTGTGACGATCCACCGACCGACTACAAGCTTATCGAGGAACTCAAATCTGACGGTTGACCTTTCGCAGGTGCTAGCTGTCGACGGCCTGAAGCAACGGGTGCCACTGGCCTCGAATTTCGTGGGAGCGGGAGTCGCTGTAATCGAAGACCCCCGACCCTGCTGCGGCGTGACGGGCGTAAATAACACGGTCAGAGATCCGGGCGAGCAAAGGATACCCCTTGTCTGAGAGCGTCTGTTCGAGGTCCTTTACCTGCGTCGAGCGACGGTTGATGCGATTTGCGACGACATAAATGTCCGCTTTGCCTTTTCTCACGCGTTTAATGTCGGAAATGCCATCGAGAAACTTGATGGTCGCATTCCAGTCGAATGCGGACGCCAGCACCGGGACCACGATATCGGATGCCTCGGCAATCAGGTTCTTCGCAAGCTCGGAGCGCAGTCCGCCGGGTCCGTCAATCACGATCGCATCGAGTTTCTTGTCCTTGTCGCCGATGGCGTCTTCCTTGCTCCAGTTGAGCGCTTCGATCCGGGAAAGGCTCTTGGGACGGCGCTTGACCCAGGACAGGCTGGATTTCTGCCTGTCTGCATCCGCAAGCGCGACGTCTTCGCCTCGGGCAGCCAATGCAACGGCAAGGTTCGTGGCCACGGTTGTCTTGCCGCATCCGCCTTTGGAGTTCACCACAAGTATCTTGCGCATTCGCACACCTCTTTCGAAACGGCCCCGTACAATACCACAGTTCAACATAGGCGCACTAATTGCGCCTTTTCAAGAGGCCAATTGCTCAAAAATGCCATTTCGTGGCGACAAAGCGGCAGAACTCGGGTATAGCTGAGCATCACCATGCATGTGATTACAAAAACAAAAGATCTCGCCGCCGCCTGCCAGCGCCTTGCAGCCAATGACTACGTTACTGTGGACACGGAATTTCTTCGCGAAACCACGTTTTGGCCGAAGCTGTGCGTCATTCAGATGGCTGGACCGGACATGGCCTTCATTGTCGACGCCCTTTCGGAAGGTCTTGACCTCGCTCCCTTTTTCGAACTGATGCGCGACGATAGTGTGACAAAGGTCTTTCACGCTGCGCGTCAGGACATCGAGATCATCTACCATCTCGGCGAGCTCATTCCCGCGCCCCTGTTCGACACCCAGGTGGCAGCCATGGTTTGCGGGTTTGGTGATTCCATTTCCTACGACCAGCTCATCTACAAGGTCACCGGTGCAAGGATTGACAAGTCGTCCCGGTTCACCGATTGGGCCCGCCGTCCGCTGACAAACAAACAGCTCGACTATGCACTTGCCGACGTCACCCATCTGAGGGACGCCTATCAGTTCCTGAAGGCAAATCTGGCAGAACAGAATCGCAGCCACTGGGTGCGGGACGAAATGGAAGTCCTGACCTCCGTCGGAACTTACCGGGCTGAGCCGGATCAGGCCTGGAAACGGCTCAAGCTCCGCGTCAGGAAACCGATTGAACTCGCCGTCATGATGGAAGTTGCCGCCTGGCGGGAGCGCGAGGCACAGGACCGGAACGTTCCCCGCAGCCGTGTCATCAAGGACGATGCGATCTACGAGCTTGCCGCACAACAACCCCAGGACCCCGAAGCCTTGAGCCGGCTGAGAACCGTCCCACGAGGGTTTGAGAGATCGAAGTCCGCCGATGAGATCATCAAGGCTGTAAAGCGCGCGCTGAAGGTGCCGAAGGAAAGTCTGCCCAGGCTGCCGAAGGGCCGGCAGGCACCGGATGGATCAGCTGCCGCGGTGGATCTTCTGAAAGTGCTCCTGAAAATGGTCAGCGAAGCGCACGGGGTTGCTGCAAAAGTCATCGCCACGGTTGATGATCTTGAAAAAATCGCCGCTGACGATGCCGCCGATGTGGCCGCCATGAAGGGCTGGCGGCGTGAACTGTTCGGAGAACTTGCGCTGCAGCTGAAACGCGGCGAGGTCGCTCTTGCGTTCCAGAATCGCCAAATCATAGCGTTGCCGCAGTCCCGTCCGGCCGAGATGAAACCTCAGGCGGCGGAGTAATCCGTCAAAAGATAGAGGCGTTTTCAACCGGACCGGATGGCAACATCCGTTTCAATGATCTTCCCGAGCTGATAGGCGCGCTTGCGCAGTCTTTCGCCATCCAGGTTCGACAAATCGCGGCCGAGATCGAGTGATATGCCGTGGCCGGTCTTTTCAATTCCTACCTTCGGCAGCAGCCCCGCCATCGAGGCGCTCAGAAGAGACGCCACGCGCAACGTGGCGCCAAGAACCTTCGCTCGGATCCTCAACCGGTCCGTGAACAGCTGCCGGATGACCAGCGACAATGCCCCCTCTCGCAGTCCCTGGTGCCGGTAGAAAACGGCAGCAGCCAGATACGCACGGCTGGCGTGATCGAGGCCGACGAAGGACGCATTGGAGATGATGTTCAGGCTCTGCTCGCCGCGATAATCCGGATGGGCGCGCCAGCCGATATCGGACAAAAGGCAGGCGGCATGGCGCAATCTGCGTTCGTTCGCCGTCTCCTCGATTTCCAATTCGCGGAAGAGCGCATCGGTCCAACTGATAAGTTCTTCGGCATGGTCCGGTGAACGGGAGCGCAAGATGCACAATTCACGAGCTGCTTCGATGACCGGGTCCTGTGCCTGCATCTCTGGCGGCAGCTTTTCGTGCAACAAGCCTTCGCGGACACCTGTTGCCGAGAACACCAGCCGCTCCGCCTTCATTGACGTCAGCACCTGCTCGAGCACGACGGCCCCGATCGGCACAAGAGGGCGACGCTGTTTGGAGACAACTTCGGCCATCTCGATCCCTTCAAGGTTCGGGACCGCAATCTTCCGGCAAAAGGCAATCGCCTCGTCCGCGCTCATTTCGTAATTGTGCATTACGTGCAAAGGGTAATCGTTCTGCATCAGATGCAGCCGGCCAAGGGACCGCCATGTCCCGCCGACGGCAAAAAAGGTTCGTTCGCCCGGCAGAAGACCTGGCCAGTCGTAACCCGCCAGAGCATCTTCCGTGATTTTTCGGGCTTTTGAGATCTTGCCGTCGGCTTCCTCTGACAAGCGCAATCCGCCAAGCGGAAACGTGGAACCTCGACCCGGCTCGTTTTCTGATATTTCAACAAGTTCAAGGCTGCCGCCACCCATGTCGCCGACAATCCCGCGTGGCTGCCAGAACCCGGCGATGACGCCGAGTGCAGAGTAATACGCTTCCTCGCTGCCATTGAGGATGCGCACCGGCGCATCCAGATACTGCTCGACCTCGCGAACAAAGTCTGCTCCGTTTTCCGCATCGCGCGCGGCCGCCGTCGCAACGATGTAAAGATCCTTGCAACCTGTGTGCTGGATCAGAGCCTTGAAGCGCTCCAGTTCACTCAACGCGGTCTGCACGGATTCTTTCGCAAGCCGCCCTGTTGCCGCGACGCCGCGCCCCAGGCCAGCCAGCACCTTTTCATTGAAAAGCATGGTCGGTGTGCGTGCCTTGCGCTCATAAATCACCAGGCGCACCGAGTTTGAGCCGATATCGACCACTGCAACCGGTCCGGTCCCATTGAGCCGCCCACGGGCCGGACGAAACTGGCTAGTCATGTCATCCTCGTTTTTGCCGTTTCACGAACGGCTTCGGGCGATCGCTCTTCAAGGACTTGCCCCGGCCCGAAAGCGAGGGGTTGGTCATGAAGTACTGGTGTGCATTGAAGGGTTCTTCATTTGCACCCGGTTCGATGCGCTCGTGGCTGCCATCGGAGTGGATTCGCCAGCTCTGCTGATTGTCTTTCAGGTTTGCAACCATGATCTGGTCGAGTACCTGTTCGTGCACGGTCGGCGTGAGAAGCGGGGACAAAACCTCAACGCGCCGATCGATATTCCGCGGCATCAAGTCCGCTGAACCTATGTAAACATACGCCTCTGGCGACGGCAGTCCGTGCCCATTCCCGAAACAGAAGATCCTCGAATGCTCCAGAAAACGGCCTACGATGGATTTCACCCTTATATTCTCAGAAAGTCCGGCAATACCAGGCCTCAGGCAGCAAATCCCGCGGATGACGAGGTCAATCTGAACTCCGGCACGGCTGGCTCTGTAAAGCGCATCGATAATCTGAGGATCGACCAGCGAGTTCATCTTCATCCAGATCTGGGCTGGCCGCCCTTCCCTGGCATGTTCAATTTCCGCCTCGGTCAACTCAAGCATGCGCCGGCGCAGGTTCACCGGTGACACCAGCAGATGATTTAGTTCGTCCGGCTCCGCATATCCGGTGATGTAGTTGAAAACCCTGGCAGCATCCTCGCCAATGCCGGGATCGTCGGTGAAAAACGAAAGGTCTTCATAGATCCGGGCCGTAATCGGATGGTAGTTGCCTGTGCCGATGTGGCAGTAGGTCTTGAGCTGATCGTGCTCCCGTCTGATCACCATGGACAGTTTGGAATGCGTTTTCAGTTCTATGAAGCCGAAAACGACCTGAACGCCCGCCCGTTCCAAATCGCGCGCCCATTTGATATTGGCGGCCTCATCGAACCGCGCCTTCAATTCCACAAGAGCAGTGACAGACTTGCCTGCCTCGGCCGCTTCGGCGAGAGCCTTGACGATGGGTGAATTGTTCGACGTGCGGTAAAGGGTCTGCTTGATGGCGACAACATCAGGGTCGCGCGCAGCTTGCCGGAGGTATTGAACAACAACATCAAACGATTCATAGGGATGATGAACGATGATGTCCTTTTGGTGAATTGCCGCCAGACAATCCCCGCCGTGCTCCCGGATCCGTTCTGGAAAGCGTGCGGTGTAAGGCTCGAATTTCAGGTCGGGACGCTCAAGATCGACGATCTGCGAGAGATTGTTTAGGGCTAAAAGTCCATTGGCGAGAAATATTTCACTCTTTCCGACATCAAGCGCTTCTGCCACGAACTCGCGTAGCGCCGGTGGCGTCGTATCCTGGATTTCCAGACGGATCACGGACCCACGGCGCCTGCGCTTTAGCGCACTTTCAAACAGCCGGACCAGATCTTCCGCTTCTTCCTCGATCTCCAGATCGCTGTCGCGAATGACACGAAACGCACCCTTTCCGCGAATTTCATACCCGGGAAACAGGCGGCCGATATACAGGCTGACGACGCGCTCGATGGCGATAAAACGGGCGGCTCCATCCTCACCGTTCGGCAGACGGACAAACCGGTCGACCTGGTTCGGTATCTTGAGCAACGCAATCATGCCGCGCCCACCGGACGTCGGCACAAGTTCGAACACAATCGAAAAGCCCAGGTTCGGAATGAACGGGAACGGATGTGCAGGGTCGATTGCCAGCGGTGTCAGGACAGGGAACACGTAAGCGAGAAAGTAATCCTGAAGCCAGGTATTATCCGCCTCGCTCAAGGTGTCGCCACGCAGAATTTCAATGCCTTCTTCGGCAATCTCTCCGCGCAACTCGCCCCAGATCTGCTGCTGGGACGCCTGCAAGTCACGTACGGCGTCACTGATCTTTTCCAGCTGTTCGGTCGGTGTCAGCCCGTCATCGGAAAGGTTGGTGACCTCGGCGCGCTGCTGGCCGCGCAATCCGGCCACGCGGACCATGAAAAACTCGTCGAGATTGTTGGCGGAGATGGACAGGAACCGGACACGCTCAAGAAGCGGGTGGTTGTGGTTCATCGCCTCTTCGAGAACCCTCAGATTGAATTGCAGCCAGGACAGTTCCCGGTTCATGAAACGGGCTGGGGATTTCGCCAATTCAACGAGTTCCGGAAGGTCATCTTCGCCGCGCAGGTCCGAAGAGGCGGATAGAATGTCTGAAATATCAGTCGCTTCATTCATCGCATCTTCCCCAAGCCGAAGGACCATGCGGCCCCTTTGCGAACGCTGTCAGTTGTGAGTAACACGGAGCGGCCGCCGGGCAAATGACACGAATGTCGCAAGGGCGCCTTTCACCGGCCTTTATGCACATTTTCCAGAACCCGGCCGGCAAGCGGTTTGGTAATTTTGACGCGGCCGGCCAACGCTTCCCTGTCGATCGCCTGCACGGCCCTCATGGCCACTTCAAGCGATCTTTCCATACGCACAACAAGATAGTCCACCACGCCAATATCGACTGAAATCTGCCGGTCAGCGAAGAGTTTCACCAGAACCCTGCGCAAAAGATCATCGTCCGGCTCCAGAATTTCCACAGGGGTGGCGGCGCGCAAACGCGACATCAAGTCCGGGAGCGTGATTTTCCAGCTGGCTGGCCAGGTCCTGCTGGTGATCAAAACGTTCTTCCCTGCCTGCCTGGCTTCATTGAGAAGGTGAAACAGCGCGGTTTCGTTGACGCCCAGATGAGCGTTTTCGATCACGGCGACCGGTGCCCCCGCGAGGCTGGGAACGTCCTCCTCCAACAGATCAGGAGATGAGACCACGAAAGCTGCGTTCTCATCCTGAAACGCGCGAACGAGATGCGTTTTGCCTGATCCGACGGGTCCGGCAAGGATTACCACCGGGGACGGCCAGTCGGGCCAGACCTCTAGCAGTTCGAAGGCTGCCCTGTTGGATTGGCCGACGAGGTAATCGTCGCGACCAAGCGCAGCCTCGTGCGGTAACTCCAAAGGCAGCTGGCGCGGTGGTTCCGCCATGGTCCTGTCACTTACTCTTTGGCCGCCGTCGTTGAGCGGCCAAGTCCCTTGTAAACTGGGCTTGCTAGGTACTGCTTCAGGCCGAAGCGCGCAAGCACCCCGATCATGGCAGCAGCTGGAACGGCGACCAGCATCCCCACAAATCCAAAGAGATATCCAAAGGCGAACAGGGCAAACATCAGCGTGACTGGATGCAGTCCGGTGCTTTCGCCGACGAGTTTCGGCTGCAGCACGTTGCCTTCCAGAAACTGACCAACCGCGAAAATCGCGCCAACAGCGACAATCCAGGGCCAGTCCGGCCAGAATTGCACGAGCGCGACCCCGACTGACAAGACAAGACCCAGAACGGCGCCAACAAAGGGAATGAAGCTGACAAGCCCGGCCACCATGCCTATCAGAAGCCCGAAATTGAGCCCGACAACGGCCAAGGAAATCGCGTAGAAGAACCCGAGAATAACGCAAACGGATACCTGGCCACGTACGAAACCGGCCACCGCCGCATCCATTTCCCTGGCCAGCCCGCGGATTTCCTCAACGTGATCGCGCGGGATCCAGCTGTCGATCCGCTCAACCATATGGTCCCAATCCAGAAGCAGATAAAACGCGACCACTGGCGTAATCACGAACAGCGAGAGGATCGACAGCAATGCCTGACCGCCACTCCAGATCGATTGCGCCAGTTTGCCCGCAAAAGACGCTCCCTGCCCGATAAGGTCCGTCATCGACGACTGCAGGTCCTCGGGCGACAGGCCGGCGAGGCTTGCCAGATTGGCCGGAAAGTATTTTGCAAGCAGTGCCTGGAGACGGCGGACGAGATCCGGAACGTTTTCCAGAAACGACGCCAGCTGAGTACCAAGGACCGGCAAAAGCAATACGAAGAACACCACCAGGACAAGAATGAAGGTCAGCAGAATTGTGAGCGTCGCCCACAGTCGGTCCATGCCAAGTTTTTCAAGCCGGTCGCAGACCGGATCGAGCAGGTAGGCCACCGCCATACCTGCGACAAACGGCAGGAGAACACTGGAAAAGACGTAAAGGAAGACGCAGAAAACAGCCAGGGAGATCAACCAGAACTGAACCTGACGGCGCAAAGTCATGAAAATTCCTCCAAGGGGGGCAAAAAGGAAGACTTCGGATAGTCCGCGACACTATACAGTCAGACGGCACGCGAGACAGCCTTCAATGCTCTTAGGGCGGCCGGTGTTCACAGGTCAAGGCAACGATTTGGCTGTGATGTACAGGTCGTACCCTTGTGAAAAAGCGCGCAAGCATGTATGCGCGGCGGAGACAATTGAATGCGATTGTCCGTCAACGCGGAAAACACCAGCCTGGAGCCGACATGAGCCAGTCCAAGCCCTCGGAAAGCAACGGTCTGACCTATGCGGACGCCGGTGTCGACATTGACGCCGGCAACGCGCTGGTCAATCGCATCAAACCGCTGGTCAAGGCGACGTCGCGTCCCGGTGCCGACAGCGACATCGGCGGTTTTGGCGGTTTGTTCGATCTGAAAGGCGCCGGCTTTGAAGACCCCATCCTGGTGGCAGCAAATGATGGTGTCGGAACAAAGCTGAAGATTGCAATCGAAACCGGCCAGCACCGAACGGTCGGAATTGATCTTGTCGCCATGTGCGTCAACGACCTGGTGGTCCAGGGCGCTGAACCGCTGTTCTTCCTCGATTATTTCGCAACCGGCGCACTCGACGTCGACACGGCTACCGACGTCGTCGCCGGAATTGCGGATGGCTGCAAACAGGCCGGAGCTGCTTTGATCGGCGGCGAGACAGCGGAAATGCCCGGCATGTATGGCGAAGGCGATTACGACCTCGCCGGCTTTTCCGTCGGCGCTGTTGAGCGGGGCCAGATCCTGCCGCGCAAGGATGTGAACCCGGGTGATGTGTTGCTCGGCCTGTCATCTTCCGGAGTGCATTCCAACGGCTATTCGATGGTGCGCAAGATCATCGAAATTTCGGGACTTTCCTGGTCTGATGCAGCGCCCTTTGATGCCGGCAAGTCGCTTGGCGAAGCGTTGATGGAACCGACGCGCATCTACGTCAAACCGCTGCTCGCGGCCATGAAGCAAACCGGCGGCATCAAGGCCCTCGCCCACATCACCGGCGGCGGCCTTCCCGAAAACCTGCCCCGTGTCTTGCCGGACACCTGTTCGGCCCGGATCGACCTTTCAGCGATCAAGACACCCGCGGTTTTCACCTGGCTTGCCAACACGGGAGGCGTCGCAGAATCTGAGATGCTGCGCACGTTCAACTGCGGCGTCGGCATGGTCATCGTGGTCGCCGCCGAAGAGGCCGATGATGTCGTGCGGGTTCTCACCGAAGCGGGAGAGACCGTGTCCCGGATCGGAAGCCTCGAAAAGGCCGGCGACAAACAGGTTTTCTTCGACAACAATCTGGATCTAAAGGCATGAGCCGCAAACGTACAGCCGTCCTAATTTCCGGGCGCGGCTCAAACATGGGCGCGCTGATTTCCGCAGCCCTGGTGCCGTCCTACCCTGCTGAAATCGCCCTCGTCATTTCAAATCGGCCAGACGCCAAGGGCCTTGAACGGGCGCAAGAATTCAGCATTCCGACCGCGGTTGTCGATCACAAGGATTTCCAGGGCGACCGTGAAGCCTTTGAAAAGGCAATCGACGAAGTCTTGCACGAACACAAGATCGAATTGGTCGCACTCGCCGGTTTCATGCGCATTCTGACCCCTTATCTCGTCAACGCCTGGTCGGGCCGTATGATCAATATCCACCCGGCGCTGCTGCCCTCCTTCAAGGGGCTGGCGACACACGAGCGGGCGCTTGAGGAAGGCGTCAAACTTCACGGCGCGACGGTCCATTTCGTTTCTGCTGAAATGGACGACGGCCCGATCATCATGCAGGGCGCCGTTCCGGTGCTCGATCAAGACACGCCCGACGCGCTTGCAGCGCGGGTGCTCGACGTCGAACACAGGCTCTATCCAAGGGCGCTCGAACTCGTTGCCACCGGTAAGGCGAAAGTGAGCGGCGCGCGCGTCCTCACCGGCGGCGAAGACCAAACAAGCTCCAATCTGATCTGGCCCTGATAGCGGCAGCCTCGCCTGACGTTCCAACCCTATTTCGTACCGATTTGATCCATCGTGATCTCGCGCCCGAAATACCGCTCAGCGTTTTTGTAAGCGATCTTTTCAGCAACTTCACGTGGCAGCTTCGACAACCAGAGCCGGTTCGATTCAATTATTTCAGAATAGCTGTCCCACTGGCTGTTGACCCAGGTATCGCTGCCGATCATCAGCCGGTCTTGAAAATCAAAGATGATTTCCAGCCATTGAGGGTCCAGGTTTTCGCCACGACCGAGGATGTTGTATTCGCGCAAGGATGTGTCGGCGAGCAGATCCGGAAACTCATCCATAAGCTCATAGACGTCGGGTGCTGGTGTTCCCAGCCCCGCATGGGCCCAGATGATCTTCACGTCCGGATCAAGACTGTAGAGCCAACGGACAGGTTCGGTTCCCGAGTGGACATGCAAATAGATGTCCCGTTCTTTCGCCATTTCGATGACTTTCCGGAACAAGGCTTCATCGGATGTATCCAGCACACGGATATGAAACTCGCCGATACCCTCGTGTGGATAGCTTTCCAGACGCCCTTCAAGGTAAGTGTCCATGCCGTCCATCTTGGTCCAATTAGATGACCCGGCCGAGCCGTGGTAGGGCCTGAGTTCCGGTACGATCCGGTTGGGTGCGTATTCCCAGAGCATGATCGTGCCCTCGTCGGGCGTTGAGGAAACCAGCGCCATGGCGACACCGTTCTTATCCATCAGTTCAATCACGCTCTTGACCGGATAACGATCCCAGGCGGGTTCCTTGTAGTGAACATGAGCGTCAAAGAGTGGAAGATCCCAAGCGCCCTCACCGATCGGTTCATGACCGGGATCGGCGTATGCGCTCACCATCTGGAATCCTAATTGAGCCGCGGCAGCGGCGACTAGAATAGGCTTAGGGTACGAACTCATAAATGAAGTCAATTTGGTTTGGATCGTTTTGACCAGCGGCAAGGAGCGAAAGCGCAGGAAATGTGGTTCATTTTCAAGCCTTTCGCGACGAAGCAGATGGCCAAAACGGCCAAATCCGAAGGACGGCAAAATGGCTTCACCTCGCAGCGTCGACGCGCTTGACCGGGCATAAAGCCCGCTCTTCACACGCTTCCTTGCGTGATTTCGCCATTTATGCCGCCAAATCGGCTTCATTTATGGGCCCGTACCCTAGAGTACGGTCCCAGGAACCTATCGGCCATCTTTTGTCTTCTCCCCTGACACACTCGTCACTCGTGGCGGCTTTGGAAAAAATCCGCTTTGAACACATTGATTGCTAACCAGTGATGATGCGGAATGCAATTTGCGTCGAAGAAGCGGATGAATTTGATCTCGCCACCGGGGCAACAGATACTCCTGAAACGCAGTCCCACCCCGCGCTACTTCAGGTCAATTGGAGCGTCCCTTGAGCCCCCTTCACGAAGCTATCTCATACGCGACGCCACCTGCTTTGCTCATTGGAAACGGTATCAACCGTTTTTCGGCACAAACCAGTTCGAGCTGGGAGGACCTTCTCAACGAACTCGCATCCGGCCAGGGCCTTTCCCTCAGTCCTGCGGAGATGGCGGAAATGTCGAATACCGAATTCTTCGACGTACTCGACCTGGCGAGACCTCAGGACGATAAGCTCAATCTACAAAAGGAATTCTGCCGCCTTATGGCCACCTGGGAGCCGGCAGCGCACCATGAAAGGATTGTGCGCTGGGCCGAGCGCAAGAACACGCCGATCATCACCGTCAACTTCGACGAAAATCTTTCCAGGGCGGTCGATGCCGACTTTGTGCGATCAAAAAACCGGTTCACGGACTTCTATCCCTGGGGATGCTATTTTTCCTCGCAAGACGTCTCCCGGCCGCGAGAAGCTTTCGCGATCTGGCACGCGCACGGCATGATGCGCTATTCGCGCAGTATCCGCCTGGGCCTTACCCATTATATGGGCGCCGTGCAGCGGGCAAGGAGCTGGGTATACGCCAGGCAGGACGGGCTGCGCCGGGCAACCAGACTTGGTGTGGGTGAGTGGCGCGGCGCAGATACCTGGCTGGATATCCTGTTTCACAGCCCCTTGATGATTTTCGGCTTTGGCTTTCGAAAGGATGAAAACTTCTTTCGCTGGCTGTTTCTGGAACGGGCCCGATTGCACAAGATTGCGCCTCACCTGAAGCAGAAAACCTGGTTCGTGGAGGTCCAATCCGATGCGATCCAGCATCGGAAGCCTTTTTTCGAACGCTTGGGCGTCGACCTTGTAACCGTCGAAACCTATCAGGACATATACGCTGCCGCGCTTTGGGATCTTTGACACCGTGTGCTTATGCGAGGTTCCAGCTTCGTGTTATACTCGTGAAAATTGCGAAGGGTTTTGGGATGATTGCTGCAGGCCTCACAGTTCTGGCTGGCACCACCAAGGGCGCCTTTCTGATATCCGGAGGCCGCGACCGGTCCGGATGGACAGTCAAAGGCCCGCTTTGTGACGGTTGGCCGGTCAACCACGTTATCGGAGACGCTGAAAGCGGTACGATCTGGGCTGGCGGCGGCGGCGACTGGCACGGCGCCGGGGTCTGGCGTTCCGAAGACGGCGGTGAAAGCTGGGATCTTACCAAGCTCACAAAAGGTACAATGGATGACTGGGCGGCCGGAGATCCCGGTTTCGCCGAAATGATCGGCTGGATCGATCAGCCCCTGCCCTATGGCGACAGTTTTTCGCAAATCTGGTCGCTCGGCTACGCCCATGGAACGCTTTATGCGGGCACCAAGCCTGCAAAACTGCTGGCAAGCCGGGACAGGGGCGAAAGCTTTGAGCATCTTGAGGGCCTTGCCAATCACCCTTCCGCAGGTAGCTGGAATCCGGGTGCCGCTGGACTGGTGCTTCACACAATTGTTTCAGATCCTCAGGACGCGAAAAAACTCTGGATCGGAATATCGGCGGCAGGCGTCTTTGCGACCGAGGACGGCGGCGCCACGTGGGAACGGCGCAACAGATTGTCGAATGCGGCAGCCTGCGAAGGTCACACACATCCAGCAGCCCCAAGCGACGGCGAGACCGGGCACTGTGTCCACAACATGATGCGCGCACCCGGCGACGGTGACCTGCTTTACCAGCAGAACCACCACGGCGTCTGGAAATCGCCAGACGGTGGACGGAGCTGGGATGACATCAACGAAGGCCTCCCCTCCACCTTCGGATTTCCGATCCGCGTTCATCCACGCGACCCCCACACAATCTGGACTTTTCCCTTGAATGGCGACAGCACCGGCCGTTTTCCACCGGGCGCATCAGCCGCCGTCTGGAAATCGTCGGATGGCGGGCAGAACTGGCAGGCAAAGCGGGAAGGTCTGCCGCAGGACACCTGTTTCTTCACAGTCTTGCGCCAGGCCATGGCCGGCGACGCCAGAGAGCCCGCCGGGCTCTATTTCGGCACCAACTCCGGCTCAATCTTCGCAAGCTTTGACGAAGGCGAAAGCTGGCAGGAAATCGCCCGGCACCTGCCGACTGTTCTGTCGGTTGAGGTGATGGACCGGCATTAATCGCCTTTTTTGCTGCGGTAACGGACCATCGGCACTCGACCGCTGGACGGCGCTCCTGTCGCCATCCCGGCCAAGCACAGCGCAAGCGGGATGACAAATCCTGGCTTCCGGATCGCCCCATAGGATCCTGTTTCCACACAGTCGACGTTAGTGACAAATCAATTTTCATCAGATATACAGTCAATATGCAGTCAATTTTCGAAAGTTCACGCTCAATATGACCGACTGGCGCCCTGACCTGACAAGCAGCAACGCCCCACGCTATATCGCGATAGCCGACAGCATCGAAGCTGATCTCTCAACCGGCCGACTTGCGCCAGGAGATCGGCTTCCGGCGCAGCGGCACTTGGCAAAAACCCTTGGCCTTGATTTCACGACGGTTGCCAGGGGCTATACCGAAGCACGCCGGCGCGGCCTGTTGTCGTCGCAAGTCGGCAGCGGGACCTATGTTGCCGATCCGGAAAACCCGTTCGCAGGCGGCACCGAAGATCTTGGCCCAAGACGCTCCAGTCTTCCCGACTTTTCCATGAACCTCCCGCCGGAGCCGGACAGCCCGGCGCTTTCCGACAAAATGCGGACCGGTTTTGCGGCAGTTTCTCAGGATCTGATCCCGCTCTTGCGCTACCAGAGCTTCGAGGCATCGGAACCGGATCAGGCTGCTGCTGCGCGCTGGCTGGAAGGTGCTGGACTTACCGCAAAACCGGAGCAAGTGCTGTTTTCTCCTGGAGCGCAGGCTGCACTTGCGAACATTCTGACAACGCTCACAGAGCCTGGTGACAGGATCGCTTGCGAAGCGGTGACCTATCCCGGCATACGCTCAATCTGCGCGCAGCTTCATCTGGAGCTGACCGGCCTTGAAACCGATGCGGACGGCATTGTCCCTGATGCGTTCAAGGCAGCCTGCATTTCCGGCGAGTTGAAGGCCCTTTATCTCAATCCGACGCTGCACAATCCAACGACCCGGACGGTACCCTTCAAACGCCGGAAGGAATTGGCCGCGATTGCGCAATCCTTCGGAATTCCAATCCTTGAAGATGACGCCTACGGCCTGATCAGCCCCAAAGCCCCCCTGCCTTTCGCCGCCATTGCCCCGGACATCACCTGGTACATCTGCTCCCTTTCCAAATGTCTTGGCGCGGGCCTGCGGCTTGCCTATGTGGTCGCGCCGAACCAGGGAGCAGCGTGGCAGTTTTCCCGAACCATCCGGACAAGCCAGGTCATGCCCTCACCGCTGACCGTGGCGCTGGCAACCCGGTGGATCGAAGATGGGACCGCGACAGCACTTTTGGAGGCGATCCGATCTGAAAGCACTGCACGGCAGGCACTGGCTGCCAAACACCTGGAAAAAGACGCGATACTGTCCGACCCGGACGGCTTCCATCTGTGGCTTTGTTTGTCCAATGGCTGGGGCCGATCCGCCTTTGTCAGTCAGCTGCGCAACTTGAAGATCGGCATTGTCGAGGCCGATGCATTTACAGTTTCAGGAACACCGGCAGACGCCGTGCGCCTTGGGCTTGGCGGCCCACTGAGCCGCGCTCAACTGGCAAACGCGCTCGAAATTGTCGCCCAGACACTGGCAGCCTCCCCCGCACGAGCGTCGGTCTATTTTTGATCGCACACCAAGTCAGGCACATCTAAAGGCGGCCATTTTGCCGCAGAGAGAGCTCTTGACTTGGTGGTTCATTTCCATAAATTGAATGCATACATATTCCTATCATTAAACGAGTGACCGGAAACTGTTGAGCAGTTCAGGGCACTCCTGACAGTCAGAAGTGGGACAGTCCATGCAGACTCAACAAAGCTGGCCCGAACTCCCGCCGATACGGACCGGTATCAAGGGCCGTTGCCCGCGCTGTGGCGAAGGCAAGATCTTCGATGGTTTTTTGAAACTCAGGCCCAATTGCAATCACTGCGGCCTCGATTACAGCTTCGCCGACCCGGCAGACGGTCCGGCCTTTTTCGTGATCTGCTTCGGCTGCGTGCCGGCGGTTGCGTTCGCCATCTGGCTGGAAATCGCCTACACCGCGCCCTACTGGGTGCATCTGGTCACGACCCTACCGCTGATCCTTTTGACCTGCATTCCCATGCTGCGTCCGCTGAAAGGATGGCTGGTGGCGAGCCAGTATTTCTACAAGGCCGAAGAAGGCCGGCTGGCCAATCCGGACACGAACTCCTCAGAAAGCCCGACCTGACGACCGGGAGCCCCAAACCTGAATTCAGGCAAGGCTCTATGAGGCCAGGCAGCGCGCCCTCGCGGGATGCGCTGCCATTTTTGTTTTTTCTGCAGTGGCGGTACGCAGTTTCGAACACTCAGTCCTGCTTTATCCAAACCGCCGTATCGTGAAAGGCTGCGCCGCCATAGGGCGCGACGGGATCGGCGCCGGTCAGCGTGTTGATGCCTTTTCCGTCCTCGAACGCGGAATTCGGCCAAATGCCTTCCGAAATGACCGTGCCGGGTGCAATGCCCTTTACCAGGCGCGCGTGCAGCGTCACTGCGCCCCGCTGGTTTCCCATTTTTACCTTGGCGCCATCTTCAATCCCGAACCGCGCGGCATCTGCCGGTGTGATCCAGACTTCCGGCCTGCCTTCTTTCTTCCTGGAGGTCTCTGTCTCGTTGAACGAAGAGTTCAGGAAGGACCGGGCCGGTGACGTTGCCAGCCGGAGCGGATGCTCATCGTCCGCAAGCTCGATAATGTCCCATTGGTCGGGAAGGTTCGGCATCTCGGCGCATGGACCGAAGACCGTGTCACCATCGGGTTTGTTCGGGGCGGCAGAGCGGCCCCAGTCGGGCCGGAAATGAAACTTGCCGTCGGCGTGGCCGAACCCGTTCAGGTAATGTGAGGTTTCGAAATCAGGCTGCAGGTCGCGCCACTTTTCCGCTTCCAGCTGCGCCAGTGTTCCGTGACCGGAATTCTGCAGCATCCAGTCGATTTGATCGCGCGCGCTCATATCGAAACCGGGATGAGATTTTGAATCAACGCGCTTGGCGATCTCGTTGATCACAAAGATATTTTCTTTGGGTCCATCCGGCGGCTCGACGGCCTTCGGACCGAGCGACAGATACTGGTGGCCACCGCCCTTATAGATGTCGTCATGCTCCAGGAACTGCGTCGCGGGCAGCACGATATCGGCCATTTGGGCCGTTTCGGTCAGGAAATGTTCGTGGACAACGGTGAAGAGATCTTCGCGCTCAAAACCTTTCCTGACCAGTTCCTGTTCGGGAGCGACCGACATCGGATTGGTGTTCTGCGTCAGCAGGGCTTTGACGGGCGGCCCGCCCTGAAGCGCTTCCGCGTCTCCAGTCAGAATTCGGCCGATAAGGCTTTGGTCCAGTGCGCGGACGGAGACGTCCTTCAAAGACGTTGCCTCAATCATCTCCTTGTTGAACTGAAACAGTCCGCCGTTGTTGTGGAACGCACCGCCACCCTCGTATTGCCAGTTTCCGGCGACGCTGGCGATTGAGGCGGCGGCATGCATCCCGACCGCGCCATTGCGCGAACGGGTGAAGCCATATCCAAGACGGAAGAACGTCTTTTTTGTTTCACCGATCAGACGCGCAACATCTTCAATCTGGTCCGCGTCGAGACCGGTAATTTGCGCCGCCCACTCAGGTGTTCTGGAACAAAGGTGCTCTTCCAGCTCTTTCGGGCAGTCCGTGTAGGCGTTGAGATAGTCCCAATCGGCATGACCGTCCCGGAAAAGCACGTGCATGATTGCGCAAGCAAGCGCTGCGTCCGTGCCCGGCTTCAGAACGAGGCCGATATCTGCCTGTTTCATCGTTTCAGTTTCGTAGACGTCAACCACGATGATACGCGCACCGCGTTGCTTGCGTGCCGCAATCACGTGGGTCATGACGTTAACCTGGGTCGCGACCGGGTTTGTTCCCCAGATGACGATCTGGTCGGAGCGGGCCATTTCCCGCGGATCAGGACCAGTCAGCCGTCCGGTGGCTGCGACATAGCCTGTCCAAGCCATGTTGGTGCAGAAACTGTCGAACTGGCGTGAATAGCCCTTGGCGTGGCGCAGCCGGTGAATGCTGTCCCGCTGGATCAGACCCATTGTGCCGGCATAATGATACGGCCAAACGCTTTCGGCACCGTATTCCGCTTCTGCAGCCAGGAATTTCTCGGCAATCAGATCCAGCGCTGCATCCCAGGAGATTTCCTCAAACCGCGCTTCCCCCTTCTTGCCGACCCGCCGCAGCGGCTGCATCAGCCGGTCCGGGTGATAGAGGCGCTCGGGATAGCGCGCAACCTTCGCGCAGACCACTCCCGCCGTATAGTCGTTGTCGCGCGCGCCATTCAAACGCCGCACGTCGCCATCAGGATAAAAGTGAACTTCAACCGAACACGAGGACGGACAATCGTGCGGACAGGTTGAAAACGTACTTTTCGGCGGTTGCTGGTTCATGAAGCGTCCATTCGACGAGATTGCTGGGTCTAGGGTGCGGACTCATAAATGAAGCCGATTTGGCGGCAGAAATGGCGAAATCTCGCGAGGAAGCGTGTGAAGAGCGGGCTTGTTGCCCGGTCGAGCACGGTGACGCTGCGAGGTGAAGCCATTTTGCCGTCCTTCGGATTTGGCCGTTTTGGCCATCTGCTGCGTCGGGAAAGGCTTGAAAATGAACCACATTTCCTGCGCTTTCCCTCCTTTCATCCGGTCAAAACGATCCAAACCAAATCGACTCCATTTATGGGTCCGTACCCTAGGGTCCCTACCCTAAAGCTGGCATCGAACCTTATGAAAAGCAAAAAGAGGCGCCGTCAAGCGCCTCTGCATCAATTCGACTTGCTGTCTTGGTGTGTCAGCTGCCGCTACACGGCGACCGCCCTCCCTGACCGCCGCCCTGGCGCCCGCCCGGCCTTGGACCGCGCTGGCCGCGCTGCGGTGGCGGACCGCCCGGTCGCAGACGCGGCGGGTGACCGCGCTGCGCCTGGATTAGTTGGACGGCGACCTCAGTGTTGTCAGTCATGGTGGCGAAATCAATGGTCGGCCCACCCTGCTCCGCATCAAGGCCACTTCTTTGCCCGCGCCCTTTCAGACGGGTAAAGCTGGGATCGGGACGTCCCATCCAGCAGCGCGGAATGAACGGAAACGTATCTGTCACAACGTAATGATAGGTTCCGTCCGGATATTCGGGGGTGACGGCAAATCGACCGTTGCACTGGTCGAGATCACCTGCCCCGGCGGCGAAGGCCCAGTCCTGGGTGAATTTGCCGTTGTATGACCCGCCCGGACCGCTCGGACGGGTTCCGCTCTTGATCCGGTAGCTGCTTTTCAGCTTTTTCATGGAGGATTTCCCGGCCGGGTCGGAATAGCCGTATTGGCCGTAGATCGGAAAGCCGTCTGCCGCAAAGCCGATCATGGCCGGAACCTTGTTGCCGCCGCTGGATGCGACGACACCGGTCGGAATGCCATGGTAATGATAGGTGCCATCCGGCTGAACGTGGGCGTTGTATTTGTCGAGGCCCAGTTTGCAGGCACCGCCGAGCGCTTCGTAGTTCCAGCCCGAGCGGCGGTTGTTCTGCCAGTATTCAGCCGTGCCCGGATCCATGACGACGCCATTGATCGCGATGCCGAAGACAGAGCCGTGCGCATTTGTCGAACGGCTGTTCTTACGCGGATTGAGCGGAACCTTCAGATTGTAGTTCTTTTTGGAAATGGCGTGCGGATTGTTACGGTTCGGGAACTGGCCCGGGGCCTTGATCGGATAACCGTTGGCTCTAATACGTCTGGTGTTTCCCTGAACGGTGATGTCTGCGCTGGCTTCGGCCTGCGGCAGCAAAAGATCCCAGATCTCGTCGGCGACATGTTTGTGTGCGAGCGGTTCTTCGCCGCTGAGCGGCGCGGATATTTCGTGTGCAGCCGCCGGTAACGCAATCAATGCCCCCGCGATGGCGAGACTTATGCGCATTCCTTCATTCTCCTGAATCCAGTACCCCGACGGCGGTAATATGCTCTGTTCGTTCCTGCAAAGCAGTCGCCTTTTGGAACGAATGTGTGTCTGGGTGTATCAGGAGAGGGTTTCAGAAATAACAAGAAAAGCCGGCCCGTCAGGACCGGCTTTGCATCATGTTGGTCTAAGACCGGCTTAGCCGACGAGTTCGGTGCCGGAGAACCAGAAAGCGATTTCTTCAGCCGCCGTTTCCGGTGCGTCGGAACCGTGCACGGAGTTTTCGCCGATGGAAAGAGCGTATTCCTTGCGGATCGTGCCTTCAGCAGCTTCTGCCGGGTTCGTTGCACCCATAACTTCACGGTTCTTGGCGATCGCGTTTTCGCCTTCCAGAACCTGAACAACGGTCGGGCCGGAGGACATGAACTCTGTCAGCTCACCAAAGAAAGGACGTTCCTTGTGAACTGCGTAGAAAGCTTCGGCTTCACGCAGTGACATCCATACGCGCCTGGAAGCAACCACCCGCAGACCGGCCTCTTCCAGTTTCGCAGTGATGGCACCGGTCAGGTTGCGCTTGGTTGCATCCGGCTTGATCATGGAAAAAGTGCGTTCAATCGCCATAGCTTGGTCTTTCTCGTTTTGTAGCTGGACGGGCGCTTGGCCGGTCCGCGAATTTCAGAAATTTCGCGGCCTTAATAACGGTGCACCGCAGAGCCTGCAAGGGGCCGGTGCATGACATTTTCATGTTGATTGTCCAGCGTGGCGCTCAAGCACGGCTGCGTGCCGAGATCTGGCTGGTCAACAGCCCTGCAGATGCATACTCTCTGACGGCACCAAACTGACTCGCCGGACCATGGCGAACGGCAATTTCGTTGAGGCAGACCGAAATGGCACCATCAATCGACTTGATCCCCGCGCTCTTGCTGAATCTGCTTGCCGCTGTCGGGCTGGGCCTTAGTTCGACACCGGCGGACTCAGAGTCTCTCGCGGCTCCGCTCTCCTATGTGGATTTGCCGGAGAAGATCAAGGCGCTGCCACCTGACGAGCGCGACGAGTTTTACGACTTTGTCGCCGGCAATACGCTCTTCGTGATCTATCACGAGGCAGGTCACATGCTGGTTTCAGAGCTGCAGTTGCCCGTTCTCGCGCAGGAAGAAGATGCGGTCGACAACCTGGCAACGGTGTCCATGCTGGCGGCTGACAGCGACAACATGGATACCTACCTCTACCACGCCATGGTTGGTTGGTTTCTGATTGCAGAAGAAGAGTATGACGCTCTGGTCTTCTACGGTGAGCATGATCTGGACCAGCAGCGTGGCTACAGCATTTTGTGCATGATGGTTGGTGCCGACGAGGATGCCTTCCTGGAACTTGCCGAAGAGCTCGGCCTGCCGGACGACCGTATCGAGAGTTGCGCATTCGATTATGAACAGGCGGCCGATTCCTGGGAATTCGTTACCGATCCCTACCTTCGCGACGAAGATACTCCGGCTGGAAAGATCAAGATCGCTTACGAGCAGGCGCCAGCCGACCTGAAGGTGCTTGCGGACTTTCTGAAAGAAAAGCAGCTCATGGAATTGGTCGCCGATGAGCTCGACACGTTCTACGATCTTCCCGAAGAGGTGACGTTCAAGGCTGCCCCTTGTGGCATGGACAATGCCTTTTGGGATGCTTCAGAGCGCGAAGTCACGATCTGCTACGAGCTTCTCGGTGGATTTGCAGAGCTCTACCTGGACCTGTTGTCTGACGAAAACTGACCTTACGCCGTTTTCTGTCAAAGCTCTCCTGCGACCGGTCCTCGGGCTACCCGTTGGCAGTGCAGCTTTGCCACAGAAACGTGTTCCTGAAAGTCAAATGCGCCTTTGTGCTTGCATCGCCGCGACTGCTCCGCCAAACATCCGGCCATGTTGCAAATTTCAGACCTTACATACCGGATCGGAGACCGTCTTCTGATCAACAAGGCGAGCGTTACCCTGCCCGGAAAGGCCAAGACCGGGCTCGTGGGTCGCAATGGTGCCGGCAAGTCCACGTTGTTCAAAATCATCACCGGCGACCTTTCGACAGAAACCGGATCGGTCCAGATACCGAAGCGTGCACGTATCGGTCAGGTCGCACAGGAAGCCCCCGGAACCGAAGATACGCTGATGGACGTTGTTCTCGCTGCTGACAAGGAACGCAGCCGTCTGCTTGCCGAAGCCGAAACGGAAACCGACCCCGACCAAATCGCTCATATCCACACCCGGCTGGCCGACATCGGTGCCCACACAGCAGAAGCACGCGCCGGTGCTATCCTTTCCGGACTGGGCTTCAATGCAGAAGCGCAGCAAAGGTCATGCTCCTCATTTTCGGGTGGCTGGCGCATGCGCGTTGCGCTGGCGGCGGTGCTCTTTTCCGAGCCGGATCTTTTGTTGCTGGACGAGCCAACCAACTATCTGGACCTTGAGGGCACGCTCTGGCTCGAAAACTATGTCGCGCGCTATCCGCATCAGGTTCTGCTGATCTCCCACGACCGGGACCTTCTCAACAAGGCGGTCGACAGCATCGTGCATTTGGAGCGAGGCAAACTGACCTATTATTCCGGTGGATATGACAGTTTCGACCGGCAGCGGCGCGAAGCGATGATCCTGGCCGAAAAGGCCAAGGAGAAGCAGGATGCCCAGCGCAAGCACTTGCAGGCTTTTGTCGACAGGTTTCGCTACAAGGCAAGCAAGGCACGGCAGGCGCAGTCTCGCCTCAAGATGCTGGAAAGAATGCAGCCGATCGCGGCCTTGACCGAAGAGAGCGGCAAGCCGATCCAGTTTCCGGATCCGGAGGCCCAACTTGCCCCACCCATTCTCAAGCTGGAGGGCGTCTCGACCGGCTATGGTTCGACCAAGATCCTGTCCCGCCTGACGCTGAACATCGATACCGACGACCGCATCGCATTGCTCGGCGCGAACGGCAACGGCAAGTCCACCTTTGCCAAGCTGATATCCGGCCGACTCGGTGCCATGGACGGCAATATCACCAAGGCGTCGAAGCTGAAGATTGCGTTTTTCGCCCAGCACCAGCTCGACGAACTCAAGCCGGCAGAGAATGCGGTTGCCCACGTCCGCGCGCTGATGCCGGATGCACCGGAAGCGAAAGTGCGGGCCCGGGTTGCGCGTTTCGGACTGCCGACCGACCGCATGGATACCCCGGCAAAGGACCTCTCCGGCGGCGAAAAGGCCCGTCTCCTTCTCGGACTGGCTACATTTGACGGTCCGCACCTGCTGATCCTCGATGAACCGACCAACCATCTGGACATCGACAGCCGCGAGGCTTTGGTTATGGCGCTCAACGACTACCAGGGTGCCGTCGTCCTTATCAGCCATGACAGGCACCTCATCGAAGCTTGCGCGGATCGGCTGTGGCTGGTCGCTGACGGCAGGGTCGAGCCGTATGACGGTGACATGGACGACTATCGCCGCTTGATCCTGCAGGGCCCGGAGGCTGCTCAAAAGGCGCGTAACAGGGCCGCAGAAGAAGCCGAAAAGGCCTCGGCGCAGGAAAAACGCCGCGAAGCTGCCCAAAAACGCAATCAGCTCAAGCCCCTGAAGCAGAAAATCGAGGCAGCGGAAAAGGAAATGGCGCGGCTTCAGGAGAAAATTATCAAGCTGGACGAAGCCCTGTCTGACCCGGAGTTCTTTCAGAAGGAGCCCGAACGGGCCACCAAGTTCGCCAAGGAACGTGCCTTTTGCGAAAAGAAGTTGGTCAAGACCGAGGAAGAATGGCTGGAGTTGTCTGCCGAGTACGAAGAAGCTGGCTGAACTTGAAATCATTCTTCCACCGCCTTTGCAACCGGCCAAACCGTCTGTGGCCGTTAAGCAAGCATCATGGATTTCGAGAGTGCATTGAAACCACTGGAGGCGTTGACATCAGCCGGTCAATCCACGATTGCGCGCCGCGGATAAAACGTGTTTCAGCTAAGAGACTTGGGCAAAAAACAAAAACCGGCTCGCTCGAAATTACATAAAATTCTACAGTCCCTGCACACAGTTCATTTGGATTCCGGCCCGAAAATAACCTTGTTAGTCGCCTAAAGAGCGATCGACCCTGTTTGCGATCTTACAAATATCGCCTCCTGCAAAAAGGTTGAACACATGTCCCTCGCCAGGTACCCCGCCCTCCTTCTCTGCACTGGTGCGCTCGTTCTCGCGCCCGTCGTTACCTCGGACATCGCCCCGCTAACAGGTGTTGGCGACACCGCCTACGCAAAAAATGGCAATGGGAACGGTAACGGGAATGGCAATGGCAATGGCAATGGTAACGGAGGCGGTAACGGAAATGGAGGCGGGACCGGAAACGGCAACGGGAACGGAAATTCAGGGTTATCCAACTCAGGCGGCAACTCTGTCTCCAAATCGAGAGGAAACGGCGGACTGAAAATCTTCAACCGCGGAAACGGTAACAAGCAGGCAAAGTCGAACCGGGGCAACGGAAAAGGCTTAAACGGCTTTCTAAATAATGTTTTCGGCGACAAGTCCAAAAATGGCGGTCAGAATTTCTCTCGTCGCGGCTCTTCGAAAGGTGCTGGCAAGGCGAACAACCACCGCCTTCCGAAGGCCGAGCGCGCGACGCTTGCAAGCGTTTCAGCAACACCGGCGCCAAGTCCACTCGCAAAGCAAAAAAACCTGAACGCCAGACTTGGCCGCCTGAACTCGTTGAAGCGAAACTATAAAGCCTATCTCAATTCCAATGATCCGCATCTCGCGTCAGTCGTCGGCTATGTTGGTGCTGCAATCAACTTCCAGCAAGCCTCTGAAGCATTTGATGGCCTGTCCGGCGATTTCGACGCTGCCCGTGCGCTCTTGGAGAAAACGATTGAAGAAGCTGCACTTTCGACAGAACTCGACGTAACCGCGCTGACGAGCGAAGCGATCGCCCAAAAAATCGCCGAACGGATCGGGACACTGGAAGCTCAAATAGCCGAATTGGAAACGGCTGAAGATCCGGTTGAGCCGGTCGACGATCAGATTGAAGCCTTAAGGGCAGAAATCGAGTCGTTGACAAATATAGCCAAGAGCGAGGAGTTTGCCGACTTCCAATCTTCCGAAAAGGCGGTCACCGAGGCGCAAGACGCCCTGGCCGGACTGGAGGAAGAGGCTTCTGACGAAGCGCTTCGGGAAGCGCTGGAAGAGATGATCAACGACAATCGTGCTGACAAAGTCGACGACGAAATGGTCGAATGGGCCAAAGACGTCCTGGATGGCAAGATTGAGGAAATTCGGAATGCCACTGAGGACCCGGACCCTACGATTCCTCAAGAAACTGGGTCAGAGGAGTTAGCTGACGTGGTTCCGGAAACGTCGCCAAGCGAAGAGGACTTGCGCCTAACGCAAATCAACTGACGTTTCGCGAACCGGCGGTCAAAGAGACGCCTCCACCGGGCCACCCTGTTTCACCCAGTCGTTGAAGCCGTCTTTCAGGTGGGCGGCTTCAAATCCCATGTCCATGAGTGTTGAAACCGTCAGGGCCGAGCGCCAGCCGGAAGCGCAGTGGAAAATGAACTTCCTGTCCTCAGAAAAAATTTCCTTGAAATAAGGGCTTTCAGGATCAACCCAGAATTCGATCATGCCGCGCGGGCAATGAACGCTACCTGGAATGAAGCCAAGTTTCTGGCGTTCGCGAATATCCCGGATGTCGATGATAACGATACCGGGATCATTGTGCAGCCGTATCGCCTCCCCGGTCTCAACCTCCTCGATCCGTTCCCGTGCGCGGGCGACCATTTCGGCCGATGACAAATTGAGCTTCGCCATATGCAGCTTCCCCGGAGCTATGCCTTTTTCTCCCAACCACCTTGAGGTGTCTGTTGCCAATAGGCAATTTCAAACCCCTCCGCCTTTGCTTCTTTCCAGCGCTGCCGGGCTTCGGTGACGGCAGTTTCGTCATTGCCGTCGAACATATAGACCGCCCGCTTGTACGCATTGAGTGGCGGCGGTGCAGCCCGATCGACCAGAAAGCGCACGTCGGCCTCGTTCGGATTGTCCTGCTCGGCGGTGAGATAAATCGGCTGATGCTCCGCATAACCATCGGTTTTGGTTCCGTGCGGCAAAAAGCTGTCGTCGGCAAATGTCCACAAATGGGCGTCAAGCGCGTTGCAACGTTCTTCGCTTCCCGTCTGCACAACAACTTTCCAGTCACGTTCAAGGCACTTTTGCAGCACCTGCGGCAGTGCCATCTCAAGCGGCTTGTGCAGCAAATGGTAGAAAACCACTTCAACGCTCATGTTTGTCCGGAGCCCCTCTCAGCTTCTGATAGGTAGACCGTGCCAAGTCCTGCCCTGCAGTTGTCAAAATGTGATGCGTGCCTGCAACAGTCATTCATTCAATTCCATTTCGCGCCAAAGACGGCATAGACAGGTCACAAGACTCGTATCATTAACCCTTCGCAAATGTCGATTGACTAGGGTCTGATCCTGGGGACGATCCAAGGATCATATTTGGCGGCCGGTGCACGGTGTTTCCGAACCGGTGCAAAAGGGGATTTAGTGAATGATTGCACGTGTTGTTTTGTTTTGTGCATTGGTGGCCGTCGTTGCAGGCGCCACATTGGGAATGGGAATGCTGGTTGAACCGGCAACAGCCTGCCAGACCTACAAAACGTGCTGAGCAGACCGGAAAGAGATTAAAAAAAACCCGCCGTTTCGGCGGGGTTTT
>Ga0207422_1001317_pt1 | contig 51201 bp, 43 predicted proteins | sample MarCyaLeptolynsp_FD_187757 | JGI IMG/M metagenome (GOLD analysis project Ga0207422, IMG submission 187757) | Marine cyanobacterial communities from Panama - species 1 Leptolyngbya sp. (SPAdes) | ecosystem: Environmental > Aquatic > Marine > Unclassified | place: Panama: Panama City | collected... | reverse complement strand
TGGGCTGTTCGCCCATTAAAGTGGCACGCGAGCTGGGTTCAGAACGTCGTGAGACAGTTCGGTCTCTATCTGTTGTGGGCGTTGGAAATTTGAGAGGATCTGACTCTAGTACGAGAGGACCGGGTTGGACGAACCTCTAGTGTATCTGTTGTCGCGCCAGCGGCACCGCAGAGTAGCTACGTTCGGAAGGGATAAGCGCTGAAAGCATCTAAGCACGAAGCCTACCTCAAGATGAAATTTCCTTTAAGGGTCGTTATAGACGATGACGTTGATAGGTTGCAGGTGTAAAGGCAGTAATGTCAAAGCCGAGCAATACTAATTACCCGTAAGCTTTCTACTAATGTTCAAACTCCTATGATTCGAATGCATTTTCTTTCTTTATGATGTCTTAAAATATACGTCAACCTTCGCCGAGGCTTCGGTTGACAATGATTTATGGTGATTATTGCGTTGAGGTCCACCTCTTCCCATTTCGAACAGAGAAGTTAAGCTCAACAGCGCAGATGGTACTGGGAAACCGGGAGAGTATGTCATCGCCATTTTTTTTAACCCCGCTTTAGCGGGGTTTTTTTATGTCATAAAATTTCTGATATTAATACAATTTAATCTTCTAAGTGTTTGTAGAAGATGTATTTATGATTCTATAATAGGATTCGGCCTCCTATTCCAAAGCTGATATTTGTTCTGTCATTGCGAAACAAATAATTTCTATTGTAATTATGACTCAAGGTAGTTTCTGCAAATAGAACATATTTATCCTTGAATTTTCGTTGACTTGCCAAGCTTACAGAATATTCAATATCATGCAAAATGAAATGTCTGATCTGTTTCACGAAATAATCTCTATCCCTTTCTATTCTCTGAATGAGTATAAAATGAGACATATTCTCCATTTGCATTCTTAGTCCTAGATGATCACTATTACCTCCAGGGCCTATTCCTGCTCCAATTATTTGACCTTCATGGGTATATCCTTGTCTATTGACACTATGGGCATAAAAAGATGGGGTAAAACGCCATGGAATTCGTCCAATAGAAAGATTGGTGTGTTCATAGGTTAAGTGAAACTCTGCACCTGATTTATGCTTGATTCTTTTCTCAAACCCTAAAGTATATCCTCGAGAGTGTTCTGGTTCAACGGCTGTTTGCCTGATTCCTGCTCCATCTGAAGTAAAGTCGTTCTTCGCATACTCTAAATAGGCCCTGAAACCGATTTCTCTAAATTTCCATTCAACCGTAAAGGATGCCAATTGGTCAAAAGCATCATTTCTTGACAATGTATCTCCATCGATTATACCATCATCCGCAATATAGATGGTAGAAAGTAAATCAACTGGACGAAAATAGCGGTTTTGTTTATATAGAACGCGATTTATACCAATAGTAAGATTTGGCAGTATGGAAGGTGTAATCGCTACAAATAGGCCATTTAAATAACGATCATTATTTTTGTTAATCGTGTCAAAGTATTCAGATTCTGTAAGATGTCCCAGCATGAAATTTGCTTCAATTCTTGCAATCTTCTTTTTTGAGGTTAGGAATGTGGGTTTTAATCCAATTCTTAAATGAGGAAATCCACCAGCTTGCCTACTCATGATAATAGGATTGTATACAGCTGGGCCCAGTGAATAATTTTGAGTTCCAATTGCTGCAATTAACTTACCATAATTGTAACGCAATTCGCTTTGACCTAAATGCGGTTGAACAAAAGATCCATTACCAAATCTTTGAACCCAATCAATTCTATCGGAGTAAGGATAGGCATGTCGGTTTGTATTTGATTGAAGGTTCGGTATAGGGAATGTTTCATTATCCGAATAGAATACAACGGGATTAAATACATACGTTAATGCCCCGATTCTTCCAGAAAAACCTCCATGTATTTCATTGGTGAGGCCTTTCCCTTTCCATACGGCTCCATCATTATAACCCCTTGCATATTTACTATTCCAACTTGATTTTATATAGATATCATTGAATTTAAGTTTAGTATCAGTAATAGGTAATATGGAGGAATATAAGGTTGAGCTTATGCTATCCTCAAACTTATCTATAGGATCATGAAGGTCACCAGGAATTTGGACTTGTGAGAAAATTTGTAATGGTAAAAGGCAGAGCAAAAGTAATTTCAATTTCATCCAGCTAATTTATGTAGAACACGAAACAAAAATGTGGTTTTTAAATGGTTTATAGTTAAATAATTTATTCTCGCTTCCTTCAGTTATGATTGTACAATGTCTAAATACCAGTTATGGATTTCTAGAAATATTATAGCTCCAGATTGCTTAGTTTTGCGACCTCAATATTGAATATTCAAATGGATAGAATTCGTTTGATATAAAACGGATTTAGACACTTTAATTTCTTTATCAACATGTTTCGTTCGAGACTAATATTATTCCTCATTATTTTAATTTCACTTCAGTCTTGTATTTCGGTGAAAAAGATGGTTTATCTGCAGGATAAATCCCAAGATAAGCCGCATCAATATGAACAAAATAAGACTTTTAGTACTGCTTCTCTAGATTACAAGATTGAAAAAGAGGATGTTTTATTTATTGAAGTTTTGTATCAATCCATAGGCAACGAGACCAATCTGGACAAATCAACCTTAGGTGAAAGGGAGTCTCGACTTGCAGTAAACCAACATCCATATACTTCAGGTTATCAAGTGAATGAATCGGGTAAAATTTTGATTGAGACTCTAGGTGAATTTGAAGTAATTGGGAAAACAATAGATGAAATTAGGAGTATGTTGATTGAGCGGGCTAATAGCTATTATTTAAGTCCTACGGTTAAGATATACTTAATGAATGCCTATGTAACAGTTCTTGGTGAAGTGAACACGCCAGGAAGATTTCAAATATTTGATGAGATGAATGTTCTTGAGGCAATTGGAATAGCAGGTGATTTGGGAGAATTTGCAGACAGAGAATCCATCAAAATTCTTAGACCAACCAATGATGATTATGAAATTTATCACATTGATTTGACCAACGAAGTAATTGTTGATTCAGAGAAATTTAGAGTAAAACCTGGTGATGTAATTCTAGTTAAACCTCAAACCAGGAAAAAATTTGCAGGAAGAAATATACAGTGGATTCTTAGCGGATTATCTGTAGTCGTTTCAATAATTGCAATATTATCAAGGTCAAGGTAAAAATGATTGATTGTGGGAGAAACTCAGGATAATACAATTGATATAACTTCTTTAATTTCTAAAGTATTAAAATACTGGAAGTTATTCACTTTATGTGCAATATTAAGTATTGTAATTGCTTTCTTGTATGACAGATCAACAAATCCGAAATACTTTATAACTGCTTCTGTATATGTAAATTCAGGGGATAACTCATTAGACGCTTCTTCTTTATTGTTTAATTCTCAATTATCTTCTAGCCCAGAGGAGGTAATTAACCAATCGATAATAATAAAGTCCTTTCCTTTATTAGAGCGCGTATTTGAAGAGATCGATTTTTCTGTGAGTTATTACAAGAGTAATTTCTTTAGCAAAACTGAACTTTACAATAACAAACCATTTAAGGTGGTATTGGATGAAAGCTCATCAAATGTTCCATATGGTAATTTATTGGAGTTAAAATTTAAAGATGAAAGTAATTTTCATCTACTGCTTGATGGTGTTGAGCCAAAGACAGAAAAGGAAATTTACTTCGAAGGTGATTATTCACTAGGTGAACTTGTTGAAATTAACGGTTCCAAATTTTCGATTCAAGCTGTAGAGGGATTAATTCCAGATCTCGAAGAGGAGTACAGTTTTGTATTTAACGATCCGAAAGTTCTATTATATGATTATTCATCTCGTTTGATTGTTGAAATTGTTCAAGAATCAGCTTCTATAATCAAGGTTAAGATTGAAGGCAGTCAAACGGAGAAGTTGGTGGATTTTCTAAATACCTTATTGGAGATTTACGTTCAAAATAATCTTGAAGAGAAGAATGAAGCAATTTCAAATTCAATCTTATTTATGGAAAGAGAGATTGAATTAATTGGAGATTCTTTAGCTCTTTTGGGCGGTCAACTGGAAGAATTTAAATCATACAATCAGATTAATAACATCAACCTCGAAGTTGAGATTTTGGTGAAGGAATTAGGTGACTTAGAGAAACAAAAGTTGAGTCTTAAACAAAGGAGTAACTACTTCGATTATCTGATTAAAAACTTGGCAATTGAACAGGATTATACAACATTTAAGATCCCCTCTACAGCTGGAGTTGAAGATCCAATACTGACCAATTTAATTTCTCAGTTAATCAATTACACCATTCAGAAAAAGTCAATTATAAAGGCCAATAAAAACAATAGTCCTCTATTATACTCTATAGAAAGCAACATTAAATCCCTAAAGAGTGAAATACTCGAAAATGTAAATAGTCAAAAGAACGCGAATGTTTTAGCATTGAATTTAATTCAATCACAATTGGACGAAGTCCAGAAAAAGGCATCCAAACTTCCTGCTGTTGAAAAAGAACTAATTAATCTAAGTAGGTCTTATCAGTTATATGAAAATCTGTTTTTATTGTTACAACAAAATAAAACAGAAGCAGAAGTGCTTCGCTCTGAAAACAAAGCAGATTTTAGAATTATTGAACCGGCAAGACTAGCTTCACTTGAACCAAATGTCTCTAGAAAAATATATTATATCAGTGCTTTAATTTTAGGTTTCTTTTTTGCGTCTCTTCTGTTTATAATTAAGCTATTATACACAGATAAGATTGAAGATGTTAAAGAACTAAATAATTTTGATGGGGCACCATTCCTTGGCTCTTTAAGCAATGTTAATTCATGGACTATTGATTATCTTAAAAATAATCCGAAATCAAAATTTGCCGAATCTCTGCGAATCCTAATTGGCAATATTAATTTCATTTTAGCCGAAACAAATGGTCATGCGATCAAGTTGATGTTTAATTCGGTTGGCTCCGGCGAAGGAAAATCTTATGCTTCGACTAATTTGTCTATTCTGCTAGCTCAAATGGGTAAGAAAGTAGTATTGATTGATGCTGATTTGAGAAGTCCATCTATAGAAGGAATGTTTGATCGATCTGCAACTGTTGGAATCGCTCAATATCTAAGTGGTGAGTCGTCAATTGGTGACCTGGTGATAAGTTCTGGGATGAAAAATTTGGATCTTATTATAAGTTCGACCATACCTCCAAACCCTTCCGATTTAATTAATTCACCAAGGTTTGCAGAAATGATAAGCACTTTGGAAGAACAATATGATTATGTCATTATAGACACACCGCCAATGGGATTGGTGATTGATCCGTTTATAATCAACAAACATGTAGATGCAAATATTGTTGTGCTTAGAGAAGAGTATTCTAAATTGAGTTATATAGAACTAATAAATAAGCACAATAAGCAGAATAGACTTGGCAATTGTGGAATAATTCTAAACGACTCAAAGAGTGCTTTCAAGCATACCTACTCTGGAAATTATTATATCGATGATAATTCCAAACAAACCCTTAACTCGAAAATAAGGTCTTTTTTCAAGAATTAGATCCTATCCTTTAATTCTATGATTAATAGACTTTTTAATAAGTTAACCGCTAATAATCATGCTAAAGAATTAATAGCAAAAGGAACTAGTGCGCTTGTATTTAGGGTGATAGGATTGTGTTTAAGTTATGTATTTACCATACTAGTCAGCCGAAATTATGGGGTAGATGCCTGGGGAGTATTTACATTGTTTTTTGCTTTGGTTCAAATCTGCAGTAAAATTGCCAGATTTGGATTTGATAAAGGTGGGGTTAAGTTTATTGCGGAGTATAGGGTCCAAAAAAACACAAAAGCGATAGGCAGGTTTTACTTCTTTATTACCACAATAGTTTTTGTTTTATCTTTTTTATTTTCTCTGGTAATATTCCTCAATGCTAGCTATATCGCAGAATTGTTTTTTAAAGATATTCATGCTGTAACTTATGTGAAATACGCTTCATTGGTTATTATCCCTTTTTCTATAACTACAGTTAATGCAATATGTTTAAGAGGACTTAAACAAATAAAACCAGCTGCATTTTTAGGTCATCCCATATTATTTGCTCTTGCAATAATTGGATTGTTAATTCTTGATTTTACAACTGTGAACCAAGAGAAGGCAATCATTGCATTTGTATTTAGTATCTATTTGGGAAATATTATCAGTTTTATATTGTGGTTTAGAAAAAGTGGTGTGTCATTATTGGATAAAGAAGATACGGTTCAGTTAAGCCATATAATAAGGGTTTCACTTCCTTTGATTTTTGCAGGTTCATTATTTCTCATCATGGGATGGGCAGATAGTTTTATGTTGGGCTATTTTAAAACTACTGAAGAAGTAGGTGCATATAATGTAATTAGCAAAATAGCTAGGTCTTCTTCAATAATAATCGCATCGGTCGATTCTATCTTTTCTCCTAAGATTGCAGATTTTTATGTCAATAAGGACTATCAAGGACTCCAAAAGCTAGCGGTTTATAGTTCTAAGTTGACCTTTTTCTTGACACTTCCCATATTCATTCTTATATGCTTGTTTCCAAAACTTATCTTATCCGTATTCCACGATTCTCTTTATGGAGAAATTATTATATACTCTTTGATGATACTGGTCTTAACCAAATTTGTCAATGCCATTACAGGAAATGTAAGTTCAATACTTCAATTGACTGGCAAGCAAGTAACTTATCAAAACATAGTTCTTATTAGTTTGGGGATTAACCTGTTATTAAACTATTTACTGATACCTTCACAAGGAGTGTTAGGAGCCTCCATTGCAAGTTTTATTGCAATACTATTAACCAATGTATTGGGATTGATATATGTGAAGAAGTATTATGGAATTAATTGCTCCTATATTCAAAACTTAATGAAGAGATAAAATGATTGTTGATTATAATGGAAGTGATATAAACTTACCTGATATTTTCCTAGTAGGAGCTGCAAAATGTGGAACTACCACAGTAGCATCAATTCTTGATCAGCATGAACATATTGCAATCCCTCGGAAAGAACCAGGCTTCTTTAGTCATCGAAATAAATCTGATGATGATATTGATGCAGTTAATAGGAATCGTCAGGTTTCCAAGATTGAAGACTATATCAAATTATACGAGAATATTGGTGAAGCAAGTAAAATAGCAGATTGTTCGGTTAGATATTTGGTTACTCATGAGGATACCATTAAAAATATAAAGGAAATATATGGGGAGTATAAATCTCAGAATCTAAAAATTCTAATCATATTAAGGAATCCAATAGATAGAGCGTTTTCCCATTATAATATGCTTTTAAAGAATGGCTATGAAAAATTGACTTTTGAAGAAGCCATACTTCCAGAGAATACAGAAAGCAGAAGAAAAGAAAGATTGGGCTTTGATTATTTAAATCATGGATTGTATTACGAACAAGTAAAGGCATATCTGGATAACTTCAAGAATGTGAAAGTGTATTTATTCGAAGAGCTGAAGAATAGCGAGTCTTTTACAGAGGATTTATTTGTCAATTTAGATTTAGATGTTCCTGAAATAAAGGATACGAACATCTCATTGAATCCATCCGGAATACCAAAGAAAATATGGTTAATTCGCCTATTAAATCGAGATTCTGTAGCAAAACGATTTTTAAAAAAGCATTTTTACAGTAAACACAAGCATAGTTTTCAAAAAATAAAAGCGAAACTCATGCGGATGAGTATTGAAAAAAATACAATGAGTGTAGAAACTAGAGAAGAATTGAAAGATTTCTTTAGAGAAGATGTTCTAAAACTACAAGATCTTCTGGGGGTGGATTTAACACAGTGGATACAAAAATCAGATGGAGAATAAATATATTCAACGTCCAAATTTTCTGGTTGTTGGTACGGCAAAAAGTGGTACTACCTCACTTTTTTATTATTTAAATCAGCATCCAGATATCCATATGCCGATTAAGGAAAGTCATTTTTTCAATAATTCAACATTTAGCGAGAAGGAGTTAGAACGAATTCCAACAAAAGACAAAAAGGAGATTGTAGATAATGACATTGATTACGATCATTTATACAGTTTTGATAAAAAACCCAAGGAGATAATAGGGGAGATAGGTACTGGTTATTTATACGACTATCCATATTCAATTCCTAAAATTAAAAAGACACTAGGGGATATTCCTATAATTATTATCCTAAGAAACCCAATAGAACGTGCTTATTCCTCTTACCAACATTTTGTGAAATTGGGAAGAGGGGACCAGAGTTTTGAAGAATCACTAACCTTAGAAGATAAAAGAATAGAAGAGGGTTGGAATTTCATGTGGCACCACAAAAGAATGGGCTTTTACAGCAAGCAAGTTGAAGCTTTTCAAAAAGAGTTTTCCAAGGTATATGTTACCTTCTTTGAAGACATGAAAGACTCAGGAGAACAATATATGAAGTCTTTATTTGAATTTATTGGAGTTGATCCTGATGTAAGGGTTGACACCAAAAAAGTACATAACCAGAGTAAGGTTCCAAAGTCTAAATTATTCGGTATGCTCAATTCAGATAAGAGTTCCATTAAATCTCTATTGAGACCAATATTTAGAAAAGTCTATTCAAGCGAAAAGCGAAGAAGTATAAAGAATAAAGCAAGAAATGTGCTTGGTAACTCCTACGCTGAGATGAATCCGAAAACAAGGATTCAACTGATCAATGATTATAGAGCAGATATAGCAATATTGGAGAAACTTAGTTGTAGGGATTTAAAGCATTGGTTAAAAGAATGAAAATTAAGGTAACAACTTCCTTAAAGCAGATATTGTTGGCTGTCTATTTGACTTTTTCGTTTCGCGGAATTCTGAATACACCTATTGAAGGAATTGGTTATGCTGTAGAACTAGTGTTGTCACTAGGAGCTGTATTTTTCTTCTTTATCTATTTTATGGATTCAATAATTAAACGCAAGCTGAAAACTATCCATTGGCTCGGCGTATTATTATGCAGTTTACCATTCATTTCAGCCATTTCAGCAAAATTAGAATTTGGTCAACCTTTTATCTACGGAATATTATCTCAACGCGATTACTTTCTTATTCTGACCCCTTATCTTATATTATATCTATTGGATATTGAGGTATTAAGTTTATCTCTTTTGGAAAAAACATTTGTTCGATTATCCTGGTTTTTTCTCATTGCATTTACGCTTGTAGTTCTTTTTATTGACCCAGCACCTTATATTAAAACAGGAATAGTTGGTTATAAGGAGATTAAAGGGGGGTATATATTTCGATTTCAAATGGTGTTTATTTTGTTTGGTGCAATTTATTATGCGCTCAAAGGAATTGATCAAAAGAGGTGGATCTTTTATGCTTATGCACTTTTATTTATATCGTATGTGATCCTTGTTAGGCAAGATAGAACTATCGTATTGTTTCTATTAATGACCTTGACTATTCTATTGCTTAAAAGACTTTCTTTTAAAAAGATTTTTAATTTCTTAATAATTACTTCCGTTCTGCTTATTGGTTTAATCTCATTTGGGACGTTAATCGGACATGAGAGTATTAATCAATTGAATAATTTATATTATCAAACATTTTTAACCATTTTCGGTGATCCAGTTCCAGGTCAGAAAGTAGATGTCAGATGGTCGGAGCTGGATACTGCTATAACATATATCAAGAAGAACCCCATTTGGGGAAGTGGAGAGTTAAGTAAAAGATGGAATGGAGGCTTTGAAAGGTTTGACCATTTTTATCCATCTGATATTGGAGTATTTGGTGTAGTATTCATTTATGGAATAGCTGGCTTCTTGATTGCTTGTTCACAAATGGTATATTTCTATTTTTTAAACAAGAAGTTTCAACTTAAGAATACTGTTTTTGCCTCTTCTTTGAAGTATTCCATTTTGTTGTTTTACCTGAATTCATTTAGTGATGGTAGTTTAATGCAAAGAACAGCCATAGGTATGACTATGGTTACCCTATATTACCATTATACCCAAACCAAAAAATCAATTGCAATTGAATCGACTTAAGCATTTACTTTATTTAGCCCTGAGCTATATATTTCTTCTTAGTTGCACAAGCAATGCAAAGACAACTGGATCGTCCCCAAGTACAATAGATACTTTATCGATAGAAACAAAAGATGCGATTAAAATCAAGCGTTTTCATGGTTATAATTCGACCATAATGCCTTATTATTTAACTAGTGATTACGACAGTCTTTATCCAGCGATTAAGGAACTATCACCTAAAATATTGAGATTTCCCGGTGGAACTATTGCGAATTTTTATCATCCTGAGGAACCAGCCTATGGAATGAAGATAGAAACGGTTGAAAAGATGAAAGATTTAAATATGGGTAGCCTAATTGTGAATCAAAACAAGCGGGTTGAAAAGGATAATCTTTCCCTTAATTATAAAGTGCCATTTGCTCAATTGTGTAAAGAGCTGGATGCTTCTGTTCTTTTGGTAGCGAACTTACTTGATGGTTCAGTGAAAGAGGCAATTTCAATGATCGACTACTTTAAAGAACAAGAAATCAAAATTGATGGTGTAGAATTAGGAAATGAGTATTACTTAAAATCCTATAGGGAAGAATTCCCAACCGTTGATGAATATATTAGGAGATCGAAAAAGTTTGCGAAAGCAATTCGTGAAAAATACCCCGATCTAAAAATGGGAGTTATTGCTGCTCCAAATGAACAAACAAAGGAGGTTTCGATTAAAAGAGAATTTTTTTATAGAAAGTGGAACTCTTCCTTGGCTAAGCATAAATATTATGATGCCATTATCATACATCACTACATCAAATCCGAAGATTGTTTAGATGAAAAAGAGGAAACAAAATTATTTCAATGTGCTTCCAAAAATGTAAATAGCTATACTGACAAAAAATTGGAAAAAATTATAAATGGACACCAGGATGTTTTTGGGGATTCGATAAAAATTTGGTTTACAGAATGGAATTTAAGGGAAACTAGAACACACTTTGGCAATACATTTTTGCAAGCTATTCATGCTTTAGATTTCGTTTTAAACCTTACCAAACTCAATACACAGTATGATAGGATTATAGAACATAGTATTTATCATAATTTATGCGCTGGAGGTGCCTTTGCATTGGTTAATCCATTAGAAACTGAAAATAAGCATGACCAGCGAAAATTTATTAAACGAACTGCTTATTATACCTTCAAAATGCTGGAAGAAGTTCTAGGAGTTAAAGACATCTCATATATTCCTATATCTGAAAATTTAGATCTGAAAGGAATAGATATAGGAGCATTTTATAGTCAATCAAATAAACAAGTCCATTTGTTTATCATTAATCGTACGAAGAAAGAGCACCCTATGATTGATTTAAATATCGATGGTGTTAAAATTGATGCTGCCTTATTGATGCAGTTAAAGTCCGATAAACTGTCTTCAGGAATTGGTAGTGTAAACCATCAAGATGGTAAAGAGGTAGGTAATATAGAATTAAACAGTGAAAATGTTAGATTAGACAATTGGAAATTACAAGCATTTACGATCAATCGAATTACTATAGATTTAGAAGATAAATGATAATAAGTCATAAGTATAAATATGTTTTTGTGGAGTTACCGCTAACTGCGAGTTCGGCAATAGCTAAAGAGCTGATTGAGAATTATGCAGGGGAAAGTATCTTATTTAAACATTGCACCTATGCGAAATTTTTAAAGCAGGCTACAGAAGAAGAATCGAATTATTTTGTTTTTTCTGGAATGAGAAACCCTTTAGATCGGGCAGTAAGTCATTATTTCAAGTACAAAACAGATCATAATAATAAATTCAGTAATCCAAGAAGTCGGAAGAAAGGAAAGCATATAATTAGTCATTTGATCAATAATAGACGGCATCATTTTAAATATAGATTTGTCAATCAACCAAATGTTGGGTTTCAAGATTTTTTCCTAAAATATTATAAGCTTCCTTATAGTGATTGGAGTTTGATGCATCATGATGAAATGGATTACATCATCAAGTTCGAAAATATTCAAGAGGACTTTAATGGCTTATTACAAAAACTGAAGATTGAGAAAATAAGGGATCTTCCGCAGTTCAATAAAACTTCTTCAAAATCGAAATCATTTATTGATTATTATGAAAGTCAAGAAGTCAGAAGAAGGGCAATAAAAGTTTTTTACTGGTACATGAAAAAATGGAATTATGAATTCCCAGAGGATTGGAAGAATAAGTCCTATTATCCAAGTAAGCTCAATTATGATTTATACAATAAAGTGAAAAAAATATATTGGAGATTCTTGCATTAATAGATGGAGACTAACAATAATCAACCAAATTTCTTTGTAGTGGGTTGTGTAAAAGGTGGAACAACTTCTTTACACAATTATCTTTTGCAACATCCTGAAATATACCTGACACCTATTAAGGAGACCAATTATTTTTCTCGTAAAGACATGGATCCTAAGCACTTTCGAAAAGATTATGCTTATGATGTTGCATTGGATCTCGAGAAGTATTTCAAAAACCAACCCTTAAAACCTGTCCACATAGCTCAGGTAACCGAGAGCAAACACTATCTGAAATTGTATGCTGGGGTTAAAGATGAAAAAGTTAAAGGCGAAATCTGCAACTCATATTTAATATGCGAATCTGCTGCTGCTGAAATAAAGCGTGAATTTCCGAATGCGAAGATTGCCATGATATTAAGAAATCCTATAGATCGAGCCTTTTCACAATACCTGATGAATCTCAAAGAGGCCAAAGCTATTAATAGATCATTTTTAGAAGAAATTGAAAAGGATCAGAAAAGTGAATTAAAGGGATGGGGAATTAGCCATCAATATTTAGAATTGGGGCTTTATTATGAACAAGTAAAAAGGTACTTTGACTTATTCCCTAAGGAACAGATTAAGATCATTTTATACGAAGAGTATAAAAATTCTATAGAATCGGTTCTTCAAGAATTATGTGATTTTTTGGGTGTTGACAATCATTTTTCCTTTGATACCGATTTGAAATTAAATGAAAAAGGTTTGCCAAGGTTTAAATATTTGAATTATGCGTTAACCCAATTGGGCATCATTAAATTATTTAAGAACCTATTATCTAAACCAATCCGTCAAAAGCTTGCTCGCATGATATATTCCTCAGACAAATTGAAGGAAATACAAGCTGAAGAAAGAGAATTTTTGATTGATTACTACAAAGAAGACATCACAAATCTTTCAAATCTGATTGATCGTGATTTAAAGTCCTGGTTGTCTTAATTCCTTAATTAATACAGGGATAAAACGGAAGCTATCTATAAAATACCTTTTAAATAATCTTCTTGGTTCCGTTAAAAAACGATGAAACCATTCCATGCCCATATTTTGAATCCAGAGTGGAGCCCTCTTTTTGTGTCCAGTATAAAATTCAAGTGAAGCACCAAGTAACATAATAAGCGGACTACTAATGCCTTTAGCTTTTAGTTCCTTATTAAGTTGAGAAGCCAGATATTCTTGTTTAGGAAACCCAAGTCCTATAATTACAAAATCAGGTCTGTGCTTAATGACGTCGTCTACAATTTTATTTACCACTGAGCTTGTGGCTTTTTTGTCTTTTAAGCAAAACATTTCAGGGACAAAATAACTCAGTTGGTCATGTTCCGAACTCAGCTGTTTTGCCGTATCAGCGTTTGGAGATACAATGTATAGTGATTGCTTCGATAATTTAATTTGTGCCCAAAAATGCCGAAAGAAATCACTACCAGTTAATCTTCTTTTAATTGATTTTCCTAATAATTTACTTGCTATAATAATTGGCTGACCATCAGGAATAATATATGAGGCGTTTTTGAACTCTTCATACAGCTCCCTATTCTCGTGGTATTTGACGATTTGAAATAAATTAGGGGAGATTAAATATGGATCCTTTTTAAAATCCTTATTCAATACAGAATTCAATAAATGATGATATGAATCTGAAGAAATGAAATCAAATTCAAATAGATTCACTTTTTTAATTATCTCTTCTTCTCTATTAGCTACTAATGAAATCAACATATCATTTAAAAGCGGGCTAAATTACAAATTGTAGGTTTCTACACGAGTAATTTAATTGGGTTAGTAATATTCAATTTAATACACCAATTGTACGCAAACTAGATGTCGAAAGTTGGGAATTTTTGAAAGAAAAATTTAATTTCTTTCCTGTTTGAATGAATTAATCTAATAACAGATTGAGACCTAAATCTCTACTTTTGACGCCATGGTAAATGAACCAATTATATTCATCGTTGGTAACTCGAGAAGTGGTACAACCATGCTGATGAGAATACTCAATAGGCATGCTCAAATTCATGCGATAAACGAACCGCATTTTTTTGAACGTTATTGGAAAGCGTCAGACAATGAGATGTTTATAGGGCAAAAAGAAGCGGTTGAATTGTTTTCGAAACTTCTGTATGTACAAAGGGAAGGACACCATCAAAAAATTGATTTAAATCTTTATCGGCAAGAATCTTCAATAGAGATTGAAAAATTTTCTTCTACTAAAATTTATAAAGTTGATGTTTATCGACATTTCCTTTTTTATGAAACAGAGAAACAAAAGAAGTCTATACCATGTGAAAAAACTCCACAGAATATTTTTTATCTGGATGAGCTTTATAAGCTCTTTCCAAATGCCAAAGTAATAAACCTGATCCGCGACCCAAGATCAGTAATGCTGTCGCAAAAACAAAAATGGAAACGAAGAAAATTGGGTGCAAATTTTCTCTCTACAAAAGAACTCATTAGACTAAGAATCAATTACCATCCAATTACAATTAGTAAGTTATGGAATTCATCTGTAGAGACTTCACTAAAGTATTCTGATCGCAATAACTTTGTCTCCATTAAATATGAGGATCTTATAACCAATTCTGAAGAGACAGTTCAAAGTTTATGTAATTATCTTGAAATTCCTTTTACTTCAGACATTTTGAAAATTCCTCAGAAGGGATCTTCTAGTATTGCTGACGACCCCAATAACATAGGCATTCGATCAAATCGAGTCGATGCTTGGAAAAATGGGAAACTGAGTAAAGCAGAGTTGTATTTGAGCGAAAAAATTACCCAAAAACTAATGAAGAAATTCTCCTATGAATTATCCCATACCAAGCCAAATCCAATCTCATATTTACTATATCTATTAAGTTTTCCTGTAAAAATTGTATTGGCTCTTCTTTGGAATTGGAGAAGAATAAGTAGCATCAAAGATGCAATACATCGGAGGCTTTCTAAATCCAATTGAGTCCATAAAATTCAATTGTTAATCGACAATTTATTTATTGAGGGGCGATTTTTATAATCGTAGGATATGTAGTATAATATGTTGTTAGAGAGTACAAATTTCTCGTGGAAACTGCCATTTAACTTCATTTGTTTCTTATAAACGAATTCAGGTCCTTTTTTGGACTTCTTGAATTCAAGAAGTGCATTCTTTTCATTAACGAAGAAGATATCATCAGTGATTTGATCCTTTACTATTACATCCTCATCTGATCTCCAATCGAAACCTTCTAAGTTGTTAATTTCCAAACGAGGGTTAAGGAGATCTATTTGTATTATTTCCTCTTTGATATAATCTAAAACATAAAGCGAATCATGAGAAACAAATTCATTGGCATTTACCTCCTTTAATTCCAAATGCAGAAACTGTGAAATAAGCTTGAATAAAGACCAATTCACGGCTAATTTCATTAAATCACCATTCCATACTCCCAGTTCAATTAAGTTTTCTTCCGCCAATACTTGAGCATGGTACGTTCCTATTATTTCATTATAATAAGATTGAGAAACAATTGCACCTGCTTCGTCAAATACTTCATATAGAATCTTTACATTTTTTTGATCGCTGAGCAAGTAATACTCTAAACGTTTGTTATGAATGCTGTAATTCTTATACAACAATTCATCTCCAATTTCTGCAATACATGTTTCCAACAATTCATGGTAAAAGGACATGGAATTCTTTCCAATCTCCTTCAATACTCCATCAGTGAATACTACCTCTATAAATTCCTTATTCCCAAGTAGTAATATGGTATTTAAGTGGCTTTTCTTGAGTTGTTTAAACGAATTTTCTACGTCATAAGATTGTAATGTCTCCCCATTGAGATTGTATACACCAAGTTTTCTTTTTTTGAACCAGCTATATAGAATAATTATTTTGTTATCCTGAATTACGTAATCGTGAATGGTCCAATTCTTTTTGTCGAATACCGTTATTTCTGGATTTATCTCTACTTCTTTGAGGTAGAATGCTTTAGTTTCTAATTTGAAATTAAAGTAAGTATCCTTAGTGTTTAAGTTTATTAGCGTATCAATTGTTTCATAACCTAAAGCTCGAATGATTAATCTTCCTTTATTTATTTCAGAAGGAAATTTGATATTGAAATAACCGTTTCTGTCGCTGACAGCATTGAATCTAGAGTCAAATTGAATGGTGGCAAATTCTATAGCTTCAAAAGACTCATTCGTAATATTTCCAAATAAACTCTTTTGAGCCTTTGAGCCATTTGTTAGGAATAAAACGGATAAAGACAGAATTATTAATTGAGGTATAAGGTTGAAGTCAATGAATTTTCTTTGCATGAAACTCTATGGTAATATTATAGGACCAATTGTTTGCATCCATAATCCATAACCACTCAAACCTCCATAAAGTCCACTAACAATGAAGGTAAAGCGCAATTTACTTGGTATGATTTTAAAAACTGTCCAAATACAAAATATAAAACCTATTAAACCAAATAATGTTGGAATTAATCCTACTGGAAGATTTAACATTTCGGAGAGCTTGGCCTCATCGCCACCAAAAAAATAATCTCTATAGCCCAAAAACCCTAGGATAATTGAAGCTATCAAGTTAAAGACTTCTCTCAACCAGAATAGACTAAAAAAAACCAATATCCAATCGGTGAAATCTAATTTTTGATTCGTTTTGTTTAATCTCCTTCTGTATAGAATGATAAAGCCAATGAGGGCAGTAGATATGGTTTGAACAGGACCTCCTAGTGTGATTAAAAATTGTTCCTTGGAGCTCGCTGTTTTACCACTCCAATTCATGCTTGCAAAGTGCAAATCGGTATCAAATCCTAAAATCTCAGCAACGATTATATGACCATATTCATGCGATAGGGTACCTACAATTGTGAAAAGAATAAATCCGATAGTAAGGGGCAGGAAACTATTGACTTCAAGATCAAATTTCATGGATTAGAATTCAACCTTGAAAATACGCAATTAATTTTCTGGTATGATTAACATTGGTAATTCAGTTTGCATAACTGCACTGCGGCTATCACTTAAATTGAATAAGTTTTCCCAGAAGGATTGTTTGTGTCTGATAAGAATCAATAAAGCATCTTGTCCTTCTAAACCTTTCTTTAGACCTTCTTCATAACTACTTCCCCAGCTTTCTTTTAAATTAAGACTGAATCCTTCAAAGAGCTTATTTATTTCATCTAAATTCTGAATAGGATCATCTTCATTAATCCTGATGTGAAGTAAACAAATGGGCAATTTTAGCACACTCGCCGTTTTTTGAATTACACTTACAGATTCATCCTTGAGATCCTTTCCATCATAACTAACTATAAGTTCTTCCAATTTATATTTAGAGGAGTCTTCTGGAATAGCATATAATGGTCTTTTCAGAGATTTCATCATTCTTAAAGTATTGCTTCCAACCAATACTTCTTTGATTCCGCTTGAACCTTTGGTGCCAACCAATATATAGTCTACATCCTTTTCTTCTGCCACAGCATTACAGACATCATCGAAATCTCCTTGTCTTATACTACTTTCAGAATTGTTGTCATTGATTTCTGGGATTTGCTTCTTTATTTCAATCATATAAGCATCCATATCTTTGGTTGCCTGTTCCCTCAATTCATCAAGCAGGTAAAACAAACCGCTTGTGCCTCCCCTAGGTAAATTGTAAACATGAATAAAAATAAATCTACTATGCTCATTGCTTAAATATTTAGCTGCAAACTGAGCTGCTACTAATGAGTTGTTCGAGAAGTCAGTTGGAAGTAGGATGTTGTTCATTGTAATTTTTCTTTCAAATTTCGGTTTTTGCTGCTAATGTCGACATGATTTTAATCAATATGAAAATCATAAACTAAACTTAATATAGAATGGTAAAAGAGAATGGTTTCGGCTAAAAATAGAAACTATTGTGCAGTGGATTATCAAATGAAAATTCTAATTGGAATAAGTGGGTTAAGAATTATAATTTCGTAGAATTATTCAAGCAATGAACTTAAATTAATTCGGTGGAAGTATCATACATATTAGGTTATCTTGCCGCTGTATTCATAGGTTTAGTTCTTGGCTTAATTGGAGGTGGAGGTTCCATTTTAACCGTTCCAGTGTTTGTTTACTTATTGGGTATAAATCCGGTTATGGCAACTGCTTATTCTTTATTTGTTGTTGGATTTACCGCATGTGTCGGCACCTTAAGAAAGATAAAGTATAATGAGGTAGAGTATAAAATTGGATTAGTTTTCGCCATACCTTCATTTATTGCAGTTTACTGTACAAGGAAATACCTATTGCCTGCCTTGCCAGATCCGTTAATAGAGCTGAATTCATTCAATGTTTCTAAGGATTTAGGAATCATGGTATTTTTTGCATTTATAATGTTGATGGCATCAATATCTATGATTCGTAACAGAAGGGAAGAAAAACCTGCGGAATCTTTGTCTAAAATGAACATGCCATTAATCGTTTTAGAAGGTGCCATAGTTGGTGTTTTAACTGGAATAGTTGGAGCTGGTGGAGGGTTTTTAATCATTCCAGCATTGGTATTGCTTGCTAATCTGCCAATGAAAAAAGCAGTTGGGACTTCATTGCTAATTATTGCACTTAAGTCTTTAATAGGCTTTATGGGAGATGTATCTAATTTTAAATTTGATTGGAGCCTATTACTTAGTATTACTGGATTATCTGTTATTGGAATATTCATAGGTAGCTATCTTACCCAATGGATTGATGGCAAAAAATTAAAAAAGGCGTTCGGTTGGTTTGTATTGATTATGGCTTTCTACATTCTATTCAAAGAATGTTATAATTTGTGAAAGCTAACGGAAGTCATTAAAAGGTGAAGCAAACATATCTAATTTTGTAAAAAATTTAAGGAATGAAGATTGAACAAATCTATACCGGATGTTTATCTCAAGGAGCATATTACATCGAAAGTGAGGGAGAAATTGCGATTATTGATCCACTCAGAGAGGTAGGCCCATATATCAATAGAGCGGATAAAGCAAATGCTGAGATTAAATATATTTTTGAGACACACTTTCACGCTGATTTTGTAAGTGGTCATTTAACCTTGGCAAAGCAAACTGGCGCACAGATCGTATATGGCCCAACTGCTAATCCTTCCTTTGATTGCATAATTGCTGAAGATAATCAGGAGTTTAAGATCGGAAGTATCAGCATTACTGCTTTGCATACTCCTGGGCATACCATGGAAAGTACGACTTACCTTTTGCGAGATGAAGATGGTAAGGATCATGCAATTTTTACAGGCGACACTTTGTTTCTTGGAGATGTAGGAAGACCGGATTTGGCCCAAAAATCGGCTAGCATGACTCAGGAAGAGTTGGCTGCTACCTTATTTAGAAGTTTGAGGGAAAAAATTATGCCCTTGGATGATGAAGTAATAGTTTATCCTGCGCATGGAGCCGGATCTGCTTGTGGTAAAAACATGATGAAAGAAACTGTGGATACCTTGGGTAATCAAAAGCGAATGAATTATGCGCTGAGACCCGATATGACTCAAGAAGAATTTGTGAAGGAAGTTACTGAAGGATTATTGCCACCACCTCAATATTTTCCACTTAATGTTAAAATGAACAAAGAGGGTTATGAGGACCTGGATAAGGTTATAGAAAGAGCAACAAAAGCACTTTCTCCTGATGCATTTGAGGCAGCGGCAAATGAAACAGATGCAATTGTTTTAGATGTTAGACATCAAGATGAATTTGTGAAAGGCTTTATACCGAGAAGTATTTTTATTGGAATTGATGGCGGATTTGCTCCTTGGGTTGGTGCATTGATTGCGGATGTAAAGCAAGCCATTTTATTGGTGGTTCCGGAAGGTAGACTAGAAGAGACCGTTACCAGATTATCTAGGGTAGGCTTTGACAATACCATTGGTTACCTAGAAGGTGGATTTGAAGCCTGGAAGAATGCAGGCAAAGAAACCGATCAAATGGTTTCCATAAGCACTGCAGAATATGAAAGTAGGTTGAATGAGTACCCTACCTTTGATGTTCGCAAAGAAGGAGAATATAAATCTGAACATGTTGAAAACGCTGAGAATACTCCATTGGATTTTCTAAATGATCATTTGCCGGAGTTTCCAGATCATGCTAACTTTTTTGTGCATTGTGCAGGTGGTTATCGCAGTGTTATTGCAGGCTCAATATTAAAAAGTAGAGGTATTCACAATCTCATCAATGTTGAAGGAGGAATGGACTCCATCAAAAAATTAAACATACCCCTTGAAAGTGGTATTCAAACCACTTGATTCAATAGGCAGCTCGGTAATAACCTACTGTTTTATAATCTTGACAGCGCTTGCTTGTTCATTCGCCAAACGCAGTATATATATGCCATTTGATAAATGGGATATATCTATTGTTTGAACTGAATTTGTAAATGCGCCATTAAAAATTTGTTTCCCAGTAGAAAGTTCAGCAATTGAAAATGTTGTGTTTTCTAATCCTTTGATGAAAGGAATATTGAGTAAGCCATTGGTAGGATTGGGAAATATATGTTCACTTAGTGCAATATCTTGATTGTCTTCAATACCAACTGTTATTAATTTAACCCAAATCTGGTTATGTATATAATTGCCTCTATTGATGCATGAATCAACAACTAAGGTGAAGTCCAAGGTGTCATTTGAGATGGTAAAATTAAACCTTCCAGTATCCAAAACATTGCATGTGCCTGAAGGAGGGAAATCAGCGATTGTAAAATCGCTTCCATTTTCTGTATAAGTAGATATTGCTCTGTAGTTTGAATTACTCACACTAAATAATACAGTGTCGTTCGTAAACTGAAAGTAATTTTGCACATTACCTAAGGTATCGTATACTTCCCAAGTAGTATTCGAAAGTTGTTGCGCATAAATGTTAAATGCAAATACAACATTAAGTAGAAGTAGTAGTTGAAGTTTTCTCATCTGTCTTGTTTTTGGTTAATCCATATAGATTTTGATGGATAAAATCTTTAGGAAAGTCATTATCTCCCTCAAAACCCAATTCTAAGACGCCACTTTTTTCTGGAACGTTGTCTGTGCCAAATAGATAGTCCCATAGACTTAAGCTGATTCCATAATTTACTCCTGCTTTACCTCCTGGAACCTGATAAGCGTGGTGATACAGATGCATTACAGGATTATTGATAATGTATTTCAATGGTCCATAGGTCAATTTGATGTTTGCATGATTGAGATGCCCAATAGTAATGGCAACAAAATGAACAACATAAGCTTGTTCTGGTTCAAAGCCACCAAGAATCATTACTGCCAATGTTTTTAATGGCTTGTATAAAATATTTTCCATCCAATGGTATCTTAGATGTGCTGCAAAGCCCATTTCTTTGACAGAATGATGCACCTTATGGAATTGCCACAAAAACGGAATGTGATGCAATAAAATATGGGTAAACCACTGCACAAAATCCAACAGAATAAAGAAGATTAACAATTGAATAAAAGGCGTAAAAGTCTCCAGTGGAATTAAGGCTATCGAATTGGATTCAATACCCAATTTCGAAAAACCATATTCAGCTATGGTGTAAAATCCAGAGATAAAAATGCTAAAGGCGAAAAAATTAAAGAACATATAAAATGCATCTAACCAAAAGTCTTTTCGAAATATGGATTGATTTTTACGCCAAGGAAATAAAATCTCTAATATCCAGACTAAGGTAGATATCCCAATTAAACCCCAAAAATAATTTTGATACCATTCTACTTCGAAAACAATTGAACTCCAAACATATTTGCAGGAATTGATAAATGAATCAACAAAAAGTTTTGCGAATAACATTAACTAAATGATCGAGGAATTAGTTTTACTCAACTATAAATTTAGTCTTCAAATTTCCTCTTTGCGTTTGAATATGCAATATATATAAATTGCTTGGTAATTCTTGAATACTAATGGGAAACTGATTGCCAACTTTGATTCTTTTTCCGTTCAAATCAAATATGCGATATTCCGCATTTTGTAAACTAATAGAGGGTTCAATATTCAAAATATCTCTTGCTGGATTAGGATATACTTTTACATTTCCATTAATTGGAATTTCTTCAATAGAAGTTGTGTTAAGGGTTTTTATTTTAAGAAGTGAGACATAGTTTTTATAGTACCTATAATTTGGATCACTTGGTTCTATATACTTCTCAAGAAGATAAAAAACGCCATTATTGACAACTTGAAGATCAATGAAGTTTTTACCTCTTTTGGTATTAATATCTTTCCATGTCTTTCCAAAGTTTGTAGTTATATGTGCTTCACCACTGTCTCCAATTGCTATTCCTGTACTGTCATAGAATTCTATGTCATTTATCTTAAAGTTGTTGAGTTTAGAGCTATAGGTCCACGTATTTCCACTATCAGAACTGGTGAAAAATCTTGAATCAGTAGTATATAAAATTAAATTAGCATCATGACTACTTTTTATGCCGATAATATCTAAAGTGGAGTCATTTGACATCTTATTCCATGTTTTTCCAAAATCTTCTGTGCGATAAACAAATTGATGATTATTAGGCGATTTCAATACCACAAAACCAGTGGAAGAGGATATAAAATGGAAATTCGTTTGTGTTTTTAAATCATTAAAAGTAATTAACCAATTGTTATGGCTATTATTAGTGTTATAAATAGATTCCTTATTGTTATTTTGATTTACATAACTGTAATAGCTAATGTCTTCATCAAATATATAGAGTCGATTCAGGTTTAAATTCGGGATCTTATATGATAAAATCTCAATTGGAGAAGAAAAATCTAAATCAGCACTTAAGATCCTTGTGTAAAAAGGACCAGGTTGCACAGGTCTGAATGAGTTGTCCGTATAAATTAGTCGATTATTAATAGATTTTTTAAATGTAAAGTCCCAATACCCTTGACCACTATGCATTGATTTTATACTATCCCAATCATTAGTAGTTTTAAATGAACCATGAAATTGCCAAGATAGAGAAACTTCATAGTTATACTTATAATACCCTACAGAATCAGATGTCATTAATACTTGAACATTAGTATAGTCTTGATCAATCTCAAGAGTATCAACAACTTTCCAGCTTATGTTTTGACTAACAACAAATAACGGTATTGTGATAATACTTAATATAAGAAGTCTTTTCATCTTCCGTAAGGTTAAAATTTCATTCTATATTAAAAAGACGAATTTCTACCAGAAGTAGTGTAAGGGTTGAAAAATAAATAGAATAATTTACCTTAAGCTTGGGTTGAATTTAATACCCATTGATTAACTTCTTGTTCGAAATTGATAGGACCTGGTGTTGTCGTATAGCTTTTTACCAATTGAAATCCTAGATTTTTCAAGACTCTATTCGGTGCTTGATTTTCAGCGAAAGGTTCACAGACTAATTTCTTCAATTGAAATCTTTCAAAGAAAATGGGAATGGAATTTCTAACCATCTCTGTCCCCAATCCACTCTTTCTGTATCTGCTTTTCCAAATATGAAGATGCATTTTGGCTATTTCTCCAAACTGAATCGGATTTAGGTTACAATGTCCAATTGCTTCATCATCCACGAATGCAATTAAAGCAAATGCCTTCTTCTTGGTATCCTTTTGATTTATTTGATATAATAAGCCTTCTTCGAAATCTTTGCGATCTGGAATTTTGTTTTCATCGACCCCCATTCGAAGCATTGCATTCTTATCTAAAGCATACCAATATTCAGCCAATGGCTGGATTAGTGTTTCATTAAAGGCTTGAAGATATAGCATAGATTACTCTACGCCATGCATCAATTTTTTCAGTGGTTTGTTGAAAACTGCAATAAGTAACGCAATTCCTAATAATACATAACCTATAGTAGAAAAGGTATCTGTATACTTTGCCAATCCTTCTCCAACGGACAGTTGTGCTCCATCATCTCCATGGCCACCTGTGATTGCAGCAATTTTACCACCTAGGTAATTACCAATGGCAAAACTCAAAAACCATGCGCCCATTGCAGTTCCAGAAACATTCTGTGGGGATAGTTTCGTCACCATGGATAAGCCTATGGGAGACAAGAAAAGCTCACCAGTAGTATGTAACATGTATAGGAATACTAAAGTCAATAATGGTACTTGGAATGCATCATTAGCAAATTGAAGACCCAATAAAGTCACTAAGAATCCTAGCCCAAGTTGGAAAATACCATAAGAGAATTTCATTGGAATACTTGGGTTTCTTCCCATTTTGGAGAGCTTAATCCACATCACAGAGAAAATAGATCCGAAAGTGATAATAAAGAATGGGTTAAAGAATTGTGTCATGGAAGCAGGCATTTCCCAACCAAAGATTACACGATCTACATTTCTATCCGCAAATAAAGTAAGAGAGGTTCCTGCCTGTTCGAAACATGCCCAGAATACAGCGTTTATGACCATAAATATGATCAATGCAATCATTCTATCTCTCCAAATACCAACGGTATTATTTACTTGTTTATCTTCTTTCATACCAGCAGAAATCATGTAAAAACTGATGTAGGCGAATAATGCCAACAATATATAATCCATGACTTCATTCTTTAGAATAAGAATATAACATAATGGGATAAGCAAAAGAGAACCAATCGCAATACCATTTGCCGTACTTAAAGATCCAAATAGTTTTTTCTTACCTGCTTCTGTTATATCTAAACCTTGAGCTGCAGCATATTTATGACGATTAAAATGGAAAATACCAAATGCGGATAACATCCCCAAGCCAGCTAATCCAAAGCCATATTTAAATCCATAGGTTTCTCCGACAAATGCAACAACTGTGGTAGCTAATAATGCACCAATATTGATTCCTATATAGAATATAGTAAATCCTGAATCTCTTCTCGGATCGTTTTCACGGTATAGCTTACCTACAATGGTTGATATATTGGCTTTAAAATATCCATTACCAATAATCAAAGCGCCCATACCTATCATTAAAGCGGTATCTGTTCCTCCTAAAATCAAAAACTCTCCAATTGCCATTAAAACCGCACCTAAGAGTACAGCATATCTATAACCTAAAAATCGATCCGCCATTCTACCACCAAGAATAGGAGCTGCATAGATAAGTCCAGTATAGGCACCATAGATCAATGCTGCTTCTGCATCTCCTTTCATCAAAGACTTTACCAAGTAAAGGGTCAATAGTGTACGCATTCCATAATAACAGAATCGTTCCCACATTTCAGAAAAGAAAAGAGTCATTAAGCCCTGAGGGTGCTTGGTAGTTTCCTCAAGATTGCCATTTGAAGTTGTAGATTCAGTATTCATAAGGTTTTATATTATATTGAGATCAGTTAAAAATAGATGTTTTTTTTGATAATGAAATCTTATAGATTCTCCAATAAGAAATTGGTCATCTTTTGATATAGGTGGAAGCGCGTATTTCCACCATAAATTCCATGATTTTTATTGGGGTAGACGAATAAATCGAATTGTTTATCTGCTGCAACCAATGCAGAAATCATGTCCGAAGTATTTTGCAAATGCACATTGTCATCTGCCATACCATGCACCAATAAATATTTCCCTTTCAACTTATCTACATGATTTATTGGCGAGTTATCATCATAGCCATCTGCATTTTCTTGTGGTGTTTGCATATAGCGCTCGGTATAAATGGTATCGTAATATCTCCAGTTGGTTACTGGTGCTACAGCAATAGCAGCCTTAAAATATTCGGCTCCTTTTAATAAGCATAAAGAAGACATATATCCGCCATAACTCCATCCTTGAACTCCTATTCTTTTTGCATCTACATAGGGTAAGGAGGCAAAATATTTAGCAGCTTCAATCTGATCTATGGTTTCATACTTTCCTAACTGCTTGTAAGTTATTTTCTTGAAGTCAACACCTCTAGCACCAGTCCCTCTGTTGTCAACGGAAACGACTATATAGCCTTTTTGAGCAAGTAATTGATGCCAGAAATAATTTGAACTACCCCAAGAATTGGTTACTGTTTGAGAACCGGGTCCTCCATAAATAGTCAAGAAGACAGGATATTTTTTATTTTCATCAAAATCTGGTGGTTTAATCATCCAGGCATTAAGTTTTACATTCTGACTGGTTTCGAAACTGAAGAATGTTTTTGGACTTATTTTAAATTCAGATAGCTTCTCCTTAAGTTTTTCATTGTCTTCTAATACTCTTATTTCTTTACCAGAAGAAGCATGTAAGGTAACGTGTGTAGGGTCATTAGCAGTAGTATGATAATTCATATAATAAGCAAAGCTTTTGCTAAATACTGCTCGATTGGTGCCTTCCTTTTTGCTCAATTGTTTTTTACCCTTCCCATCTAAGCCGATACTATAAATATGTCGATCCATCGGACTACTTTCAGCAGATTGAAAATAGACCTTCTTAGCTTTTTCATCCAAACCGTAATAAGAAGTAACAGGCCAATTTCCTTTAGTGATTTGATTCTTTAGTATCCCATCCATTTGGTAGAGGTAAAGGTGTCGAAACCCACTTCTTTCACTCAATATCACAAAGTGCTTCTTGTCCTTAGTAAAGTAAATATCAAAAGGCATCTCAATATAGGTGTCACTTTCTTCCGTATGTATCACTTTAGAGTCTCCACTTTTTGCATTTACCAAATGAACCAATACTTTATTTTGATGACGATTGCTGCTTATAACCGTTAACTCCTCTGGATTCTCTGTCCAATGGATAGCGGTTAAATATTCAAATTCTTCCGTGATCTTAACATCTAATGTTTTTTTGTTTTGAATATCAAAAATCTTTACTTGCACTTTTGCATTTTCCTCACCCGCTTTTGGATACTTGAATCGATAATCTGAAGGATACAATCCATCGTACATTTTCATGTTCCATTGTTTTACCGCTTCTTCGTCAAATCGATAAAACGCAATTCTTTGACCATCTGCCGACCACTGAAAGGCTTGGGATAATTCTAACTCTTCTTCATATACCCAATCCGATGCTCCATTGATGATCTTGTTATATTCTCCATCCTGACTTACTTGAACAGTTTCATTGTTCGAGAAATCTTTGAAATACAAATTGTTATTCTGAACATATGCTACCTTACTGCCTGATGGAGAGAAATCAGCATACATCTGCTTCTCATCATTGCCTAATTTTTGGATGTTTTTAGCTTTTAAATCGTAGACGTAATAGTGTGCTTTGTAGGATCTCCTATAAATGTATTCTATTTCAGTGCCGATTAGTACTTTATTTTCATCTGAGGAAAACTCATACGACTCCATATTGATAGCTTCTCCTTCAAAAGTCAAATCTTCAGCAGTAAAAAGAACATTTTCTAATTCACCTGTTTCGTATTTATACTTGCTAAGTTGAACACCTTTATCACCTCTTTCAATAACAGTATAATGAATTCCATCATTCATAGAACGAATTCCTCTTACTGTTTTCGCACTAAAAGTGTAATTTTTCCAAATGTCTTCTAAACCTATTGCTTTGTCTTGAGCAGTTACCTCAGATATGGCAAGAAATAGATATGCACAGATAAATATTGAGCTGAATATTCTTTTCATGAAAGTCAAAGTGATTTGATAAAAAAATTTAGATTGCCGAATTTAACGAAAACATAGAAATAGCCAAGAAGGAAGATGACCAAAGGGAATAATTTTAAGGGACTGCAGCAAGCAGATATTAAATTTTTTCAGCAATTGTTGGAGGAATCAACTGTATTGATTCAAAAAGAGCAATTAGAGGCTTATGATCATGATTACACGGAAGATCTTCATTTTATTCCAGAGGTAGTATTGATACCGAATAGTACCGAGCAAATCGCATCAATTTTAGCATACTGCAACAAGCATAAGATCCCGCTTACCGTTCGAGGTGCAGGAACTGGATTAAGTGGTGGAGCATTAGCTGTTTTTGGTGGTGTAGTGTTGAGTATGGAAAAGATGAATCGAATATTAGATATCGATGAGGAGAATTTCCAAGCTACAGTTGAACCAGGAGTCATTACCCAAGTATTTCAAGAAGCTGTTGCGGAAAAAGGTTTGTTTTACCCACCTGACCCAGCAAGTAAGGGAAGTTGTTTTATAGGTGGCAATTTAGCTGAGAATAGTGGAGGCCCAAAAGCTGTAAAGTATGGAGTTACGAAAGATTTTGTGCTCAATCTAGAAGTTGTACTAGCAGATGGTAGTATCATATGGACAGGTGCAAATGTTTTGAAAAATGCAACTGCCTTAAACTTGACACAATTGATGATTGGAAGTGAAGGAACCTTAGGGGTGATCACGAAAGCGGTATTTCGTTTATTGCCGCTTCCTAGAAAAGATGTTTTAATGTTAGTGCCATTTTACAAAGCTGAACAGGCATGTGAAGCAGTTTCTGCCATTTTTAATTTGGGAATCATACCAAGTGGAATGGAGTTCATGGAGAAAGATGCCCTGGAGTTTGCTAAAAAGTATGTTCATGGAATAGAGTTAGAAATTGAAGCAGATATAGAGGCGCATTTGTTGATAGAACTGGATGGAAATGACTTGGACATTTTAATGCAAGAGGCTGAAATGATACATGCTTTATTGGAAGATAAATTTGAATGTGGGGAGATATTATTTGCCGATTCTCAAGCACATAAGGATAAGCTCTGGAAACTGAGAAGAAGTTTAGGAGAAGCAGTAAAGGCTAATTCTATCTATAAAGAGGAAGACACGGTTGTTAAGAGAGCAGAACTGCCAAAACTATTAAATGGAGTTAAGTCCATTGGGAAGAAATATGGATTTCAATCTGTTTGTTATGGACATGCTGGAGATGGGAATCTTCATGTCAATATTTTAAAAGGGAATATGACAGATGTAGAATGGAACGGGGAGAAATTAAAAAATGGAATTCGAGAAATCTTTCAATTGTGTAAGCAATTAGGAGGAACTATTTCTGGAGAGCATGGTATAGGCTTCGTACAGAAAGAGTATATGGACATCATGTTTTCAGACCGTGAAAAAAAACTGCAGCAATCTATTAAGTCTGTGTTTGATCCGAATGGAATATTGAATCCTGGTAAAATTTGGGAAGATTAACTAGTCACTTAGTTTTTTCTGAAAATGAAATCCTAGTATCTTGTAATTGTGTCTGTAGTAGAATTTATGAGATCCAGTATTGTGCACATAGCTATTTAATTCTATGGTCTCGTAATTATTTTCTTTCACCCAAGATTCTATTAGTCGCATAAATTCAGTTCCTAGACCTTTAGATTGTAAGCTGGAATCTATAATAACATTGTCTAATTCTAACTGCTTACCTGAGTATAGTCTAATGGTGGTCCATGCACTGCTTAATCCAATCAATCGATTGTTATCGAAAAGACCAAAACAGGAGTAATGATCAATTTGAAACATTTTCATTTGCCTAGTTCTTAGCAATGACCTATCCATTTCCGGATTCAGTTGGCTAACCAAGTCCAATATTTCTTCGATGTTGTTTGCGTCTAATCTTTCAATCTTCATGGACATGATATATTACTTCTTCGTTGGCTTTGGTTTTAAGGAAGAAACATAATCCAAGCTCTTTTGGAAGTGAATTTTTGCTGCTTCCAAATTGTTAAATATGTTGTCAGGAACCAATGCATACTCTTTCATCACTGTTCCATAGGTAACTACTAATTCTGTATTGTGATCTTCAAGAAATTGATTTAAATAATCTTTTGGCAATCGGAGTGCCAATCGCCAATCGTCTTTAATCAAAAAACTAAACATATGCCCATTTTTTGAGGTGTATGGATTCTTGGCACCTTTTCGTTCGACATCAAAATTTGATACCAATTCTTCATATTTTTTTAATGGCTCTTCTGGAACACCAGCCTTAACGGATTTTTCAAAATTGGATAAAGGCATAATTATATTCTCTTTAATAATACGGTTTTGCTGTCTTTGTAACTTTTGAGCTTTTCCACTTTAATCCCTCTAAGTAAAGGCATTTCGCTTTCTAGTATATAATAAAAATGATCATTTGAATCAATTCCATCTCTATCAATAGTTTCAATATTATCTAAATTCAAAATATTTCTATAGAAATTAAGTGTCGGTTCGAATTGCCAATTGACACCTAATTTTAACTTTTCATTTGAAGAAAAATTAGATGAATATTCTTGTATGGTAAGCATTGCGTCTTTGGTATTACTGTCATAACCCCATTCTCCAAACACTTTATCATTTAACTTTTGCCAGAAACTCAATTGCGCAGCAATAACAATTATTAGACAGCTAATTTGTACTGCAATCTTTGAGTAATTACTATATAAATACTTCATTAGAAATCCCAAGTGGACAATAAATAAAGGGTACAAAAACAAACTAAATCTACCAATGGGATAATCAGCGCCTAATAGTAGATGACTTGAAATAATAATTAACGAAATAAGTATTAAGACCATATTGCTAACTACTAAGCCACCATTTTCTTGGAGAAGACGCCCATTCTTATATCGTAAATTCCATATAATTAGGCAAGAAGATACAATGACTGTAGCGGAGAATATTACATGAAGTAAACCAAGAGTGCTTTCGCTCAATTCAGTTGTATGTAATGAGTTAATAATCAATTGACTTATGGTGTCTGCAAAAAAACCTGTTTTGCCACCAAAATCTAGTTTGGTATAAGTTACTACCCTCCTTATGGGTTCATACAATACGATAATATTAAAAAGTAAAGGGATACTGTGAGATTTGAGGGAACCAAAGACTGAGTTTATTTTTCCGCTATTCATGTACTGATTAAGAAACTCCATGACTAAGACGGTTCCAACTGACGCCAAGTAAAATGTTAACATGGTAAAGTTGCTAAGAACTGCCGGTAGAGCGGCAAAATGAAAAGGGTAGATGGAATGTATACTTTTTGCCTTTATAACTTTTATCAAAAAGAAAAAAGCAGTTAGCATAAATGCATAAGACAATCCATAACCCCTGGCCATACCAAATAAATCGATAATTGCTGGATTCGAAATAAGTAATAGAAAGAAAAGAAAGTTCAATAGTCCAAATCTTTTACCAAAGACGAATGAGGCTACTATCAGATATAAGATTAAAGCGATGAGACTATGTAATCGAAGGCTTAATTCTGAAGTGCCAAATAATTTTTCAGAATATTTCATACCTATTGAATTCAAGATATGGTTGTTGGTGTACCAATCCTTGAACGAAATAAGTTCCATAAAACTTTGGGGTACATATTGTAAGTAGGAAAAACTTTCATCATGAGTGAAGGAAGCGTAGTTCGCTTTTTGAAATATGAAATAGAAAATTGCAATACCAAAAATTGCATGTAGGAAATAGCCGTATCTCACAATTTATTATTTGGTTTGGCTTTTAGCCAATTCTAGTGTATGATCCAATAATTCCATTCCTCCGTATTCATCATGACCCGGAATAACAATCTTGGCTTCTGGATAGGTTTCTTTTACCTTTCTTACTGTTTCTGCATAGGTACTCAAATCACCATCTCCAGTATAGCCTAAATTTTTCCACTTTGCAGCCTTAATCATACAATCCGCGAATAGAATATTCTCTTTTGGGATGAAGACAACGATGTTATCCATGGTATGCGCTGCACCATGGTAAGATGCAATGATTTCATAAGATTCAAAAGCAATGCTGGTTTTTTCTTGAAATCCGTAAGTTGGAATGGGTAGTCCTTTTTCTTTGCATATTTCTTTGGTCATTTCATGGGCATAAGCAGGGATGTCTTTTTCCAGAATTAATTCCAAGCCCTCCATGCTGTCTCCATGCCAATCGTTACATATAAATCCTGTTATTTTCAATCGCATATCATTTTCGATATAATCCAAAAGTTTTGCGGTAGTAGAATCCACCATGGGAGTGTCAAATAAGAATGCCTTAGCATTATCCACCAGTATCATCCCATTTGACCAAAAACCACCTTTAACTTCTTCAGAAGCGGAATAAGATTCATGGATAAAGGTATGATCGTTGATAGCTATGATCTTCAAATTTTCACTGACTTGAATAATATCTTGTTCTTGAGCAATTATCGATTGGTTAAAAAGTAATAAGATAGAGCATTGAATGAAATACTTAAACATGGGTATATTTTTATTTTGGGCGATTAGATTGTGGATTAATTATTTGGATTTTCGCCCAATAAATTTACCCAAATATGCTCCCAATAGAGCTGCTGGAAAGGATTGGAAGAATACAATTAATATCTCAATCAGTGCAAGGTTGTGACTTGAAGAATCTATTGTAATTGTATCATATTGTATTCGTAATAGTATTGCTAAAGTTGCTCCAAGAGAAAAATAAAGTGCTAACAGTATTTTTTTTTGCCGTATAAAAAAGCGACTCAAAAGCATAGTAATAATAATCGATATGAGTCCAAGTACTAACCAATTTGACTTATCCATCATGCTCAATTCTGAATAGGAAACTGGCCAGTAAACTATAGCAGATGAGGTCAAACCAGACAGCATAATATACAATGGAATTTTCATCTGATTTATAAGAATCTTAAGATATTAAGTTAATTAATCCAGCAATTTCGTCAAATTCTTTTAATCGAGAATTTTCTAATTGTCATCTGTAAAGTGCCGCTTTCCTTTTTTGAGTTCAAATTTGTCGGTATTATAATGCTTCGACTCTCCCTTCGGGATAGATAAGCTATTCCAATCTTCCCCCTTGATAAGTTTGGCAATCCAAACCATTTGACCGATATGATAGGCATAATGCATCATTTGTCTATTAATTGCTTCTATAACTGTATGTCCTTCATTCCGGATGTATATTATTTTCTCCAAGTCCTTTCTACCTAGAGGTTGTAGGGCAAGAAATAAACAATTCCAACCTTCTTCCCATAAATCCAGAATTTCAGCTCTTGTCTTTAGATTGTCTTCAAACTCTTCGTCTCTATTTCTCCAGCTTTTCTCTCCATCAGTATGTAAAAAATTTGTCCATCTGGAAAGCATATTTCCACCAATGTGTTTTACGATAATTGCAATAGAGTTGGAATTTTTTTTCAATTCTTGATGTAATTCGTTATCAGTCAATTGAGACATGGCCTTTTCCCCAAGACTTTTATAGTATTGAAATTGTTTGATTACACTTTCTAAATAGGATCTCATCTTTTTCTAACAAAGATTTGCAGAAAGTAAAAACTAAAATATAGCTATCGGATCAATTTTTACCGCTTTTGGCTCATTCGCAACTGATTGGGTGTTTCCCCAAAACGCAATCGGAACATTTTAATAAAATGAGAAGGATTGTCGTAACCAACAAGGCCACATATCTCAGATACGGATTCCTGTGTATTACCCAATAATTGATAGGCCAATTCTAATCTACGCTCAGTAATCCAAGTTCTGGGGCTTTGTTCAAAATACTCTTGAAATCTCCGTTTAAAGGTAGAAACACTAAGGCCGGCAAGAAACGCATATTGATCTAAAGTCAAGTTTTCGGTCAAATTGATTTGCATCAACCGAAATAAATCTGATTTTTTATTCCGTTTCAAATCTTGGAAATGATCATGCATCATCGGATTGGATTTATGCAAGATGTGAAACAGTTCTGAGAATTTCAGATCCAATAAATATTGATCTTTTTCCGAATAAATCATTTCAGGATAATCGCTCATGGAATTCAAAAACCCCTTTAACAGCTTATTCCCTTTTAGTTTCAACAAGTTTGGTAGGTTCTTCGATTTTTTGGGATTTAAATTTGTACGCAACCGCATCAAAGCTTCTTCATGATCGAAGAAAAATAGAATGGCCTTGTAATTTCCTTTACTACGAATGTGTTCAGTCATCAAATAGCTGCCCTTCTTCAGTAATGCTCCTTCAAAGGCATTGATCACAAACTTTTGACTTTGGTGATAAATAATCTTCTCGCCTTCCAACACAAACACAATTAAATTCCGGTCAAGTATCACATTGGCCTTAATCATGTCCTTTTTGTGGCTGTAAAATTTTATTCCCAAACTGGAATTATCCGATTTCAGGTAATCGCTATGTTTTTCAAAAACTTCGGGAATGGAGTAGACATTCATGGACTAGCGATAATTTAAGCTTTGTAAAGCTATAAAAATTAAGACTATCGAATGTCTGAAATAGGATGAAATAAAAAACCCCGCTAATGCGGGGCTTAAATTATTTCTTAATAACAATCTTTTCTTTGATTCTTGCGGCTTTACCTGTTCTGTTCCTCAAGTAGAATATTCTTGCTCTTCTTACAGAACCTCTTTTGTTTACCTTGATGCTTTCTAGAAAAGGAGAAGCAAGCGGGAAAATTCTTTCTACACCAGTTCCACCAGAAATTTTTCTTACGGTAAAAGTTTCATTTACACCAGAACCTCTTCTTTGGATTACAGTTCCTTGAAAAACCTGTGTACGTTCTTTATTTCCTTCCTTGATTTTGTAAGCTACAGAAACATTATCACCAGCACCAAATTCAGGCACTTCATTGTTAACGTTTAACTCTTCTTCTACAAATTTAATAGCATCCATTTCGATAAATTTATTGCTTCGCAAAAATTGGAGAGCAAAAGTAGGCTTTTCTAATGAAATAATATTAATTGCCAGAATATTTTTTATAGATATCTGGCCTCCTTGTTTTCGTTCTTTTTAGACTCTCTTCTTGACGCCATTCATCAATTGATTTTTGGTTTCCCGACCTAAGGATTTCAGGCACTTGCCAACCATTGTATTCCGCTGGTCTTGTATACACAGGCGGAGCCAATAAATGGTCTTGGAAAGAGTCACTTAATGCAGATGTTTCATCATTGAGCACATTTGGAATTAATCGAATGATACTATCTGCCAAAACTGCTGCTGCCAATTCTCCACCTGAAAGCACATAATCCCCAATGGAAATCTCTCTGTCTACCAAATGTTGGCGAACCCTTTCATCCACTCCTTTATAGTGACCTGCCAAAAGAATTAAATTGTTCTTAAGGGACAGTTGGTTGCAAATTCCTTGGTCCAATACTTCTCCGTCTGGAGTCAAATAAATGACTTCATCATAATCTCTTTTTGCTTTGAGTGCTTTAATGCAATTATCAATTGGTTCAATACTCAATACCATTCCTGCACCACCTCCAAAGGCATAGTCATCAATAGATTTTTGATTCTGATTCGAATAATCTCGTAAATTGTGTAAATGAACTTCAACAATACCTTTGTCCTGAGCTCTTTTGAGAATAGAAGCAGAGAATGGGCTGACTAAAAGATCAGGTACTGCACTTAGAATGTCGATGCGCATGATGTAAATATTGCTTTGCAAAACTATGTCTTTTCACTGAGCATCATTGTTTATATGCTTTCTTAAATTTGGCAGCTGTTTTACAATGGCAACTAAAAGAAGAAAATCCTATACCTGGATAATCCTATTGTTTCTAGCACTTTTAAGTGTTTCTGCTTTTATAGCATACAATTATTATCAAAAGATTTTTAAAGCAGTCGTAGACATTGTTAATGAGGAGAAAGAGTTTTTTGTTTATTCCGATTGGGATAGAGAAAATCTAATCCATGCACTGCTAAAGGAAGGAATAATTCAGGATAGGGAGAATTTTATTTGGGTAAGTGATCAAAAGAAATTTAATGTACCCAAGGGCGGAAAATATTTGATTAAAAGGGGAATGAGTAATAATGACTTGGTCAATATGTTTCGATCAGGTATGCAATCTCCAATAAGTTTGACTTTCAATTCCATAAGAACAGACAAAGATCTGGCGTCTAGGATTGGAGCGCAATTAGAATGTGACTCCTTATCGCTGATTCAATTGATTCAATCCAATGAGATTGCCTCTAAGTATGGTTTCAATACACATACTTTCCTAAGCATGTTTATTCCAAATACCTATGAATTTTATTGGAATACATCTGCTGAAGAATTTCTGAAAAGAATGGCTACAGAATACAAACGATATTGGAATGAGGAACGCAAACAAAAAGCAAGAAATATAGGTTTGAGTCAATCCGAGGTAGCAATACTCGCTTCTATAGTTCAAGCGGAGCAAATGATGCATCCAGATGAACGGCCTAGAGTGGCTGGCTTATACATCAATCGATTAAAGAAAGGCATGAGGTTACAATCCGACCCTACTTTAGTCTACGCACTAGGGGATTTTACCATCAATCGCGTATTGAATAAGCATAAGGCCATAGATTCACCATTCAATACCTACATATATACTGGTTTGCCACCTGCTCCTATTAATTTACCGGAATTGTCTTCCTTGGAAGCCGTCTTAGATTTTGAGAAACACGATTATCTCTATATGTGTGCCAAAGCAGATTTTAGTTCTTACCACAATTTTTCAAAAAGTTTAAGTCAACATAACGTTTACGCCAATGCGTATAGAAGAGAACTGAACCGCAGAAAAATAATGCGATAGAATATATATTTTTGTCGACCTCAATTAGTAAAGAAGTATTATGTCAGCGATTAAGTTTGGAACAGATGGATGGCGAGCAATTATTGCCAAAGATTATACAGTAGATAATGTTGCTAGAGTCTCCTCTGGTACAGCCAAATGGTTAAAAGCAAACTTCGAAAATCCCTCAGTTGTAATTGGTCATGATTGTCGATTTGCAGGAGAGATGTTCGCGGAAACAACAGCTAAGGTTATGGCTCAACAAGGAGTCAAGGTTTATCTGGCGAAAGGTTTTGTTACAACACCTATGGTGTCCTTAGGAACATTGCAATTGGGTGCTTCACTTGGGGTAGTAATCACTGCTTCTCACAATCCTCCATCTTATAACGGATTTAAATTGAAGGGAAATTTCGGAGGTCCTCTTTTGCCAGATCAGGTTAAAGAAGTTGAGAATCTTATTCCAGATGAAAACGATATCAATCTATCCGTACTCAAAATCGAAAACTTTGTTTCAGATAATAAGGTAGAGTATGTGGATTTAGAAAGCATGTATGTAAAACATGTGGAATCCAATTTTGATATGGATGCGATACGCAATTCAGATTTGAATTTTGCATTTGATGCCATGTATGGAGCTGGGCAAAATGTAATGAGAAGATTGTTGCCTGATTTGACTTTTTTACATTGTGATTATAATCCAGGATTTGAAGGACAGGCACCAGAGCCAATTCACAGAAATCTATTGGAGTTTTCAGAACTGCTGAAATTAGCCGAGGGAGAATTGGATTGTGGACTGGCTGTCGATGGAGATGCAGATCGAATTGGATTGTATAATTCTAAAGGAGAGTTTATCGATTCTCACCACATTATACTTTTATTGATCAATTATTTGGTGGAAGAAAAGAAAGTTGGAGGTAAGGTAGTAAATGCCTTTTCGGTTTCCCCTAAAGTTAAAAAACTATGCAGTCATTTTGGCTTAGATTATGAAGTAACTAAGATTGGCTTTAAGCATATTGCAGGCCATATGGTTAAAGAGGATGTTTTACTCGGTGGAGAAGAATCAGGAGGAATTGCTATTAAAGGCCATATTCCGGAAAGAGATGGTATATGGATGGGCTTGGTAATTTGGGAGTATATGGTAAAATCTGGTAAGACTTTGGATGAATTAATTCAAGCTGTATATGAGAAGGTTGGAGAGTTTAAGTTTGAACGAATCGATTTGCATTTAGAGGAGGCTGATAAGTTGAGAATAATGGAAAATTGTGCAGCCAACAAATACCAAAGCTTTGGTAGTTATACCGTGAATAAAATCGAGGATACAGACGGCTTTAAGTTCTATTTTGATAATGACGAATGGGTAATGATTAGACCTTCTGGAACAGAACCAGTATTGCGTACTTATGCGGAGTCCTCTACTACGGAAGGTGCATTCAAGATATTAAAGGAAGTTCATCAAACGATCAAGGAGGCGTAAAAATAAAAGGGTCATCCTTGTTTACACTTAGAAGACCCTTTCCCGCTTAACAGAGAGAAAAACCAATTAATTGCTAGTATTTCGAGGGATCAAATATCTTGATTTGACCTGCGAATGGTATTTCTTTTCCTTGATCGTTTTTCAATATTGCTTTCCAAACATAAGGACCGGCTGGCATTAATTCTCCTTTATTGTGTTTTTTGCCATTCCATGGTTCATCAACCGATAAGGTCTGGTAAACCAATTCTCCAGACGTAGTATATATCTGCATTCTGAATTCTTCTTTTCGAATACTAAATGCTGCTGGCATAAAGGAATCATTAGTGCCGTCCCCATTTGGCGTGAATTTATTTTCTATGGTTGGATCAAAATCTTGCTGAATTGCAATTGGTTTAGAAACTACCCCAACACAGCCTCTATCATCTATAGTGGTAAGACTTACACTATAAACCCCTTTGGTGACAAAATCAAAAGTAAACTTGCCTTTGTCGCTTTTAAATTTCTCCCCTTCAATCTCCCAGTTGAAGCCTCCAGTTGTAATTCCTGAATCAACAGTAAAAGTTGCCTGATAATCCGTAAATGGATCTTTTAAATCAACATAGGTGAAATCAAGAGTAGGTGCTGCTTCAACTTTAAACTTCTTTTCCAATCTTTCAAGGATTTTATCATTTCTTCTAACTTCAACTATAGCTTCATAAAAACCCAAGTTGTCTATTGTAAAATCTTGATACTCTTTACCTAACCAGGCTCTTTCGCCCAAGAGATTTTCACCATTGACAACGAATTGCCAGTAAATTTTATAATCATCATTAAGCGTCCCTTGATAATCAAGTTCAAGTTTAATTTGTTCGTTTAAACAGGTTTTGCCGACCAATTGAATTTCGTTAAAACTGATTTCATTGACGTGGTATTCTCTATTAGCATCCTTACTGTCTGATATAGATGTAGTTTCCTCTTTTGATGTTTTAATCATGCTCTTTGAACTAACATCTTCCGCTAATTTATCCTGCTTAGCAGGATTTTCTTTTTCCGCAGTATTTAATTCCGTATTGATAACTTCTTCGTTCTGATTGTTTGTCGGAACTTCATCAACTCTTTTTTCCTTTAAGACTTCATTTCCAGAATTTCTTTTAGCTTCTTGGTCTATATGATTTTTTATTGGCGTGTCATGATTCCTAAGTTCAGCAATTTCGTCAGCTGGATTCTGAAACTGATCATTTATTAGATAAACTGCCGAAGAAATAACCAATAGTGCAGCTATACCTTTTAAGGCACTACCATATTTGCCAAAAAAGCTCTTCTTTCCCAAAGATTGCTCAATCTCAAGCCAATCAGATTCCTGAAAGTTGAAATCCAATTCATTCAACTTCTCCTTAAACTTGGCTTCTTCTTTATTTAATTTATTGCTCATATTGCAATTGTTCTAAAATCATATTTTTTAAATTCCTTTTCGCTTTGGATAAATTCGATTTAGAGGTTCCTTCACTAATTCCTAACTCTTCTGCTATTTCCCCATGTGAATAATCATCCATAACATACATGTTAAATACTGCCTGATAAACGGGGCTTAATTTTTGAACAAAGCCCAACAATTGTTTTGCATTTATTCCTTCAAAAATATTTTCTCCCAATTCATCTTCAGCAATGTCTGTATCCTCTATAGATGTTTCACTTATGGCAAATTTGTTTTTGTTTTTGCGATAATAATCTATCGCATTATTTACCATAATTCGTCTTACCCAGCCTTCCAAAGAACCTTTAAAATTGAATTTATCAATCTTTTCATATACCTTAATGAATCCTTCTTGGAAGAGATCTTTAGCATCATCTGGCCTTCTTGCATATCGATAACAAATTGCCATCATTTTGCCATACAACTCCTTGTATAGCAACTTTTGATACTTAGAATCTCCCGAAACACAGCCTTTCACCAACTCCTCAACTTGCTCTTTATCCGAAAAATTCATCAAAGTCTTTGTGGGTTAAAGACGCTAAAATAGATAAAGGTTGCCTAGCGAAGAAACATTTTGTCTGACCTAAAATTTCATCTTGGATATGGCTTACAAATCCTATGGCATTTATTAATTTAGCGCTCCCAAATTAAAAATGTAAAAATGAAAGTTACAGTAGTTGGCGCAGGAGCAGTAGGAGCAAGTTGTGCCGAATATATCGCAATCAAAAATTTTGCCTCTGAGGTCGTTATAGTAGATATCAAAGAAAACTTTGCAGAAGGAAAAGCAATGGACCTTATGCAAACTTCTTCTCTATTAGATTTTGACACTAATATAGTAGGTAGTACAAATGATTATTCCAAAACAGCCGGATCTGATGTGGCAGTAATTACTTCTGGGATTCCTAGAAAACCAGGGATGACAAGAGAAGAATTGATCGGCATCAATGCAGGTATTGTAAAGTCGGTATCTGAAAATTTAGTTAAGCATTCTCCGGATGTGATCATTATTGTGGTTTCTAATCCAATGGATACCATGACTTATTTGGCCCATAAAGTAACTGGCTTACCAAAACATAGAATTATTGGAATGGGTGGTGCTTTAGATAGCGCAAGATTTAAATATCGTTTGGCTGAAGCTTTAGATTGTCCCCAGTCAGATGTAAGCGGAATGGTAATCGGTGGGCATTCAGATAAAGGAATGATTCCTTTAACGAGAATTGCAACTCGAAATAGCGTTAGAGTATCTGAATTTTTATCTGAAGAAAGATTGAATGAGGTTGCTCAAGCAACTATGGTAGGAGGAGCTACTCTGACAGGTATGTTGGGAACAAGTGCTTGGTATGCGCCTGGTGCAGCGGTTTCATCAATGGTTCATGCTATAGCAACTGATTCGAAGAAAATGTTCCCATGTTCTGCATATTTAGATGGAGAGTATGGTTTATCAGACATCTCCATTGGTGTTCCATGTATTATTGGTAAAGCTGGCTTAGAAAAGATAGTAGAAATAGATCTATCTGAAGCAGAACAAACTAAACTTAAGGAGAGTGCAGAAGCGGTTTCTAAAACCAATACTCTTTTAGAGATATAAAATCATTTCGAACGAATTGAAAGGTGAATGTTTACATTCACCTTTTTTGTTTTAAGATGGATAAACTGAAATTAAATCGAGTCGATATTCCTCCAAATGGGATGCATTTTTTGTTGTCTGCAGAAATAATGGATACCGAAGCTGTGCTAGTTATGGATACTGGAGCTTCGGAATCCGTCTTGGACTTAAAATTTGCAGAATCACTATCTATAGATATCTTGCCTAGTGATGAAGAAGCTATCTCGGCTGCAGTAGGTTCTTCAAATATTACTACCTACATTGGCTTAGTACATGAATTTAAGCTGGGAAATTCGATCTTAACTGATATTAAAGTTCAGCTAATGGACCTGTCCAATGTTAGAAACAGTTATAAGCAGATGTTCAATAAAGATGTTCAAGGTTTATTGGGAGGAGACTTATTAAGTCAAATGAATGCCATCATAAACTACAAAGAAGATAGTTTACAATTTGATTTACCGCTGAATGATGATCTTGTGGTGTAGATTCAATTTATCAGATTGTATCCTTAAAATATAAACCCCATTAGGTAAATTCAAATTAATATCTGTTTTATTGCCATTTGATAGAGGAAATGATTGTATGTGTTTACCATTCAATTCCATCACATCAATTGTATAGAGATTTTGAGAATTACTACTTTGTATCGTAATATTTCCCTTTGAAGGATTGGGGTAAAGCTTTAAATCACTTCCCAATATGTATTCTGATACTGAGGAGGAAATTAAAGTATCCTGAACAATATATATACTCTCTGGAATTAAAGGAGGGGAATTAATTTCAACCCTTGTTGCCCTTCTCACACTGGCTTTATTCTCTTCAATAGCAGTGACTTTAATGGTATCACTTTTGTCTCCTTGCAGGGTGTCAAGACTTAACCAAGAAACGTTTTCAATGATATTCCAATTTACATTGGAACTAGAGATAAAAAATTCTCTATCTGACCCAATTTTAGCACCAACCAATAAGGTGTCTGGGTTTACACTTAAATTGATATCTAGAGTATCTTGAGTAACTGTTACAGTAAGAGGTACTAATGGAGGAGATGTAATATTCAAACTTGCAGTTCTTGGTAAGCCAGTGTTATTGGACTCCAAAGCAGTAATTATTATGGTGTCATTAAAAGAACCATTACTTGGACTAAAGCTAATCCAAGAATCATTGTTGTTAATTTGCCATTCAGTGCGATCAGAGTTAATTGCAAATTGAACTTTCGATCCTTGTTCTTTGCCTATAATAAGGTTAGTCGGATTGGCCTCAAAAGTATATTGTATCTCTTTTCCATATAGGATAATTAACCCTCCTGCTTCATTACCTACAACCAGATCAAAAATGTTGTCTCCATTGATATCAGCACCGTGAATTGTAGAAAAAAGCCCATTATTCACTGTATAATTACTTCCCAATAACCTAAAATTGTCTGTGGGTTTAACCGTGTCAGGAATTCTATCGAATAAGTAAGTATTACCCGATAATGAACTTACGATCAATTGAGTTTCTCCATTTTCACGATAAGCGAATAATCTTGGACTTCTAATATTCGGATCTGATTTCTCTACATTGCCCCATTCTTGATTGAAAAAAGCTAGATGGGCGTTGGTGTTAATTTCATTATAAGAATCATCAGTCTGTCCAAAAATTCTATTGTTACATTCAATAAAATGTTGGTTAGTATCTATTGCAGTAATAATCAATTCTATGAATGGATTATTGGCAGGGTTAGCTGCATGATTAACTGCCATTGAATCTCCAATACTAATCAAAGAGTAATTGATAGGTTCATTGAAATAATACCTATATATTCTCCCGGATTGCCAAATGATAGAATCTAATTTGATGTTATAAATAGGGTTAGTACTTGTGCCAAAATTCAGGTATCTATTAATTAAGAATCCTGATCCAGTAACAATTAGATCTAAAAGGTTATCCCCATTGGTGTCGTATAAATATGGGGCCACAGTTCTGTTATTTTTGATGCTTGATTTCTGAAAATCACCTGGATGGAATTTGAATTCTGCTGTATTTCCTGTAGAAGAGGTGTCTTCAAATAAATAAATAAAACCGCTTTCTTCTCCGATTAATAAATCCATATCGCCATCGCCATCAATATCTCCAACAGCAGGTGAAATATTTCTACTGCCTTTAATTACACCACGAAAAATTGGCAATGCAGTCAAGTTTAAATAATTGCTATCAACCAAGTCAAAAGATGGATTGTTGATGGTTCCGGTATTTTTTAATAAAGCCAATTGACCAATTATACTCTCGTTCTCAGGGTCTATATAGCCATCATTGCCAACCAATATATCCATCAATCCATCTTTGTTGTAATCGATAAAAACAGGATTGCTTCCTAATCCGAAATCCAAGGTTTGATCCAATAGAAAATTGCGGTTTCTAAATTGAAACTCATTTCCATTCATGGTATCTACATTTTCAAACAAGACAATATCATCTCTGGTCAATGTTGTAGAAGTGAATTTTGTAATCGTATTGGGACAGGCTATCATATCCTTTATTCCGTCATTATTAACATCGATAAAGAAAGTGGCAGGGAAAAGAACATTTAAGTCTGGATTATTTTCTGGATAATTATTCAATATTTTATTGATTCTAGAGTCTACGTATGGCGCAAGAGAATCTTCATTGAGGTAAACGGATATCAAAGAGGACTCAATATCAGATACAACAAGATCAGTGCTTCCATTTCTATCTATATCAAATGCTGTTAAAGCACCTCCAGAATGTTTGTTGCTTTTTCCGTTCTCTGCATTATATTTTGAATTTATAATAGGTTCGTTATTGCCAATTAGTTCACCATTGGAAGGAATGCCTCCTGGGCAACTATCTAAATAAATAGAATCCGGGAAAAATGGAATAGTATCTATTCCTATAATTATAGTATCTCTTCTTTTTGCAATCCCTTCAACAACATTTCCCCAACAAGTATTTCGTCTTTCATAGTTGAATACATAATTATCGGCACTATCAATAGAGAAGTTTCTATGATAATCTATTGTTCTACCATTGGCGCTATTGGTCAGAATGTCTAAATCTGTATCTCCGTCAATGTCATAAATGGCAGGAATGTTTACTCCAGAGCCTGGATTTATACTGATAGATAGTGAAGAAGTTCTGCTGTGTCTGGATTGTAATTTGCCTACTAATTTAAACTGCAAACCATCTGCGACTGTACTTGTGTTTTCCCAAACCACGATATTAGAAGACCCTTCAAACAGATCCATCTTTCCATCATTGTTATAATCAGCGGTAATTAGCCAATCTCTAACTTGGGGAAAAATGGAGGCATATTGTGCATCAAAATAATAAGAAATGGAATCTTTAATACCTCTATTGATGTAAGGTCGAATTTGACCATCTGAGCGATCATGAACAATTAAATCCATGATACCATCTTGATTGAGGTCTATTTCATTGATTTGGGGTGCGCTGTATCCTCCAGTAAAAGGATCGCTTAATGGTTTCCCATTTGCACTAACTTCAATTTTATCATTGGGAATCTCATAATTGTATTGAGCATTTAACCCTAATGAAATTGAGCAGATTAGTATAAGTAGAAATAGATTTCTCATCATGTATTAATTAAGAGACGACTAAACAATTGAATTGTTGCCTTAAGTGCTACAAAATAACAGATGTAGGAGGCAAAATCGACATAAAATTTGATTATTTACGATAATAATTACATCCATTGATTTTTAGCTATGGAAGTTCTATATTTGCAGGCTTCAAAAAAGAGAAATATTTTATATAAAAAATCATGCAGAATAAGGGTTTAATATGGACATTCATTGTCTTGCTATCTCTAGCTTGCTTGTACCAATTGTCATTTACTTGGGTAGCTAGTGGAGTAGAAAGTGATGCAAAATCATTTGCCAATGGATCGATTGAAAAAGAGGAGCAGTATTTAGACTCCATGAATAGTGAGCCGGTTTATCCACTTTTGGACTTTACCTACAATGAGGTGAGAAAGAATGTGCTGAATCTTGGCTTGGACTTGAAAGGGGGAATGAATGTCACCTTAGAAGTATCTGTTGCAGATGTTATTAAGGCGTTATCATCATATAGTGAAGATGAAGACTTTAAGAAGGCTATAGATTTGGCCAAGCAAAAACAAAGAGGAAGACAAGATAATTTTGTTCAGCTATTCGCAGAATCTTGGGATGAAGTTGCTGGGGATAAGCAAATGACATCTGTATTTTATACTTTAGAGAATAAGGACAATATTGATAGAAATGCGACGAATGAAGAGGTAGTTGAATTTTTAAATGGCGAAGCAGAAGCTGCATTTGATCGAACCTTTGAGGTGCTTCGTACTCGTGTAAACTTATTTGGGGTAGCTCAACCTAATATTCAAAAACTAGAATCTTCTGATAGAATTTTAGTTGAGTTACCTGGAGTTAAAAACAAGGATAGAGTTCGTCAATTGTTGCAAGGAACAGCCAAATTGGAATTCTGGGAAACCTATGAAAACACTCAAATATATCCTTACCTAGCACAAGCGAATGATAAGCTGAACTTAATGCTTGGTGGAGATGATGATAGTGAAGAATCATTAGAAAATGATAGTACAGCCATTGATTCTACTTCTTCATTAGAAATGGAGCAAGAATCTGCTTTGGCAGCCTTAGCGGATGATGAAGCCGATATAGATACTGCCTTAGTTGCAGAGGATACTGATTCTAACGGAGTAGATACCTCAAATGCTAATTCTTTGTTGTCTACATTAGGTGCAAACGATTCAACTGCTTCAGATTCATTGGTAGATCAGAGTTTTGAAGATTTTGCAAAAGACAATCCACTTTTTGCGGTCTTGTCGCCTTCAATCTTTCAGAACCAACAAGGCAGTTACACTCCAGGAGATGGACCTGTTGTTGGTGTAGTAGCGATTAAGGATACTGCTAAAGTCAATGATTATCTGGCTAAACCAGAAATTCAACAAATCTTTCCTAAAGATTTGAGATTGTTATGGACAGCAAAACCATTTGATGATGAAGGGAAATTCCTAAGATTAATTGCAATTGAAGTTACAAGTAGAGATGGATTAGCTCCTTTAGAAGGAGATGTGATTACAGATGCTTTTCAAGATTTTGGGCAGTTTGGTGGTAGACCTGAAATCACCATGAAAATGAACACACTTGGTGCTAAAACTTGGAAAAGATTAACAGGAGATAACATCGGTAAAAGCATCGCTATAGTCCTAGATAATTATGTGTATTCCTTTCCAAATGTAAATGGAGAGATTGCAGGAGGTATTTCCAGTATTGAGGGAGACTTTACCATTGAAGAAGCAAAACTTATTGCCAATATTTTAAAGGCAGGTAAATTGCCAGCTCCAGCTAAAATTGTAGAGGAAGCTGTTGTAGGTCCTTCCTTGGGTCAAGAAGCAATTACTTCTGGTTTGAATTCATTCTTAATTGCATTGATTATTGTATTGGTGTACATGATATTTTATTATGGTAAAGCTGGTATCGCTTCTGATATTGCGTTGTTTGCAAACTTGTTCTTTATTATTGGAGTTTTAGCATCAACAAACATTGCATTGACATTACCAGGTATTGCAGGTATAGTATTAACTATTGGTATTTCGGTAGATGCAAACGTTCTAATTTATGAGCGTATTCGGGAAGAACTTCGAGCAGGGAAAGGAGCTAGATTAGCCATAACTGATGGTTATAAAAATGCTTATTCCTCCATTATTGATGCCAATGTGACTACATTGTTAACAGGTATTATTCTTTGGTTCTTTGGAACTGGTCCAGTCGAAGGATTTGCCAAAACTTTAGTAATTGGTATCATTACCTCTTTATTCTGTGCAATATTCATTACCAGATTAATTTTTGCTTGGAGATTAGATAAGAAGAAGAAGATTACGGTTGCTACTAAGATGACCGAAGGCGCATTCCAAAACCTTAAACTAAAATTGGTAGCGAGAAGAAAGACTTTTTACATCATCTCTTCATTAATTATACTTGTTGGTATAGGTTCATTTTTTACTAGAGGGCTATCCTATGGAGTAGACTTTACAGGAGGAAGAACTTATTTGGTTCGATTTGACGAGTCTGTTTCAACGGTTGACATCCGAAATACGCTTTCTGAAACTTTTATTTCAGAAGAAGGTGTAAAGATGGCACCTGAGGTGAAGATATTTGGAGAAGACAATCAGGTAAAGATTACTACAAGCTATTTGATAGATAGCGAGGAAGCAAATGCCGATGAGGTTGTCGAAACCAAATTAAATGAAGGATTGACGGGCATAGCTGGAGAGTATGAAATCATGAGCTCTCAAAAAGTTGGTCCTACTATAGCAGATGATATCAAAAAATCAGCAGTTTGGGCCGTATTGTTTTCATTGGTAATTATATTCTTATACATACTATTCAGATTTAGAAAATGGCAGTATGGTCTTGGAGCCATTGCCGCTATCTTCCATGATGTATTGGTTGTGCTTTCCGTATTTTCTATAGCCTATGGATTTTTACCATTCTCTTTAGATATTGACCAGGCATTTATTGCTGCAATTCTAACCGTTGTTGGTTACTCCATTAACGATACCGTGGTAGTGTTCGATAGAATTAGAGAGTACTTGAATTCCTACAAGAAAAGAGAAATGAAGGAAGTAATCAATGATGCTTTAAATAGTACATTGAGTAGAACAGTGAATACTTCTTTAAGTACCTTCTTTGTGTTGTTGATGATCTTCATCTTTGGTGGAGAAGTAATCCGCGGATTTTCTTTTGCATTGTTGGTAGGAGTAGCTATTGGAACCTATTCTTCTCTTTGTGTTGCTACACCAATTGTTGTGGATTTAGCATCTAAAGGAGAAATACAATCCAAGAAGAATAAAAAATAAATTAGCATTTGATTAATAAGCCCCGCTATACTTTTATGGCGGGGCTTTTTGTTTAATTTCGCTTGTAATCATGTCTTATAATATGATCTATTTATTCCTGTCCACGCAAGAGTTAGTTGTCGCATTCCTTATTGCTGTATTATTATTTGGTTCGAAGAAAATTCCTGAATTGGCCAGAGGGCTTGGAAAGGGTATCCGAGAATTTAAGAACGCTACCAGCGATATTCAGGAAGAAATAAGAAAAAGTGCTTCAGAGGTAAAAGATACCATTGAGAAGGATACTCAAGACAAACAGCCTAAGACGGATAAATCGTAGTGGAATACATTCAACTGGCACTTGGTTTATTTGCATTAATAGTTGGTGGTGAATTTTTGGTCAGAGGAGCAATAAGTATTGCGCTTCGACTAAAAGTGTCTGCCTTGGTTATAGGGATGACCGTTGTATCTTTTGGCACTTCCGCTCCGGAGTTATTAGTGAGTGTTGGTGCTGCAGTAGGAGGTCATCCAGATGTTAGTATTGGCGCAGTTGTGGGTTCCAATATTTCAAATATTTGTCTGGTCTTGGGAATAACGGTTCTAATATTTCCAATAATTATATCTAGAGATTCGTTGAGAATTGATTGGCCATTAATGATGTTTGCCAGCATTTTATTTTTTCTATTTGCTAGTGATGAAATGCTTTCTTTTTGGGAAGGACTGATTTTCTTTTTGATCCTTATCGTATTTACTTCGTGGCTCATCCTAAAATCTAGAAAAGAAGGAAAGATAATGGCCGAACAAAGCGATGTGGAATCTCAGGGGAAATCCAATTCAATGATCAAAGATTTTTTTTTATTTATTGTGGGATTATTGGGTTTATACTTTGGGGCGGAATGGTTAATAGATTCTGTAGTTCTAATTGCTAGAAAATTTGAAGTAAGCGAAAAGTTTATAAGCATTTCTATAGTAGCCTTTGGTACAAGTTTGCCAGAGTTAGTGACATCAACAGTAGCTGCATTCAGAAAAGAAACAGATATTTCTATTGGTAACTTAATTGGCTCCAATGTGTTTAACATATTGGCTATACTTGGTATCACTGCAATGGTCCACCCTATTAAAGTGAATCCCTCAATCAACGCTTTTGATGTATATTATTTATTGGCTGCATCTGCATTGCTGTTACCACTAATGCTTATTCAAAGAAAATTGACTGCCTCAAAGGGGATAATATTGTTTCTTGTGTATGTAATTTATATTTATTTATCATTTATTGCAGAAAATTAGGGGGGTGTGCTGTAAAAAACGATAAAATATTGCGATAGTTGATAAAATTAAGGGGGTGTTGATAAAAAATAGTGAAAAATAATAGCTCCTATACACCGTATTAAATTAAATTTGCTGAAAATTTAAAATTCAGCACATGTCCACCATCCGATTTCAAGCTTTTCAAGATTCAATTAGACGTCAAGTAAGAGAAGTAAATCCTCCTTCAGATAAGGTTTCCGAATACTATGCAACCAATGTTTTCGACAATAAGGTCATGGAAGAATACATGCCTAAAGATGTATACAGGCAGGTAGACCAAGCTATTAAGGATGGAAAGAGAATAGAAAGAAAAATAACAGATACGGTTGCAGCAGCGATGAAAGCCTGGGCAATTGAAAAGAATGTTACACACTATACCCATTGGTTTCAACCATTAACAGGTACAACAGCAGAAAAACACGATGCGTTTTTTGAGCCGTTGAATGAAGGCAATGTGATTGAACAGTTTGATGGAGGGCAGTTATCTCAACAAGAACCAGATGCATCAAGCTTGCCACATGGTGGAATCAGAAATACATTTGAAGCAAGAGGGTATACGGCATGGGATCCATCTTCTCCTGCATTTATTATTGGTAAGACATTATGTATTCCTACAATTTACATTTCTTATACCGGTGAGGCATTAGACTATAAAACTCCTTTATTGAAAGCATTGCATGCGGTAGATAAAGCTGCAGTGGATGTGTGTAAATATTTTGATAAAAATGTAAGTAAGGTTACTGCAACATTAGGGTGGGAACAAGAATACTTCTTGGTGGATAAATCCCTCTTTGCAGCAAGACCAGATTTAGTATTGACAGGTAGAACTGTTTTTGGCCATATTCCTGCAAAAGGTCAAGAGTTGGATGATCATTATTTTGGTTCAATTCCAGAACGAGCATATGCATTTATGAATGAATTGGAAATTGAATGCATGAAATTGGGAATACCAGTTAAAACAAGACATAACGAAGTTGCACCAAACCAGTTTGAATGTGCACCTGTTTTTGAAGAAGCTAACCTAGCAGTTGATCATAACCAATTGTTGATGGATTTGATGGATAAAATTGCACGCAAACATAACTTTCGAGTGCTTCTACATGAGAAACCATTTGCCAAGGTTAATGGATCTGGAAAGCACAATAACTGGTCTCTTTCTACAAATACAGGAGTTAACCTTTTAAAACCAGGGAGAAATCCTAAATCCAATTTGCAGTTTTTGACATTCTTGATTAATACAATCAAGGCAGTTCATGATCATGAAAGATTATTGCGAGCTTCTATTGCCACTGCAGGTAATGAGCACAGATTGGGAGCAAACGAAGCACCTCCAGCTATAATTTCTGTCTTTATCGGAAAGGAATTGACCAAGATGTTAGATGAATTGGTGTCCAAGGTAAAGGACGATAAGAAACTTACCGCAGATGAAAAAACAGAATTGAAACTGAATATTGGTAAAATCCCGGAGATATTATTGGACAATACCGATAGAAATAGAACTTCCCCTTTTGCTTTTACTGGAAATAAATTTGAATACAGAGCAGTTGGTTCTTCTTCTAACTGTGCCTCTGCTATGATCATTATTAATACAATTGTTGCCAGACAACTACAATTGTTTAAAAAGGATGTGGATGCTCAAATTGCAAAAGGAATTAAAAAAGATGAAGCCATTTTGCGCATTTTGAAAAAGTATACCATTAGCTCTAAAAACATTCGATTTGAAGGTAATGGATATGGAGACGAGTGGGTAGTTGAGGCAGAAAAGAGAGGATTGTCCCATTTAAAAACAACACCAGAAGCATTGGCGGAATTGGCGACAAAAGATGCAATTAAATTATTTGAAGAACAAGGGGTAATGTCTGAAAGAGAGACGGTTGCAAGAATGGATGTTTCTTATGAAGCTTATGCTACACTAATCCGAATTGAGTCAAGAGTCATAGGCGATTTA
>Ga0207422_1001316_pt1 | contig 51219 bp, 40 predicted proteins | sample MarCyaLeptolynsp_FD_187757 | JGI IMG/M metagenome (GOLD analysis project Ga0207422, IMG submission 187757) | Marine cyanobacterial communities from Panama - species 1 Leptolyngbya sp. (SPAdes) | ecosystem: Environmental > Aquatic > Marine > Unclassified | place: Panama: Panama City | collected... | reverse complement strand
GCGCGCGCTGGGAGCAGGAACTGGCCCGAAACATAGCGCTCGACTCTCCTTACCGATAAGTTCTTTTGGTACAACATGGACCTGCATTCCAATGTCCGATAAGACACCAGCGCCCGAGCGAATCCTTAACGGGCAGGGGCACTCCCGATGATCTTGCAAGGCATCTTCTTCTATCTCTTCTCCGGAGTGACGATCGCGTCCGCGGTGATGGTGATCGCGTCGCGCAACCCGGTGCATTCGGTCCTGTTTCTGATCCTCGCATTCTTCAATTCCGCTGGCCTGTTTCTTCTGCTGGGTGCCGAATTCCTGGCGATGATCCTCGTGGTCGTCTATGTCGGCGCGGTCGCGGTCCTGTTTCTCTTTGTCGTCATGATGCTGGATGTTGATTTCGTAGAATTGCGCCAGGGATTTCTTCAATATCTGCCGATCGGCGGCGTCATCGGTATTATTCTCACGGCCGAACTGATCACGGTGCTCGGTGCTTGGGTCATAACGCCGGAAGTCGCGGCGAACGTAACCGCGCCAACGCCCCCGATCGACCAAATCAGCAATGTCAAAGCGATCGGTCTGCTGCTCTACACAAAGTATATCTACTTTTTCCAGGCGGCCGGAATGGTTCTCCTCGTCGCCATGATCGGCGCGATCGTGCTCACCCTGCGCCACAAGGAAGGCGTGAAGCGGCAAAACATCAGCGATCAGGTCGCCCGCTCTCCGGAAACCTCCATCGAAGTGGTCAACGTCGAATCGGGCAAGGGGATCTGACATGGAAATTGGGCTTTCCCATTATCTCTCGGTTGCGGCGATCCTGTTTACGATCGGGTTCTTCGGCATTTTTCTGAACCGCAAGAACGTCATCGTCATCCTGATGTCGATCGAGCTCATGCTGCTCGCCGTCAACATCAACCTGGTGGCATTCTCATCCCATCTCAACGATTTGGTCGGTCAGATTTTTGCACTGTTGATTCTGACCGTAGCCGCTGCCGAAGCGGCGATCGGTCTGGCCATTCTGGTCGTCTTTTTCCGAAACCGCGGCTCCATCGCGGTTGAGGACATCAACATGATGAAAGGCTGAGTCATATGATTTCAGCAATCGTCTTTCTCCCGCTGATCGGGTTCCTGATCGCCGGGATTTTCGGCAAGGTCATCGGCGACAAGGCCGCCGAGTACGTTACCAGCGGGTTGCTGTGTCTGGCTGCGGTACTGTCGTGGGTGCTGTTTTTCCAGGTTGGCTATGGCGACGGGACCGGCGCGGAGACGGAACATCTGTTCGACTGGATTCACTCCGGCGCCTTGTCGGTAAACTGGGAACTGCGTGTCGACACTCTGACAGTGGTCATGCTGGTGGTGGTGAACACGGTTTCGGCTTTGGTTCACATCTATTCCATCGGCTATATGCACGACGATCCGCACCGGGCGCGGTTTTTTGCCTATCTGTCGCTTTTCACCTTTGCGATGCTGATGCTGGTTACGGCTGAAAACCTGCTGCAGATGTTCTTCGGCTGGGAAGGTGTCGGGCTGGCGTCCTACCTCCTGATCGGCTTCTGGTACAAGCGGCCCGCCGCCAACGCTGCGGCCATCAAGGCCTTCGTCGTCAACCGGGTCGGGGATTTCGGCTTTGCGCTCGGCATTTTCGGTGTCTTCGTATTGTTCGGGTCGATCGAGTTGTCGACCATATTCGCCAATGCGCCCGGAATGGGCGAGGAGAAGCTGAATTTCCTTGGAACCGACTATCATGCCCTGACGATCATTTGCCTGCTGCTGTTCATGGGCGCAATGGGCAAATCCGCGCAATTTCTTCTGCACACCTGGCTGCCTGACGCGATGGAAGGCCCGACGCCGGTCTCCGCCCTGATCCACGCCGCAACCATGGTCACCGCGGGCGTCTTCATGGTGGCGCGGCTGTCACCGCTGTTTGAGATGGCGCCGACGGCCCTGGCGTTCGTCACCTTTATTGGCGGTTTCACCGCGTTTTTTGCCGCCACCGTCGGTCTCGTGCAGAACGACATCAAGCGGGTGATTGCCTATTCGACCTGCTCGCAGCTCGGCTATATGTTTGTTGCGCTTGGCGTCGGTGCGTACTCGGCCGGCATTTTTCATCTGTTCACCCACGCCTTCTTCAAGGCATTGCTGTTTCTCGGTGCCGGTTCGGTGATCCACGCCGTGTCGAATGAACAGGATATGCGCAAGATGGGTGGACTGCGCAGCTACGTTCCCGTCACGTTCTGGACAATGATAATCGGGACCCTGGCACTGACCGGCTTCCCGCTTACGGCCGGGTTCTTTTCAAAGGATGCCGTTATCGAAGCGGCCTATGTCGGACAGAACTCGAACGCGCTGTTCGCATTCTGGGCGACGGTTATCGCCGCGCTTCTGACAAGCTTCTATTCCTGGCGGCTGATTTTCCTCACATTTTATGGTCGGACCCGCGCCTCGGCCGAGGTGGTGAGCCACATTCATGAATCACCGAAAGTCATGACGGTGCCGCTGATGCTGTTGGCCGTCGGCGCTCTGTTTGCAGGCTGGGTGTTTTATTCGGTTTTTGTCGGTGACCACGATGCTTACGAGGCGTTTTGGAAGGGAGCCTTGTTCACCGGTCCCGACAATAAGGTTCTTGATGACCTCCACCACGTGCCGTTCTGGGTAAAGGCATCGCCCTTTGTGATGATGGTCACCGGGTTTGTGGTCGCGGTTTATTTCTATCTGGTCAAGCCGGACATTCCAGGTCGGCTCGCGACCAGTATGGATACGATCTACAATTTCCTGCTGAACAAATGGTACATCGATGAAATTTACGATTTCATCTTTGTCAGGCCGGCAATGTTCATCGGACGGTTTTTCTGGAAACGCGGTGACGGCTGGCTCATCGACGGGTTCGGCCCCAACGGGATCGCCGCGCGTGTTCAGGATATTACCGGCCGTGTTGTCAAACTTCAGACCGGCTATGTCTATCACTACGCATTTGCAATGCTGATCGGTGTCGCGGCGCTCATAACCTGGGCCATGCTGACCGGTCTGGGAGGTCATTGATGAGCGGCTGGCCTCTACTATCGATCGTAACCTTCCTGCCGTTGCTTGGCGCGGCCTTGATCCTGCTGCTCGCCCGGGAAGACGAGGCGACCAAACACCGCGACATCAGGCTGATCGCGTTGCTGGTCACGGTTGTCAATTTCCTGCTTTCGCTTCTGATCCTGGCGCAGTTCGATTCTTCCAATGCCGACTTCCAGATGGTGGAGCGTATCGATTGGCTGAGCGGCACCATTACCTATCAGATGGGCGTCGACGGCATTTCCGTCCTGTTCGTATTGTTGACGACGGCATTGATGCCGTTCTGCATCCTTGCAAGCTGGGAATCGGTTCAGACCCGGGTCAAGGAATACATGATCGCGTTTCTGCTTCTGGAAATGCTCATGATCGGCGTGTTCTGCGCCCTTGATCTGGTCCTCTTCTATACCTTCTTTGAGGGCAGTCTGATCCCGATGTTCCTGATCATCGGCGTCTGGGGCGGCAAGCGTCGGGTCTATGCCAGCTACAAGTTCTTTTTGTACACATTGCTCGGCTCGGTCCTGATGCTGCTGGCGATGATGGCCATGTACTGGAACGCCGGTACAACCGACATACGGCAATTGCTGACCCACGGGTTTCCGAGCGAAATGCAGACCTGGCTCTGGCTTGCTTTCTTTGCCAGCTTTGCGGTGAAGATGCCGATGTGGCCGGTCCACACGTGGTTGCCGGATGCACACGTGGAGGCGCCGACCGCCGGCTCGGTAATCCTGGCGGCGATCCTGTTGAAAATGGGCGGTTACGGGTTTCTCCGGTTCTCGTTGCCCATGTTCCCGCTGGCTTCGGAGTTTTTCGCTCCTTTTGTCTTCGCGCTTTCCGTGATCGCGATCATCTACACGTCGCTGGTCGCCCTGATGCAGGAGGATGTGAAGAAGCTCATTGCCTATTCATCGGTTGCCCATATGGGCTACGTCACGATGGGTATCTTCACGATGAACATCCAGGGCATTCAGGGCGGGATCTTCCAGATGCTGTCGCACGGGATCGTGTCCGGCGCCTTGTTCCTGTGCGTGGGCGTGGTTTACGACCGAATGCATACAAGGGAAATCGCCGCCTATGGCGGTCTTGTCAATCGAATGCCATGGTATGCCATGGCCTTTATGGTGTTCACCATGGCCAATGTCGGGTTGCCGGGAACCAGCGGCTTTGTCGGCGAATTCCTGACACTTGTCGCGGTCTTCCAGGTCAACACATGGGTCGCTGTGTTTGCCACCGCCGGTGTCATTCTGTCGGCGGCCTATGCCTTGTGGCTCTATCGTCGCGTTATCTTTGGCGAGATGACCAAGGAAAATCTGATGACGATCACGGATTTGACGCCGCGCGAGAAGGTCATATTGATCCCGCTCATCGTACTGACCGTCTTCTTCGGTTTCTATCCGGCGCCGATCCTTGATGTTACCCAAGCCTCCGTCGAGACCCTGATCACCACTGTCGAGGCCGGTCTCAACGTCGGCGCAAAATCCGCGCTTCTGGTGCAGTAGGGCGAAAGAAAGCACTCATGGAAATCGAAACCTATCCGCTTCCAGATCTTTCGCCGGCGCTTCCCGAATTGTTGCTGGCCGTCGGTGCGATGCTGCTGTTGATGTATGGCGTCTTTCGCGGCGAGCGCTCTACCCGTTCGGTCACGGTCGCGTCCATTGTGCTGCTGTTGTTGGCCGCGCTTAGCCTGATCTACAGCGTTGAAGACGGGCTCACCTTCAACGGTGCCTTCATTCTCGACCAGTATGCGCGCTACATGAAAGTGGTGACGCTTCTTGGCTCCGCGGCGGCGATTGCGATGTCGATTGCCTATGCCCGTTCGCAAAAGTTCAACCGGTTCGAATTTCCGATCCTTATCGTCATTGCCACGCTCGGCATGCTTCTGATGATTTCGGCAAACGATCTGATTGCACTTTATCTCGGGATCGAACTGCAGAGCCTCTCGCTTTATGTGGTCGCGGCGATCAATCGCGACTCGGCCCGTTCCACCGAGGCCGGACTGAAATATTTCGTCCTCGGCGCGTTGTCGTCCTGCCTGTTGCTTTATGGAGCATCGCTTGTCTACGGGTTCACCGGACACACGGAATTCAAGGCGATCGCCGAATCCCTGAGTGGCGATCAAGCCTCTCTGGGTCTGATTTTCGGCCTTGTGTTCGTGTTCGCCGGCCTCGCGTTCAAAGTGTCGGCGGTTCCGTTTCACATGTGGACGCCGGACGTTTACGAGGGGGCGCCGACACCGGTCACGGCATTCTTTGCGGCAGCGCCCAAAATTGCCGCCATGGCCATGTTCACCCGCGTCGCGATATCCGCGTTTGAGCCGGTCACCTCTGAATGGCAGCAGATCACGATCTTCATGGCGATCGCCTCGATGGCGCTGGGTGCGTTTGCGGCGATCGGCCAGTCCAACATCAAGCGCCTGCTCGCCTATTCTTCAATCGGACATATGGGTTTTGCGCTTGTCGGTCTGTCGGCCGGTTCCCTGTCGGGCGTTCAGGGCGTGGTCCTGTATCTGTCGATCTATCTGGCGATGACCCTCGGCGTTTTCGCCTGTGTGCTGGCAATGCGGCGTCGGGACGGTATGGTCGAGGAGATCGCCGACCTGTCCGGCCTGTCGCAGACCAATCCGGTAATGGCGGTGATTCTGGCGGCGTTGCTGTTTTCGCTGGCAGGCATCCCGTTCTTCGGTGGTTTCTTCGCCAAGTTTTACGTCTTTACGGCGGCGATTGAAGCCGAATTGTATCCGCTGGCGGTTATCGGCGTTCTGGCGAGCGTCGTTGGTGCCTATTACTACCTGAGGATCGTCAAGGTCATGTATTTTGATGAGCCTGCCGGTGGATTTGAGCCGATGCCCGGAGAGCTTCGAATCGTTTTGGGGATCAGTGGGCTGTTTATCATTCCATTTGTGTTTTTTGCCGGACCTGTGATTTCTGCCGCGGAATCCGCCGCAAAATCCATATTTTAAGGGCTGTTGATGGCCGCAAATCGTGCGGGGGGCGGCGCGCGCCCGGAAAATCGACAGAATATCCGGAGGCTTCACCTCCCTGAAGTGGATTCAACCAACGACGAGGCTCTGCGCCGGGCGGCGTCAGGAGTGAATGCACCGTTCTGGCTGACTGCGGATCGGCAGACAGGCGGCAAGGGCCGGCGCGGGCGCAGTTGGATATCCGATGGCGGCAATCTGTTTGCCACGCTTGTTTATCCCGCCGGATTGCTGCCCGCCGAAATCGGCAGACTGCCGCTTGTCACCGCGGTTGTGGTCCATGCGACGCTTTGGCGTTTACTGCCGGAAAATGCGGACCTGAAGATCAAATGGCCGAACGATGTCCTCATCGATGGCCGCAAGATTTCGGGTATTCTGATTGAACAGCATCAGATTGCCGATCAGGCGTTTGTAGCGATTGGGATCGGCATCAATATCCAAAGCAGACCGGAAATCGAAAATTATCCCACTGCCTGTCTTGCCGATTGGCGCGCTGACCTTACTGCTGACCTCGTCTGGAGTGAACTGGATCATCAGTTTGCGAATTGGAATGGGATCTGGTCGGCCGAAAACGGATTTGGATCGGTTCGGACACAATGGCTTCGTCATGCGGCAGGCTTCGGCGAAGCCATCGTTATCGCCGGCGAAAAAGGTTCGAAAGCCGGCTTTTTCGATTCTCTTGACGAAAACGGGTACCTGATCCTGCGACACGATGATGGCTCGGTCGAAAGGATCGCGACCGGCGATGTTATTCTCAAACGTTCGGGAACCCCCACGTGAACAACCGATGGATTGTTGTCTTGAATAGATTTGGGCAGCCATGATGGCGATAGCGGACGACTTGGTTTTTGTGCCTCTTGGCGGCGTCGGTGAAATCGGCATGAACCTGGCGCTCTACGGCTATGGTCGCGGCAAGAACCGTGACTGGATCATGGTCGATTGCGGCATAAGTTTTCCCGGAGTGGAACTTCCCGGCATTGATGTGATCATGCCGGATATCCGGTTTGCGATCGGTATCCGCGATCGTTTACAGGCGATCCTGATAACGCATGCCCACGAGGATCATTACGGGGCCCTGTTCGATCTCTGGCCACATTTGCAAGCCCCGGTTTATGCGACACCATTTGCCGCCGGATTGCTTGAAGCGAAAAAAGAAGCCGAATCCAATCCTCCCGACATTCCCGTTACCATCGTGGAACAGGGCGGAAGGCTTTCGTTCGATAGTTTTCAGATTGAGTATATTCCGGTGTCCCACTCGATACCGGAGCCCAACGCCCTTTTGATCGAAACGCCGGCCGGACGGATCCTGCACAGCGGGGACTGGAAAATCGATGCCAATCCGGGCGTCGGCAGATCGATTGCCAAAGACAGGCTGGCCGAAATCGGCGATACGGGCGTCGATGTCCTGGTCTGTGACTCGACCAATGCCGTGCGCGATGGCGAGAGTCCAAGCGAAGCTGATGTCGCGGCGAGCCTGAGCGAGATTGTCGGCGACGCCAAGGGACGTGTCGCCGTCACTACGTTTTCTTCCAACGTCTCGCGCATCCGCGCCGTTGCCCTTGCAGCGCAGGCGGCGGGCCGGGAGGTCGTCGTGTTCGGGCGCGCTCTTCGACGCGTTATCGATGTGGCCAGATCTCTGGGTTATCTTGACGGGTGTGCCGAGTTCCACGACGAGGATGCGTTCGGTTACATTCCCAACGACAAGGTGCTGGCCCTTTGTACCGGCAGCCAGGGTGAACCGAGGGCCGCTTTGGCGCGTATTGCCACCAACGATCACCGCCACGTCGTCCTGGGCAAGGGCGACCTGGTGATCTTTTCGGCCCGGGCCATTCCCGGCAATGAAAAGGCAATCGGCGCGATCATGAACGGATTATCTGAACAGGGCGTTCGGATCCTGACCGATCGTGACGCGCTTGTTCACGTTTCAGGACACCCGAGAACGTCGGAATTGGCCGAGTTTTATCAACTGACCCGTCCGCGTGCTCTGGTTCCCGTGCACGGCGAACCATTGCATCTGGAAGCGCATCGTCGATTTGCCCGGCAATCGGGAATCAAGGAGATCACCGTTGCGCGCAACGGCTCGGTTGTCCGCTTGGCCAAGGGCCCTCCTGAAATCATCGACGATGTCTATGCCGGCATCTGGGTCCGGGACGCGAAAATCGTCACGACACCGGACCTGAGCGGTGTCAAGGATCGCCGCAAACTGGCCTATGTCGGGGTGGTCTTTGTCTCCATTGTCCTGGACCGGAAAGGCAACATTCTTGATGATCCGATCGTTGAACCGATTGGATTGCCGGAGACCGACGGAGAAGGGGATTTGCTTGAAGAGATCATATTCACTGCGGTGCTGGGGGCGGTTGAGAGCATCCCCCGACCACGGCGCCGCGATCCGGATCTGATTGCCGATGCCATGGGGCGAGCCTGCCGGGCAGCAATATCACAGGCCTGGGGCAAAAAGCCCGTTTGCCGCGTTGCCGTATCGATGATCTAACAGCCGTTCATCGGATAGAACAAAGGAGAGACCCGTGATCGGTCGCCTGAACCATGTAGCCATTGCCGTAAAAGACATTGCGGCCGCAAGTGACGTTTACAAGAACACGCTCGGTGCCGAGGTTTCGGAGGCCGTCGCGCAAACTGAGCATGGCGTAACCACGGTCTTCATCAATCTGCCAAACACCAAAATCGAACTGCTGGAACCTCTTGGCGAGGGATCACCCATCCTGTCGTTTCTTGAGAAGAATCCATCCGGTGGCATTCATCACATCTGCTATGAAGTCGATGACATCGAAAGCGCACGAGACACGCTCGTCGATTCCGGCGCTCGTGTTCTGGGAGACGGGACCTTGAAGATCGGTGCCCATGGAAAACCGGTCCTGTTTTTGCACCCCAAGGATTTCTGCGGAACCCTGGTCGAACTTGAGCAGGCCTAGATTTCGATGATTTTCGGATATTCGATCACCAGTGCCCTGGCGATCTATTTCGTCATCTGGTGGGTCATTCTTTTCGCGATTCTTCCAATTGGCGTGAGAACACAGGATGAGGCCGGGGAGGTGACGCCCGGCACAATGTCGAGTGCGCCGGACAAACCATTGTTGGTCCGCAAGGCAATGATCACGACATGCGTTGCCGCGATCGTATTCGCGATTTTTGTCGCGATAACCCGCTCTGGGCTATCGATCAGGGATATTCCCTTGCCCGGCTACGGATCATGATTGCCGCCCGATCGACAGACGGGTCACAAACGGACGTATCGGCATCACTGCTGCTTACCCGCGGTAACATCCCTGGCAGACCGGCGGGATGTTGCCGCTGAGATGCGCCTCACGGAATTCCCGGTACTCATCGCTGTTCCAGACATCGCGGAAGCTTTTTCCGGCCGTATTCTCGAATTCGAACGAGTCCGGATCGCCAATTGCACAACACGGTGTCACCCGGAGATCCGATGTGACCATCGATCTTTCGAACGGCCAGGGGCAAAGCGTATCCTTCGATGAGGCGTCATATTTGGAAGTGACACGCCAGAACCCGACTCTGACGCCGTGCTCGTCCGCCCGGTCCATGATCCGTTTGCCAAGTTCGTCGGTCAGGCCGTCCTGAACCGTCACGGAATCGTTTTGCTCCCGCCATTCGGAACGGCCCCAGTCCGTGAGGCTGAAGGCAAAGGCCTGGTCGCGAAAGCCGAGTTCGGCTGCCAGATCTACGAGATCCAGGCCTTCGACCTGTGCATAATTGTCCTGTTGAACGACGGTCCACATTTTGGTGACGCGACGGTCCTGGTCCCGCGCATAGTCGTTGATCAGCCGGCAGTTTTTCATAACCCGGTCAAATTTGCTGCCGCGGCGGATCTGTTCGAAGGTTTCTTTGGTCGCGCCGTCAACGGACATCTGGACTTCGTTGACGCCGGAATCGATCAGTTTCTTGTAATTGTCCCGCAGGTGCAGCAGCGAGCAATTCGTTGTCGTGCGGACCCAGATATGCCGGTCGCGTGCATATCTGATCATTTCAAAAAAATCGTCGCCTTGCAGCAACGGTTCACCGATGCCTTGCAATTTGATTTCCACCAAACCGATCTGCTCGTCGATCAGCGCCTTGAAAGCATCCAGCGACATGTCCGCCGCGCGCTGCCGACGTGGTCCCCAATCGTTGACCACGCACATGATGCAACGAAAATTGCATCGGCTGACATTTTCTATATCGAGTTTGATCGGGAAATAATCGGCAACCGGTCCACGCCGGCTTGACGACATAAAGCGCTCAAAATTCGCCCGTTTTTCAGGTGAAGCGGAAAGGCACAATTCACGTTCAGCAAGATAGGCGTCTACGCCGGCGGACTGCACGGGAGCCGGCAAAACTAACCTGGGTTCAAACGTTTCTTCGGCTTTCAATTGTGCGAGTGTCATGGTTTCTCCAACGAAGTGACCGGCGGATGCCGGGCCGGCATTCAGCAATGCCGGTTTCGATGGCCATACCAACAAAAGGGGCGGGTCCAACTTGATTTGCATCAAGTAATTCAGCTGTACGGCCGTGCCGTAAAGTCGCACACCGTGAAAGCACTGCAGCGTAATTCAAACCAAGCCAATGCAATTGCCGACAATGATTGTGACAGGGCTTGCCAGTGAGCTGCGAAAAACAGGAAGTACAAAAAGAAAAAGAGCAAGGCAAAACCTTGCTCTTCAAAGTAACGCGTCCTGTCCGCACTACCCAATAAACAATATCTTGTCATTGGATGGCAGCGAATCTTCGCGCCGACGGACCATTCCTCCCAAGACTCAGACCGCGATGCATACGGGGGTCGATGACGATTGCTCGAACCCTCTTTTATTATGGAAAAACTCTAGCGCACTTTCGTTCGGGTGTCATCATTTTGTGCGAGCAAACATAATATTCTTGGTAAACATTGTTCACCTGAATTGGTGTCCAAATTGGCGACAAATTGCGGAATAAATTCCCATTATTGATCAGTAGTAGGTATTATTATCTCAAAACCCGCGATATCGTGCGGAAATAAAACTCAAAAATTGCGGGATCAGGACGCAATTGTTACCGCGTGGTGACGTTTTTTCGTTCCATGCCGTCGTAATCACGCGTTCGAAAGGACATGCACGGCAATGGCACATGTTCGAGCCATTGTCGGTTTTCCCAATATGGTGTTCGAAATAGGACTTTACCCCTTTCGAGTGTGCGGCAATTGCGCACCGTTCCGTTGTCGCGTCGGTTCAGTTCGCCTGTAGCTGCCCAGCGCCCACATTGGGTATGGACAGGAACCGGCTGCATGAACGCACCTGTCCCGATTTTTCTTGTTTTTTGTCGCCGCTTGCGGTTGTGTCCGCCCATCTGATCATTTGAAAATTCCCTGGAGCAACCGATGCGAATGTCGCGTTATTTCATGCCGATCATGCGGGACAATCCCAAGGAAGCGGAAATTGTCTCTCACCGACTGATGATGCGGGCGGGAATGATTCGCCAGCAGTCGGCAGGAATTTATTCCTGGCTGCCGATGGGCTACCAGGTCTTGAAAAATATCGAGCAGATCGTGCGCGAAGAACAAAATCGCGCTGGTGCGGTGGAATTGCTGATGCCGACGATCCAGTCTGCCGAACTTTGGCGCGAGAGCGGACGCTACGACGATTATGGCGCGGAGATGTTGAGGATCACCGACCGGCATGAGCGCGAAATGCTGTTCGGACCGACCAACGAGGAGATGATCTCCGATATTTTTCGCGGCTCGGTGAAGTCCTACCGCGATCTGCCGCTCAATCTCTATCACATTCAGTGGAAATTCCGTGACGAGGTGCGCCCCCGTTTTGGCATCATGCGCGGCCGCGAATTTCTTATGAAGGACGCCTATTCCTTTGATCTCGACAAGGAAACCGCCCGGGTCGCCTATAACAAGATGTTCGTCGCCTACCTTCGGACTTTTGATCGCATGGGCTTGAAGGCGATTCCGATGCGTGCCGAGTCCGGGCCGATCGGCGGCGATATGAGCCATGAATTCGTCATTCTTGCCGATACCGGCGAAAGCGAGGTGTTCTGCGACAGGGCGCTCCTGGAAATGGCCGCGCCGGATGAGGACACGAATTTCGGGGCGGATCTGGCGCCGATCGTCGAGGCGTGGACGACCCCCTATGCCGCGACTGACGAGATGCATGATGCGGCAGCGTTTTCCGCGTTGCCGGAGGACAGGCGGGTCACGGCGCGAGGAATCGAAGTCGGACACATCTTCTATTTCGGGACCAAATATTCAGAACCGATGGGCGCCCGCGTCGCCGGCCCGGACGGTGTCGAGGTGCCCGTGCATATGGGGTCATATGGAGTGGGCGTTTCGCGCCTCGTCGGCGGGATCATTGAGGCGTGCCATGATGACAACGGTATTGTGTGGCCGGAAAACGTTGCGCCGTTCCAGGTCGGCCTTATCAACTTGAAGGTCGGCAATGAAGACACGGACGGCGCCTGCGAAACGCTGGAGAGAGCCCTTATCGGTGCGGGCAGGAGCGTCCTGTATGACGACACCGACGGGCGCGCCGGGGCGAAATTCGCGACGATGGATCTGATTGGCTTGCCCTGGCAGGTGATTGTCGGACCGAAGGGATTGAAATCCGGCGTGGTCGAGGTCAAACACCGCAAATCCGGTGAACGATCTGAAATGTCGCTGGAAGCTGCGATCAACAAGCTGGCGCCGTAAATGCCGCGGCAGGCCGGTGGCCAGGGGAAAGGTGAGCGCGAACCTTGACCTACGAATGGATGGTCGCCGGACGGTACCTTCGCGCACGCCGCAATGATGCTTTCATTTCGGTCATCGCGACTTTTTCTTTCGCCGGAATTGTGGTCGGAGTGACGACCTTGATCATCGTTTTGGCGGTCATGAACGGGTTTCGAGCGGATTTGCTCGATAGAGTGCTGGTCAATAACAGTCACATCAGCGTTCGGCCGCCGAACGGCAAACTGGACGATTTTGACACGCTGGCCAAACGCATCGCAAAGACTGACGGTGTCGTTCTGGCCATGCCGGTGGTCGAGGGCGAAGCGCTTGCCTCCGGCCCGAACGGCCCGCAGGGTGTTCGTGTGCGCGGTTTGCGTCAGGCGGACCTTCAGGTTTTGCCCCAGGTCGGTCGCGGTCTGCATTCTGGAACATTGGGAGATTTCGACAGTGCGGGTGGCGTCGTGCTTGGACTTCGCCTGGCTGTGCAGTTGGGCGTCACACTCGGCGATCAGGTGACACTTGTTTCTCCGCGCCGGGCAGAAACCGTTTCGGGCAGTGTCCCGCGGGTGCAGGCGTATCGGGTCAATGCGGTCCTGGAGGCACCGAAACGAGGACACAACCACGACATACTTTACATGCCGCTTGTTGAAGCGCAGCACTATTTCGACCGCGGCGCCACCGTGAGTGCGCTCGATATTTATGTGGAGGATCCCGAAGCTGTTGAAACAATGCGAACGGCAATTTCGGCGGCGGCGGATCGACCGATAAATCTGGTCGATTGGACCCAGGCAAATGCTGCGCTCTTTGGAGCGTTACGCGTTGAGCGGGTGGCGATGTTTGTGATCCTGTCCCTGATCGTGTTGGTTGCCGCGCTCAACATTACCGCCGGATTGACCATGCTGGTGAACGATAAGGCTGCCGATATTGCAATACTTCGCACCATGGGGGCCAGTCGTGCATCAATAATCAGGATATTCGTCCTTACCGGTGCCACGATCGGAACTGTCGGGACCCTTGCCGGGTTTGCCATTGGCTATGCGGTCGCGGCCAATGCCGACAGCGTGCGTGACACCATCCGGATGCTGGTGGATGAGCAATATCTTCCCCGTGGCTTTGCGGCGCTGGCGAACCTGCCGTCGAAGTATGAGATCACGGACTCGGTTCCGGTTGTGCTCCTGTCCTTGTCCTTATCAGTTCTGGCCACGATATATCCTGCGTGGCGCGCGGCCCGGTTGAATCCCGTGGAAATACTGAGATATGAATGAGCCTGTTGGCTCAAAGACGAGTGAGTCGATACGAGATTTCGGCGGATTGAGGTCTTTTACGACAACAAACGAATTGACATCCCGTCAGGGGGTCGGAATGGTCGGGCGCGACGCAGGAGCAGGGGATCCAACCTTCGGTCTGCCCGCGGTGAAAGGCACTGATGAGCCAGAATGCATTTTCCAAATTTGAATGGATGCTCGCAGGGCGTTACTTGCGCGCCCGCCGGAGGGAGGCGTTCATATCGGTGATTGCCGGATTTTCTTTTGTCGGCATCATGCTTGGCGTCGCCACACTCATTATCGTCATGGCCGTCATGAACGGATTTCGCGCCGAGTTGCTCGACAAGATTCTCGGTTTCAACGGGCATATGCTGGTGCAGCCGATCGATGGCGCCCTGAATGATTTCGATGAGGTTACGGAACGCATCCGCAAGACCGACAGCGTCATCCGGGCGATGCCGTTTGTTGAAGGGCAGGCGCTAGGATCCGGGCCGATCGGCGCCAAAGGGGTGCTCGTCCGCGGTCTGCGGCAATCCGATATCCAATCCCTTCCGTTGATCGGCGAGAGTGTTTTTTCCGGCGGCCTGGAGGATTTTGACACGGCCGGAGGCGTGGCGATCGGATCGCGGCTGGCCCAGTCGCTGGGACTGGTTATCGGCGATCAGATCACCATCATCACGCCGCGCGGCACCGTGACCCCGTTTGGCGTAACGCCGCGAATCAAGGCCTACCGGATCGTGGCGGTGTTTGAGATCGGTATGTATGAATATGATGGCACGATCGTCTTCATGCCGCTTGCGGAGGCGCAACTCTATTTCAATAAGGAAAATGATGTCACCGCGATCGATATATTCGTTTCCGATCCGGATCAGGTGCAGGAAATGCGTCCACGGATCGAAGACGCGATCGACCGACCGGCGCTCGTAACCGACTGGACCCAGCGTAACGTTTCCTTCTTCAATGCCCTGGAGGTTGAACGCAACGTCATGTTCGTCATTCTCACCCTGATCGTTCTGGTGGCGGCACTCAACATCATCTCGGGTCTGATCATGCTGGTGAAGGACAAGGGCAGCGACATAGCAATCCTGCGGACAATGGGAGCGAGCCGGGGGTCGATCATGCGGATATTCCTGATTACCGGCGCAAGCATCGGCATCGTCGGGACCTTCGCCGGTTTTGCAATCGGCACCCTGATTGCGCTCAACGCCGAATCCATTCGCAAGGCACTCTCATACATTACCGGAACGGAGATATTTCCGCCGGCGATCTATTTCCTCAGTGAATTGCCCATCAGTCTGGAATTTTCCGATACGATGTCGGTGCTTGTCATGTCCCTGACCCTGTCGTTTCTGGCGACCTTGTACCCGGCGTGGCGCGCGGCGCGCCTGGATCCCGTGGAGGCCCTGCGCTATGAATGACGGTACCGGAGCAGCCCAGGAAACAGAACCGACCTCGACTACACAAAATCAACGGGGCGAAAAACAGGCCGCGCTGGAACTTCGCGGCATTACCAAGTCCTATCGCGAGGGCGAAAGCCGGCTGAACATTCTGAAAGGGGCCAACCTTTCAATCCAGGAAGGGGAGTTGGTCGCGCTCGTGGCGCCGTCCGGGGCCGGAAAGTCGACGCTTCTCCATATTGCCGGCCTGCTGGAGAACCCCGATTCCGGCTCGGTCCGCATCGGCGACAGCAAGGCGGAAACTCTGGATGATGCCGCACGAACATTGCTGCGGCGGGATCACATCGGGTTTGTCTACCAGTTCCATCACCTGCTTCCGGAATTCACCGCGCTTGAAAACATCATCATCCCGCAGATGATCAACGGCCTGGATCGTTCCGAAGCGGCCGAAAGGGCGAAACAATTGATGACTTACATGCGTCTGTCTGATCGCATTGATCACCGACCGGCCGAACTGTCCGGCGGCGAACGTCAACGCGTGGCAATTGCAAGAGCCGTTGCCAATGCGCCGCGCCTGCTGCTCGCGGATGAACCCACCGGAAATCTCGATCCCAAGACCTCCGGTTTCGTGTTCGACGCATTGTCGGCGCTTGTTCGGGCGTCCGGTCTCGCAGCCCTGGTGGTCACTCACAATATGGACCTGGCGGCCCGGATGGATCGCCGCGTGACCCTGGTGGACGGCCTGGTGCAATCTCTTTAACCATAGCGCAAGCATCAGAAAAAAGCGCTTGAAAAAAGAACATAGGTAGAACATAGTGTGCTCATACCAAGATCATGGAGAGCGAAATGGCTATTGTTCAGGACCTTGTCGGCTTTTTGGCGGTCACCGCATTCATCGTTGCCGCGCAGATTTGGATGCTGGTCTGACGTATCGTGACCCTTATCCCCACTTCACTCGATCCTGCTGCTGGATTTTTGTCGGGACATTTCCGACACTGGTCGGCGAAGTGTCTTGCGGCACATGGCCAACCACGACCGGAACTATAGGATCTTGCGATGCCCGGACCGGGTTTCATCCATTTGCGGGCTCATTCGGCCTATTCCCTGCTCGAAGGAGCGCTTCCCCTTAAAAGGCTGATCGGGCTTGCGGCCAAGGACGAGCAGCCGGCCCTGTGTCTTGCCGATACCGGCAATCTCTTCGGAGCACTGGAGTTTTCTGTTAAGGCGGCGGAAGCCGGGATCCAGCCACTGATTGGCTGTCAGGTCCGTGTTTCTTTTGGCGCATCAGATCCGCGCGGCGGCGTTGCCGTTGATCCAAACATAGTATTGATTGCGCGCAACGAGGCCGGATACGGCAATCTCGTCGAACTGGTCAGTAAATCCTATCTTCAATCCGATGGCAGCACGGCGCCATTTTGTGAACTCGACTGGTTCAGCGCTCATACCGAAGGCTTGCTCGCTCTGTCCGGTGGCCAGGGCGGGGTCGCAGACGGTCTCATTGAGGATGCGCGCGAGGACGAGGCGCTGGCACGCCTGCGGCGGCTGCGCGAAATTTTTCGCGACGATTTCTACATTGAACTGCAGCGCTATCCCGACAATGTGTGGAAACGAAGCGAACCGGTATTGCTCGACTTTGCCTACGAGTACGGCCAGCCGATCGTCGCCACCAATGAGAGCTTTTTTGCCGACGCGGAGGATCACGAAGCGCACGACGCACTGATCTGCCTGGCCGAGGGAACCGTCCTGATCGACGACGATCGCCGGCATGTCACGCCGGATCACCGTCTGAAGAGCCGCAATGAAATGCTGGTTCTGTTCGAGGATCTTCCCGAAGCCACGGCGGGGACGGTTGATATTGCGAAGCGGTGCAGCTACCGACCTCTGACCAGGCCGCCGATTCTGCCGCGATTTACCAGCGAATCCGATGGCGAAAATGCTTCCGAGGCCGCCGAATTGCGGCGACAGGCGGTGAACGGGCTTGAAAAGCGGTTGCAGGCCATAGAACCGGCGCCCGGTTACAGCAGGCAGGATTACTTCGATCGCCTCGATTTTGAGCTCTCGGTCATCGAGAGAATGGATTATCCCGGATACTTCCTGATCGTTTCCGACTTTATCAAATGGGCCAAGGGGCAGGGGATCCCGGTCGGGCCGGGTCGCGGGTCCGGCGCCGCGTCAGTTGTCGCGTGGTCCTTGACGATTACCGACCTCGACCCGTTGCAATTCGGCCTGCTGTTTGAGCGGTTCCTCAATCCGGAACGGGTTTCGATGCCGGATTTCGATATCGACTTCTGCCAGGATCGTCGGGGGGAGGTGATCCGATACGTGCAGGAAAAGTACGGCCGCGAGCAGGTCGCTCAGATCATCACATTCGGGAGTCTTCAGGCCCGCGCCGTGCTTCGCGATGTCGGCCGTGTGCTTCAGATGCCCTACGGCCAGGTTGATCGCCTGTGTAAAATGGTGCCGAACAATCCCGCCAACCCGACACCGCTCGTGCAGGCGATCTCCGACGAGCCGCGCCTGCAGGAAGAGCGCGACAAGGAAGAAATTGTCGCCAGGCTGTTTTCGATTGCAACCAAGCTGGAAGGTCTCAACCGACACGCATCGACTCACGCAGCCGGTATCGTTATCGGTGACCGGCCCCTGGAAAAGCTGGTGCCGCTCTATCGGGACGTCCGTTCGGACATGCCGGTAACCCAGTTCAATCTGAAATGGGTCGAGCCGGCTGGCCTCGTAAAATTTGATTTTCTCGGCCTTAAAACTCTGACGGTTCTGGACCGCGCAATCCGGTTCATCGCTCAGCGCGATATCAGGGTGGATCTCGAGACAATCCCGTTTGACGACAAAAAAACCTACGAGATGATTGCTCGCGGGGAAACGGTCGGCGTGTTCCAGCTTGAAAGTCAGGGCATGCGCAAGGCGCTCGCCGGCATGAAACCGGACCGCTTCGAGGACATCGTCGCTCTGGTTGCCCTGTATCGCCCAGGGCCCATGGACAATATTCCCACCTACAATCGGCGCAAGCATGGCGAGGAAGACCCGGATTACATGCATCCGCTTCTGGAGCCGATTTTGAAGGAAACCTACGGAGTCATCATCTATCAGGAACAGGTGATGCAGATCGCCCAGGTCCTGTCCGGCTACTCGCTTGGAGAGGCGGATCTGCTTCGGCGGGCGATGGGTAAGAAAATCCGTGCTGAAATGGCCGTGCAGCGTGAACGGTTCGTTGAGGGCGCGGTCAAACAGGATGTCAAGAAGAGCCAGGCGGAAACGATTTTCGACCTGGTGGCCAAATTCGCCGACTACGGCTTCAACAAGGCCCATGCGGCTGCCTACGCCCTGGTGTCCTATCAGACGGCCTATCTGAAAGCCAATTTCCCGGTGGAGTTCATGGCGGCATCCATGTCCCTGGACATCGGAAATACGGAAAAACTGAATGATTTCCGCCAGGAAGCACAGCGGATGCAGATCCCGGTCAAGGCTCCGTCGGTGGCCGGGTCGCAGGTCGACTTTGCCGTCGAGGATGGCAGCATCGTCTATGCGCTCGCCGCGATCAAGGGAGTGGGACATCATGCCGTCGAGACAATCGTCGAAACCCGGTCAGAGCGGCCTTTTGCGTCGCTCTCCGATTTTGCCGGACGGATCAATCCCAAGGCCGTCAACAAAAAGACACTGGAAGGCCTGATTGCAGCGGGAGCTCTCGATTGTTTTGATCGCAATCGTGCCCGTTTGATGAATGGTGTCGAACGATTGCTGGAGACAGCCAACCGGGCCTATTCCGACGCTGAAATGGGTCAGAGCGGGCTCTTTGGCGACGCCGGCCAGGACGAGGAAATCCAGCTTCGGGACGTATCGCCCTGGCCGGCGCCTGAAAAACTGCAATATGAGCACGCGGCCATTGGATTTTATTTTTCCGCCCATCCACTTGATGAATACAAGACCGCATTGGAGAAGCTGCGGGTTCAGGATTTCGCGTCGTTTGCGCAATCGGTGCGAGCGGGCGCCGCGGCAGGACGCATCGCGGGAACCGTGGTGCGACGTCAGGAACGCAAAACCAAGACCGGTAACAAGATGGGGATCGTTTACCTGTCCGATGCCACCGGACAATACGAAGCGGTCGCGTTCGCCGAGACGCTCCTGAATTTCCGCGATATCCTCAGTCCGGGTCAATCGGTCATCCTCATGGTTGGCGCCGAGCAGCGCGAAGAGGGATTGAGCCTTCGCATTCACGGTGTGCAATCGCTTGAAGAGGCGTCGTCGGGCGGCAATTCGGATCTTCGGATCTTTCTGCGTGAATCCCAACCTCTCAACAGCGTTTCGAAGCACCTTTCCGGAAAGGGAAAGGTTGGCGTCAGTGTGATTCTCCTGTTGGATGACCCGGGCAAGGAAGTCGAAGTGCGGCTGCCGGATCGTTACGACGTCACCCCGGCACTCGCGAGTGCGCTTCGCGCTGTTGACGGCGTCGTCGCGGTTGAACTGAACTGACCGGCAATTCTGTTTGTTTCCGCGGTTCGGCCGTCAATTTCCGGTGTTTGAGGCGGATATTTCGCTGTGTGCGCCAATTCCTTACGATTTAGGTTGCGTTGCACAAGGAGCGGCCGTATAAGGCGCGCCATCTCGCACGCGGGTAAGGGGTTCCCCCGTCCGGTGGCACTTGATGTCAGGACCCGCGGTGGCTAACCGGTAAAAGGAGACGATCGATATGGCTTTGCCAGATTTTTCGATGCGCCAGCTCTTGGAAGCAGGCGTGCATTTTGGACACCAGACGCACCGTTGGAACCCGAAAATGGCCGGGTTCATTTTCGGTGAGCGTAACGACGTTCACATCATTGACCTGGCGCAGTCGGTGCCGCTTCTGCACCAGGCGCTGAAAGTCGTGTCCGACACGGTGGCCGGCGGCGGCCGCGTCCTGTTTGTCGGCACAAAACGCCAGGCACAGACGCCGATCGCTGAATCCGCCCGTCGCTCCGCTCAGTATTTTGTCAACGCCCGCTGGCTTGGCGGCATGCTGACCAACTGGAAAACCATCTCCAATTCGATCCAGCGCCTGCGCCGGCTTGAGGAGACGCTCGACGGGGACGCATCTGGACTGACCAAGAAGGAACGCCTGCGGATGGACCGCGAGCGTGACAAACTGGAAAGAAACCTTGGCGGCATCAAGGACATGGGCGGCATTCCGGACCTCCTGTTTGTGATCGATACAAACCGCGAGGCGATTGCGATCCAGGAAGCGCGCCGATTGAATATCCCGGTGGCTGCAATCGTCGATTCGAACTGCGATCCCGACGGCATCGATTATCCGGTACCTGGCAACGACGATGCCGGCCGCGCAATTCAGCTCTATTGCGATCTGATTGCTCGCGCGGCACTCGATGGGATCTCCCGGGGCCAGGGGTCCATGGGGATTGATGTCGGTGCGGCCGAAGAAATTGTCGAAGAACCGGCTATCGTCGAGGCGGCCGCCGACGTCGCAGCATCGGAGGCGACCGCAGCCGAGGAAGCCGTACCGGCCGAAGCAGAAACGGCTGAAGACGCTTCAGATGAGATCACGCCACTGTTCGACAAGCCCGAAGGTGAAGCGGACGATTTGAAAAAGATCTCCGGGGTTGGTCCCGCGCTCGAAAAGAAACTGAATGATCTGGGTATCATGCAGTTTTCACAAATTGCCGGTTTCAGTGACGCCGATATCGAACGGGTGGACGCAGTCCTGAATTTCAAGGGCCGTGTCGAGCGCGACAATTGGGTTCAGCAAGCCAAGGACTTCGTTGCCGGCGCTTGATCGGGCCCGCACGAAGCAAACAGAAACGAGACGCACAATGAGCATCACTGCCGCAATGGTTAAAGAGCTCCGGGACAAGACCGGGGCCGGAATGATGGACTGCAAGAAAGCGCTTGCGGAAAATGACGGCGACATGGAACAGGCCACCGATTGGTTGCGGACCAAGGGCCTTGCCAAGGCTGCCAAGAAAGCCGGCCGCGTTGCCGCAGACGGCCTGATCGCAGTTGCTTCGCAAGGCGCCCGCGCGGCAATCGTCGAGGTGAACTCTGAAACCGACTTTGTTGCCCGCAATGAAACGTTCCAGGAACTCGCCGCCGCAATTGCGAAAGTCGCGATCGAGGTTGACGGTGATCGCGACAAGCTTTTGGCCGCGTCGTTTCCGGGTTCTCAAAACACCATCGAAATGCAGATCAACGATTCGATCGCAACGATCGGCGAGAACATCAATCTTCGCCGGTCCCAGATGCTGTCTGTCGATGCCGGCCACGTGGCGTCTTACGTCCACAGCGCCGCTGCTCCCGGACTTGGAAAAATCGGTGTGCTGGTCGCTTTGAAGTCGGATGGCAATGCCGATGCTCTGGCCGAGATCGGCCGCCAGGTCGCAATGCACGTTGCGGCGGCGTCGCCGCTTGCGGTTGGCGCAGACGATCTCGATCCGGAAATTGTTGAACGCGAACGGGCGGTCTATGCCGAGCAGGCGCGTGAATCCGGAAAGCCGGACAACATCGTCGAAAAGATGGTGGAAGGCCGGATTCGCAAATATTACGAAGAAGTTGTGCTGTTGAAGCAGGCCTTCGTGATCGACACGGAAAAGACCGTCGAAAAGGCGTTGAAAGACGCGGAGGCCACGGCTGGTGCGCCAATCGAATTGACCGGCTTCGTCCGTTTTGGCCTTGGTGAAGGCATCGAGAAGGAAGAAGCAGATTTCGCCGCGGAAGTGGCGGCGATGTCGGGCCAGTAAGCCTGGTCATAGCACTGCCCAAACGGCCTGCCTGGCAGAAAAGGCCGGGCTGCAAACTTGAACCATGCATCAGGCCGATGAGTTCGCATGAGCTCATCGGCGCTTTCAGACAAAGGGCGAAAAATGCCTGACCCCGTATTTCGACGCGTCTTGATCAAACTTTCAGGCGAGGCGTTGATGGGGGATCAGGCGTTCGGCATATCGCCCGACATTGCGACTCGAATCTGTTCCGAAATTAACGCGGTCGCCGAATTGGGCGTTGATGTTGCCGTCGTCGTCGGCGGCGGGAACATTTTTCGCGGCGTAAATCTCTCAAAAACCGGCCTCGATCGTGTCACTGCCGATCACATGGGCATGATGGCGACGATCATGAATGCTATCGCCCTGAAATCCTGCCTGCTCAATCTGGGCATCTCCGCCGAGGCTTTTTCCGCGCTTGCGGTTCCGGAAGTGTGTGAAACCTTTTCCCAGCGCGCGGCCGAGCGTTCCCTGCACCACAATAAAGTCACGATTTTCGCCGGAGGAACCGGCTGTCCCTATTTTTCGACGGACACGGCTGCCGCACTTCGTGCCGCCGAGTTGCAGTGTGACGCAATCCTGAAGGCCACGCAGGTCGATGGAATTTATTCCGCCGATCCCAAGCTCGATCCGAACGCGGAACGGTTTGAAGAGATTAGTCATGACGAGATCCTTGCCAAAGGCCTCACGGTCATGGACACTGCAGCTGTCGCGTTGGCACGTGACAGACGGATCCCGATTGTAGTATTTTCAATACATCAGCCGGGTGAATTGGTTGCAGTCGTTACGGGCGGAGGGCGCGCGACGACTGTCACCGGATGATAAACGGTCGACATGACGCATTGATGCGGGAAGGCGCTGCTTGGCATGAGTGAAGACGAAGATTTTCTCGATACCGATGATATAGAGCGGCGAATGCAGGGCGCAATCAACGCTTTCAAGCATGAACTTGCGACTTTGCGAACGGGACGCGCATCCGCTTCGATGCTCGATCCGATTACAATTGAAGCCTACGGAGCGCAGATGCCGCTGAATCAGGTGGCCACGATAAGCGTTCCGGAGCCACGCATGATTTCAATTTCTATCTGGGACAAGACCATGGTCGCCACGGTGGATCGGGCGATTCGTGAATCCAGTCTCGGACTCAATCCCGTTGTCGATGGAACTCTGCTTCGGATACCGATTCCGGAATTGAATGCCGAGCGGCGTCAGGAACTGGTCAAGGTTGCGCATAAATATGCCGAACAGGCTCGGGTGGCGGCGCGTCACGTTCGACGCGACGGGATGGACACATTGAAAAAGCTGGAAAAAAACGGGTCGATGAGCGAAGACGATCATCGGCTATATGCTGACGAAGTTCAGGAAATGACCGACAAGACCGTGTCGGCAATTGATCAGATACTCGATGAAAAGGAAGCGGAGATCACGCAGGTCTGAGTGAACAGGGGGTTAATCTTCTGTTATTGTTCAGGCGAACATATTGGACACACTGGCAATTGATAAATGAGCAGGCTGCGATTCCTATTTCTTCAGATGGCTGTGGTTTGACTCAAACAATAATCGGGCGGCGCGAATATCGTCCACGGGGAACAGCCTGAATGGAAATGTGTGTGTTAGACCGGCGGATAGCCACGGACGTCGTGCGACCATGCCTCTTGCAGGGGGATATGGTTTCGCCGACTGAGCTGATATGGCGCAACGGGACGATGGCCGGGCAAAATGCCGCAACCTTTCGCCTGCGTCGCTGTATGAGGACTGCTACTTGATGTCCGCCGGCACGGGAAGGGATGACGGGACGGCAAACGCTTCAAAAACCAGTGACCTTTGGGTGCGGACATTCTCCGCCATCGTTCTTATGCCGCCGGCAATTGTCATCACCTACGTCGGGGGCATTTTTTTTGCTGTCGGCGTCGCGTTGCTTGGATATCTGCTGGTCATGGAATGGTGCGGCATAACCTCGGATCGCGAAAGTCGTGTTTTCGATCGGGCCTTTGGCGTCGGTCTGGTCCTCGCTTTGCTGGCAGCCGGAACCGGCTATTGGATCGCCGCCGTCGCCATTCTGATTGCGATCGTCGCATTCGCGATCGGAGCGAGATTAACAGGACGTGCCACAAACTGGTTGGTCGCCGGTGTCCTTTATTCGGGATTGGCGTGTTTTGCCCTTCTCTTGTTGCGTCAGGGCGAGACCGGCATGCAGGCAACGCTCCTGTTGGTGACCATCGTCTGGTCGACCGATATAGCCGCCTACTTTGTCGGGCGCACGGTCGGCGGACCAAAACTCTGGCCGGCGGTTTCGCCGAAAAAGACCTGGTCGGGTTCGATCGGCGGACTTGTGATTGGAGCCTCGGCCGGCGTTGGGCTGGTCGCGCTGTTCGGCGGTCTCGTGGATATTCGAATCGGCATCATTGCCATCGTGCTTTCTCTCGCCACCCAGATTGGCGACCTGGCGGAATCTGCGTTCAAGCGATTCTTTTCGGTAAAGGATTCCGGCACGCTCATACCGGGCCATGGCGGAGTTCTTGATCGCCTTGACGGATTATTGCTTGCGGCGATCGCCGCGATCCTTATTGGTGTGTTCGAATCCGGGCCTGCGACCACATCAGTCGGCCTGATGGTTGGATATTGACAATGCAAGACACTTTTGCGCGCTTTGAACGCGAACCCGGGATGGCGGCGTCTCCAGAGCGTCGGCGGCTGTCGATCCTTGGCGCGACCGGTTCCATTGGTCGCAACACACTCGATCTGATCGGTCGGGATCCCGATGCTTTCGATATTGTCGCGTTGACTGCCTCAACGAATGTCGAGACACTTGCATCCGCGGCCATAGAAACCCGCGCCGAGTGTGCGGTCATTGCCGATGAGACCAGAATTGACGCGTTGAAATCCCTGCTGCAAGGAACCGGGATAGAAGCATTGTCAGGCGTCTCGGGATTGATCGAAGCGGCGGGCAGGCCCGCCGATATCGTGGTTGCAGCAATTATCGGTTTTGCCGGACTGCGTCCAACCTTGGCGGCGGTCGAACAGGGTGCGACCATTGCCTTGGCCAACAAGGAATGTCTCGTTGCAGCTGGCGATCTTTTTATGGCTCGGGCGGCCCGTGCCGGCGCGCGGGTGCTGCCAGTCGATTCGGAACACAATGCCGTGTTTCAGGCCCTTGTTGGAAACGACGATGATGCGATTGCGGAAATCCTGTTGACGGCCTCAGGCGGGCCGTTTCGCACAATGACATTGCAAGAGATGAAATCGGTGACGCCCGCTCAGGCGCTTAAACACCCGAACTGGTCCATGGGGGCGAAAATCACAATCGATTCCGCAACGTTGATGAACAAGGGACTGGAATTGATCGAGGCGGCCTACCTGTTTCCGGTCGGAAAGGATAAGTTCGGTGCAATCGTTCACCCGCAATCGATCGTTCACGGGCTGGTACGATATATAGACGGATCGGTGATTGCTCAATTGGGGCCACCGGATATGCGGGCACCGCTGTCGCATTGCCTTAACTGGCCGCGCCGTGCGGCAACACCGTGCGAGCGCCTTGATCTCGCCGCACTTGGGTCGCTTACATTCGAGCCGGTCGATCAGACCCGCTTTCCAGCATTCGGGTTGGCGCTGGATGCAATGAAACAGGGAGGGGCAATCCAGCCGGTTTTGAATGCCGCCAACGAAATCGCGGTTGAGTGGTTCTTGAAGGATCGGATCGGGTTCACCGAAATTGCTGAGACAGTCTCGTCTGTTATGAATTCGGCGATGCGGGAAAATATGTCAGATGCGCCGGCTGATGTTGAAGAGGTTCTGGAAGTTGACGCCTGGGCGCGTGCAAATGCCACGGAACTGGTGAACAAACTTTAAGCTTCTTGTGCTATCTGGCGGTCTCTGAAACACACGGGTATCGACAATGGAATTTTTTGGATCGGCTTTTACGCTCGTCGTCGGATACGGCGTGCCTTTCCTGTTTGTGCTGACAATCGTTGTTTTCTTCCATGAACTCGGCCACTTTCTGGTTGCGCGCTGGTGTGGCGTCGGTGTTGAGACGTTCTCCGTCGGCTTCGGTCGGGAACTGTTTGGTTGGAATGACAGGCAAGGAACCCGCTGGCGGCTTTCGCTGATTCCCCTGGGCGGGTATGTGAAATTCGTCGACGATTCGGGCGAAGCAAGTACGCCGGATGCCGAAGCTCTGGCGGCAATGACGCCGGAGCAAAGGGAAAAATCCTTCCATTTGAAACCTTTATGGGCGAAATCGGCTGTGGTCGCTGCCGGTCCAATTGCCAACTTTCTGCTGGCCATTGTCATATTTTCATTTGTTTTCGCCATAAACGGCAAACAATTGACGCTTCCGATTGTCGACAGTGTAAAGGAAAACAGCGCGGCATCGGAAGCTGGACTGAAGGCCGGTGACCGCATCCTCGCCATAGACGGCAATCCGATCAACAGCTTCGTTGATCTCCAGCGCATGGTCACCACAAGCGCCGGCCTGACGCTCGCATTGAGAGTCGAACGCGGCGGAGAAATCCTGACGCTTGATGCAAAGATACGTCGGGCCGAGAATGTTGACCGGTTCGGCAACAGGCAGAAAATCGGTTTGCTGGGTGTTGGGCGCAGCATTTCAACCGACGACATCATCTACCAGAAATATACAATCCCGGAGGCGATCGGCGCGGGCGTATGGGAAACCTGGTTCATTGCCGAGCGGACGGTAACGTTCATCAGCGGCATGATCACGGGGCGAGAGTCGACGGAAAACCTGGGCGGGCCCATTCGGATCGCCAAGGTGTCAGGACAGATCGCCACGCTTGGGGTTGGCGCCTTGATCAATTGGGCGGCCCTGTTGTCAGTGAGTATCGGATTGCTTAATCTGTTTCCGATACCAATGCTTGATGGGGGGCACCTGTTGTTCTACGGCATCGAAGCCCTTCGTGGTCGGCCGCTGAGCGACCGCATGAAAGACATCGGCTTCAGGGTTGGGTTGGCACTGGTTGTCATGCTCATGGCATTCGCCACATGGAACGATATTTTGAGCTTTACAACCTCGTGACGTTGCCGATTGGCAACGCATTGAAGAGAAATCGCGTTTGGGCGTATCGCTGCCTTGCGTGCATTAAAAAAGCCTGTAAAAAGGCAATGAACATACGGGGTTATTGACTCGTTTTATTTGGGTCGTAATCTCAAACAAAGTGGAACGTAACGGGTCGTAATTACATATGTTTTCTGTTCTGAACCTGTCTCTGCGCCTCCCGACGCGTCTCTTCAAAATGAGCATGGTCGCTGTAATCGCGACCCTTGCGCTGGCTGGTGCCTCGCTTGCGGCTGTGGTGAATTCCATCGTTGTCGAAGGCAACACGCGGCTGTCGGAAGAGACCATTCGTTCCTACATCACTATTCAGCCCGGTGTTCCCTTTGGCTCTTTTGAGCAGGACGAATCCATCAAAGCCCTGTTTGAAACCGGCCTTTTCAATGACGTCGATTTGCAAACGCGTGGCCGGACACTGGTGGTAATTGTTGATGAAAATCCGGTGGTGAACAAAATTTCGTTTGAGGGTAACAAGAAGGTTACGGACGAGATTTTATCTTCGCAGCTTCGACTGGAGGAGCGCTCCGTTTACTCCCGTGCCGCGGTACAGGCCGACGTCCAGAGAATTCTTGAAGTTTACCGTCGTGCCGGCAGGTTCAAGGCGACCGCCGAGCCGGAAATCATCCAATTGCCGCAAAACCGGGTCAATCTTGTCTACACGATCACCGAAGGCGAAAAAACCGAGGTTGCGCGCATCACCTTTATTGGCAACCGTCAGGTCAGTGACGGGCGTCTGCGTGACGTCTTGCGCACCCGTGAAACCGGGCTGCTTGGTTTTCTTCGCACGACCGATTCCTTTGACCCGGATCGCCTGAACGCCGATCAGGAACTTTTGCGTCGCTTCTATTTCAGCAAGGGGTATGCGGACTTCCGTGTTATTTCGGCTGTTGCCGATCTGGATCGCGAGCGGAACGTCTTCTTCATCACTTTCACGGTCGATGAAGGTGAAAAGTACAAGTTCTCAGAAGTCGACGTGCAGACGTCGTTGAGTCAGGTCGATCCGGAACGTCTGCGCGACGTGGTTCGCACCAAGACTGGCGACACCTACAATTCAACCGCAGTCGAACGGTCCCTGGAGGATCTTTCCGTTGCTGTCGCGGCCGATGGATACGCATTCTCGCGCATTCGTCCCCGTGTTGAGCGTGATTTCGAAGCGCGCACGATTTCGCTGACTTACTTTGTTGATGAGGGACCGAAGGTCTTTGTCGAACGAATCCGCATCCGTGGAAACACGCGGACCAGGGATTACGTTATCCGTCGTGAGTTTGACTTCGCCGAAGGAGATGCGTTCAACCGGATCCTTCTGGACAAGGCCGAGCGTCGCCTGAACAATCTGAACTATTTCGAAAAAGTCCGGATGCTGACCGAACGCGGCAGCGCGCCAGATCAGGTGATCATCACCGTGCAGGTAGAGGAAAAATCGACGGGCGAACTGTCGTTCGGCGCAGGCTTCTCGACCTCGGAAGGCTTCATTGGCGATGTGTCCGTCACCGAGCGGAACTTCCTTGGCCGTGGGCATTTCCTGCGCCTGGCGACCGGAATCGGTGAAAGCCGTCAGAACTATGAACTTACATTCCGGGAGCCTTATTTCCTCGGACGTAGAATCAATGCCGGTTTCACCCTTTACCAGCGCAAGCTGGAAGAAACGGATTTCCGCCAGTTCGAGGAAGATACGACCGGTGGCACCGTAAGTTTCATTCTTCCGGTCCGGGAAAACCTGAACCTGACAACAAGCTACCAGCTGTTCCAACGTGACCTGAGTGTCCCCGCCGTGCTTCGCAACGGAATTCAGGGGGATGGAGAGGTCTCTCTCGCGGTTCAGAATTCTCTTGGCGAAACATTGTCGTCTATCCTGGGATATGCGCTGGTCTACGATACGCGTGATCGTCGCAAGCTGACGCGCGATGGATTTCATGTCGTCTTGTCGCAGGACTTTGCTGGCCTTGGTGGTGACGTCTCTTACATCCGCACACAATTGACCGCAGACGCTTATAAGGAAATCTTCCCGGAACAGAGCATTGTCGGTGCAATTAAGGTGAAGGGCGGCTACATCCACGGAATTGGCGAATCCCTGCGCCTGCCGGATCATTTCTTCAAGGGTGGCGAAACGATCCGTGGCTTCGAATCACAAGGTTACGGACCGCGCGACGCTCTTACGGGTGATCCGCTCGGTGGTCGGATCTTCCTCTCCGGAACGGCTGAAGTTGTGTTCCCGATCCCGATCATTCCAAAGGAGATCGGTTTGACCGGAGCTGTATTCGCGGACGTTGGCACCCTGTTTGATCCGGATGCGGGTTCGACCTCCAATCTCGGCGTGAATGTACAGGGCGACGACGCGTCAATCCGCGCTTCCGCCGGTGTCAGTATTCTCTGGGAATCGCCACTTGGGCCATTGCGCGCGGATATAGGCTTTCCGCTCATCGACGAAACATTTGACCGGAGACAAGTTTTCCGGATTGGTGGCGGGACCCAATTCTAGTCGTACAATCCGTGGCGCGCCGGTCTCGAGGCAACGGGGCCGGCGTTATTGTGCAACGAAAGCGTATGGTCAAAACCTCCGAACACGTGAGCGGAAGTTCGTTGAATTAAAAGGTTGGAGTAGAGCGGCGATTCACGGAAAAGCTGGCCGACTCTAAAGACATGAATGTCTCATAATTTGAAGCAGGCGGCCTGATGAACGACGCATTGTTCTTTCCGCGCTCGGCCCCTGTCACCCTTGCAAAGCTGGCCGAATTGACCGACACCCGCCTTGCTTCCGGTGACGCGGGTGCGCTCATTTCCGGGATCGGCCCGATCGATCATTCACATATTGGAGAAGTAACGTTCATAGAAAACCCGCGCTATATCAAGGATCTTGCGACGACGAGCGCATCTGCGATATTCGCTGCGAAACGAGTTTCGAGCCGAATTCCCGACACTATGGCCGTTCTCGAAGCCAAAGATGCCTATCGCGCCTATGCAATTGCGGCGCAATATTTCTTTCCCACCTCCGTCGGTTGTCGGCGCATGTATGCTGCAGGGTCTGGTTCGGTCTCCGATTCGGCCTATGTGCATCCAGATGCAGTCCTTGAAGACGGCGTCACGATTGAGCCCGGTGCCTCGGTCGGCGAGGGGGCCGAGATTGGGGCGGGGTCGGTGATTTGCCCGAATGCAGTCATTGGTCCACAGGTTCGCATTGGTCGCAAATCCATGGTCGGCGCCGGTGCGACTGTCCAGGTCTGTCTCGTTGGTGATCGCGTTATCCTGCATCCCGGCGTCCGCATTGGTCAGGACGGTTTTGGTTTTTCAATGGGCGCCGACGGCCACGTGAAAGTACCGCAGATCGGCCGCGTTATCATTCAGGACGATGTCGAAATAGGAGCCAACACAACGATCGATCGGGGTACGAACCGCGATACGGTCATTGGTGAAGGCACGAAGATCGATAACCTCGTTCAGATCGGGCACAATGTGACCATTGGCCGGCATTGCATAATTGTTGGACTGACGGGTATTTCGGGTAGCGCAACACTGCAGGATTTTGTTGTGCTCGGTGGGCAGGTTGGCGTCAACGGTCACATTACCATCGGCCAGGGTGCTCAGATTGCCGGTACATCGAACGTTCTTGGCGATGTGCCTGCTGGCGTTCGCTGGGGCGGTTCGCCTGCCAGGCCGGTAAGGACATGGATGCGAGAATACGCCGTGGTGAAAAAGTTGGCCCAAAAAGGGGCCGACGACGGGACGGAATAAAGATAAATCTGCCTGTTGGACCTTTCCCGATTGGCCGAAATTGTTCGAACAGTTAAGAAAAGCGTGAAGATCGTGCCGGCGAATCGATCACTGTTCCTGTGAAACGACGATTGGCTCCCAGTCTGAAAACGCATTTGAAGGTTGGCGAAAATCCGCGCATGCTGGGCATGTGCTGCGGTGACGCCGCCTAAGTTGAAAGAGAGTGAGACCGGATATGTCCTCTGAAGCGACAACAGAATTGCAGGCCCTCGACATCATGCGACTGATGGATGTCCTGCCGCACCGATATCCATTCCTGTTGGTTGATCGGATTACCGACATTGATGAAGACCGTGCGGCGATCGGCGTCAAAAACGTGACAATCAACGAGCCTCAGTTTCAGGGCCATTTCCCGAATTCACCGGTCTTTCCCGGTGTGTTCATTGTTGAGGGCATGGCTCAGACGGCCGGGGCGATTTGTGTCCTGAGCCTGGGTACAGACAGGCCTCCGACACTGGTCTATTTTTTGAGCATCGACAAATGCCGGTTTCGAAAACCGGTCGGGCCCGGCGACGTGGTCTATTATCACGTTACGAAGATGAAGAGCCGCGGGATGATCTGGAAGTATCAGTGCGAAGCCCGGGTTGGTGGTGTCAAGGTAGCCGAAGCGGAACTCACCGCAATGCTTGCGGAACAATAAGATGACAACAAACATTCATCCAACGGCGATAATCGAGGATGGAGCCCAAATAGGGAACGACGTTTCCGTGGGTCCGTATTCGGTCATTCATTCCGGAGTTACACTTTGTGACGGTGTGACCATCAAATCCCATGTTGCCGTCGACGGTGTTACCAAAATAGGTGAGCGATCGACGGTATTTCCGTTTGCCAGCGTTGGGTCCGTTCCCCAGGATCTGAAATTTCACGGCGAAGACTGCAGCCTGGAAATTGGTTCTGACACGGTCGTGCGTGAGCACGTGACCCTCAATCCCGGAACCGACGGCGGTGGCGGAGTGACCAGGGTCGGCGACCGGTGCCTGCTTATGGTTGGAGCGCACATCGCGCACGATTGCCAGATCGGCAACAATGTTATCATGGTCAACAACGCAACTCTTGCAGGGCATGTCACGATTGGCGACCATGCGATTCTGGGCGGATTGTGCGCCGTCCATCAATTTGTCCGGATTGGTCAACACGCCTTTGTTGGAGGTATGACGGGCGTGGAGAACGACGTTATTCCCTTTGGTTCCGTGCTCGGCAACCGGGCGCATCTCGGCGGATTGAATATTGTGGGGCTCAAACGCCACAATTTTGATCGCGAATTGATCCATGGCCTTCGCAAGGCCTATCGAATGCTGTTTGCCGAGGAAGGCACGCTGATGGAACGTTTGGATGACGTCGAGCGGTCGTTTGGTGACCAGGAACTGGTCATGTCGGTCGTCGCTTTCATCCGCGCCAAGTCGGACCGCGCGCTTTGCACGCCGCGTACGACGCGTGAAGCCTGAACGAACAGCGCCACGTGCCGATCCTGTCGCCATTATTGCTTGCGGCGGCAGGCTGGCCCTGGAATGTATTGCACAGGCGCGTGCGGACAATCGGCTCGCCACTATCATTGCGCTTGACGGGGAAAGTGTGCCGGAGGTGCTTGCACAGGCCGATGTCATCTTGCGATGGGGACAGATCGGCCAGTTGATAAAGGCGCTGGAGGCGTCCAGGGCAAAAAAAGTTCTCCTGATCGGCTCGATTTCCCAACGTCCGGACTTTCGATCCGTGATCGGCGATTTTGAAACCATCAAATGGCTTCCCAAGCTCCTGACCACCATGGCTGGCGGCGATGACAGCGTGTTGCGCAAGGTCATCGGTTTTTTTGAAAGCGGCGGATATCAGATCGTAAGCGTCGCCGATATCGCGCCGCAGCTTCTCGCGCCGTGGGGTTTCCTGACCAAGAGAAAACCAAACGATATGCAGCGTAACGACATATTGCTTGGCTTCGAAGTGCTCGGCACGATTGCCCGGTTCGATATCGGACAGGCAGTGGTGGTAGGCAATGGAAGGATTGCTGCCGTCGAAGGTGCGGAAGGCACCGACGCAATGATCGAACGGGTGAAAGACATCCAGGTGCGCCGTCGCGTGACCTGGAAGGAGCGGACGGGCACGTTGGTGAAAGCAACGAAGCTGGATCAGGATTTGCGCGTCGATCTTCCTGTAATCGGCCCGGAAACGGTGGAACGATGTGCAGAAGCGGGACTTGGCGGAATTGCTGTCGAAACCGGACGTGTCGTTATTGCGTCTCTGTCAGAGTGCGTCAGCCGTGCCGAACAGCTTGGGATTTTCATCATGTCCCGCGAGCGGGTCCTGTGAACCAATGGAATTGCAGATCAAGCAAACAGAACAACCGAGAATGATCGGGTTCCGATATTCATTGAAGATGGGCGTGAATCAAACGGTCGAGGCAGGGCTTCGATTCACTGACAAACGGTCAGATTCTGGCGCAAAACGTGTTGGTAATCGATGAAAATATTTTTTGTCGTAGGCGAAGAATCCGGTGACCTGTTGGGCGGCGAACTTATTGAGGCGTTGCGCTCGCAGCACTCCGGCACCCTTGAAATCGCCGGCGCCGGCGGTGAACGCATGGCGGCTCAAGGCCTGAAGCCATTGTTTCCGCTGGCGGAAATTGCCGTCATGGGGTTCACTGCGGTCGTTGCCCGTTTGCCGGTTCTGATGCGCCGGATTACCGACTGTGTCACGGCCATCAGGCAGTTCGGACCGGACGTGGTCGTCATAATCGACAGTCCTGATTTTACACACCGGGTTGCCGCACGGGTGCGCAAACATATGCCTGACGTGCCGATCGTTGACTACGTGTCTCCCAGCGTCTGGGTTTGGCGCGCCGGGCGCGCCCGCAAGATGGCGGACTATGTCGATCATCTTCTGGCGATCCTTCCCTTCGAACCGGAAGTGCATGAGCGTCTTCAGGGCCCACCGTGTTCCTATGTCGGCCATCCCCTTTTGACAAAACTTGACCGTCTGCGTCCATCCGATGGTGAGAGGGAACCGTTTGCAGAGGCAGCAAACCCTGTTCTTCTGATATTGCCCGGCAGCAGAGGCAGTGAAACCAGCCGGCTGCTGAAACCATTTTCGGAAACCCTGGTAAGAATTGCACGGAAATTTCCCAATCTCGAACTGATCCTGCCAGCCGTAGCGCATTTGGAGGAAGATATCCGCCGATCCGTTGCCGAGTGGCCGGTCAAACCGACGATTGTGACCGGAGAGGCTGCCAAGCAAAAGGCTTTTCGCCGGGCCCATGCTGCATTGGCGGCGTCGGGAACAGTCACGTTGGAACTGGCCTTGTCCGGCGTTCCGATGGTTGTCGCCTACAAGGTCGATATCATCTATTCGAGCCTGCGCAGGATTACGGGCATTACCCCCGTGATTTCGCTGCCCAACATCATCCTGGACGGGCCTGTCGTTCCTGAACTGATCGAGGAAAACGCCAAACCTGACATTCTGGCAGCTGCACTGGAACCACTGCTGATCGACGGACCGGAAAGGCAGAAACAGGTTGAAGCGTTTACAAGGCTGGATGATATCATGCGCCTGCAGGATGATGAGCGACCGGCGGACAAAGCCGCACGTATCGTTTCGCGATATGCCCTTGGCGAACCGGTCGCCAACGCCTGAAAGCGGTCTCTTGTTCCCGAATGGGACCTGTCATCCCATGTCGGCCTGGATTTGCCTCAGTTGGAGCAAAACAATTTGGGCAGCAAATGCCCTGCAGCCGGGTCCATGAGTCAGATCTTACGTGGCACGTTATAGAATCGAAAAACCGCAACACGAAGATTGCGGTTTCTCGAACTTTCGGCCGTACCAAGGCCGTATGCAACTCGGTGCTCAGCGCTGTGAAATGTTCACGTAATCGCGCTGTGTGGAGCCGCTGTAAATTTGCCGCGGGCGGCCGATTTTTTGTGACGGATCTTCGACCATTTCCTTCCACTGCGCGATCCAGCCGACGGTACGGGCAAGCGAGAACAGGACGGTGAACATGGTTGTGGGAAAGCCGAGCGCCCGAAGAGTTATACCGGAATAAAAGTCGATGTTTGGGTAGAGTTTCTTGGAGACGAAATAATCGTCGTTGAGCGCAACCTTCTCCAACTCGATCGCCACCTCGAGCAACGGATCGTCGGTCATCCCGAGCTCCGAAAGCACTTCGTGACACGTCTTCTGCATAATCCGGGCACGCGGATCGTAGTTTTTATAAACCCGGTGGCCAAAGCCCATGAGCCGGAACGGATCCGACTTGTCCTTGGCGCGCGCCACATATTCCGGGATCCGGTCGGCGGTACCGATTTCCGCCAGCATGTTGAGGGCGGCCTCGTTTGCGCCGCCGTGCGCGGGGCCCCAGAGGCACGCAATACCGGCAGCAATACAGGCGAATGGATTTGCACCCGACGAACCGGCCAGACGAACAGTCGACGTCGAAGCATTTTGTTCATGATCGGCATGGAGAATGAAAATCCGATCCATGGCCCGGGCAAAGACCGGATTGACCACATAATCTTCACAGGGCACGGAAAAGCACATGCGCAGGAAATTCGAGGCATAGTCCAGATCGTTGCGCGGATAAACGAAGGGCTGACCGACGTGATACTTGTAGGCCATGGCCGCGATCGTAGGCATTTTGGCAACCATGCGCAGGCTTGCAATCATCCTTTGGTGCGGATCCGAAATGTCGGTTGAATCGTGATAAAATGCCGACAGGGCGCCGACCACTGCGACCATGATCGCCATCGGGTGCGCGTCCCGGCGAAAGCCGGAAAAGAACCGCGACATCTGTTCGTGGATCATCGTGTGATAGGTCACGCGGTTGACGAAATCCTCACGCTGCGAAAGTGTGGGAAGTTCGCCATAAAGCAGCAGATAACACGTTTCCAGAAAGTCGCCGTGCTCTGCAAGCTGTTCAATCGGGAAGCCGCGATAGAGCAGGGTGCCTTCGTCGCCGTCGATATAGGTGATGTCGGATTGACAGGAGGCCGTTGAGGTGAAGCCCGGGTCGTATGTGAACATCCCGGTGGCGCCATAGAGTTTGCTGATGTCGATAACGTCCGGGCCGACGGATCCACTTTGGATGGGTAAGTCCCAGCTTTGATCGCCAATTGATAGCTTTGCGTTTTTGGTTGTCATGCTGCTTACCTCTCGAATCGAATGTGTCGACTATAGCCAGCCATACGGCCGGCTTGCAGTCATTCTTTAGTCCTTGTGGGAAACTCCCCCCGGGGGCAACCTTTAGCATGTTGCATAGCAACATGCTAAGACAAGATCGTGAACGTCCAACACGCCGTGACCGGTTGGAAGGGGAATTTAGAGCCCCGCATCAGAAAGGCAATCCCTGATGCGATCCAATGACTCCTGGCAACCCAATATCAGGAAAATGTCAAAGATGCTAGGTGATGCCGTGGTTCCGGTAAGGGCGGCCCGCACCGGTTGAGCGACTTTCCCGAATTTTAGGTCCCGTTTTTCGGCAATGTCATTGAAGACCGCTTCCAGGCTCTCTCGCGACCAGTCTTCAACCGCCTCCAGGCCAGCCAGGATTTCCGCAAGCAGTGCCTGCCCGTCCGCTCCCATGGTCTTTGAGGCCTTCTCATCGAGTGCCAGCGGTCGATCGGCCAGCAGGAATGCAGCACTTGCATAGAGATCGACCAGAGTTTTGGCTCTCTGTTTCAGCGCGGGCATCGCGGCTACAAGCCACTCCTTCCGGGTTTGGAATTTTGCCTGGGCCTCGGTCGGGACGATCCAGTCCCGAATGGCGTCGTAAAGCCAGTCATCGTCAGCTTCGCGGATATAATGCCCGTTCAGATTTTCAAGTTTCTTGAAATCTATGCGCGACGGCGCCTTACCCAGACCGTCGAGATCAAACCAGGAAATCATCTGCTCGGTCGAGAAGATCTCATCATCCCCATGGCTCCATCCAAGCCGGGCGAGATAGTTTCGCAGGGCCTCTGGCAGATATCCCATGTCCCGGTATGCATCGACGCCGAGCGCGCCATGGCGTTTCGACAGTTTGGCGCCGTCCGTTCCGTGGATGAGCGGAATATGCGCCATTACGGGGACATCCCATTCCAGCGCATTGTAAAGCAGGGTCTGCCGTGCGGCATTGGTGAAATGATCGTCGCCTCGGATAATATGCGTAACGCCCATATCGTAGTCATCGACCACGACTGAGAGCATATAGACCGGTGACCCGTCGGATCGCAGAATGACAAAATCGTCAAGATCCTTGTTGGCAAACGCAACGCGACCCTGAACCTTGTCATCTACAATCGTTTCTCCATCCAGGGGCGCCTTGATGCGGATAACCGGATCAATGCCCGGTGGCGCCTCGGACGGGTCCCGGTCGCGCCAACGCCTGTCGTACCGATAGACGTCGCCCTCGGCCTTTGCGGCCTCGCGAGCCGCGGCCAGTTCTTCGCCCGACATGTAACATTTGTAGGCCTTGCCGGCGGCCACCAGCGCGTGCGCGACATCCATGTGGCGATCGGCCCTGGAGAACTGTGATACGGCTTCTCCGTCCCAATCCAGTCCGAGCCAGTTGAGGCCGTCGATGATCGCGTCGATAGCCGCATCCGTCGAGCGAGCGCGGTCGGTATCCTCGATCCGGAGCACCATGCGCCCGTCATTGGCTCTTGCATACAGCCAGTTGAACAAGGCCGTGCGCGCGCCTCCGATATGCAGGTATCCTGTCGGAGAGGGGGCAAAACGGCAAACAACGGGACGGCTCATGGACTGATAGATCCTCTGTGGCTTGCACCGGAATGACCAGTGCGGATGTCTGGCGGGCCAAGACTGGCAGATGCGGGCAGCGTGTAGCATACTGAAAACGACATCACCACATGCGCACATGCGTTCGTTCCGGTCTCGTTGAATTATAGGCGGTTGCGTGATCGGCAATCCGCAATGGAAGGCGACTTGAAAGGCAAACATTGCATGCCGGGAGCGATCCATGACCGATCATAACGAACCCGGAACGCGGCCCGAAACCAAGCAAACGGCGACCGGCTACCGACCAGGACGTTACACGCTTCCCGCATGGGCGCCCGGGCCGGTCCGATTGCGAGGACAACACTATATCGAAGTACTGGGTGACTGGTTTCAATGTGAGGCGGACCGGAGCAGGCTTGCCTTGTGGTCGCCCTGTATTTTTCTCTGCGGAATATCCGCCTATTTCACACTGCCGCGCGAGCCCGTTCTGGTAGCCCCACTCGTTGCGGCTTTCATTTTCCTCGCGTTCGCCGTGCGCGCGCATCGCAGCGGCCGCACGCCGTATGCAGCGGCCGTCCTGGCACTGTTCCTGTTCGGCCTTGCAGCGGCAAAGCTGGAGACGGATCGGGTTCTCTCGCCTCGAATTGAAAAACCGCTGACCGCAACCCTTGTCGGAATTCTCGATAGTATAGAACCGGCGAAACGCCGCCGCGTCCGCCTCACGATCATGCCGGAAAAAATTGACGGCGTTGACAATGACGATTTGCCCAGGTTGGTCAGGATATCCGCATTTCCGGGCGAAAACGCACTTCAGCCGGGTGACCGGATTTCCGTGCTTGCCAGAATGCGGCCGCCATCGGGCCCTGTCATGCCGGACGCGTTCGATTTTTCTTTCCCCGCATATTTCGAAGGCCGCGGCGCCGGCGGTTACGCAATCGGCAAAACAGAACTGATCAAGCGCCGGGCGGCCCGGCATTCAATCGCCCAAAGCATTTCCGATCGCATAGCGCGCGTCAGAGCATCGGTCGGAGACCGTATCGGGGAGAATCTTCCGGATGCGTCGGGAACCATTGCCCGTGCGCTAATCGTAGGCGAACGACAGGCAATTCCTGAAGCGCTGGTGACCGACCTACGCCAGGCCGGTTTGGCCCACATTCTTGCTATTTCCGGCCTGCACATGATGCTGCTCGTCGGAACAATGATTGGGGTAACACGGGCCGCATTAGCGCTTTCGCCCTATCTTGCCCAGAAGTACCCGATCAGGAAATGGGCTGGCGTCGTCGGCCTCGCCACCGGTTTTCTTTACCTTTTGTTGTCCGGTGCCAGCGTTGCAACGGAACGCGCCTTCATCATGGTCGCAGTGGCCATTGTCGCCATGTTCATCGACCGTCCCGCCCTCACGCTGCGAAGCCTCATGGTCGCGGCCTTTATCGTCGCGACCCTGTTTCCGCATTCTGTGATGGGGCCCAGTTTTCAGATGTCGTTCCTTGCGGTCGCGGCCTTGATCGGTTTGGCGGAGTGGACGGCGCATCGCAGTCTATCGCGACCGAAGAACAACGGTCACGCGGCAAAAGCGTTTTACACGTTCAAACTGTATTTCGTCGGAATTGCCCTGACGTCGCTGCTTGCCGGTGCCGCCACGGCGCCGCTGGCCGCTTACCATTTCCACACGATTGCTCCCTTAAGCCTGCTTGGCAACATTCTTGCCATGCCCATCGTCGGCACGTTGATAATGCCGTTCGGATTCCTCGCATGCGTGCTGATTCCGTTCGGGCTCGATATGCCGGCCTTCCAGGTTATGGGCTACGGCATCAATCTCGTTGTCTCAATCGCACATTTTGTGGCCGGTCTTTCTGACGGGGCCGAATATACAGGAAGGATAAGCCTGCTGACGCCGATATTATGTGCCATCGGCATCCTTTGGCTTGCGATCTGGCAGACGCCATTACGATGGGCTGGTGCGGCCTTCTTCATTGTCGGAGTTGCGGCGGCGCCATGGGTGGATCGGCCGGACATCCTGATCAACCAGTCTGGAACCGCGATTCTCGTCAACACCGGGGGCAAGCCAATCTCAATCCTTCGGGGCAGGGGAACCGCATTTGAGGCCCGGCTGTGGTTGCGGGCCTACGCGGACGCGCGTTCACCGCGAGATTCGACGCTGCAGGAAGGCTTCAAGTGCGACCCGCACGGATGCACATTCAACTACGCGGACCCGAAGGCTAACCAAGGGGATGGCACGATCATAGCGCTTGCCAGGACATGGCAGGCGTTGCTGGAGGATTGCCAACAGGCGGATATCCTCGTCAGCCGATACAACACCCCCACCAACTGCCCGCAACCACGCCAGATTTTCGATCGCCAACGACTGGAAAAAACCGGGTCCGTATCGCTTAACTTCCAGAAAAGCGGACGTCTTTCCATCCGCTCCACCATCCCCGAGTTTCCAAGACCCTGGAATGACCCGAATGCGTTCCTGTCAGAGAGAACCATCGATTAAGGAGGCACTCCAACCAGCCGGTCCCGACGATCAATATTGGCGAATCAAACCGACAAGCTGCCCTTGGATCGAGACCCGGTCCGGCCCGAAAATTCGAGTTTCATACGCAACGTTCGCAGCCTCCAGCGCAATTGACCCGCCCTTTTTGCGCAACCGTTTCAATGTCGCTTCCTCGCCATCGACAAGAGCGACGACGATATCTCCGGAATCGGCCGTATCGGTTTTGCGAATGAGAACGGTATCTCCGTCGAGGATCCCCGCTTCAATCATCGAATCGCCGCGAACTTCGAGCGCGTAGTGCTCGCCCTTGCGCAACATCTCCGGTGGAACGCTGACGGTATGGGATTGTGTCTGAATGGCTTCGATCGGAACACCCGCCGCAATCCGTCCCATGACCGGCACGACGACCGAAGTGCCGGCGGTTACCGGGACGCCTTCGTTTCGCGTTTCAGGAGGGCGTTTGCCCAGCGACCCCTCGACAACGGACGGCGTGAATCCCCGTTGGACTGCTGCAAGGCTGCGTGCGGCCCCGTCGGGCAGCTTGATCACTTCCAGCGCGCGCGCCCGGTTTGGCAGACGACGGATGAAGCCGCGTTCTTCGAGGGCTGTGATCAGGCGATGAATGCCGGATTTTGACCGTAAATCGAGCGCATCCTTCATTTCATCGAAAGAGGGGGGAACACCTGATTCTTTCAGGCGCTCGTGGATGAACATCAGCAATTCATGTTGTTTGCGGGTGAGCACGGTCAGCCTCTTGCAGTAAAGTACAAATCAGGAACATACACTACATGTTCAGTATGTGTTCCGCAAGCGTTAATATTTGGTTTCCGTTGTGATCTCCGTCAGATTTACCGCCAAATTTCCCCTCAGAGCATGGTTTGCAAAGATTTTGCGGTATCAGGGGCGTCGGAGCGCCACCTTTTCCAGATCCAGGCGCGATCTGATTCGGACCCCCTCCACAGGGCATGAGGGAATCGGCGGAGCGGCACACCAACGCACGCTTGCGGTTGGAAGTTCGCGGTTAAGCCCGTTCGAAAATTGCCGCGAGCCCCTGTCCGCCGCCAATACACATGGTTTCCAGGCCATATTTTACTTCCCGGCGTTTCATTTCATGCATGAGGTTCGCCAGAATTCGTCCGCCGGTCGCGCCGATCGGGTGACCCAGCGAAATCCCGGACCCGTTGACGTTGAGTTTGTCCCGATCATCCCAATTCCAGCCCTTCAATACCGCCAGGACCTGCGGCGCGAACGCTTCGTTGAGTTCCACAAGGTCGATATCGTGCCAGCCGAGGCCGGTTCGTGAAAACAGTCGGGCAACGGCCGGAACCGGTCCAATGCCCATGCGTGACGGCTCACAGCCGGCGGCCGCCCAGCCGACGAGATACCCCATGGGTTCCAGGCCCAGTTCTTCAAGCTTGTCCTCGGCCACCACCAGGCATGCGGCGGCGGCGTCGTTCTGCTGGCTGGCGTTTCCTGCCGTCACCACACCGTCAGCGAGCGGTCGCAAGGCCGCGAGGCTCTCCAGTGAAGCGTCTTTACGAACTCCCTCGTCGTGGGCGAACACAACAGGATCCCCGCGACGTTGCGGGACGGTGACAGGCACGAGTTCCTCGTCGAATTTTCCCGCCTCCCAGGCTGCCGAGGCGCGCCGATGACTTGCAATGGCATATGCGTCGCAGTCCTCCCGGCTGATATTGTAGTCGTCGGCCAGGTTTTCAGCTGTCTCGATCATGCCGGATATCACGCCGAAACGCTCGATCGGCTGCGACATTACGCGGCCGCGGGTCAGCCGGTCATGCAGGGTCGTGGAACCGCTGCGTGCACCATGGCGCATGTCGGTGCTGTAATATTCCACATTGCTCATGCTCTCCGCACCTCCGGCAATCACCATATCGGCCACGCCGGTCTGCACCATCATGGCCGCATCGATGACCGCTTGCAGGCCACTCCCGCATCGGCGGTCCACCTGCAATCCCGGGACGCTCACAGGCAACCCGGCCGCCAGCCCCGACCAGCGACCAATACAGGGCGCTTCACCGTTTCCGTAGCCTTGTGCAAAGATGACATCGTCCACCCGCTCCGGATCGCATCCCGTGCGCTCCATCAGGGTTTTGATCACAAGCGCTCCAAGGTCCCCGGCGGAGATGGATTTCAGACTGCCCAGGAATTTCCCGACGGGCGTGCGGATGGGGGATACGATGGCGGCTCTGCGCATGTGTTTTTCTCGACGATCAATTGAGACTCTCTTGTCGGTATCTATCATGTCTGACATCGAATTTGTGCCATGTTGTCCCGGTCAGGGCGGGACCCGCTGCATTTGTGCTTTCAAAATGCAGAATCGCATTGCCCGAGTCGAAGGTTTACCCCACGGGATGCTGGTTACATCGGGCATCGGAATTTATCGACGTGATTTCGGGTGGCCAGGAAACAAACTCCACGTTTCAGCACGACCCGTTTGCTCCTTCGGAGTCAATCGATCCAATATTGCCACAAGTGCCGTATAGTTTGGCGGCGATTTGCCCGACAGCCGATTGCGGCGTTGTCGTACACGTCCAAATCCTGACCCGACTTTTTATTGGAAAGAAATAATGTGCGTACAATCCTAGGCTTGGGCCGCTCACTCTGGACTTATCGCGTCAGCCCATCGCACCATCAGGGGCTCGTTGGTCTCTATGGAGATTTTGTGCCGAGAGGCGGCCTTGTCTTTGACATCGGCGCCCATGTCGGCGACCGGGTGAAGGCGTTTCGCGCACTGGGAGCCCGGGTCGTGGCGCTCGAACCGCAAAAACCGCTCTATCGCATATTGAATGTCCTGCACGGCTTTGATCGAAAGGTCACCCTGATCCGCAGCGCAGCGGGTCGTGCCGTCGGCGAGGCCACGTTTCAGATCAACTCCGCCAACCCGACCGTTTCAACACTGTCGGAGGAGTTCGTAGCCGCCTCAAAAGGGGCCGAAGGCTGGGAAGGTCAGGTCTGGGACCGGACGGAAACCGTTGCAGTCACAACACTCGACACCTTGATTGAAGGATACGGGATGCCGGACTTCATCAAGATCGACGTTGAGGGTTTCGAAGCCGAAATCATTGACGGCCTATCCCATCCTGTCGCGGCGCTCTCCTTTGAGATCGTCACCATGTCGAAAGCCGCCGGGCTCGCCGCCCTGGATGCGGCAGTGTCGAAGGGCTTTGACAGATTCCGGATGTCGCTTGGCGAGAGCCACACCTGGTCGGGGTCCTGGACCGGGGCCGTTGAAATGCGGCGGATCATTCACAATTTGCCGGCAGCGGCGAATTCGGGCGACGTCTATGCAAAGAGAACCTGAGAGGAAACCTCTTGTTGCTCCCGTAGGGCGGCGCCATGGTGAAAAGCAAGCGCACAGAGGTCACGAATACCGCCTTGGTACGGCGCAGCGCCAGATTCGATGCGCAATTTGCTCGCCGTCCAAACAGGCGCGCAGCTCGCCCGACACGTAATAAGTCCCTTCGTCGCAGGTGACGGTCACCTCAGACGACATGCGGATCGTTCCATCCTCCTGCTCGAACGTCATCCGGTGGTCAAACTGGCTGCGCGCTGATTGTGGGCAAGACAGGTCGACGCCATATTCTGCTTTTGTTTCATATCCGAACGCCGATCCGGTCGCAGGAGACCGCCACATGGTCAGGGGCTGGTGCCAGCCTGAGGCGACAGTCCCGTCCGGGTCCCTCCTTGAGAACCTCTCGATACGCGGCGACGTGACGGTTTCGGTGGGCTGAGCGTATGAGCTGGGTGCCGGTAGTGGGAACGGGGCTTGAAGATCGGTCGTGGTGCCTTGCAATTCCGGGAGCTTGAGTGTGCCCGAACCGATGTTGATTCGTGCCCGGTTCGGAGCCGGCCAGACAATTGGCCAACAGGAGGACGCAAGAGACAGGCGGATGTAATGGCCCTCCTTGAAACGATGCGCTCGCGTCGGGAACCGGACGACAACCCGGCGCAGGATATCGTTCGGCACCTGTATCCTGCTGTCCAGATCGTCGCCAAGTGCCAGGTTTCTGAAAGCGAGGGCAACGCACGCGGATGTGCCGTCGGGCGCCACATCATTTATGCGCAGCGAGATCTGCGAAACCGGATCGCTGGTCGATACCATCAGTTCGATTTCGGCCGCACCATACAAAACAACATCGTTTGCCAGCGGAGCCGTGTCAAAGGTCAGGGACCTTTCATCGTCATTGCTCTGATCGAGCGGCTGACCGCCATAGCGGCCGAAATATCCGGTATCGCCAGCCGACGCGCCGATGCTGAGATCATAGGGTATTTGCCAGGTTCCGACGATGGGCTCCTGTGTCGGGCACAAACCATTGTCTCCGAGGTGCCAGAATCGTGGTCTGGCCTCGCTGGCCGCTTGAGCGCTTTCGATCCATTGCCCGTTGCGTTGATCGATGACATTGCTTGGAGGATCGAATTCGCACAGCCAGACGCGCAGTTTCGGCCAGCCCGGGTCCGGCGGCCGGTCGGGCACAAGCCAGTGGGACCACCAATCAAGCATCAGCTTCTGAAATCCGATTGCCGGCCCGGGATGCCCCTGATCGGGATAATGGTGCCCCCAGGGACCGACGATCCCCCAGCTTATGTCCGGACGGGCATCGACGAGCGACATAACGGAATCGGAATACCGGTCCGACCAGCCGCCGATCGCCAGGATTGGGCGCGACAGACGGCTATAGCCGCACGCGACAGACCCGTGCCGCCAATAGTCTCCGCGACGCTCTTCCCGCACCCATCGTTCAAGCGGAAACGAAAGATTGTCCAAGCGATCGCGCCAGCACGCCAACCAGTCCGTTCCGCGTGACGCGGCGGTCGGAGGGGATCCCAGAATGGCGGGAAGGGTCGCACCCCATTCGATCGAATCCGTCAGCAGGCAACCGCCGCTGTGATGGATGTCGTTTTCGTAGCGATCCTGGGTGGCGCATACGGCAATAACGGCTTTGAGCGCCGGAGGCGCATCAATGTTCGCCTGCAGGCTTGCCGTGCCGCCCCAGGAGGTTCCGAACATGCCGACGGCGCCATTACACCAGGTCTGTGCGGCAATCCACTCGATGATATGTCGGGCATCGGACAGTTCCGCTGCTTCATACATGTCCCCCATCCGGCCCTCGCTCTCGCCGGAGCCGCGCATATCCACGCGAAGACAGGCAAATCCGTTTGCCGCCAGAAAGGGATGGTTACGCTCGTCGCGCGGCCGAACCATGTCCGTTTTGCGATAGGGGATGTATTCCAGAACGGCGGGGACGGGACACAGGGCGGCTCCAAGCGGCAACCATATACGGGCCGAGAGCCGGACGCCGTCCGGCATTTCGATCCATACGTGCTCGATATCCTCGTAGGGTTTTTCAGTCTTGTCGATTTTGTTCAATGTGGCCGCCCGGCGGTAGTCAGAAAGAGAGAACGCCGGAGCCGTACAGTGGCCCGAACGCTGTCGCCTTCTGTCTGCGTGTGCCCGTCGAAAGCGACGAGCAATTGGATTCCAGCCCGTCATACGGTGTCGCTTCCCGAAAGGACACCGTACGCCGGGACCTTCGCCGATCAGGCCTTGAACCACCACCGCCTGGCGAGACGACCGTCATCCAGCCGGCGGCTGACACCCACATCGCCATGTCCAAGCTTGGTACTGGCGCCGATGAGGATGTTGACGAATGCCATGACAACCGCTCCGCCATCCTCCCAGAGCATTTTCTGGGCTTCGAAATACAGGTCGCGTCGCTTGTCCTGGTCGCTCTCGCTCCGCGCTGCGGTCAACAGGTCATCGAAGGCGGCATTTCTGAAATAGGTGGCGTCCCATTCTGACGAGGAATGGTATTGCGACGACAACATCCAGTCGACCGTCGGGCGGCCGTTGTAATAGGATGCGCTCCAGGGTTCGGTTTTCCAGACATCGTTCCAGTAACCGTCCGCGGGTTGGCGTTTCACGGTAAGGTCGATGCCCACAGGGGCAAGACTGTCCTTCATCAGGACGCCCATGTTGACGGCACCGGAAAATGCTCCGTCGCTGGTGTGCAGAGTCAATGCGACAGTATCCAGGCCGGCCTGCTTGAGATGCCATTTGGCTTTTTCCGGGTCGTATTCGCGTTGCGGCAATTGGTCATTGTAGAATTGCTGGTTGCGCGCCAGCGGCAGGTCATTGCCGATCGTTCCGAACCCGCCGAGCACCTTTTCGACAAATTCCTGGCGGCGGACGCCCCATTTCACCGCATTGCGAAGATGGGCGTTCGACAGCGGCTCAACATCGGTGCGTATGTCGGTGGTATAATGTTGTGTTCCAGACACGGACAGGAGGTCGAAACCCTCAATTCTGCCCAGTCGCGTGGCTGTTGCGACGTCGGGCGAGCCCATGACATGCAGGCTGCCTGACAGCAGACCGGATGCGCGGGCGGTCGGATCGGTAACGTTCAGGATCTCGACCGAATCGAAGTGGCCCTGATCCTCGCGATAAAAGTTTTTATGTTTGGATCCGACATAACGAACGCCTGGTTCAAATTGCTCAAGCCTATAGGGTCCGGTGCCATTGCCAGCTGTCCAGTCGCTTTCTTCGGCTCCGATCAGCAATCCGAATGAAGACAGGTGTGATGGCAGGTCATAGTTCAGTTCCTTCTGCTTCATGATCACCAGATCCGAACCATCGGATCGGATTTCCGAGAGGTTTCCAACGATCTGTTTGGCCTCGGCGTTGGTCGCCGATTCGCTCAGATGCTGCTTCAGCGACCAGACGACGTCATCGGCGGTCAGCGTCTTTCCGTCGTGGAATTCCACGCCCTTTCGCAGGCGGATCGCCCATGTGCCGTCGTCACCGTTTTCCCATCCTTCGGCAAGGCTCGGAACAGGCCGTCCGGACGAATCCATCTCGGTCAAGGTATCAAACGTTGCAAAGGCCGCAGACTGGGCATGGTCGGCGCCAAGGCTCTGCAAGGGATTGAGCGTGTCGGTGGTCGCGCCGCCATCGGTCCCGATCAGGGCCGTGCCGCCTTTTTGCGGCGTTGCCGCCTGTGCCTCGTTCCAAAAGGATGCCGCAATCGCCGATGAGAGGCCGAATGCCGCGGCGGTTCCCATGAAACTACGTCGTGTCAGATCCGGCCGGGACAGCGCTGTCTCGAGCCTGTCGTCCTTGCGAGCTTTCATATTTTCCTCCCTTTATCGGTTCCCTGCCAGCCTGATTTCCAACAGCCGGCATTCGAACCGTTTTGAAATTATTCTCAGTATATCTTTTCTTAAAAGAATTTTTCAATAAAATTCTTGTAGGAGGAGAACCAGCTTCACATTTCGCCAGATAGATGGCAGTTTCGGCGTTGGAGAGTTGCGAAAAAAACCAAGGACCAAGGAGAATTCCGTGGCGGATGACCAAAACCGCGCCAAGGTTGGGAATGTTGTTGCCGTTGACGAAAGCCTGTTGTCGCTTGGCATAGAGATGCGCGAATTGCGCAAGGTTCGGGGCCTGACGCTGAAGGAATTGAGCGACGCCTGTGGTGCATCCCTCAGCCACCTGAGCGCCGTCGAACGCGGCGCCTCCAAGCCGTCTCTGGACCTGTTGCGCGACATCGCCGCCGCGCTCTCGGTCTCGCCTGACTGGTTTTTTGCCCGCCGTCCCGGTGCCGGTCCGATGGAGCGCGCCTTCGTGGTTCGGTCTCAAAACCGCAGGGATCTCTGCCAGCTGTACCAGCAAAGCCCTGGTGAGCTTGGGTACGCCGATTCCCTTTTGTCCAGTTCGATCGGCGGAAAATTCTATATGGGACTGGCGATTTATCCGCCGAACGCGGATGGGCCGGAAGAACCGCTGTTAAAACACACCGGAGAAGAACACGGCCTTGTCATCGAAGGGGAACTGGAAATGCAGATCGGCGATGAGGTCATCACTCTGCATGAGGGAGACAGCTATAGTTTTGACGCCCGTTTCCCCCATCATGGGCGCAACCGGTCCGACAGGGTCACAAAACTTGTCTGGGCAGTTTCGCCGGTCGTGATTCCCGGGGACATCAAACAGCCGGCCGCAAGCACGACCCGTCGGCGGAAATCGACTTCCAGCTGACTGCGAAAATGCCTACGCGGATTCCGCCGATATGCGCCGGTAGATGAATTCGGTCTGTTTCAGCTCCGCTTGACGCGCCGCCAGATCGCCGATCCGCTCATGGTGAGGCGACAACATGCACGCGGGGTCTGTTGCTGCGGCGTCTCCGGTCAACGCCAGCGCCTGACAGCGGCATCCGCCGAAATCGACGTCCTTGCGCGGGCACGACCGACAGGGTTCCTGCATCCAGTCCGTTCCGCGATAGGCGTTGAACGCGGACGATGTGTACCAGATCTCTTCCAATGACTTTGTCGTCACATTGTCGAACGTCAGGGTCGGAATGGTTTCAGCAGCATGGCAGGGGAGCACCTTGCCGTCCGGCGTGATGGCAAAAGCATCCATTCCCCAGCCCCCCATACAGGGTTTGGGATAGTCGGCGTAATAGTCCGGGGTCACAAAATCGATGGTCAGGATCCCGCGCAGGTCTTCGCGTGCACGCTCGATCAATTCGATTTGGCGGTCGACCTTGACGCGCTCCGGCATCAGCGCGGATCGGTTGAGATAGGCCCAGCCGTAATATTGGACGTTTGCGATCTCCAGCCTGTCCGCATCAAGATCGAGCGCCAGTTGAATGAAAGCGTCCACCTGATCGATATTGTGCCTGTGGATCGGTGCATTGACGGTCAGTGGCAGGCCGAGCGCCCGGGTGTGAGCGGCCGTGGCAAGCTTCTGCTCGAACCCGCCTTTGAAATTGCCGACGCGTTCGGTGGTCTCCGCATCTGCGCCCTGGATCGACAATTGCACATGTTCCAGCCCGGCATCGGCGAGTGCTGCCAGACGATCTCTGGAGACATTCACTCCGGCCGTAATGAGATTGGTATAGACGCCGCACCGGGAGAGAGTTTGCACCAATTGCTCCAGGTCGCGGCGCAGGGTCGGTTCACCACCGGACAAATGAACCTGCAGGATCCCGAGATCGGCTGCCTCTTCGAACACACGTTGCCAATCCGCTGTCGGAAGCTCGCGATTTGCCTTCAGGAGATTCTTCGGATTGGAACAATATGGGCATTGCAGCGGACACCGGTGCGTGAGCTCGGCGAGCATTCCGATCGGCAGTCCGACCTGTTGTGCGGATTTTTCCGTCATTCTGTCGCGCTTTCAATCAACCGTTCGTCAGCCCAGGTTTGCAGGAATTCGAAAACGTCGGGGCCTACGTCCTCATCGGAGGCATCGTATTCATCCGCCAGTTCACGGATAATCGCGGCAACGGTGCGAATGCCATCCATTTTCCGCAGGATCGCCACGCTGATCTCATCGGGCCAATAGACATGTTCCGGGGCCAGGAGCGCAAACGCATTACGCTTGGCATCGAATCTGAGATGGATGTGTGGACGCAGTTGGGGCATATGCTCGCCTTCCACAACAAGGCGGACGCGTTCGGTCCTCATCGATCACGCTTCCTCGGGCACAAAGGCCCCCGGCGGAACGTGGCCGGGTGCGACATAGGCGTGAAACAGCGCGTCGAGCATCGCCCAAAGTATGTCACATTTGGTGATCAAAGCGTCGATGGCTTCGCCTTGCTGATCGGGCGTTATCGCCCACTTTTTTGTCAGGTCGAGGGCAAATTCCGCATCCCGTGGCGCCTGGGTCATGCGCGGCTTGAAGTAAGCGAGCGTCTCGTCAGTGATATAGTCGTAGCGCTTCAACATCGCCGGCACGCGTTCGCCAATGGCGATCGGCGAAAACAGCTCGGTAAGCGAAGAGGCAACGGCAACAAGCATGGAATTGTTCGAAACCAGATCGATATAGGCGCCAACGGCAAACCGCGTTGCTGGCAGCGCCGCGCTCCGGCCCGTGACAAGGTCCCTGTCCAACCCGACACCTTCGGCAAGCCTCAGCCAGCGTTCGATACCGCCGGTATCGCCGTCCTCGCCATCATGATCCACCAGGCGTTTTCGCCATTCGCGTCTAAATTCCGGATCTTCGGACCTGGACAGGACAATCGCGTCCTTCTTGGGGATTGTATACTGATAACAATACCGGTTCAGCGCCCATGCCTGCATCTGGCCAAGGGTCAGATCGCCGGCGTTCATGAGTTTGTGGAAGGGATGCAGGTTGTGATAGCGCGTTACCAGTACGTTGCGCAGCGCCTCTTCCAATTCATCAGGGGACAGCAGACGATCCATTTTCGTTTGTCGCAAAAAAGTCATTGTTCGATCTCCATGCCGTCGCTGCCCATGTCTCCGCCAGGTGGTTTGCAATCAGCTGGTCACCGGGTCGCTGTTTCCCAAGGGGTTCCGGCAATTCACCTGTCTGCTGCGCGTTCATTTGCCGCCAGGGCCGCCACGCCGAGCGATCAGGCCCTTTGACGGATTGTAGGCGAAGACCGCAAGCGCAACAAAAACGAACGTGCATCCACACAATACGACGAAGGCCTGGAAATTGAACTGGCCATATAGTGCAAAGCGGATGAACTCCACGGCGTAGGTGAACGGATTGAGCAGGCAGAGCTGATAGAGCAACGGACTTGATTCCTGCATGCGCCAGAGCGGGTAAAGCGCCGACGACATAAAAAACATCGGAAAGATCACGAAATTCATGATGCCTGCAAAGTTTTCCAGCTGTTTGATGACCGAAGACAGCAACAATCCCAGCGAGCCGACCATCAATCCGGAAATGAACAGGGCGGGTAACAATGTGAGGTAACCGTACAAGGGCGGTTCGATGTCCCAGGCCCAGGCAATCGCCAGGAATATATAGACCTGGATGATGGAAATGCAGACTCCGGCCAAAAGCTTGGAGACGAGCAGAAACCAGCGTGGAAACGGGCTCACCAGCAACGAGCGCATGGACCCCATTTCGCGGTCGTAAACCATCGTAAGGGAGGATTGCATTCCGTTGAAAAGCTGGATCATGCCGAGCAGGCCCGGGGTTATGTAGACCTCATAGAGGATATAGGTTTCATATGGTTCGATAATCGACACGCCGAGAACGGAGCGAAAACCGGCCGCGAAGATGAACA
>Ga0207422_1001315_pt1 | contig 51258 bp, 37 predicted proteins | sample MarCyaLeptolynsp_FD_187757 | JGI IMG/M metagenome (GOLD analysis project Ga0207422, IMG submission 187757) | Marine cyanobacterial communities from Panama - species 1 Leptolyngbya sp. (SPAdes) | ecosystem: Environmental > Aquatic > Marine > Unclassified | place: Panama: Panama City | collected... | reverse complement strand
ACCCATCAATCTCTGGGTCTTGAATCCTTGTTTCCTTTGCCCTCCCCACTGTCCAGCCCCTGTTTAGTCTTTAATTCTTCTTGATTGTTAAAAACCTACCCTTGTAAGGGCAAAACCCCCCAGAAAACCCAGGTTTTAACGAACCCAATCAAAGGAGAAAGGAATTTTAGTTTGCATTTAGAGGGAACTCAAAGATCGGCTAATCAAGTGGATTTTATATCAATTGAGAAGATTTAAGATCGAGCTGCGATCGGCATCGGTTGAGTTGAGAGAGAATAATATTGACTCTTGGCGAAACTCAAAATCGCACGTACCGTCCGGTCGGCGAAGCCATCGCCACTCAAATCTATGTACGATGGTGATTAAACAAGTTTCTGATGTTCTTTTTCGGCGTGGGTTTGCCCCCATTGCCTATCAGGAGAGCATGGTAAGGGTTCAACCTCAATGCCAATAACCGAGGAATATCTCGCCGGTGAGGACACAACGGACAACTGCTACCCCAACCTCGCGATTGTGAGGGGTGTCAGCATCATTCGCAAAAGAGTTGTCGCGTTGTAAATTTGTTTCCATCCAAGTCCAATCAACTCCGAACTCTGAATTCTGAACTCAAAAAAATGCGAGAAGACAGCAATCAGAAGGCGTTAAACAGCATTGCATTGATTTTGGCGGGGGAAGCTCAAGAATTCGACTTGATCTTGGCGCGTTGCAACTCCACAGGTCTGAGTAAGCGTTTAATTCAACGCCTGGAAAGTCGCAGCGATTTTCCGATCCAGAAAGTTGTCCTCGATCCTGCGACGGTGGTTCTCTACACAACCTTGGAAGCGCAACTCCCGCAAGAAAACTGTCGCGCCCTTGTGGTTGTTGGTTTCGAGTCGGTGCAGAACATTGATTCTGTTTTGACCGGGGCTAATGTCATGCGAGGGGAGTTTCGCAAGAATTTCCGATTTCCCAATATTTGGTGGGTCAACGATGAGATTTTGACTAAATTTCTTCGCCTTGCACCGGATTTAGAGAGTTTTACCAAAACAATTGAGTTTGAAATCTCCACCAACGAACTCGTCTATGCCATTGAAGAGGCGACCGATCGCGTTTTCGAGCAAATTGTCGATCGCGGTGCAACCCGTTTCTTAGACAATGCAGCTTTTAATTTCAGCGTGGGTTCCCGACCGCGCACGGAATTAGATGCCACTTGCCAGGAGTTGCGAGAGCGAGGAGAGAAGCTCGATCTGTATCTGGAAGGGAGTCTGGAGTTTGTCCTCAGTCCCAAGGCGGGGTGGTCGCAAGCGCAAACGCTGCTGCACTACGAACGCAATTTGGCCCGTTGGCGGCAAATTCATCACGACCTCGAACCCCCTTCTCCAACGACACCTCAGCCGCCGATCTCTGCGGTTGAGGCCGAACCAACAGACAGCTTGGGGTCTCTTCTCGACGACATCACTCACCGCCACTTGAAGCATCATCACTCCAGCCCCACGCGCGATCGCATTTTCGCTGGACTGCAAGCGTCCAAGATTATCGAGAGAGAGGGTTGCTTGGCCTACTGTTTGGGGGTTTGGTGGCGCAACTATGCCCAAGATAACCGCGTCTATTACCGCCCTGCTTGCGAACTGGCACAGGATTATTTTCAGCAATGCTTGCAGGTTTTTGAGGCGGGAAATCGCGGCGATCTGGTTGCAAAATTTATTAATGCGTTAGGCGATATTCTCGAACGCCTGCAAGACTGGGAAGAATTGGAAAAAGTGGGAGAGGAGGCGATCGCGCTGCACCAAGAATATCCCAATCCCTTCCGCCTGGCCCGCGCCTATAGTTTCCGAGGAGAGGCTGCTTTAGGGCAATCTCGCTGGCAAGCGGCCCTGGATTTTGCCCAAGAGGCGATCGCTATCTCCAACAGCGCCCCCCCTGACGACACGATCCCCCTAACCCAGTCGGGCCTGAGCGTTGAGTGGGTGCGTTCTTACAACCAAGGGTCCTATCACTTCCTGCTGGCGAGGGCGCAAAAAGCCCTGAATTTAGCCGAACAGAGTTTTACCAACCTAGAACTGGCGAAAGGGAAAACCAAATCTCACTACGAACCCGACCTCTACATTCGCATTTTGCAGGAATTGCAAACCAGTTCCTTTGAACGCGGCGACTATTTACAAGCTTTTCGCTTCAAACAAAAACGCCGTTCCATCGAGCAACAATTTGGACTGCGGGCCTTCATTGGCGCGGGAAAATTGCTCCCCAACCAACAGGTTGCTCGCCAAACATCCCCTACCAGCCAGCCAATGGGGACGATCTCGCGCGAAATTAATGCGTCGGGGAGAGAGCAAGATGTCCGCAATTTAGTCGAACGGATCGGGCGCGTTGACTGCAAATTAACCGTTATTTACGGTCAGTCGGGGGTAGGCAAAAGTTCGATTCTGCAAGCGGGTTTAATTCCAGCCTTGCACCACAAAGCGATCGGCACTCGCGACGTTTTACCGATTCTCCAAAGTGTCTATACTCACTGGCAAAATGGCTTGGGTCAAGCATTAGCTGACAGGCTAGCGGGAATTGCAACTCCCTTAGGGATAGACGGACAATTATTCTCTTCTTCCGGTGAAGAAATTCTCGCCCAACTTAATCGCAACGCCGAACAAAATTTACTCACCGTTCTGATTTTTGACCAGTTTGAAGAATTCTTCTTTGTTTATAAAAATCTCAAACAAAGACAAGAATTTTATAAGTTTCTCGCTCACTGCCTCGATACGCCCTACCTCAAAATTGTGTTGTGCTTGCGAGAAGATTACCTCTATCATCTCTTGGAATTTAATCGCTTTATCGATCTAGGAATTATTAACAATAATATCCTTGATAAAAACATTATTTATCACATCGGAAATTTACAGCCAGAAGAAGCGAAATCGTTGGTGCAGACCCTCAGCCAACAAGCTCAATTTTTTCTTGAAAGTCACTTGATTAATGTTCTGGTGAACGATCTGGCCGAAGAGTTGGGAGAAGTTCGCCCCATTGAGCTGCAAGTGGTGGGGGCGCAATTGCAAGCGGAGAAGATCGTCACCCTCTCGAAGTATCGAGATCGCGGTTCTCATCCCAAGGAAAAACTCGCGCAACTCTACCTTCAAGGGGTTGTTGCCGACTGCGGTGCGGAGAATCAGAAGGTTGCCGAGCTGATCCTCTATTTGCTCACTGACGACAATAATACTCGCCCTCTGAAAACGCGCAACGATCTGGAGCAAGAACTGTCAGCTTTAGCCTCAGATTTAAGCTTTGAAAGCGATCGCTTAAATTTAATCCTCAGTATTTTAGTTGAGTCGGGCTTGGTCTTTCTCTTCCCCGATGAGAAAACCCTGCGCTATCAATTAGTCCACGACTATTTAGTGAAAATTATCCGCCAACAACAAGGGGAAGATTTACGAGCCAAACTGCAAGAAGCGCAACAACAACGAGCGCTCAGCGAAGCAAAGCACAATCGCTTGCTGCGACGCGCAACGGTGGGTTCGGTCGTTGTCGCCTCAATCTTAGCTTTGTTGAGTTTAGTTCTTCTGAAGTCTCTCAATCGCGCCGATTATGCGGCCCAGCGAGCAGAAAACCAAAAGGAGCTAGCCGAACAGCAAAAAGCGCAGACGGAAATTAGCGAAGTCAAAGCGTTGAGCAGTTCTTCGAGCGCGATGTTTGCCTCGCAAAATCCGTTTGATGCTCTCATTGAAAGTATCAAAGGTAGCAAAGCATTCCAAAAAATTGAGGCCAAAGAATCTCATCAAAAATTGAGAAATGAAGTGCTAACCGGACTTCAACAAGCGGTTTTTTGGGTGAAAGAATATAACCGCTTAGAAGGACATGAAGGGATTGTGCGCGACGTACGCTTTAGTCCCGATGGCAGCGCGATCGCGTCGGCCAGCGACGATGGCAAGCTCATTCTCTGGAGCCCCGATGGCAGCCAAATTACTGCCCTTGAGGGACAAGCTGTTGGAAATCACGCACAGGTGCGTGCGGTGAGTTTTTCCCCGGATGGCGAGATTGTTGCCACCGCTGGCTACGATCGCACGATCCGACTCTGGCGTAGAGATGGCAGCGAGATTGACACCCTCAAAGGCCATACGGCCCCCGTCGAAGCTGTCCATTTTCACCCCGACGGCCAAACCCTCGCCTCCGCCAGCGAGGACAAAACCATCAAACTCTGGCGGCGAGATGGCACCCTCATCCGCACTTTGAGAGGTCACGGCGACGCAGTTCGGAAGGTTCGCTTCAGTCCCGACGGCGAACGACTCGCCTCGGCCAGCGACGATTTCACTGTCAGCTTGTGGACGGCCGAGGGAGTCTTGCTCAAAACCCTCAGACAGCACGGGGGAGAAGTGTTTGGCCTAAGCTTCAGTCCCGACGGACAAATCTTGGCAACCGCCAGTTGGGATCGCAGCGTAAAGCTCTGGACGCGGGGAGGTTCTCTCCTCCGCAGTATTGACGACAGAAATCGCTTCTACGATGTTGCCTTCAGTCCTGACGGCCGCACCCTCGCCGCCGCCAGTGCGGATAAAACCGTGAGTCTGTGGAGCATTGACGGACTCCCCCTCGGCAAACTGGTCGGTCACAGTTCCCAAGTTCGCAGCGTCAGTTTCAGTCCCGACGGCCGCACGATTGCCTCCAGTAGCGGCGATCGCTCCGTCAAACTCTGGCGGTGGCAGCGAGATTTAGTCAAAGTCCTCAACGGCCATCGCGGCCGCGTCGAAGATGTTTCTATTTCCGCCGATGGTAGTATCATTGCCTCAGCCGGAACCGACCGAACGGTGAAGGTTTGGACGGCACAGGGGAAACTTCTCAATACCCTTCGCAACCATCAGTCGGTGGTTTGGAGTGTGGATGTGAGTCGGGATGGCCAGCTCCTCGCCTCCACCGGAGCCGATCGCACGATAACGCTCTGGAAGCGCAAAGAAAAGGGAGGTTTTGCCAGCACTCCCCTCAAGTCTTTCTCCGCTCACAGCCGCTCCATTGACACCGTTGCCTTCAGTCTCGACGGCCAACTCCTCGCGACGGGAAGTAAGGATCGCACGGTCAAATTGTGGAAACTCGAAGGGGGAGGGCAATTCGTGCGCCTACTGAGAACCATTGATGCTCATGATGAAGGCGTTCTCAAAGTCCGTTTCAGTCCCGACGGCCAGCTCCTCGCGTCCACCAGTTGGGACAATACCATCAAATTGTGGAACCTGGAGGGGGAGGAGATCGCCACCTTAAACGACCATCGCGGTTGGGTCTTTGATGTCGCCTTCAGTCCCGATAGTCAACTGCTGGCGAGTGCGAGCTACGATAACACGGTGAAACTGTGGCGGCGCGACGGCACACTCGCGGACACCTTTAAAGGTCACAGCGATGGGGTCAGCGGAGTCAGTTTCAGCTCCGACGGCAAACTTTTAGCTTCGGGGAGCTACGATCGCACCGTCAAACTCTGGCGCATTGGCAAGGCAGAAGGGGAGAGTCAACTCCTGACAACGCTGCGCGGACATCGAGATACCGTCGCTAAAATTGCCTTGAGCGAGGACGGACTTCAACTCGTCACCGCCAGTCACGATCGCACTCTTCTCCTGTGGAACTTAGCAGAAATGGGCGATTGGGATCGGATTTTGCAGCGGGGTTGTGCTTGGGTTAAGGACTATTTGCGAACGAACCCCAATGTCGAGCCAAGCGATCGCACTTTGTGCAAAGATATTATTCTCCAATCTGAGACAGGGCGGATTTTGAGCGGCAGTTCGGAGTAAAATCCAGGAGCCATCGAGGAAAACCGCCCCTACAGCGTCCCAGGGGGGGTTTCTTTAAACGCTTTACCGATATGGGTGTCGGCGAGACGCTCTTGGCGAAACTCAAAATTGCGCTCAATTCCCCAATTCCCGAATTCTGAACTCTGAATTCTGAATTCTGAACTCAAAACCCTACTCCCTCGCCGTCAGGCGCTGATAACTTGAAATGACCTCTTCTTCTCACAAGACCCAACAGAAACTCATCGAAGGTTCGGTCGGTCGGCATTTAGTTAACTTAACCATTCCCATGATTGGGGGAATTTTTGCCGTTATTGTCTTCAGTCTCGTCGATACTTACTTTGTCGCTCAACTAGGAACTCAACCGCTAGCGGCAATTGGCTTCACCTTTCCGGTCGTTTCGGCTCTGGGAAGTTTGGCGTTAGGACTGGGGATTGGGGCCTCCTCAGTCATTGCTCGCGCCATTGGGGAGGGCGATCGCACCCAAGTTCGACGGCTGACCACCGACAGTCTCACCCTCTCTCTCTTGATTGTCGGGGTTTTCATTGCCCTGGGCCTGGCAACCATTGACCCCTTGTTCTCGCTCTTAGGCGCTCAACCCGACGTTCTACCCCTCGTACGAGACTACATGAGTATTTGGTATCCGGGGATGATTTTCTTGGTCGTGCCAATGGTGGGGAACAGTGCCATTCGCGCCAGCGGGAATACCAAAGTGCCGAGCTTCATTATGGTCGTTGCCGCGGCAATTAATATTATTCTCGACCCTATCTTCATCTTTGGTTGGGGGGTCATTCCCGGTTGGGGACTGAAAGGGGCCGCGATCGCGACGGTTTTGGGTCGAGCAACCACCTTAGCCGCCTCTCTCCTCTTCTTGCACTACCGCGAGAAGATGCTTTGCTTCAATTTGCCCAAAATCGACGCGCTACTAAAGTCTTGGCAGCGCATTCTCCACGTGGGCTTGCCAGCTGCGGGAACCAGCCTCGTGACCCCCGTCTCCATCGGCATTATTACCAGCTTGGTTGCCGTTTACGGAGCCGAAGCTGTGGCGGGGTTTAGCATCGCCTCGCGGGTAGAATCCTTTGCCTTGCTCGTCCTCTTAGCCCTCTCAGCGGTGATGGGGCCCTTTGTCGGGCAAAACTGGGGCGCGCAAAGGGGCGATCGCGTCCGACGCGCTCTGCATCTGAGCTATCTCTTCAGTCTCTTTTGGGGCGCTCTCGTCGCGGCGATCCTCGCTCCCGCTTCTGCTTGGCTGTCCTCTCTGTTCAGCAAAAATCCAGAAGTGGTTGCGATCGCCGCAGCCTACTTACTTCTCGTCCCCATAAGCTATGCTGCCGTAGGCATTCTCACCATTGCCAGTTCCACTTTCAACGCTCTCGGCAAACCCATTCCCTCTGCCATCATGACGCTGGCACGGATGTTTGGACTTTACATTCCCCTTGCCTATCTCGGTAGCTGGTTATTTGGGGTGAAGGGCATTTTTGCCGCCGCCTGCATTGCAAACTTAGTGGTGGGAATTGGTGCTTGGATTTGGACGCAGAAAACCTGTCAAGAGCCGCAAACCCCAGCCCTAGAGCCGGAAAAAACACCCGAACAGGTCTGACATGAAATCCTTTTGAAGACTTAACTCACCCCCGATGCAAACTAACACGAGTCTCAAGGTCGCTCCATAATTGAAAGGCAGCGCGAGTCAAACTATACGTCGGTTGGCCGGGGGGCGTTACGCCCCCCAGAAAAACCAGGGTTTTAACGAACCTCATTAAAGGAACAAGGAATTGTCGTTCGCATTTATAGGGAACTCAAAGATCGGTTAATCAAGCGGATTTCAGATGACACACTTCGCTCGTTCTCTTAACCGTTGAGGCGAGCGTTGATATCGTCGGCAAAATCCTCATACCGTCTCAGCGGCGTAACCTCAACCCGAACAAACTGTCCCATTTTTTTCATAATCGGCAGATCTAGGAGAATCCGATCGAGGGTGTCGGGCGATGGGACATCGACAATCGCAATGATGCGGCGAGTCCCGACGCACTTCCACAAATCAACAACGACACCGGCTTGCTTCGCTGCGAGGGCCGCATCTGCTTCTTCCGACCAAATTGCAAATAACTCTGATTGAGAGATGTTGGCAGAATACTCTACGCGAAAATCGATGTGATAAAGCATAAGTTTGTTCTCCTGAGAGAGCGATCGAGGGTCTTATTCAGTCACCAGTTTCCCCAATTCCCCATCTCCCAACTTCCGACCCCTCGCCATCAGGCACCGATCTCTGAACTCAATAGTCCCAGTCGTCGCCGCAGTTCTGCCTCGGTTGTTCCTCCTAACTCTTCTTTGCGATCGAGCAGCAAGTCAATGGCCACTCGAATCAGGGTGTTTTCTGTGAGCCGTTCTCCTCGTCCTTGGCGCTGTCGGTTGAGCTTGCGAGTCAAACTGGTCAATTCTTCGAGTTGTTCGTCGCGAATGCGAGTTTCTTTGCGAACAAGGGTCAAATACTTGGGGAGAGTCGCAGTTTGGGCGCTCGATAAGTTAATTTTGGGGATTTGCGTGTTGTTGGTCATGGTTATCTAAAGGGTTTTTTAACAAAAATTTCAAAATGTTCTGTTTTGGGATTTTAACCGAAGAGGCTCGATCCTGTAACTCTGTAAGTTTGTGAGTTGGTAAGTCTGTAAGTTACGATGTTTACAGATATTTAGGTTAGCAAAGTTTTTTCGCGATCGCTCCTCAGAACTGTCGCGATCGCGCAACTCAATTTAATGGCATCAAACAAAACCCAAAATCCCCGCACCTTTTGGCAGCTCTGGAACATGAGCTTCGGCTTCTTCGGCATTCAGTTTGGCTGGGCCTTGCAGATGGCCAATATGAGTGCCATCTACGAATATCTCGGAGCCAGTGCCGAACAAATCCCCCTATTGTGGCTGGCGGCTCCTGTCAGCGGTTTAATCGCTCAACCGATCGTCGGCTATCTGAGCGATCGCACTTGGTGTTGTCTGGGGCGGCGGCGGCCTTATTTCCTGATCGGGGCTATTCTCAGTTCTGCGGCTCTGATTTTGATGCCTCATTGCTCGACGCTTTGGATGGCCGCCGGACTGTTGTGGATTTTAGATACCTCCATCAACATCAGTATGGAGCCGTTCCGCGCGTTTACAGCCGATCTCCTTCCCGCAGAACAAAGGACTCAAGGCTTCGCCATGCAAAGTCTTTTGATTGGCTGCGGTGCGGTCGTTGCCGCCTTACTGCCATGGTATCTCAACCATTTTTTTGCCGCCGGCGATCGCGGGACGAACGGGTCTGGAATTCCCTTCACCATCGAGATCTCGTTCTACTTGGGAGCGGCCGTTTTCCTCGCTGCAGTGGTTTGGACAGTTGTGACAACCCCCGAACGACCTCCCGAAGAACGCTTTGCCCGATCTCAGAGTGAGCCCCAAACTTTTGGCAGTGCCGTCCGGGAGATGGTTGCGCTCATCCTCCAAATGCCAGAAAGAATGAAGCAGTTAGCTGGAGTGCAGTTCTTCACTTGGATGGGCGTATTTTGCGTGCTGCTCTATTTCCCCGCCGCGATCGCTCGCTATACCTTTGGCACAATGGATAAAAGTTCGCCCCTATACGCCGATGGCATCGCTTGGGCTGGCGTTTGCATTGCCCTCTATAGCGGGGTTTGCTGTCTCTTCTCCCTCCTTCTCCCTCGGCTGGCAAGTGTATTGGGGTCGAAGATGACCCATTCCCTGTGTTTGCTTTGTGGCAGTGTGGGGATTATTTCGCTGCTGTGGGTGCGCGATCGTTACTTCATTCTCTTGCCCATGGCCTGTTTTGGCATTGCCTGGGCCAGCATCCTCGCCATGCCCTATGCCATGCTTTCCCAATCCATTCCCGCCAAACATACCGGCATCTATATGGGAATTTTCAACGCTTTTATCGTCATTCCTCAAATTTTGACCGCTTTAGGTTTGGGTTGGGTCATGAGCCACTACCTTCACCACAATTGCTTGCTCGCCGTCGTCTTGGGAGGGTTTTGCTTGCTTGTTGCTGCAGTTCTCGTTCTCAGCGTTGAGGACTTGCCGTGGGAAAGTCGAGATGGAATACCGCTGTTGCAGAATCAGCTTTCTGCTAATAGTTGATGGGCGATCGCTTTCAACGGGCAGGACGCACGACCCGAATCAATTGACTGTCTAGAGACTCCACCACCGCGATCGCCTCGTCGAGCCGAGTGGCCAGCCGCAAGCGGTCGGTGTCGTTGGAACAGGCAATAATCCCACAACACAGGCTTCTCAACCGCAAACCCCGGTCGTTTTACTGATTCCCTTGCCACCGACGTGAGAGGGTATTTATAAAGTAAAGATAAACAGAGAGAGAAAAAAGAGCGAAGAGTCAGAAGATTGAATCGGAAAACGTCTGAGAGCCTCAGCGGACTTTGCAACTTCCACTCCTGCTCATCTCCTCAAAGAAGCTTCTGTCATCTTCTTTGAGTCTTATCTCAACCCGTTCCATAAAGCACTAGCACGTTTCATTATTTTGTATTTAGTGTACTAGTAGTCTGTCAAGGAAGAAATGACGGATTTTCGATTTCCCCCTTGTCTCCCAATTCCCAATCTTCCTCGTCGTCCTCTAACCTCAATTGAAAATTGACAAAGCACTAGTCCTCCATCCGGCAAGAAATGAGGGATATGAATGTTCTCTCCTCTCAATTGAGAAAGGTGGCACCCAGATTCGAACTGGGGAATAGGGGTTTTGCAGACCCCGGCCTTACCGCTTGGCTATGCCACCATTGAATAATCGATTAATTATCATACCCCAAAATGTTCTCCCTGAAAATAATCCAGCGCTGACTCGAATCAAGCCGTCTCAATCTCTTAGTGCGTCTTCCACTCATTCTGCATTAGGGCTTCACACCGTTCCCCTCATCCTTCATACTGCTTGAGAGAGACGTTAAAGAGAACGCAGAACCAGATGCGAATTTTATTTGTTGCCGCTGAAGCCAGTCCCATTGCCAAAGTTGGCGGAATGGGCGATGTTGTCGGGGCCTTGCCCAAAGTCTTGAGGCAAATGGGGCATGATGTCCGCATTTTTATGCCCTATTATGGCTTTCTCGCCGACAAGATGGAAATTCCCGAAGAATCAGTTTGGCAAGGCGACGCAATGTTCCAAACCTTCGAGATCTATGAAGCGGTTTTGCCGGGAACTGACGTTCCGCTCTATTTATTTGGCCACCCGTCTTTCTCCCCCCGCCACATTTACTCTGGGGAAGACGAGGGGTGGCGTTTCACTCTCTTTACTAACGGTGCGGCGGAGTTTTGCTGGAACTACTGGAAGCCCGAAATTGTTCACTGCCACGACTGGCATACCGGTATGCTTCCGGTGTGGATGCACCAGTCTCCGGATATTAGTAGCGTTTTCACAATCCACAATTTAGCCTACCAAGGCCCTTGGCGAGGAGAACTGGAACAGATGACGTGGTGTCCGTGGTATATGCAAGGACACAATACAATGGCGGCAGCCGTGCAGTATGCGAATTGCGTGAATACTGTGTCTCCAACCTATGCCCAACAAATTCAAACAGCGGCTTACGGAGAAACCCTTGAAGGACTGCTCTCGTTTATCAGCAGCAAGATGCGGGGAATTGTTAATGGCATTGATGTGGAAAGCTACGATCCGGCGACAGACAAGTTTATTGCTCAAACCTTTACGGCTGATAGTTTAGATAAGCGATCGGCTAATAAAATTGCCTTGCAGGAAGAGGTGGGTTTAGAAGTCAACAAGTCTACTTTCTTGTTAGGGATGGTGACGCGGTTGGTCGAACAAAAAGGCATCGATTTGTTGTTACAAATTATCGATCGCTTTCTTTCTTATAGCAACTCTCAACTGGTTCTTTTGGGGAAAGGCGATCGCTACTATGAAACTCAACTTTGGCAATTGGCTTCTCGGTTCTCCGGCCGCGTTTCCGTGCAACTACTCTACAATGAAGCGCTTGCCCACCGCATCTACGCCGGGAGCGATGCGTTCCTGATGCCCTCTCGCTTTGAACCTTGTGGCATTAGTCAAATGCTGGCGATGCGTTATGGTTGCGTTCCCATCGTGCGGCGAACTGGAGGACTGGTTGATACGGTGTCTTATCACGATCCGATGCAGCAGGCGGGGACGGGTTACTGTTTCGACCGCTACGAACCCCTCGACTTTTTCACTTGTATGGTTAAGGCTTCAGAAGGGTTCCGCTATAAGGATCGGTGGCAAGAGTTACAGCAGCGGGGAATGCGGCAAGATTTTAGCTGGCAGAAATCGGCAGCAGAATATGTCAAAGTGTATCGAGAAATTTTGGGTTTGCCGGAAGAAGAGGGCGAGAACTCAGAGGAACCTACAGCGGTAGAAACAGCTTGACAGCAGACATTGTGAATGCTGGTACGGGATCTTAAGGCGAACCTTCAAGATAGCGCCCGCGCAGCGAGTCCGCTAAAATGCAGAGTCGGAATCTTTATTACTCACACCTAATGCAAACAAAAGAGCTTTAACTCCCACTCTATCGTTAGATTCCTTTCCCTATTCCCTATTCCCTTGCCCTAGCTAGGGTTTCAGGTAATACGCATCAGACATAACTCCGAACGGCGATAACGGTACGCTCACAACAGCAATGGAAAACGAAACTCAGACAACACAAGACGCAAAAGCACGGCAACTCCTAGGGATGAAAGGTGCGGCCACTGGAGAATCTTCCATCTGGAAGATTCGGTTGCAGTTGATGAAACCGATCACTTGGATTCCCTTAATGTGGGGTGTTGTCTGCGGTGCGGCTTCTTCTGGCGGCTATATTTGGGGTGTGGAAGATTTCCTCAAAGCGGCTGCTTGTATGTTGATGTCGGGGCCGTTGATGGCGGGTTATACGCAAACGCTCAATGATTTTTACGATCGCGAAATTGATGCGATTAACGAACCCTACCGCCCGATCCCGTCCGGGGCAATTTCCGTTCCCCAGGTCGTCGCCCAAATTGTCGTTCTGCTGGCCGCAGGGTTGGGAGTGGGTTATTTCCTGGATGTTTGGGCCGGCCACGATTTCCCGATTATGCTATGCCTGACGATCGGAGGCGCGATCCTCGCTTACATCTACTCCGCACCCCCGCTCAAACTCAAGCAAAATGGCTGGTTGGGCAATTATGCTTTGGGGGCAAGTTACATTGCGTTACCCTGGTGGGCCGGCCACGCACTCTTCGGCGAGTTGAATTGGACGATTGTGGTGTTGACCCTCTTCTACAGTTTGGCGGGGTTGGGGATTGCCGTTGTCAATGATTTCAAAAGTGTGGAAGGCGATCGCCAACTGGGACTGAAGTCTCTCCCTGTAATGTTCGGAGTTGAGAAGGCGACTTGGATCTGCGTCCTCGCGATCGATATTTTTCAAGCGGGAATTGCCGTTTACTTGTTTGCCATTCATCAAAATTTGTACGCTACAATTTTGCTCCTGTTCGTCATTCCCCAAATTACTTTTCAGGATATGTACTTCCTGCGCGATCCGTTGAAGTATGACGTTAAATATCAAGCCAGCGCGCAACCTTTCTTGGTTTTGGGAATGTTAGTGGCGGGTTTGGCGTTAGGCCACGCGGGGGTCTGATATGAAATCCACTCGATTAACCGATCTTTGAGTCGCCTCTAAATGCGAACTACAACTCCTGTGTCCATTGATTTGGCTCCCCCTAAACCCAGGTTTTTCTGGGGGGTTTTGCCCCCCAGACCCCCCATCGGGGGCGTTACGCCCCCCCCGAACCCCCGACGTATGGGCTGGCTCGCTGGCCTCTTAGTTGTGGAGCGACTTTTCGACTAATGTTCGTTTGCATCGAGTATGAGTCAAGTCCTCAAAAGGATTTCATACGATTGGAGCGAATGCAGCGATGGTAGCAAGTATAAGCTAAGACGAATCTTCAGGCTCTGCGAGCCACTGTTGCACGCCAAAGCCAACAGCACGGTTGGGGGAGGAGAGTTCTGCGGCGAGTTGTAAGGCAGCTTTCCGACCAATTTCGGTTTCAAAAACTGAGGAGAAAACGGCATCAATCTGATGCTGCTGGCAAAACTGGCGCAGGTGGCTGGGGAACCCGGCGATCGCGGCCTTAATGACAAAGATACCCTGCCATCCCCGCTCGTAACAGTCCTGTAATTGCCGTATATTCGCCACAGACTCGTCTAAAGCAAGTGGAACCGCAAAATTTTCATTGAGCGACAACATCGTCTCAAATCGATCGGGAGGGAGAGGTTGTTCGAGAAATTCAATTTTTCCGAGGCGATCGCACGTTTGCAACCACGTTTGAGCGTCTTGGTGAGAGAGACCGCCATTGGCATCTAGCCGCAATTTTGCCTCCCCCGGAAGAGCTTGAAGCAGTTGCTCGCACAGGGTAATTTCGACAGGGAGAGAGGCCGCTCCAATTTTCCATTTAAAGGTTCGCAATCCTTGCTCCCAGGGTCTTTGCCATGCTTGCAATGCGGCACTTCCGGTGGGAAGGAGCCAACTGTAGCTGAGGACTGTTTCGCGTTTGCGGGGAGGGGGAGCAAGTAACGGATGTGCTGCTGACTCAAAGGCAAACTGACAGGCGGGGAGGGTATCGGGAATGGAAGCGATCGCCTCAAGACTCACCTCCGGGCCCAACTGCTGGCAAAAATCCAGTGCTTGTTGCAGCGTTTCCGACCCAAACGAAGGCAGCGGCGCAATCTCACCCCACCCGATGTCCCCATTCTCGGCCCTCAAGCGCAGGATAATCCCTTCTCGAATTTCCCAAAGGCTGCGACTGGTTTGCAGGGGGGTTTGGAAGCGGCGTTGGTAGGGACGAAATTGGAATTGATAGTTCATGGAACGATAGCCATTGGGGACTTGCCCGAAGTTAGCAACGCGGAGCTTGGCGTTCGAGACATCTTACAATACAAAAAAGGATTGCTCGTTTTTGCCAGAGAGATTCTGCAACGCTGGAAGCAGCAGATAAAGCGACTTTGCTTGCAGAAAGAAGAATCGAGAAATTAATGACCGTCGTCAATTGTGAGTCGAGGAAAAATGCTCGTTCAAGTTCTCCTGTGGGGGGTCGGTATTGTTGCGATCGCCTACTTATCAATTTGTTTGGCCCTGCTAAAGTGGCAAAATCGTCTCATCTTTCTCCCGACGACTGAGATTCTGCTGACTCCCGATGCCTTATCGCTAAACTACGAAGAGGTGTGGTTGCCTGTTACTGGCGACAAGTCGCCGACCGGTGCATTGCACGGTTGGTGGATACCTGCATCCTCTCCAGCAGTTGGCACATTGCTCTTTGTTCACGGCAATGGCAAGAATGTTGGGGCAAATGTAGAGCAGGCCGGTTTCTTCCAGCAGTTAGGATTTGATGTCTTTTTGTTTGACTATCGGGGGTATGGCAAGAGTTTCGGCCCGTTTCCCACCGAAGCGCAGGTGTATGAGGATGCAGAAGTTGCCCTCAACTATTTGTGCCAGCAGCGAGGTATTCCCACCTCAGAAATTGTAGTTTACGGCCATTCTCTCGGCGGCGCGATCGCCATCGACCTGGCAACCCGCTATCCAGACTTGGGAGGCTTAATTATTGAGAGTTCCTTCACCTCCCTGCGCGATATGGTAACTCACACCGGACAATACAACCTCTTCCCCATCGACCTCATTCTGCACCAAAAGTTTGACTCCATCGCTAAAGTTCCCTCCCTCTCAATGCCGATCCTCCTCATTCACGGAACGCGCGATCGCACCACTCCCTACCAAATGAGTCAAACCTTATTTGACGCGATCGCGGCCCCAAAACAACTCCTGTTCGTGCCCGATGCCGATCACAATGATGCTGCTACAGTGGGAACTCAAGACTACGTACAAGCCGTGCGCCATTTCATTCAATTAGTACAATTTAACCAAAAAGAATCAGTAAACATTGAACATTGAACATTTATCAATTCTGTAGCTTGCTTCTCCGAAGGAGTACCCTGAACCCTGAACTCTGAACTCTAAAATCTCTATGTCTTTCGTCGGTTTGCACATTCACAGCGACTATAGCCTCCTTGACGGCGCATCACAGCTTCCTGACCTAATTGACCGCGCGGTTGAGTTAGGAATGCCCGCGATCGCTCTCACCGACCACGGCGTGATGTATGGGGCCATAGAACTGATTAAAACCTGTCGGAAGAAGCGGATTAAACCCATTATTGGCAACGAAATGTACGTCATTAATGCGGATGTGGAGGTGAAGCACAAACGCATTCGCCGCTATCACCAAGTTGTCCTGGCGAAGAATACCCAAGGCTACAAAAACCTGGTTAAACTTACCACAACTTCTAACTTAAAAGGGTTCCAAGGGAAGGGAATTTTTGCTCGTCCCTGTGTCAATAAAGAACTGCTTGAACAGTACCAAGAAGGGTTAATTGTCACCAGCGCTTGCTTAGGCGGAGAAGTTCCTCAAGCCATTCTCAAAGGCGACTATCAACTCGCTCGTGATGTTGCAAAATGGTACAAGGATGTCTTTGCCGATGATTACTACTTAGAAATTCAAGATCATGGTTCGCCAGAAGATCGCATGGTCAACGTTGAAATTGTCAAAATTGCGCGCGAACTAGACATCAAAATCATTGCAACCAATGACTCCCATTTTATCTCCTGTAACGACGTAGAAGCCCACGATGCGCTACTGTGCATTCAAACGGGGAAACTGATTACGGAAGACAAACGCTTGCGCTACAGCGGTACAGAATATCTCAAATCTGCTGAAGAGATGAAACTGTTGTTCCGCGACCACTTGGAGGATTCAGTAATTGAGGAAGCGATCGCCAACACCCTCGAAGTTGCCGAAAAAGTTCGACCCTACCGCATTATGGGAGAACCGCGCATCCCCGACTACCCGGTTCCCGCCGGACACACCGCCGACAGCTATCTCGAAGAAGTCACCTGGGAAGGACTCAAAGACCGCCTCAAATGTCGCACTCGTTCCGAAATTGAACCAAACTATAAAGAACGCATGGAATACGAGTTGAAAATGATGCAGCGCATGGGATTTTCAACCTACTTTCTGGTCGTTTGGGACTACATTAAATATGCCAGAGATAACAATATTCCCGTCGGCCCCGGACGCGGTTCTGCGGCCGGTTCTCTCGTCGCCTATGCCCTCGGAATCACCAATATTGATCCCGTCCACCACGGACTTTTATTCGAGCGCTTTCTCAACCCAGAACGAAAATCCATGCCCGATATCGATACGGACTTTTGTATCGAACGGCGGGATGAAATGATTAAATATGTGACGCAAAAGTACGGCAAAGATAACGTCGCTCAAATTATTACCTTCAACCGCATGACCTCGAAAGCGGTTCTAAAAGATGTTGCCAGAGTCCTCAATATTCCCTACGCCGAGTCCGATCGCATGGCGAAATTAATCCCCGTCTCGCGAGGGAAACCAACGAAACTCAAGGTCATGATTTCTGACCAAACGCCGGAACCTCTCTTTAAAAAAGCCTACGAAAGCGAGAAAGTCGCGATTAAAGACGATCTGGGCGAAAAAATCGGTGAAATTTCCGCCCGTAACTGGATCGATATGGCCATTCGCATCGAAGGAACCAACAAAACCTTCGGCGTTCATGCAGCGGGAGTGGTGATTTCTTCCCAACCTTTAGATGAAATTGTTCCGCTACAGCGTAACAATGAGGGAGCCATTATCACCCAGTATTCAATGGAAGAACTAGAATCGCTGGGGCTTTTGAAAATGGACTTTCTCGGTCTTAGAAACTTAACCACAATTCAAAGAGCGATTGATTTGATTGAAACCAATCGCGGCGTAAAATTAGACCCCTATCAACTGCCTCTTGACGAACGAAAAGCTTTAGGAATTCTGGCAAAAGGAACGAGTAAAAAATTGCCAGAAGATATTCAAAAAACCTATCAACTGTTTCGCGACGGAGAACTAGAAGGACTTTTTCAGGTTGAGTCTGATGGAATGCGGCAAATTGTTAAAGACTTAAAACCATCGGGAATTGAAGATATTTCCTCAATTCTTGCTCTCTACCGTCCCGGGCCTCTCGATGCGGGTTTAATCCCAAAGTTTATCGATCGCAAACACGGCCGCGAAGACATTCAATACGATCACCCCTTGCTCGAATCTATTCTCGACGAAACTTACGGCATTCTGGTCTATCAAGAGCAAATTATGAAAACTGCTCAAGACTTAGCTGGATACTCTTTAGGTCAAGCAGATTTGCTGCGTCGGGCAATGGGTAAGAAGAAAATTTCTGAAATGAAGAAACATCGCGAAATTTTCATCGACGGCGCGACGAAAAATGGCGTTCAGTCCCATATTGCAGAGAATCTCTTCGATCAAATGGTGAAATTTGCTGAATATTGTTTGAGTTACGACACTGAAATTCTAACCGTTGAATACGGCCCGCTTCCCATTGGTAAAGTTGTGGAAGAACAAATTGAATGCAGCGTTTATACCCTTGGCAAAAACGGTTATATCTATGCTCAACCAATTGCCCAATGGCACGATCGCGGCCGCCAAAAGCTCTTTGAATATACCCTCGAAGATGGTTCAACCCTTCGCGCCACCCCAGACCATAAATTTATGACCGAAGGGGGTCAAATGTTGCCCATTGATGAGATTTTTGCCCAAGGATTAGACCTCAAGCGAACTAGCGTTGCTAACCCGAAATTATCGCTCCAAGAGTCTTGTTCTCGCTGAGGGAATCGTCGCACTCAACCCTTCGGGTCAAACGACCTTGCCAGCCGTAAATGCTAAGGTTAAAGATGTTGATACCACTCTCTGGTTCAAAGAGAGCGATCGCCGACGATGAACCGCAAGTTTTGTCAATTCATCTCGAACATTTTTTCCTCCCTGACTCGTCTTCTCTACCAACACATTGTTGTGGTTTTAACTCTTCTGTTTTGCATTGGCATCGGCGTGGCGTTGGTTGGGATGTCGCACCTGTCAGAACATTTAATTGAAACGCAGGCTTTCCAAAATGCGAGTCTCTCTGCACGAGCAATTAACAAAGCACGAGTTCTTTACAGCGAAAATGTTGTTAATCGCGCAAAGTCTGTTACAGGCATTACAGTTACCAATAGCTATCACGAAATCGAAGGCGCAATCCCTAACCCAGCAACCTACACCATCGAACTGAGCGAATCTCTCAGCCAGGAAAATCCAGGAACGCTCTTCCGCCTCTATAGCGATTATCCCTTTCCTCTGCGCCAAGCGACAGGCGGCCCCAAAGATGATTTTGAATGGGAAGCGCTCCGTCAATTAAGACAAAATCCGACCAGTCCCTTTTTTCGACCAGAGACGCTCGATCGCCGTCCGTCGTTTCGCTATGCTGAAGCTGTCATGATGGAACCAAGTTGCGTTGCTTGCCATAATACTGTCCCAGATAGCCCGAAAAAAGATTGGAGAGTTGGCGATGTGCGAGGCGTTCTGGAGATTGTGCAACCCCTCGATCGCTTAATGGGACAAACTCGTCAGGGGTTAAGGGAAATGACGTTGGCGCTTGGGGGACTGTCTGTTTTAGCAGTTTTTGGACTGACTTTAACCATCGGTCGCTTGCGTCGCACTTCCATCGAACTCGAGCGCAAGGTTGTGGAGCGCACCGCCCAACTAGAACAAGCGAAACAGAGTGCAGATGCGGCCAACCAAGCTAAAAGCCAATTTTTAGCAAATATGAGTCACGAGCTGCGATCGCCTCTCAACGCAATTCTCGGTTTCTCTCAGTTGATGTTGCGTTCCGCAAAAATTCCCTCCGACCAGAAAGAAAACCTGGTCACTGTTGTCCGCAGTGGCGAACATTTGTTGAGCTTGATTAATCAAGTTCTCGATTTGTCGAAAATTGAAGCCGGACGAGTGGAACTCAATTGCAGTAATTTTGACCTCTATTGCCTGCTAGATGAGCTTGAAGATCTGTTTCAGCTTAGAGCTGACGAAAAAGGACTGCAACTCATTGTTTCGCGCTCCGATCGCGTTCCCAAATACATCTGCGCCGATGAAGTAAAACTTCGCCAAATTCTGATTAACTTGCTCAACAATGCCATTAAATTTACTCAAACCGGTCGCGTAACCTTGAGAGTTCGGAGGGAAGAAAGGATGAAGAAAGAGGCAATAGGCAATAGGGAAAAGGCAATAGGGAAGAGGGAAGAGGCTGAAGGGACAAGTACAATGCTCAATGCTCAATGCTCAATGTCCAATGAAAAGACTCCCCACACCCTAAAATTCGAGGTAGAAGACACCGGGGCCGGAATTGCCCCAGAAGAGTTAGAAAAGCTCTTTGAAGCCTTTGTCCAAACGCAGACCGGTAAAGATATTCAAGAAGGAACGGGGTTAGGACTGCCCATCAGCCAACAATTCGTGCAACTGATGGGAGGCGAGCTTACAGTTCGTTCTGAGGTCGGCAAAGGAACAACATTCGATTTCAACATTATTACGAGTGCGGTGGAGACCGCAGATGTTGCTCGCACACCGTCTATGCGTCCCGTTATCGCGTTGGCTCCCGACCAACCCACCTACAAAATTTTAGTCGTAGATGATAAACTGACCAATCGCCAATTGCTGGTCAAACTGCTGCAACCCCTCGGTTTCAAGTTGAAGGAAGCCAGTAACGGTCAAGAAGCGGTTCAAATTTGGGACGCTTGGCAGCCCAATTTAATCTGGATGGATATGCGAATGCCTGTAATGGACGGTTATGAGGCTACACAAAGAATTAAGGCCACAACCCAAGGACAAGCAACGGCAATTGTGGCCCTAACAGCCAGTGTCCTAGAAGAAGAGAAAGCTGTTGTATTATCGGCGGGATGCGATGATTTTGTGCGGAAACCCTTTCAAGAACAGGTACTTCTAGAGACAATCACCAAACATTTAGGCGTTCGCTATCTTTATGCTGATGACGAGCAATTGTTTGAACAGAGCGTCCCTTCGCCAACCTTTCACCTCTCCACAGAAGAATTGACAGCAATGCCCAAAGCGTGGGTTGTGAATTTGTACAATGCTTCTCTCGAAGCGAACTCCAAACAAGTTTCGGCGCTAATCGACGAAGTTCCAGAATCGAAACCTCTTCTAGCTCAAGTCTTAACTCGTTGGGTACGGGACTTTCAGTTTGAAAAGATCGCCGATTTAACCGAGCCAATTATCCATGCAGAGCAGTCCAGATAGCAAATTCAAAGGGAATCTTCTAGTCGTTGACGATCTCGTTCAGAACCTTCAGCTTTTGACAGAACTGTTACACGAGCAGGGCTATGAGGTGCGTAGCGTTACCAATGGAAAAATGGCTCTGAGAACGGCAAAAGCGAAACCTCCTGATGTTATTTTGCTTGATATTAAAATGCCGGAAATGGATGGCTACCAAGTTTGCAAAGCTTTGAAAGAGGATGAAGATACGCGCGAGATTCCCGTTATTTTCTTGAGCGCGTTGGATGAAGTCTTCGATAAAGTTAACGCTTTTCAGGTAGGAGGTATAGACTATATTACCAAGCCTTTTCAAGTAGAAGAAGTCATTGCTCGTATTGACAGTCAGTTGACGATTCAACAGCAAAAACGATTGCTGCAAAAAGAAATTCAACAGCGCAAGCAAGCTGAAGAAATACTTTACCAATCTCGTGCTCTTTTGGCAAGTGTTTTAAATAGCTCTTTGGATGGGATCGCTGCCCTACAAGCCATTCGCGACTCGACAGGAGAAATTCTTGATTTTCGCTGTTTGGTTGTCAATCCCGCGATCGCCAAAGCAATGGGAATTACCAGAGATGATTTGATTGGAAAGCTGGTTTTAAAAAAATTCCTGAAAAAATTCAACTTTGGGTTATTTGATGCCTTTGTCCGAGTGGTAGACACAGGAGAAGCTTTAGAGCAAGAACTTTGCTATAAAAATGCGAGCAATCGCGCTTGGTACCACTTAATTGCAGTCAAATTAGGAGATGGTTTCTCTGTAACCATTCGCGATATCACCGAACGAAAAAATCTTGAGCTGGAGTTAGATCGCCAAGCTAAACGAGATGGTTTAACTCAGGTTGCTAATCGCCGCTGTTTTAATGAAATTTTGACGAAAGAATGGCGGCGCTGCACGCGCGAACGGCAACCCCTTTCATTAATTTTGTGCGATGTAGACCGCTTCAAAAGCTTTAACGATCGCTTCGGCCATCAAGTTGGAGATACTTGCTTGATTCAAGTGGCCGAAGCGATCGCGCGCGTTGCGAGGCGACCGGGAGATTTGGTCGCGCGCTATGGTGGTGAGGAATTCGCCGTCATTTTGCCGAATACAAATGTAGAAGGGGCCGTGCAAGTGGTGCAGTCGATCCAAAAAGAGATGCGACATCTCGAACTCCCTGACATAACGCGCTCGAACCGAGAAGCCGTTACCTTAAGCTTGGGAATTGCCAGCTTTATCCCCACTCAAACCCTCGTCCCAGAGGCATTGATTGCTGAAGCCGACCGAGCGCTCTATACTGCCAAAGAGAGCGGCCGCGATCGCTACTGCATCCATCCCAATAGCCAAACACCGCTCACCTGAAAATGGCCAAACGGCGCTGCTGTCTCGAAAACCTCGGACTCATTCCCTACCGCGAGGCTTGGGACTATCAGCGATCGCTCGTCTCCCAACGACAGCAAAACCCCGCTCTCGATGATATTCTTCTCCTCCTCGAACACCCCCCCGTTTACACCCTCGGAACTGGGGCCAGTCTAAACTTCCTCAAATTCGACCGCAATTCTGCCAACCTCGAACTGCATCGCACAGAACGCGGTGGCGAAGTCACCTACCACTGTCCCGGCCAGCTCATTGGCTACCCCATCCTTAATCTGCGCCACTACCAGCAAGATTTACATTGGTATCTACGACAGTTAGAAGAGGTCTCGATCCGAGTCCTCACCGCCTACGGACTGAAAGGATATCGCCTCCCCAACTTCACTGGCGTGTGGCTGGAGGGTCGGAAAGTGGGAGCAATTGGTATAAAAGTCAGCCGCTGGATAACGATGCACGGTTTTTCCCTCAACGTCAATCCCGATCTCGCCGGGTTCGCGCAAATTGTCCCTTGCGGTATCGCGGACAAACCGGTCGGAAGTCTTGCTCAGTTTATTCCTGACATCGACCCCCAACAAGTCCGTACGAACATTGCGACAGCTTTTGCAGAGGTTTTTCAGGTTGAGTGGGCGTAATTCCAAGCCTTGGGTATCGATTGAGATGATAAAGCTCGAAAACAGTTCTTATTGGAGAACTTGGTGCCTCATCAATTGACGTTTTTGCTCGCGCGCTTCTTGCCTAACCTGACCTGTCATAATCGCACGCTGTAAGAGCATAAATGCTTTGAGATCGGCGGATTCGTACTTGCCCCGGAGCATCTGTCGCAGTCGCGCTTCGGCTTCTAGCGTTAAATATTCAGCATCGAGTGCTTGTTGAACAATGTCGCGAATTAAATCCATCTTGCTTATAGATCTCCTTACCCTGAAAAGCTCGAACGTCAAAATAACGAATTTATTTCAGTGGATTCACTGAAGACAGTCAACACTTGAATAAAGCTGACGCGAATGCATAATGTCCGCGAGCTATGGCTTTTGTCCTGCACCAACCTTAGATTTTGGTGGCGAGCGATAGATGACTAAGTCAGCAATAATTCGCGCGATTGTTGCTTGACCTGACCGGCCATTGTGGCTTTTTGAAGCGTCATAAACTCCCCTAGCTCTTGGGCGCTGTACTTTCCTTTAAGCATTTGGCGCAATTGATTCTCAGCATCAATCGTTAAATATCCCGTTTCAAGAGCTTGTTTGACAAGCTCGCCGATTGCATTCATTGGCTATCTCTCCTTCATTTAAATAGGGAAAAGGGTTGCGATCGTAATACCTACGTAGAATTGACTAGCACTTCTCGGGCTAAGGGCAACTTTTCACTACTTTGTTAATTTTGTTCGGTTAATTCTTTTATTGTTAGATAAAGGTTACATGAAGTTTGTGCAAACTACAGATAACTCTAAGGATAGCTGACAAGATTATATCTTGGGGCTTACTCTCGTTATTGATTTTGCTATATTTTTACACTAACTTCATTAAAAATTCATGATATTCGTTAAATAATTCGTTATTATTTTGACTAAACCTAATTCTTGCTCTTCTCCTGTCAGAGCAAAATAATCCCACGCAATGAACTCGTCTCCCAATAAAATTGGCCTGCTCGACACAGACTTTTCAGAAGCTGCCCGAAATTGGCACTTGGATCGACTCTATATTGACTTAGCTGCTGCGAAAGGACGGGCGTTAACCCCTCTCGAAAAAAAATTTCTCAAAGGTTTGCTGTGCGGTTATTCTCCTGCTGAAATTTCAGTCAAAGTTTATAAAACGCCCAATAGCAGCGCAGTTCGAGTCTACTTATCCAGCGGTTTGTACAAGTACATTCGAGAGTTGTTTCTTCGTCAAAGAAGCGAAGAAATTAAATTGGGAAATTGGAGCCGCGTCGCGAATTTACTACAACAGGCTGGGTATAAAAAGCAAACGCCCGATCCACTCCCTGTCAGGAGGACGGGTGTTTCATCTCCTCTAACTCAACCCACTGACAAAATTCAGAGATCTCAGAACTGGAAGCGACACATCGATCGCAAAGAGTTTTGCGGTCGAGAGGAAGAAATTGCTCAATTGCAAAAATGGATTCTTCGCGATCGCGCTCGTCTCGTTTCGCTTCTGGGACTGGGAGGAATGGGAAAAACCATGCTAGCGGCTCAGTTAGTCGAACGCATTCAAGGAGAGTTCGAGCGAGTTATTTGGCGATCGCTTTCGGAAATCGCTTCCCTACAAGAATTGCTTGACGACGCACTTGAAACGCTCGCCTCAAAGGAAGAACTGACGCGGGCCAAAACCCCAGCTTCCAAAATTGCGCTGGTCATCGAGAAATTGCGATCGCAGCGCTGCTTGCTGGTCTTCGATAGCGCAGAACGTTTCCTGGAGAAAAGCGATGGTGATACCGATCTAACCGAACGCGCCAGGTTTGGCCAGCTGCTCAAGCGTATTGGCGAGGAAAGTCACGCGAGTTGCTGTTTGCTCGTCAGTCGAGAAAAACCGAAAGAACTGCGATCGCTCGAAGAAAATTCCCGACCCAACCACAGTCTCTGCTTAGAAGGGCTGCAACTCGCAGATGCACTCAAACTTCCCGAAATTCAAGCTCTTGCAGACCTAGAATCGCAGAAACAGTTTCTTGTTAAGCTCTACGCTAGTAATCCGTTATTACTTAAAATCGCGGCTTTAACGATTAACAAATTTTTTAACAGTAATATTACGGAGTTTCTCCAGGCCGGGACTTTCACCTTTGGCGAGATCCGAGAACTGCTAGACCGACAATTCGATCGCCTCTCAACACTCGAACAGCAAGTTTTGTATAACCTAGCGCTTTCTCAATGTTTGGGAGAGCTGCGAGGCTTTGTGCGAGACATTCCCCTGGGAATCTCGCCGCGCGAGCGGCTTGAAGCCCTCGAATCGTTGCAACGGCGAATGCTCATTCACAAGAGCGCTACGGGGTTTCGCCCGAAAACCTTACTCCACACCTATCTGTTAGAAAAAATCATCGAGCAAATCTGTACCCAAGTGAGCGATCGCCAAATGGCTCGATCCATCGAGCAAATTCTACGCGAGTCTTTATTTGGGAACTATCTCTCTGCCGCGATCGCAGTCGCTTGATTCATCAGAAAAATTGGGTATGAAACCCCGATCGGAGAAAGGCGACATTGCCCTCAGCGCGCTTGGGCCGATTTTGCCGCCTGTGCCTCATCCCGCAATCGTTTCACACCCAACGCAACCACCCCTGCAGTGACCACTAACATTCCCAGAATCTGAATCGGTTTGAGTGTCTCCTGGATCAGCAGCCAAGCGATGAGGGAGGTGATGACCGGCCCGGTATTCGCAATGATGGCGTAGAGGGCCGCACCCGCCATGCGAATGCCAATATTTTGGAACAAATAACTGCCAAGGGTTGTGAGTCCCAAAATAATTCCGGCGAGTAACAAGCTGGGGAGGAGGTTGGAGTCAAAGCGGATGGCTGTTGGATCGGTGCTAGGAACAAACCAGCCGAAAAAGACGCTAAACAAACTAGAGAAAATGAAAATAACGCCAAACTGAATGAGGGTGAAGGGAACGGGGTTAATCTTTTTGCAAGCAATCTGGGTAAAGATAACGCAAAACGCCAGAGTAATACCCGAACCCAACGCCGTGCTTAATCCGAAAAACAAATTGCTGCTCTCACCAACACCGCCAGAGGTACTGATGAGAACCACACCGGAAAAAACGACTGCACTGGCCACCATGCGAAAGACGGTGAGGCGATCGCCAAAAAACAGGCGTGCCAAAAAGATCGTCACAATTGGATAAGTGAGAATCAAAGCCGTCACCAGTCCCGTAGCTAAGTTTCCAAAAGCAATATAGGCCAGAGTTTGGGAGAGAAAGAGAAAGAAACCACTACCCAAAACCGTCAAGATCAGCTTGCTATCTTTAGCCGTAAAGAACTTTTGGATATCTTTCCAGAACGGCTGCTCGTTCAGTTGATAGCCATTGGTTCCCAACAAAGAGACTAAAGGAACAACCACCAGCATTCGCAGCCAGAGGATAAAGATTGAGTTGCCCAAGCCGGGAGAAATTAAATTCCCCACATCCCAAACCCCAAAAAGGGAATTGGGACTGAGAATAATGCGAGTGATGACGTTCTGAAGCGAAAAAGCAATAGAGGCGAGGAGAGCAAAAACCAAGCCAAGCTGGAGTTGGGAGGCCGGTTTCGGTTTGGGAAGGGGTTTCGCCTCAACCTTAGGGATGGGTTTTTCTTGGGGCGGGACTGCTGGTTGCGGAGCAATTTCTCGCGGCGGTGCAATCCTGTCTCGCACCGGGGGCGGTTGAGTCCCCTGAAGTTGAGCGACGAGACGATTAACCAGTGCTTCTAAGATCGCCTCCCCCTGAGACTCCATGCTGTACATCCGGCTCAGTTGTTGGGAGAGGGTGCTTTGATAGCTGCTGAGGTCTTGTTGGAGGGTTTTGAAGGTTTGATTGAGAGTCGAATCCAGCGAAACGAGAATTTTCTGGACATTTGCGTTGTGGCTGTCCAGAGCGGGAGGAGCAGAAGAGAGAGAGCGATCGCCGTTCAATCGCTCCCCCAGTTGCTGTTGCAGTTGGGCCGCCAAGACCTGGGCCAATTGCTTCGCCCAAAGCTGTTGCTGGGCCAGTTGCTGTTCGGAAACCGACTCTTGATAGTTCGCTTGCAACTGTTGATGCTGCAGGCGCAGTCGCTCGATTTCCTGCATCAGGCGCGTTTTTTCACCTTGAAGCCATTGAACGTCGTTATTGAGCTGAATGCTCAAATCTTGTCGCAGCGATTCAATTTCCTGGGTTAATGCCTCAAGAATTTTCTCCGTCGTCCCAGGTGGTTGATGATTGTCGGTTGTAGAACGATTGTCCGGAGGCTTCATGGATTTTTCCTTTCGACTCTAATGTAATGATGATGGGTCTATCTGCCAGTAAGACCCATGCACGATCGAGGAGAAACGATCTCGTCAGACTTGTTCCCAGATCGCTTCGACGGTTTCTACTTCCTGACAGCGAACGACGAAAGAGAAAATGCACAACGAAGCAAACATGATTGGGATGACACCTTACCCTACTTTACCGTTCTCGCTCCTCAATTCGGATGATGCAGCGAAAATGCTTTCCGTCAAGTCAGCACAAACACGGCCTCGATAGTAGCCCATTTGCTGCAAGCGTGGCTATGCGGGTTTTTGGGGTGGGGGAATTGCAAGTTTTTGAAGGCTTGTAGCGGTTTTTACGGGGTTTCTAGAACTGTAATGACAATGTGGCAATCAATAGCAGGGAAAATACGGAATTGCCTCGGTTCAAGAAGCACTGCATCCTAGCAAAACATCGTTACCGACCCCACCCTGCAAGAGTTCCCTCCACGGTAAAATGCTATAGCTCAAGTATTTTGATCGATCAATCGGAAGCTCGCACTATGATTCACGACATTTTTATGCCCGCCCTCAGCTCCACCATGACCGAAGGTAAGATTGTCTCTTGGGTTAAATCTCCCGGCGACAAAGTGGACAAAGGCGAAACGGTAGTCGTCGTTGAGTCAGACAAAGCCGACATGGATGTTGAGTCTTTCAACGAAGGCTATCTCGCTGCGATTCTTGTTGGAGAAGGCGAGGAAGCAGCGGTGGGCGCGGCGATCGCGCTCCTGGCAGAAACCGAAGCTGAAATTGAAATGGCCAAACAGCAAGCCGCTAGCAGCCCAAGTGCGACTCCCGAACCCGCAGCCGTCGCCCCTCAATCCTCCGCTCCTGCGGCTTCAGCAGCCCCTCCTGCCCCAGCTAGCAATCGGAACGGGCGCACTGTGGCCTCTCCCCGCGCCCGCAAGCTCGCCAAAGAACTTAAGGTCGATCTCAGCACCTTACAGGGCAGCGGCCCCTACGGACGCATTGTTGCTGCCGATGTGGAAACGGCTGCAGGGAAAGCACCGACCCCCACTACAGCCTTAGTCGCTCAACCCGCAGTGACGAAAGTTGCCCCCGTTGCCGCTTCGGCCGCACCACAACCTTCCGCGAAACCGGCGGCTGCAGCGGGAGAAACCGTTGCCATGAATACTTTACAAAAGGCAGTGGTTCGGAATATGGTCGCTAGTTTGGAGGTTCCCGACTTCCGCGTCGGCTACACGATCGCGACGGATGAGTTGGACAAGCTCTACAAAAAGATTAAGCCCAAAGGTGTGACCATGACGGCCTTGCTGGCGAAGGCGGTTGCGATCTCGCTGCAAAAACATCCCATCGTCAACGCAGCCTATGGTAGCGAGAGCATTCAATACAACAGCAGTATCAATATTTCCGTGGCTGTCGCCATGCCCGACGGCGGTTTAATTACCCCCGTGTTGCAAAATGCCGACCAAATCGATATTTATTCTCTCTCTCGCACCTGGAAAGGATTAGTCGAGCGCGCCCGAAGCAAACAACTGCAACCCGACGAGTACAACAGCGGCACGTTTACCCTCTCAAATTTGGGCATGTTTGGAGTCGATCGCTTTGACGCCATTCTCCCTCCCGGTCAAGGCGCGATTTTGTCCATTGGTGCCTCCCGCCCTCAGGTGGTTGCTACGCCGGAGGGGATGATGAAGGTTCAGCGACAAATGCAGGTTAACCTCACTTGCGATCACCGTATTATTTATGGTGCAGATGCTGCTGCTTTCTTGCAAGATCTCGCCAAACTGATTGAAACGGATGCTCACTCCCTGACCCTGTAGGCCCTACGCAGCTTGGGGTTGGGCGGGTTTTGAGCGGCAGCTCGGAGTCAAATCCAGGAGCCATCAAGAAAACCCGCCCCTACAGCGTCCTAGGGGGTATTTCTTTGAATCCTTTACCAATACGGGTGTTGGCGATCCGCTCTTGGCGAAACTAAAAATCGCGCTCAATCCCCCAATTTTCCTTGTCCCCCATCTCCCCTATTCGGGTTACTCGCTACTTTCTGGGGCAGAGGGGAGACTCGGACTCGGAGAAGTTGAGTTGGTTGCTGGCGGTACGTTGGGTTGAGAAGGGGCAAGTTCTGGGGTTTGCGGTTGCGGCGCACTTTGCTGAAAAGGGTCGGCCGTCGAAGGCGTTCCGGGGATTGGCGGCGCGCCGAAGGAGCCTAGAGGATCGTTGCTAGGAAAGGACGGAACTGTGTTGGGCAACCCGGTTCCCGGAGATGGAGGAATGGGTGTGGGATAGGCGGGTTGGCTCGCTCCTTCAGGGAGAGTGGCTAACGCGACGCGATCGCCCCCAACTTCCCGCAGCACATCTAACACCTGGACGACGCGATCGTATCTCACATCTTTGGAAGCATATAGCACCATTAACCCATTGGGGCGATTGAGAAAATAGGATTCGACCGCTTGATAGAGCCGATTGTCTCCGACAGGCTGCTGCTCGACATACACTTGTCCCGCGTAATCAAGGCTAATAATCAGCATCTCCCGCATTTGGGGCGCTCCAGTACTGGCCTTGGGGAGATCGAGGCTGATGGCTTGCTGGCGAGAAAACCCCACAGCCGCCAGAATGAAAAAGGTCAGGATGCAAAAAATAACATCAATGAGCGGAATAATTTCAATTCGGACTTCTTGGGTATTGGACGCATCCAGCCATAACCGAAGGGGACGTGCGTTTAGAGGAATGGCAACGGCCCGTTTTTTTTTCTTGCGCTTCACTGCTTCTGTCATCTGATTTCGCTCGGGAGACTCCCATCATATAAGTGTTAGCTGCAGGAGGAATGCGCGCCTCCCATTGAGTTCTTTCCCTTTATAGTACGTATTGGCAAACACATTCGAGCGAGAAGCCTAAGAATGTTAGAAACAGACCTGAGAAAACCATCCCCGACGGGTGAATATTGCTGTCTGGCAACCCTCAATCTTTACGATTCTCCAACCTGCGAGGTATTAGCCACTCAAGGGGCCCGGGGGCGACATTTACGAATTGCATCCTCGACTCCTGTGGAAAGCGCGATCGCGGTCTGTTTGTGCGAGGACGATTATCCTGGCTGGTTGCCCCTCGCGCAAGTAGCTCAACTCGAACCCGCGATCGCGCCCTATCAACCGACAGTCCTATCTCGCACGGCCATTGAGGAAAAATTGCCGCAAATCTTGGCCTTTGCCCAAGCGGCCCGACAACAGCCCAACCACTACCTCTGGGGCGGTACCACAGCTCCCAACTACGATTGTTCGGGACTCATGCAAGCTGCGTTCTCTGCTTCTGGAATTTGGTTGCCCAGAGATGCCTACCAACAAGCCGATTTTACCCAACCCATTGCGCTAGAAGATTTGCGTCCTGGAGATTTAATCTTTTTTCGGCAAAGCACTCGCATTAACCATGTGGCCCTTTATTTGGGGGAAGGACAATATATCCACAGTTCGGGCAAAGAGATGGGACGCAACGGCATTGGCATCGATCGCTTATCTGGGGAGGGCGATCGCGTCAGTTACAGCTATTCTCAGCAATTGTACGGTGCGGGACGGGTCGTGCAGAGCTATCAACCCCAAGGGCTTCTTCGTCCCTCATAGGTTCGAGAGTCGTGAGGTTGGGACGCAATGCTTGCATTCTGAATCGGTAATTGCAGGCATTTCTGGCTTCTGATTGCGTCAGTTTTGAGGGCAAGAGAAGCTAGCCTAATCTCGGCTTTTGCGCTTCCCTATCACCCAGCTTTCGCTTGTAGCAGTGCGGCTTTACGGCTTTCAAACAACCGCAATAAACCCTTCATAATCACCTCATTGACATCCGGGTTGCAGGTATCTAAAAAGCCCTCGGAAGACAGATCGCCCTTAAAAAATTTCTGAGCTTGACCCAAGTCTTGACGGATGCGATCGAAACCCAGGTATTTGACCATAAAGGTGGTGAGAGGAGAATTTTTGGTGTCGTAGTCGGAACTGTGGTAGCGCCCTTCCTCTAACAACGCCAGTACTTCTCGTTCGATTTCGTTTTGGGGGCTGTGGGGGTGGGAAATTTCGGGGAGAAAATCCTCCAATTTCTCGCCAGAATATCCGTTGGAAGACACTTCTCCCATCATGGTTGAGAGGGTTATCGCGCGTCCAAACCGCAGCGCGATCGCTTCGAGGAGCGCAATCGACAGGAGCTTGCTGCCTAAATACAACCGAGCAATTTCAATATTGCGCTTAGCTCGCCCGAGCAAACCAGAATAGATTTCGTCGTCTGGCTCCCCTTTGTACTGCTGGAAAATGAGTTCGGGTTTGAGGAAGTTCATGAAGCCTTCCATTTTTTGGAGGGCAACGCGATATTCCTGTACGGTGTAAGAGCCGGGATTGTAGGAACCGGCATTTTTGAGGTTGTGGTTGGTTTCGGGCAGTAAATTCCAGGTGTTGTCGAGAAACTGAGCCGAGTTGGGATAGGCAAAGCTGCCCACATCTCGGTTCGCCATACGTACCGATCGCTTGACGGCTTCGACCAGTTCCCCTTGAGACAAACCGAGGTCAAAGGTTTGGTTGGCCGCTTGCAACCGCTCAAAAAGCTGCTCTGCTGCCGTCAGCCCCTCTTTCGAGGGCGGTCGGAAGGGGATCGTGGCTTCGATGCAGGCTAGAATCTGAAGCAGAAGTGGCGGCGGAACAAAGGGTTCGAGGACTTTGCCGCCGACGACCGCACTGAGGAATTCATTTTGTCCGGCAAAGGGAGAGAGGGACTGGCCCGGCGCAAATCCGAAGAGGGCACTGACGAGATCGAAGACAAAATCTTTGGGTTGGGGGAGTTCGTCCGGTTCGCGAATGACGAGGGTGCTGTTAACTTCTTTGATGAAGGGCGCGACGTAGTAGCTGAGATTGAAGTTAACGCTGCGATCGACTTGGTAGTAGACAACATCATGAAATAGGGCCGCGATCGCTTCGATGGGATCTTCAGACCCCCCCACTTCAAAAATGTGATCGGGCGTGTGGAAGTATCGCCAAGGGCCGGTCATGGTTTGGACAATAAGCGCAGCGATTTTTGCCAATTGGTTGCGCTCGATGCTAATTTGGAGCCGATCCATTGCCCAAATCAGTTTCTCTAGGCATTGTTGAGTATGATCCTGTTCGAGACTCATCCAGACCTCTGCACCTTACAACTTGCTTCTGTTAGTTATTTTATTACGTCTGCCAAAAGTTGAATTGGATTTATCCTTCTAAGTAGTAAAGAAGGGCCTCGGCTGTTGCGAGGTTGGTGGCAAAGGGGACGCGGTTGAGGTCGCACAGCCGAGAAAGGGAGTCAAAGTCAAGTTGATTGGCGGTGGTTTCTAAGCTATCTCTGAGGTAGATAATCGCTTGGACGTTTCCCGATACAATGAGCGATCCGAGGGCTTGCGCGCTGCCAACCAGTCGATGAGAGTCGATGATTTTTTGCGGTGCGATCCCCGCTCTTTGGTGAAGATCTTCTTTGAGTTCGATGGCGCTAGCGATCGCGCGATCGCTAAAGAAAAGTTTGTTTTTAGTGACAAAATCAACAAGCTCTGACTTTTCGGCGCGATCGGCAATGAGGGCAATATACTCCGTTGTATCTTTTTGCTCGCGAGCTGCGAGAATCCGAACGACAGACTCCGTTAAAACTCGCAGCAGCTTGACGGCAACATTAGCATGAGAGCGCTTGAGAGACTCAATCTCATCAAAGGTGAGAATGGCGATTTCTCCATCGCTCACCGCCATCACATCGGCATTTCGAGGTTCCGAACGAATGAGGGCCATCTCGCCCACTAAGTCGCCGGGATGAAAGGTGGTTAAAACTTTTTTGTTGTCAATAATATCAACCGACCCCTCAATCAGAATGCCCAGATAGGTTCCTGGTTTTCCCTTTTGCATCAAAATTTGCCCTTGAAAAAATCGCTGGAGCGAAACATGATGGCTCAGAAGTTGGACTTCCTCGGTATGAAATCCTTGGAAAAGCTTGAGTTTAATCAATAAATTTGTGATGTTTGGCATCAGACGCTTGCTGTTTTTGCTTCCCTGCCATTAGGTTTCCCAATTTTTACGGAAAATGTTTAATCTGCTGCTTGCTTTTTTGAGATGGGAGCGGCGGGAATTGAGCAACCCTGCAAAGCGATCAGTGCTTTCTCTCCAATCCCCTTCAAGGTCGTGTCGGTTACGATAGCGAGTAGTCGCGCCACACATCGCCATGACTCAAAGTCTCGATTCGACAGCTCTAACGCCGCCCTTTCCCGACCACACGCAACTCCCCGACGAAGACGGAACGTTTGTGAAGAACTTTCAAGAACATCTCCAAAGCATTCTGCTAACCGACTCGCTTCTTACAGTTCTCCAGCGCCTCCACCCTGACGGACAGTGCGCGATCGGACAAGATTGCGGTATTTACTGGCGAGAAACTACCTTCCCAGAACGCGGCGCAGAAACCCCAGATTGGTTTTATGTGGCTGGGGTTCCTCCCCTCTTAGACAGCCAGTTTCGACGTTCTTACGTGCTGTGGCGGGAGTTTATTGCCCCCTTGATTGCGATTGAACTGGCGAGTGGCGATGGTTCAATCGAGCGCGATCGCACGCTGCTGAACCGGGTCGAAAGACAAAAACCGGGAAAGTTTTGGGTGTACGAGCAAATTATTCGCATTCCTTACTACGCTATTTTTGTCGCCAGGACCTCAATTTTAGAGGTATACCATACCACTTGGTCAATGGGGCCTATCGCCAACTTAACCCCAACGATCGTGGCCATTATGCGATTGAGTCAATGGGGGTTGAGTTAGGGGTGTGGGAAGGAAATTATGATAACCAGAAATTGCGCTGGTTGCGTTGGTGGGACAATGAGGGGAACGTGTTGTTAATTGGGAACGAACGTGCTGTCATTGCCGAACGGGAGATTCAAATCGAACGAGATCGCGCCGAACAACGCCAAAAACAAGCAATTTCTCGTTTGTTCGGGATGGGATTAACGGTCGAACAAATTGCGGATGCTCTTGCGCTCGATATCGAAGCCGTGCGGGAGCATCGCTTAAGGTAGCGCGACGGGACGGAGGGGAGACCTCTCAAGTGCTTGTTTCCCCTAATTTTCATCCGATTCTGGTTCGGTTGCAAGCTGAAAACCCAACGCTTTTTTCTTCATCATTTGGAAGATATTGTAGAAGCCATTGGCGCGGGAAGGGGTCAAGCTGACTTTCAACCCCGTCTCTTCGATAAAGTCGGGAGTGACCTGCAAAATTTCCTCCGGAGTTAAGCCATTTAACCCTTCAATCAACAGTCCGACTAATCCTTTGACCAGTTGTGCGTCCGAATCTCCGCGATAGAAAACTTGGCCCGCCTCGAAATCAGCTGTGATATACACCTGAGAGACGCAACCGTTGACCTTATTCTCTGGTTTTTTACCCGCGTCTGGCATTGGCTCCAACCGTTTTGCATACCACAGGAGTTGTTCGTAGCGCTGCTTAGGATTGTCGCGTCGCTTGAAGCGCGTCACAATGCGTTCGAGGTTGGGCGGTAAGGCAGTGGTTGAGGGTGACATAATTAAATTTCGATTAAATAATGCAAGGTTGATGCGATCCTAACAAGGGTTAGCTTCTCCTCAACCAGAGTAACGGATCGCGGACGCTTATCCAGGGCCGAGACCGGAGCGAACGCCCCAGATTTCGAGAGAGAAATCGCTCTCGAAAAACCGATTCTATCCTTTATAAACCACTGGAAAAGCGGTCGCTTGCCGAACCGATGAATATTCCTGGTAGGCTGATAGCTGATGAGTAAAAGCTGGTAGCTGATATGGGATTAAGTCGGCGGAATTTTTTACAACAAACTGGGTTGGCACTGCTGACATTGGGAGTCAGCGATATTTTGCTGCCAGACTCTAGCTTAGCGGCTCCAGCAACGGAGGATTATCGGCAAGCATTGTCCGCTCCGACTTCTCGAAAACTTGCACTGTTGGTGGGGATTAATCGCTATCCGAAGAGCAAACCTTTGGGCGGCTGTGCGGTGGATGTCGAACTCCAGCGAGAACTGCTTGTCCGCCGCTTTGGTTTCAACCCCAGCGATGTTCTGGTGTTAACCAATCAGCAGGCCACACGAGAAGATATTGAAACAGCATTTGTCGAACACTTAATCGAACAAGCTAAAGAAGGAGATACGGTTGTTTTTCACTTTAGCGGTTATGGCAGTCGGGTGAAGCGATCGCCTCTAGGACAGAAAGCAGAAGAAGTCGTTGCACCTCGGTGGGAATCCAGCCTGTTACCAGTGGATGGGATTATTTCCACCAAAGGCGCGCCTGTCGGGAACGAGTTGTTACTGAGTACCTTAAGCTTGTTGGCGCGATCTCTCGCGACCCAACGAGTCACCATGGTTCTCGATACCAGTTACACTCGTTCGGAGCAATTTCTCCAAGGAAATTTGCGATCGCGCTCTAGTCTGGCCTCCCCGGCCGAACGTCCCAATCCTCAAGAACTGGCGTTTCAGGAGCAACTGAAAAGTCGCCGCAAATTCCCAACCCATCCTTCCGAGCGTTTGCCCATTCCCGGCGTTCTGCTGGCGGCCGCTCGAGAGGGGCAAATCGCCGCCGAGCAGCAGTGGGATGGATTCAGTGCGGGACTGTTCACCTATGCTCTCGCGCAATCGCTCTGGCAGATGATACCGCCGAGTCCCATTTACATCACCCTAGCGCGAACGGCAGAAAAAATGGCCCCCTTCGCGTCCCAGCGTCCCCAACTCACCCAAACCAATCGTCTCCGGAAATTTCCCCCTTCGTACTTCCTTGCGCCTTCAGTGCCTCTCAGCGCTGAAGGAGTCGCGATCGCTGTTGAAGACAATGGCAAAACCGCGCAACTTCACCTCGCGGGATTGCCCGCCGCAGTGTGGGCACACTATCAGCCACACTCTCGGCTGTCTCTAGCGTCAGAATCCTTACCAACAGTCGATTTCGGAGCTAGCCAACCCCAAGTAAAAATTCGCTCGCGCGACGGGCTGACGGCAACGGCAACGCTAGTCAGCTCTACCGCACCTCCAACCTATACTCTGGCCCCCGGCCAATTATTCCAAGAGTTCATTCGCTTCCTCCCGCGCGATTTGGGTTTGACCGTTGCCTTAACAGCGGAACTGCCGAGAATTGAGCGAGTCGATGCCACCAGCGCGTTTTCCAATATGGCTGCGGTTTCCTCCGTTGCGATCGCGGGCGAGCAAGCGGCCGATTGCTTGTTTGGCCAAGCGCTGCGAGGTCAAGGACGGGTCGCAGAAACCACCGACTCGGAACCCCCCAACTCCCCTGGCTACGAACTTTTCTCTCTCGATCGCGTTCCCATCCCTCAGACCCAGGGTGAAAATGGCGAGGCGGTTAAGTCTGCTGTTAATCGCTTGCAGCCTCACTTTGAAATGCTTCTTGCTGCCAAACTCTGGCGGTTAACGACCAATGCCGAGTCGTCTCGCCTGGGAGTCCGGGCAACCTTGGCCGCCCTAGAACCCGAAGGCAAACCCCTCCTCCAACGCGCCACACTGCGATCGCGTCGCCTCCCTCGCGGGAGCCAATCCCTCGCTCCTCGCAACTCCGCCACCATCGGTTCCCTAACGGCAATTCCTCGCGGTACGCCTATGCACTACAAGATCGAAAACTTCAGCGATCGCCCCCTCTATCTGATGCTCCTTGGCTTAAATGCAGGCGGTCGGGCGATCGCGCTCTATGCCCCCCAGCTCGACCGTTCGACAAACACCTCGACCCTGACGGCTCCCCTCATCTCTCCCGGAGAAACCCTCACCATTCCCAAAAATTCTCGCTCCCTCGACTGGACGATCTCAGACACCCTCGGGGTCGTAGAAATGCACCTCATTTGCTCTCAAGCCCCCTTCACCAAAACCCTCGCGACTTTAGCAGCCCTTTCCTACCCAAACTCTAAAGGCGAACGCCTCATCGAACTTCGCAACCCTCTCGCCGTTGCCCGCTCCCTCCTCCAAGATTTACACGCGGCCAGCGCCGTCTCGCCAGACATGACCAACGCCGCAACCGATAGTTATGCTTTGGATGTCAACTGCTGGGCAACGCTTCCCTTTATTTATCAAACCATCGAAACGGAGCAGCACCCTCCCAACACCCCTACATAACCTCACCACCTTAGATTGGCAGCGAGCAAAGCTTCTGCTCCTTTCGCATCGAGGGGACGAGAGAAGTGATAGCCCTGTCCGCAGTCGCACTGCAACTTTCTGAGTTGTTGTAAGTGCTCGGCTGTCTCCACACCTTCCGCGATCGCGCTCATTCCTAACGCATGGGCGAGGGAAAGAATCGTTTGCACGATTTCCCAGCTTTCATCATCAACAACAATGTGCTGAACAAACGATCGATCGATTTTCAACGTATCGAACGGTAAATGTTGCAAGCGTCCTAAAGAAGAGTAACCGATGCCAAAATCATCAATACACAGTTGCACGCCCAAGGTAGCCAGCTTGTTCAACAGAGAAACAGCGACTTCGGCATTCGCCATTAAACCGCTTTCGGTAATTTCTAACTTCAGACAGTGACTTTTGAGTCCCGTTTCTTTGAGGATTGAGGTGATTTTTTGGGGTAATTCTAATTGTTTGAGCTGAAAGGGGGAGAGGTTGACCGCCATGGTTAGCAATTCGTGCTGGGGGAACATCCCTTGCCAGTGGCTGAGTTGCTGGCAGGCTTTACACAAAACCCACTCTCCTAGAATTCCGATAGAACCGGTCTCTTCGGCTAGGGGAATAAACTCAGTCGGAGAAATCCAACCGCGTTGCGGGTGATGCCAGCGGATGAGAGCTTCAAAACCAACAATTCTGCCTGTTGCGATCGAGACAATCGGCTGGTAGTGGAGGTGAAATTCCCGTTCGATGATGGCATCTTGCGCCTCCATATAGGATTGCATTCTTTCCTGCCCTCTGGTGACTTCGAGGTTCGCCGAATCAGCGCCAATGCCAGACAAACTCGGTTTGCTGACCGCTTGTCGCAGGTCGCTCTCAAGCTGCAAAAACGCGATCGCATTTTGACGCAGATCGCTGTTAAACAGGGCGTAGCAAGCTTTTCCTTGTCCCTTGGCTTGATACATGGCGATTTCAGCATTTCGCAAGATGCTTTCCGGTTGGTCGAATAATGCCGAGGTTTGTTGCTCCAGCGGCTCGCAACTTGAAGGTTCGAGGGAACACACAATGCCAATGCTGACGCTGCTAAACAGCTTCTGTCCGTCCAGTTCAAAGGGCTGTCGCAACAAATCTTCGATTTTACAGGCGACCTCAATAGCACTCTTGAGACTGTCAATCTGTCGGAGTAGCAGAACAAATTCGTCGCCGCTAAAGCGAGCCAACGTGAGCGGGTAAGAGGTCTGGGTTCGTAATTTCAGAAGACGCTGGGCGATTTCCGCCAGCAGACGATCGCCAATTTGCCGCCCCCAACGAGCATTAATCAGTTTGAAGCGGTCGAGATCGAGGAATAACACGGCAAATGCCTCTCTCCCATCCCGCGAGGCTTTAGCCGTAGTGTGATTCAAATGTTCCACAAACAAAGCGCGGTTGGGCAAGCCCGTTAAGGCATCGTAGAAGGCCTGTCGTTGAAGTTGCTCCTCTCGTTCTTTGAGTTGAGCATTTGCCTTCAAGCGATCTTGAAGAGCAACCGTTACGCCCGTCAAACTCATCAGGGTAATGGGTGAAACGAGAGGCAAGAGGTAATTGGCCCCAAAACTAGCCAAGCCGAAGATTCCCCATCCCACAGAAAGGCTAAAACCGACCAGCAATTTTTGCCGCCAGCGCAGCGATGCCAGCCCCAAACCCAAGACCGGCCCTCCGCCCAAATAAATCAGCAGGGAAAAAAGCGATCGCGGACGAGGTGAGAGCGATCGCAGCGCGTTATTTTGCAAAAGATTATCGATCGCAGCAGCGTGAAGATGGATGCCGCTGGCGGTTGTTTTTCGGTTGAAGGGTGTCTCTAGGGGATCGAATCCCGCAGCAGTCGTTCCGACCAAAACAATTTTGTCGCGAAAAACGGCTGGGTTGACTTTCCCTTCAATTACATCGTTAAACGCATAGGTGGGAACCTGTTCGACTGCTCCGGGCCAATTCACCCACAGAGGCGAAGCTTCCTTCAACTGTGCCTCGGCGCGATCGCCATAGGCGCGCGTGGCAGCTAAACTGAGGGCTGGAGTCTCGCGGATTTCCGGCTCAATTTTGCGAATAATGCCGTTATCATCTTCTTCCTTGATGATATGCCCTTGAGCGATCGCCAAATCGCGCAGCTCTAGTGGTGCCTGTCGAACCTCCCCTTGCCGATCCCAAGCCATGGCGAGGATGACAGGAGCGCCCCGTTTCATAGCTGCAGCGAGCTGTCGGTCTTGGGGCGTGGGGCGAGTCATGAGGACATCAAAAATCACCAAGCGGGGCGCGGCAGGACTGAGAGCATCAAGCAATTTCGCATAAGGTTCTCGCGACCAAGAGAGGCGCTCTAGTTCGGCAATTGCCGCCTCGTCAATGGCCACAATCGCCAAGCGGCGATCCCAGTCCTGCACGCCCCGCAGTCGAAACAAGGAAAAATAAGCTAATTTTTCCAGAGGGGCAAACAGACCTAACCCCTGCAAGCCAACAATCACTAAAGCAGCTAATCCTCCTCCAAGAAATTGCTGCCACCCTTGATTGTGAAAACGTTCGCTCCATTTATGCTGGCGATGGCGTAGAAACGGCCAGTTCATTAATTTTCTGTTTTCCCCAAGGAGTAATTACGCTTGCCTAATGCCTTCAATTGCAGTTCTCCGAGCCATACTCGGCACTTATCCGGGATAGCATTTGAAGGCTATTTGGATTGACCCACCATGCCAACGAGAGGTTGGCAAAGACAAAAACAACCCTGCCGTTGCTTTCAACGTCCATTCAGCGACCTGCAACCGATTGGGCAAATCTAGCGGGTTTGAATCTGGCATTTTCAAGTAATTGCTCGATCGCAGACGACCTAAGAGCCTGATACCGCGATCGCCCATCATTAATCTCCTCAACTGGTGATGCATCCATTCAACAGAACTGACTCTAAGTAGAATTCTGCTCTTAATGCTTTGACGCAGGCTAGAATATTGCCTGAGGTTCACAAAAAACGATCTCATTGCACCTGACTCATCGGGTTCGCATCTTGCTCTATGGGTAATTCGCTCCTCCACTCCCCCTTTCCGGATAGCTGGTATTTTGACCGCCAAAAATTGCTCCGTTGGATCGAACAACTGCGCGCACCCCTTGATTGTCTACCATAGCAAGAACTTCCCCGTTCCAGCCAACTCAGGGGCCGAACGAGTCTATCAGAGCGTTCCTCGCTAAGAACAACTGGAACAACTCAAAGTTTTCCAGTCTTAGCGATGGCAACAATATGAAACAGGGCAGTCTCGCTCTACCCCCTCGGAGTTGAGAAATCGTTAGCTACAAAAACAGCATTTACAGTTTTCGCCATTAGCATCGCAACACTGACAGCATCTAACCGAGATTTGTTCGCTCCTGAGAGGTTGCTGAGCGCACCCCAAGATTCCCACTAACGAAGCTGCTATGAGAATTTCGACAAGGTTATTTGATTTTCTCACGCTGAAGCACCACTGATTTTTCTCTCCCAACAATTTATTACTTGCAGAGAAGAATGGGGTGAGGGGTGAAGGGTATCATGGGGAAATTGCTGCTATAAAGATTAAGGTGCTGTAGCCGCGATATCGGGTTCGCTCCCGCAAGCGGCCTAACGCAATGCCATAATTTCGTCCAGACGGTACAATATTGAGTCGGAAATTTAATAATTAATTCATTTAATCGTTTGCTTATGGTTATGCCGGATTGGGGTTGGTTGTCGCGAGGAGCCTTGCTGGGCTTACTGGGTACCGCAGCCCTGACAGCAGCCTTTTCTCTCGAAGGAACTCAACAACAGAGTGGCGGGACAGCCAAGCCACAAGGGGTACATTCTCTCGATGGAAGCGCGTCTCAAACGCTGCGCTCTCGCCCTCCCCAGCGGCAAAAGGTTCCCGTCCCTGCCTCTCTGGTTCGCTATCCAGCTCGGACGAACAATCCTCCCCCTCGCCAACCGCAGAACTCGATGCCGCGATTAACGTCCCCAACCCAAGGGACGGCCGAGGCCGCGCCGGTCAAACCGCTTATTCCTCACGCAGACCTATTTGCCACGCCTGTCTCGTTGGGAATGCTAGCGATTGGGACGGCTGAGGGAAACTACCGCGTCTTTCGAGAAAAGGGCACGTTGTATGTGGAGCAAACGCCGCTCTATTTCGGCCATACCGATCCGGGAAACCTATCTTGGGGCGAGAGAGTGACCAATTTTGGACCCTGTAGCGATCAAGGTCGAAGCGGCGGCAATATCGCCCTGGCGGAACAGAAGTGTTTGGAGCGCGCGCGCAAGCGCTTGCAGGTTAATCTTGCCGATCTGAGTGCAGCGGGGATAGATCCCAACCGAGATTTGGAGGCCTTGCTCAATACTGCCGATCTTTACAATCAAGCGAAAGCAATCCATTCTCGCGTGTTTCCTTATGCTCTAGCGATCGCGCAACGAGGAGGGAAGCAAGGCGTTGAGGCCATTGCTTGGGCGAGAACGGCATCTTTTTATCTCAACAAACGGGACGAATTCGATCTAGAAAATGGCGAAAACCGAGCGACAGGATTGTTAGGGATTTGCGCGCGCGAAAACCGTCCGGTCACGGAATGGGAGTGTGTTTATCACGACCAGTTACGCCGAACTAAGGCAATTTCTGGGGTCTTGGAAAAATATTTTCAAGTTTCCAATGCATCTGTGCTTCGCCAGTCTGTTCCTAACGCTCCCGCGCCGTCAGCCCCTGCTGCAAGCTATACTGTTCCCGCTCAAGGCCGGATTGTCAAAACCTACAGTGTCAAAGGCAAAAAAAGCCATCGAGGAATCGACATTGCTGCTCCTGCTGGAACTAAGATTATTGCTGCGGCCGATGGGAAAGCGATCGCGGTGGGTCGAGGCGGCGATCGACAAGTGGTGCGGGCGATCGGAGAAGGATGGGGAGACGCGCTGTTGGTGGTGCTAGAACATGCCAATGGCGATCGCACGATTTACGCTCATAACCAGCGCAATCTGATCGCTAAAGGGCAAACGGTGAAACAAGGACAGGAAATTGCCTTGGTTGGCAACACAGGTGACGCGACCCGACCCCACGTTCATTTTGAGTTGCACAGAAACGGTAAGCCAACTGACCCCTTAAAATACCTCAAACTGAATTGAGGAGAGAAAGAAGAAGTTGTCATGTCTTTAAATTGCGAGTCAAACTTGCAATGGATACGGGGTGAGGGATTGGCCGCTTTGATACAGAGTGACCGATACCCAAACATTGAGATCCGTTTTCGCTCAGTTGCCCCGTTTGTTGAAGGCTGTTGTACAGCTTCGATTGCAATTCCAAGCGATGACGATGAGAAACTGAATGCGATTTAGGGAAAGAAGACATTATGGCGAGGATAGAAAAGGAGTCAGAGCGCTCCCAACAGCCGATTCCTCAGAAGCAAATGCATTCTTCGCAAAGCAGCTCGCCACCTTGGACAATTGAGGATAGCAAAAAACTCTACCGAATTGAGGAGTGGGGACAGCCTTATTTTTCCATTAACGCCCATGGTCATATTATTGTGACTCCCCAAGGCGATCGCGGCGAGGCAATTGATTTATACCAATTAGTGCAAGCGTTGCGCCAGCGCAACCTCGAATTGCCGACTTTAATTTGCTTCCCCGACATCCTGGCCGATCGTATTGAGCGTTTGAATACTTGTTTTGCTAGCGCGATCGCTCGCTACAACTACACCGGTCGCTACCAAGGCGTTTATCCCATTAAGTGCAACCAACAACGCCATCTGGTTGAAGCTCTCGTGCGATGCGGCCGTCCCTACCAATTTGGCTTGGAAGTCGGCTCGAAACCAGAGCTAACCATTGCCCTGGCAACTCTCGCCCCCACTCTGGAACGGGGCGATGTTCGACCGACCGCCTTGTTAATTTGCAACGGTTATAAAGATCGGGAATACATCGAAACAGCTCTCCTCGCGATCCGGTTAGGTCACACCCCTATTTTGGTTATTGAGCAGCTAGAAGAACTCGAGCTCGCCTTATCCGTTAGTCAAGAATTAAGCATTACACCGATTTTGGGCATACGCGCTAAGTTGAGCGCCAAGGGAACCGGCCATTGGCAGGAGTCTACTGGCGATCGCGCCAAATTTGGCCTGGCAATTCCCGAAATCCTGAAAGCCATTCGGCAACTAGAAGCGAACGGAATGCTCAATTGCTTGCAACTCCTTCATTTCCACATCGGCTCCCAAATCTCATCGATCGGCACCATTAAAGATGCCATTCGGGAAGCCTCGCAAATCTATGGCGAGCTACTGGAAATGGGAGCAAATATGAAATATCTCGATGTGGGGGGAGGTTTAGCTGTAGACTACGACGGCTCGAAAACAAACTTTCCTGCCTCGAAAAATTACAATATGCAGAATTATGCGAACGATATTGTGGCAGCCTTACAGGAGGTTTGCGAAATTCGCCACCTTCAAGCCCCCACCTTAGTTAGCGAAAGCGGCCGAGCGATCGTGTCCCATCAAACCGTCCTCATTTTTGATATCCTCAGCACCAGCGAACCCTCCGCAGAACTGCCCCAACCCTTACCAGACAAAGAGCATCTTCTCTTTCGCAGCCTTTGGGAAACCTACGAATCAATTTCGCGAGACAATTATCAAGAAGCCTATCACGACGCAATTCAATGCAAAGAAGAAGCCATTAGTTTATTCAACTTTGGCTATTTGAGCCTCCAAGAACGAGGCCGAATTGAGCAACTTTATTGGGCTTGCTGTCAGAAAATTTTTGCCATTACCCGCCAACAAGAATACGTTCCTGACGACTTAGCAGATCTCGAAGCAAATTTAGCTTCAATTTACTATGCAAACCTTTCTGTGTTTCGCTCTGTTCCCGATTCCTGGTCGATCGATCAACTCTTCCCGATCCTCCCCATTCATCGCCTTAACGAAGAACCAACCCAGCGCGGAATTTTAGCCGACCTCACCTGCGATAGCGACGGTAAGATTGACAAATTCATCGATCTTGTCGATCTGAAAACAATGCTAGAGTTGCATCCTCTCCAAAACTGTGCCGACCGCTGTCAATATCCAAACCAGAGAGCGATCGCTCCCTATTATCTGGGTATCTTTTTAGTCGGAGCCTATCAAGAAATAATGGGGAATTTGCACAACTTATTTGGAACAATCAATAGCATTTTCGTTCGCTTAAGTCCGCAAGGTTATCAAATCGAGCATATTGTTAAAGGCGATACCATTCGTGAAGTTTTGAGCCAGGTGCAATATGAATCTGAAAGCTTAGAAAAAATAATTCGCAACTTGACCGAAAAAGCACGAAAAGAGAACCGCATCACTCTCGAAGAATCTCAGCGACTTTTACAAAATTACGAGCGAAGTTTGGAGCGCTATACTTACCTTTCTCAAAAAGACGATCGTCATCAGTAAGCTGTTCGACATTTAAACTGTGACATCCCAATTCTTGTCAAGGGTTGTTGGGTGCGATCGGGCCCAATTTAAAGGTGTGAAGGAAGAGACAATCTTTCTGAACTCTGAATTCTGAATTCCGAACTCAATGCGTGTGGAATTAAAAAATTCTGGAGGCTGCTGAAGTGGGAAAAGAACTAAGCTACGATTGGACACATAACTTAACAAAAAGAGATTTATTAACGATGAAAGTTGCGTATCCTCGCAAAACCAATGGCATGAGCGCTCGCGACATCCTCAAACAAGTGGTGCGCGATCGCGAAATTCACCACATTACCCTCAACCGCTATCGCTACAACGAACAGCGCAGTTGCAAAGATCTCACCGATTTGATCGAAGTGCTGGACGGTCAGCCGAAGGAATTGATTCGAGACTTATCCCGCCACGTCGCCGACGAGGCCAGACACGCGCTGTGGCTGACGGAGTTGTTGGTCGAACTGGGGGCCGAGGTAGGAACGCCGCCGGGAATGTCCTACATTGACGAGTTCGAGCGCTTGCTCGACCAAGAAGACTACTATCAAAAAGGAAACCGAGAAGACGGGACGATTGCGGCCCTTGCGTCGATCAATGTGACGGAGAAACGCGGCTGCGAGTACTTTTCCGCTCACATCCATGCGCTGAAAGAAGCTTCCCAAACGGAAGAAAATATCAAAATCAGAGAGACGATCGAGCGAATTTTCCCGGAAGAAGCAGGTCACGTCCGCTGGGGAAATCGCTGGCTGGCTCAAATTGCGAGAAAGAGTCCCGAACACCGTCAGAAAGTCGAACGCGCCAAGCGCAAGTATGCGGCGATTGAGCAAGCCGCTTATGAAGCGGGAATGGATATTATGGCAGGAGCAGAATTGCGCCGCCTCAATAATCTCTTGGATGTTGCCAATACGATGCCTGCATTAGAGCGTCCCCAGTATTTGCTCGAACGCCTTCCGCAAACCGTACTGTCTCCGGATCTGCAAGTGGCTCGGATTGGGATTGCTCGGCGTGCTTGGAACCGCGATCCGCAAGCCTTTTTTGAAAAATTTGTGCCCATGTTTTTGAATGGTTTGAACCGAAACGAGAGGAAGAAAGCAAAGGCTTGAGAAGCGCGATCGCTTTCGAGTTCGAGGGACTAAGGAAAGTGATTGCGCCTCGATTGCAACCATCAGAGAAAACTAGCCGCAAGCTCAATAACAAGAGATACTGAAACAGACGATTCTCTCCACAAACAGGACAAAAATTAGCAATGATGACAGATCCAGAAACCGCTCCGACAGAAAGCGAAATGGCTGGCGCGCTCGACCCAGAACTGAGGCCAGAGCAAACCGCCAGCCATCGGGAGATTATTGAAACGGTCATCTCCAGCTTAGACCCAAACCAAACGGCCATGGTGAATCATGGCGAGGAAGGGAGCTTGTGGAAATTTCAATATGGTTCGGTGGAAGTTTTTGTCCAAATGACTGGGGAAAATGATGATGATTTGCTGACGGTTTGGGCTTCTGTGCTACAGCTTCCTGCCAAAAATGAGCCAGAACTGATGCGTCGGTTGATGGAAATGAATTGGGAAAGTACGTTTGAAGCATGTTTTGGCATCTTCAACAAATGCATCGTTGTTCTCTCGCAACGCACGGTCGCAGGACTTACCCCACAAGAAACATCGCGCACGATTACCCTGGTTGCGGCGATCGCTGACGAGAATGACGATCGCCTTCAGGAAACCTATGGACGAGCCTAACCTGTTTGAAGTGCTTTATCGTAGCCGAACTTACGCCCTCCTCTACTAGTTTCTGCCATCCCGCATCAATTGTGCTATCAATTCGCCGACTCAACTTAATACCACCAGGATAGGGTTGCTGTAGTGCTTCAAAGAGTGTTTCAAGGGAGTGAAATTTACTAAGAGGAAGTTCGGCTTCGCTAACTTCCGGCACAAACCCTAACAGCGTTGCCTCGGTTAAAGCAGGATTGAACCGCACGGCAATATAGCCGCTCCGTCCCATCCAAACTTCGGGAGGAACCGGACAAATTTGAGATTCGGGAAGGACGGGACGACATTCTAATTTACCCCATCTTTTGATGGCTAAATCGGCAGCATTCGCTAGAGTTTGAAATACAGGATTCCAACTATCACTTTTTTCTAAATCTGTTTCAACATTTAAGCAATTCAAATAATGATTGACCGACCAAACAGCTAGAGTATTGAGATAAACCTGCTTGGCTTTATTCGGTTGAAAATGCTTGTGGTAAAACTGTCTGGCAAATTGATGCGCTTGAAAAGAGATCGGCACAGTGGCTGTTAATTCTTTTTCCAGTATGGCAGTCATTATTCTCTCCCTTTGAGCAAACTAAGAGGATAAATCTTGACGAAGACGAGGAGCAAATCGAATTAAAGTTCGATGATAAAAACTATTGAGAGTTGCTACTTTAATCCCATTAAGTTGTTGAGAAATATCTTCCCAGCGGTAGCCAGCGACTCGCTGGCAGGCAATGAATTTGAAGTTGGCTTCTGGTTTATTTCTAATGTGCGTTTGCTCAAAAACTCCGCCCGGATCTTCCTTGATGTACAGAAGGACTTGATCGGCAAGAGATAGTTCGTGTGAAGGAGAACGTAGAGTGGAGTATCGATCTAGATCTTCTAGCGTCAACCAAGTTATTTGCCTCTCTGTTGGTGTCCCATCTCTTTGTCGATAAAGTTCGTAACAGGCTTCAATAAAAAATCGCCTTCTCAACAAAAAGTTTACCCATTGTAAAACTTCTCGTTGAGAGTCATATCGATCGATTTTTTCGCAAATGTGGCAAAATAGTCTTTGCTTAGCTTCAGCATAAATAGCTTCGTAAAATCCTTGAAATAGATCCTTGTGGGGACGGCATAATAATCCCGATCGCTGAATTTGATTTAGGAGCTTTGTAAGCGCAAGCTGTCTGGCTTTTGTTTTCGGGGGATGTGTTTGAGCTTCTATGGCTAGCTCTTTTAAACATCGATCGATTGTCTGTTGATAATCGTCTGTGTTTATACCTTGGGTCATTATGCAGGGAACCTCCAATCGCATTAAAGCGGATCGATCGCTTCTATCTCTTTCTCAGGGATTAAGGCTGGCTTTTATGCGGAAGATTCTCGAATATCAATGAATTTTTGTTACTTTTTTGATTGACAAAAATTTTTTTTGTGCATAGAGATTGTCTTCTTTGACTCAACGTTCTGAATTCTGTTGAAGGCACTTTTCTTCCGAAAGCTTGCGGAGAGCGCTATCTCGCCTGCTGCTCGAAGGAATGGTCGGCAATAGGGCTGTGGGTGACTTATTGCGATCGCGTCCAAACCAAGAATGGCAAATAGCTTCGCACGGGTCTGTATTGTGCGGTCTATCTCATGAGCTAACAATCGGCCGGTAGGGCGATCGCTACGAGCAAGAGGCGGATCGAGCGGCCAAGCACGTCGTAAGCTAAAACGCATCTAATGGGACTTTAAGGGGGGTAAAATCGCCTCAAACCCACACAGATTTAGGGTTTATGTATTTTCGATCTAAAACAATTGATAGATAAGACTTTCAGCCCTTCTTGGGGTTATTTTTTGTCAAAGTCCCACTAATTAATTTCGGACTTGAGTTTGGTGTTTGTGGAGTTGCCGAAGTTTGCGAAAGATAGCGAACATTAGAAACTGCGCGTCAATTGTTGGCAAGGTTGGGGGTGTTGGGTGCGATCGGGCCCAATTTAAAGGTGTTACAGCTTAACGCCCTAATTTGTCATCGCTGTCAAATTAGGTGGCAATCGACGTATAAAAAAATCGGGATGACTGGATTTGAACCAGCGGCCCCTTCGTCCCGAACGAAGTGCGCTACCAAACTGCGCTACATCCCGAAGCAATTTTCCTTATTCTATCACTACCTCCTTAGGAAAGAGTAGGATAGGGGGCGGACAGTTTTTGCAGGAGTCAGTCGTGACGGTTAAACCAGAATGGTTGCGAGTTAAAGCACCTCAATGGCAGCGTGTGGGAAATGTCAAAGACATTTTGCGAGATTTGGGGTTAAACACGGTGTGCGAGGAGGCTTCCTGTCCTAATATTGGCGAATGTTTTAATGCGGGTACGGCAACTTTCTTAATTATGGGGCCGGCCTGCACTCGCGCCTGTCCGTACTGCGATATTGACTTCGAGAAAAAGCCCCAGGCCCTCGACCCTCTCGAACCTCTGAACTTAGCAGAGGCCGTGCGTCGGTTGCATTTGAACCATGTGGTTATTACGTCAGTTAATCGCGACGATCTTCCTGATGGTGGGGCCGTTCAATTTCAGCGCTGTATTGAGGAGATTCGCAAGGTTTCGCCGCAGACAACGATTGAGGTTCTAATTCCCGATTTGTGCGGCAATTGGGAGGCTCTTAAAGTTATCCTGCGATCGCGCCCGGAAGTCTTGAACCACAACACCGAAACGGTTCCGAGTTTGTACCGCCGAGTTCGCCCCCAAGGCGACTACGCGCGATCGCTCGAACTGCTGCGCCGCAGTCGAGAATTAGCGCCCTGGATCTACACAAAATCGGGCATTATGGCGGGACTGGGGGAAAGCGATCGCGAAGTTCGCCAAGTCATGGACGATTTACGCGCGGTAGACTGCGATATCCTTACCATCGGGCAATACCTTCAACCGTCTCAGAAGCACTTGGGTGTCAAGGAATTTGTCACCCCGCAGCAGTTCGATCGCTGGCGAGAATATGGCGAAACATTAGGTTTCCTGCAAGTGGTTTCCTCACCTCTCACCCGCAGTTCCTACCACGCCGAACAGGTGCGAGAGTTGATGGAACGCTTCCCGCGACAAAAAGATTGAGGACTTACACAATAAGCTGTCACACCTTTAAATTGGGTTTTCTCACACCCCAGACCCTGGACGAGAATTTTGGATGTCACAGTTTATATGTTGAATTATATGTTGAACAGCTTAAGACCCACATTCCCTCGCCGTCAGGTACTGTTAATAAGTCGTTGTTTGAGACGTTGAGGATCGCCTCGATCGACCACAAGACCGTCTTCTAGTAACAAGGCTCCATCGCAATAGTTCAACTCATCTAAACGATGCGTCACCCACAAGACGGTTATACCGCGATTTTGAACGAGGCGTTGTACCTGGACTGCGAGTTCGATCTGAGTATCTGGATCGAGCAAAGCAGTGGGTTCGTCGAGGATTAAAACTTTGCACTGACGGGCGATCGCGCCAGCAATGGCGACTCGCTGTTTCTGGCCGCCGCTGAGAGCGTAAATCGGCCGTCTCTGAAAATCCAGCATATTGACTGCGGCCAGCGACTCTCGCACGCGGTTCAAGACCTGAACTATCGACAAATTTTCTGCGACCAAACCAAACGCAACATCTGCTCCGACCGTTGGCATCACAAGCTGGCGATCGGGATTTTGAAAGACAAATCCAACAGGGGGCAAAATCTCGACTTGTCCGAGTTCCGGCGTTAAGAGTCCTGCTAATAGCTTGAGTAAAGTAGACTTGCCGCTACCGTTGGCTCCTAAAAGCATCCAAAACTCCCCTTTCGGAACCTCGAAGGAGCAAGATTTGAGAATGGGTTCCCCTCGATGCCAACTAAAGTACAAATCTCGCACGCTAATGCCTAGTGATGTCATACAGCAGTCCTAAATTGAGTTGTGATATCTCAAGACGGTGTGACAACATCTGAAACTCTTTCCGACTCCCCACTCCCTAGCTGTATTGCCCCCAGCACACTCACAGCAATCTAACAAATTGTTTAAGACGCTTCATCCGCAAAGAATCCCGGTACGCGCCCGGAGGCCGAAGCACCCGATTTCTGTGAAAGAACCACAGCACTAATGCGATCGCTAAACAGAGTCACCTTTTTCTCCGTTTGTTTTTCGCAAGTCAACTCTAGCAATTGGGGTGTACTGTTACCCATTGCCGCCACGATTTCTCGGTAAACTGACTCCGCATCTTCCGCTTCCTTGCGTTGAACTGAAACGGGAATGGGACTGTACTTCAGGGTGACATCAATGGTAAACATTCACAAACTCGTTATAAAACTTCAGAATTCTATTATCTTCGATCTCTTCCCAATCCCCAAGCTGGTATTGCTGTCCCCCATTGCTACCACTTTCCTCTGGCTCAAGTTTGCATCCCGGTCGAGCGCTACAGCAAACAATTGCTTCTACTGCAATGCGAGTTCGATGGATGGCGTGGCAAAGCTTACAGCAATGGTTAACGATTAGAGTGTCGAGACCTTGTAAGGCGCGCGAGAGGTTGGCAAGACCGGGATGAGGAGGGTAAGAATCGGGTTTTCCTCCTTCCCAACTGATGTCGAATAAATGCTAAATCTTAAGATTTAGTTAATTATTTCCCTGGAAAACTCAAACTGTATCGTCTACCATGGGAACGTAAAGAAAAGTAAACTTTCTTCACAAATTGGCGAACCGCACTCATTTGGGTCAACCCCAAATCGATGAGCTAATTTGTGTTATTGGGGAAGCAGCAAATGTTGCTTTTCCCTCATTGCTATCATTTGGAGATTTTGAATACATGACAATTGCAGTCGGACGCGCGCCAGCGCAGCGAGGATGGTTCGACATCCTCGACGACTGGCTCAAGCGCGATCGCTTCGTCTTCGTCGGCTGGTCCGGCATCCTCCTGTTCCCCTGTGCCTTCC
>Ga0207422_1001310_pt1 | contig 51426 bp, 27 predicted proteins | sample MarCyaLeptolynsp_FD_187757 | JGI IMG/M metagenome (GOLD analysis project Ga0207422, IMG submission 187757) | Marine cyanobacterial communities from Panama - species 1 Leptolyngbya sp. (SPAdes) | ecosystem: Environmental > Aquatic > Marine > Unclassified | place: Panama: Panama City | collected... | reverse complement strand
GGGGTGGTGGGCGACGAGCTGCTACGCATCGCCGCCGTAAACGACTGGCACTTCGCGACCGCTGCGCTGGCCTGGTACGTGGGCATGCACCGCCTGGCCCTGCACTACGTCGCGCTCGCCGTGGACAACCCCGACTACTGGGTGGCGGCGCTGCACTATGAAGCCAACGCGCTCCACAGTTTCACCGATCTATTCGCCTTCGGCCACGTCGTGACCCACAGGGGACCGTCTTCCTGGGGAGTGGTCCAGGAGGAGGACTCGGGGTACCAGAACACGCAGACATGGCAGTGGATGCAGCATGTGCTCGTACTGGGGGGCGCCCAGCGGGTGGATTACGAGTGCCCGGGGCTCCTTTCGTACACCTGCCGCCGGGTCGAATACCCCGCAGGGGCCATACAGCTTCCAGCCATCACCGAGCCGGCCCACGGACGCGACGACTTCCTGCCAACGTACGCGCCTGGCGCCTGGGCCAACTGGTCGCTGACCGAGAAGCGCTACCACAGCGCGTTCAACGACGCCGGCGCCTGCGTCCGAAATCTCCGCGGCGACGCGTTTCGCATCCGCGGCGATGGCCACCTGCGTTCCATGACGGACGCCAACGGCGACGAAGACACCAGCCTGTGCGGAGCGCCCACGGTGCCCGGTCTAACGGTCATCACCGATGGCGTCACCCTGTCGGTGCAGAGCCTGTTTGACGCCTATGCCGCGCTGGCCGCCGGTGAGACGACCCTGGACGCGCTGACGGCGCCGGGGTCGGCGAGCTTTGCGGCCTTGCATACCCTTCCCCTTTACGTCATCAGCAACACCGAGGCTGCGTCGACCTCCCTGGCGGGCATCACCTTCGACTACGGCGCCGGCCACTTCACCGGGCGTTGGGTCAACTACGCCGGCGCCATCCAGGACATCGCCGGGGCCGAGGTGCTTCCACCGGACTGGGCCAGCTGTCGCATCCCGTTCATCGACGGTGGACACGACCTGCCCCCCCAAAACCAGGATAGCTGCCAGCCCTTCCCTGTCCTTCAGAACGCAGACGCCCCCGAAGTCGTCGAGACCTCTGAGGTGGTCGAGACGCCTGAAGTCGTCGAGGCCCCCGAAGCCGTGGAGACCGTGGAGACCGTGGAACCCGTGGTCGACGCCAAGGGCCCTGAGCCGGGCCCGGAACCGGCCGCGGAGGAACCGGCCGATGTATTGGTGGACATACTGCCCCCCACCGACCTCGTGACTCTGGTCGACACCGTCACCCAAACACCTCCGACCGGCACGAGCGAGGGGTGTCGCACGAGCCATCCCGCGGCCCCCCAACCCGTGGTGGTGCTGCTGGCACTGGTGTGCGTCATGCGGTGGAAGCGCAGGCGCGAGCGCAGCGCATAGGCGTTCAATGCGCCCTGGGCGAGGTGCGCTCGGAGAGGTCTACGCCATCCTGGAGGGGTGGGGCTCGGCGAAGGCACTAGGGAATCCTGAGCGGAAACACCTCGGCCTGCTCGAAGGTCATGGTGTTATTGCGGTACAGGTTGGCCGCTGTACGCGTCCCGATGATGATCGAAATGCCGACGATGCCCTCTCGGTACGTCATCACCGAGGTCCACGGCAGGACCATGGGGACCCAGTACACCGCGTTCCAGAGGATGAGGATCCAGGTGTTGGGGTGGCCCAGGCCCAGCTTCTGGGGCTCACCGCCGACCGTCTTCTCGCGCTCCCGAGCGAACCGCTGGGTGGAGTGAATCTCCACCGACAGTCAGAAGACGACGGCAAACCCGACCATCCCAATAAACCCGTTCAGGTCCGAGAACACGGCCATCAACGCCAGGACCGCCCAGATGAACGCAGGTATGCCCAACATGGCCGTGAGTCGATTGTTCCACGCCCTGGTGAGGAAGGCGTCTTTGCTCATCGCGCCCCCCTGGTATCCCAGCATCAATTCGTCGGCGCACACGTCACTGTTGCACGGGTCGCCACATTGGCCCAGACCAACCACTGCCCGTCGTAGAGCAAGGTGCACGCGTAGCCAGCAGGCGCAAGTGTCGTCACCGCCGGGAGACCTGGCTCGACGTTGTAGTACGCCACGACATGGACGAGATTGTCAGGTCGCAGCATGTTCCCTGGCTCCAGCGTGCCCTCTGGGGTGTTGCGGTAGGCCACGCCTGATGCTGGCGTCAGCTCCATACCAAAGCCCTCGGGAGGCGCCCCCTGCAGGTTGAAGTTGACGGTGACGCTGCCCTTGGTGGGGTCGAGGCTGAATCCATACAGCTGTTCAAAGGCGGCGTTGGTGCTTTCGGGGCGAAGCGCCACAGGGAGCGTCGGGTCGATGAAGCCACCAAACGTCAGAGCGTCGAGGCCATCGGCGTAGAGGGTGAAGGCCCCCTCATGCTCGGCTGCTTCACCAAGAACCGCGAACGGTGACACGGCGGGCACCTCGATGGTGAAGGTCCCATCGACATCCGAGGTCGCTGTCCGACATCCGCCTTCGAAGAGCACCGTGATGGTCGCCCCGTCGACCGGGGTCCCGTCCTCGCCAGCAAAACCCTGAACAGTGCCCGGGATCTCGAGCATCGGTCCGAGGGCGCCCTCGCCCCCCGAAGGACACGCGGCAGGAACTGGCTGCCCGGTGACCACCACGCAGTGATCGCCGGGAGGGCATTCGCCAGCGCCGGTAGCGGGTGTCGAGGAGCAGGAGAAACCCTCGCTGCACCCGCAGTGATTGCCATACACGCAGTAGGCTTCGGCATCGCCGTCAACGGTGCAGTCCACCGGCGTCAGTCCCTGATCGGCTGACCCACAGCTGGCGGCGACCTGACCGACGTTGATGTCGGGCCCAGCATCGGGCTGGCCAGGGTCGCTCTCGACACCATCCGGCACGACGGGAACATCGACGGTGGCGGCGTCGACGGAGACATCGACGGTGGCGGTGTCCACGCCGGCATCCACGGCCATATCGGCGGTGGCCGTATCCACGGACCCGCCACTAGGTGTGTCCTCTGGGCAGCCACCCACGACGGACAAAGCCAGGGCCGTGATAGCGACAGAAATCAGACGCAGAAGCCGATATTCCATAATCATCCCTTAATGTTCGGACACCGTCGCAGGCGTGTGCGGCCGACCGCTGACGATCAGGTCACCCAGCTTCAGCGTGTGTTCTGGGCCTGAATCAGCCGTCCGGAGGCATTGAGCTGCAGTGTAGGGCAGTAACTACCTCGTTTCACGGCCTTCCAGACGTTCCCGGTCGCCTCGCGCTCCCCAGCGGTGGTGAAGTAATAGTCGTACACGGTGCTACGGATGTACTTCGGCGGTCTTCGGCTAAACGGGTTGGCCTCGAGCATCGAGGTGACCTCCTCGCGCCCTTCCAGGAGGCGCTGCACAAAGGGCAGGTACCAGCGGGTTCTTTGACAGCTCCCGCGGAGCGCGGCGAACCACATCTGCCAGTCCAGCCGCGGCATGTGAGGACCGATGATGGACGGCGTCCGGTGCAGAGGCCCGGGCTTGTACTTGAAGACGTACGGGGCCCAGGTCGTGCCGTCGTCGGAGCCCTCGACCCGGATCTCGGGCCGGTCCAGCGTCATCTGGGCGAACAGCCCGTAGTGGTTGGAGATGTGCAGCTGGTCGATGTCGGCGTGGACCTCGGCCAGCCAATCCGGCGTCCCGTCACGATCGGCCAGCATCCACACCCGCCCGATGGACAGGACGATGAGCGCTCCGGCGCAGATGCGCAGGGGCCAAGCGACCCACGCTCGCTTGGAGGGCGGCTGGCGTTCGGGCGGCGTCTTGCGGTCACGCCAACGCTTCGGGACCAGTCGATGCAGCGCCTGGTCGTCGATGCACGTCAGGCACAGCGCGATGGTCAGCAGGTTGAAGAAGCCGTAGTTGCCGGTCAGCGCGATGCCCAGCATCAGCGCGATGAAGCCCAAAGCGGCGAACAGCCGCAGCCGGCGTGGCCCGAAGATGACGAACGCCGGCAGCACGAGCTCGGCGGCGACGGTCAGCCAGCTGCTGACCTCGTGGACCCAGCGCGGCAGGTGGTGCGCCGCCCAGCTGGTGGCCGAGGGGATCGGCTGGGTCCAGTAGTGGTACTCCATGGCCGTGTCGTTGGCCCATGTCAGGTCGCCCGACTGCAGCTTCACGAGCCCCGACAGGAACATGAGCTTGGCCGCCAGGAACCGCACGGCCCACAAGCTGGCCTCGGACTCGCGCCGGTCGGCCGACAGACCTGGGCGCCAGCGGGTCCATGCGGCGACGAACAGGCCGGCGAAGCCCGCCTCCAAAAGCAGCGCGTCCCACTGGTAGCCGGAGAACACCTGGCCCACCGTCATCAGGCTGAGCATCGCGCCCCAGGCCAGGAACAGGGCCAGGCCCTCGAGCACGTTGAACAACACCAGCAGCGACGCCGCGACGGCGGTCCCGGCGAACAGGTCCTGCATCCCGTCGCTGGCGTCGAACCACAGCAGTGTGGGTACCTTCAGCCAGGTCTCGGTGCCGGTCCACCCCTGGTTGTCGCCATGCGCCGTCACCCGGTCGAGCCAGGCGTCGGCAGGCAGGATGCCATTGTCGCCGACGAGGCCGTCGAGCTGGGACCACCAGGACAGCGCGGCGACGAGGAAGACGAAGCCGAGCAGCCGCATGAACAGCCACCGCGACCAGACCCAGGTGCGGGGCTTCAGATCGCTGGCGTGCAGCAGCCACGACAGGGTCCCGACCACCTTGGGGCGCCGGAAGAGCAGCGCGTGGTGAAGCTGCAACAGGGTCGCGCCGCCTGGGAGGGCGAGCCACGTCTTCAGCCAGCCAGCGCGACCGAGATGCCGGCGCATGCGGGCGAGGGCCTCGGCGCCATGGCTCTGTGGATTTGGGAGGAAGCCCTCGGCGGGTGCCTCCTCGCCTTCGGCCTCGGGCTCGAGGAACTCGAAGTCGTGGCCGAGGTTGGCTACCGGCTCGAAGCGAAGGTCAGCCTGCGCCGGGGTGGCTGCCTCCCAGCGGGCCACCCACTGGGCGTACCAGGGGACGTCGGCGCGGTACCTGAGAGTGGGTGCTTCGGGCGCGGGCACGGCGTCCGCTGAGGGCTAGTAGTCGTCGTTGTAGGTGTACGACACGCCGAAGTTGCCCATCATGCTGATGACGCGCGAGATCTCGGCCGCCTCGTCGCCGGTGACGTCGAACAGCATCGAGGCGAACGGGGTCACGTAATGGGACGGCTTGTCGGCGGCGATCTTGCCGTACAGCTCGAAGCCCACGAAGTGCCGCGGTGAGCCCCCGCGTGTACCAAAGAACAGCGCGTACTTGGGGATCGTCGTGATGGTCGCGTCGGTGCCCGTGTTGAACAAGCGCGCTGCGAGAACCTTGGCCTCCGCGCCGATGTGGACGTCGAAGGGCAGCGCCAGCTCCCACATGAAGATGCCTTCGCCTCCGACCGCGTTCATGATGGAGAAGCCGAACCCGGTCTTGGCCGCCACGGTGAAACGGTTGGCATCCTCCATCTCGACTTTGCCGTCGACCGCGAACCAGCCCATCGTGTTGAGGCGAATCCCGACGTCTGCGATGTCGGCGACGCCGAAGCGGGCGTTCAGGTCCAGTACCGGCAACCCGGGCAGGTCGAGATCGGCGCCGCCTTCGGCGAAGTTGGGCGCAAAGCTGAGGCCCACGGTGAACTCCCACCGGTTCTTGCCCAGGGCCCGACCGGTGGTGTGGCTGTTCATGCTGGTGCACGCCGAGGTGGCCAGCAGGGCAGCGAGGCTCAACGTGAGGACGAGGATACGGATTGGGCGCGTCATGCCCCCGGTTTGCTCCAACCGGGGCGTTGACGTCAACCGGCATTCAAGGCGCGACGGACAGCGGCGCCAGAAGCCTCAGGCCCGCCTTGGCCAGAATCTCGACCATCTCGGCGCGGGACACGTCCTGGGTATCCAGCCAGGCCAGCGAAACCTGCTCGACCGTGGCCGCCCATCCGACCCCCATGTAGCGCGGACCGGGATCGGTGGGCTCTGCCCCCATCCCGGCGGTAATGCGCTCGATGAAAGCGTCACGCGTGGTGTTGACGACGCGTTGCACGTCGGGGTCGCTGGCGAAGCCGCCGCGCATCAGGAAGCGGTAGGCCTCCGAGCGCTGCTCCACAAACTGGAGGTAGTTGTCGAGACCGCGCACCAGCGCCTGATAACGCTCGGCGGGGCTGGCGTCGGGCTGGGGAATGTCCTCGACGATGGCCTCGTCCAGCAGCTGCTTGGCGGCGACCTCCAGCGACGCCACGAACAGCGCCCGCTTGCCAGGAAAGTAGTGGTACAGGAGCCCCTGCGAGACGCCCGCGACGCGGGCTACCTCCGAGATGCTGACGTCGTCGAAACTCTTGGTACTGAACAGCTCCAGCGCGTGCTCGAGCAGCTGAGCGCGTCGAACATCGACGTCGAGGCGGGTACGGGCAGGTGTGTTGGACATCGTGGGCCGACCATAGCAGCAAATCCGACTATTGACTCCAATTCAATAGTGGCTAGGATGCTATTGAACACGATTCAGTAGGAGACGGTTCCCGACATGGCCCGACCGATCGTTCGACGCAAGATCAAGCACGCCTTCAAAGAGGCGGGCATCCCCAAGCACTGGTTCAACGGCAGCGTGGTGGCCACCCACATCACCAACGGCGTGAACCTGCTGTTCCCGGCGGGCGAGCGCTTCTTCGTGCGCAGCGTCAAAGCCTTCGAACACGTCTACAAGGACGATCCCAAGATGAAGGCCGACGTCAAAGCCTTCTTTGGCCAAGAGGGCAACCACGCCCGTGAGCACGAGCGGTACTTCCAGATCCTGGAAGACCAGGGCTACGACCTGTCGCGCTTTCTCGCGTTCTACAACTGGCTCGGCTACGAGGTCTTCGAGAAGATCGCGCCCAAGAAACTGCGTCTGTCGACGACCGCTGCGGCCGAGCACTTCACCGCCATCATGGCCGAGCAGGGGCTGACCTACCGCTGGCTGGAGGGGGTGGCGCCGGACGTCATCACCGACCTGATGCTTTGGCACGCGGTGGAGGAGATCGAGCACCGCTCGGTGGCCTTCGACGTGCTCCAACGTGTCGACGACGATTACTGGCTGCGGGTGGCCGGAATGGCCGTGGCGACCGTGATGCTGTCGAGCTTCTGGATGCTGGGCAGCGCCTCTCTCATTCGCCAGGATGGGATCTCGCTGCGACAGGTCCTGGCCGAGCTGCGCGAGAGCCGAAAGAGCCGCCGCGCGGCCACGGGCGATGCCAAGAGCAGCATCGGCCGGGACGTCTTCCTCAAAGGCATCCGCGAGTACCTCGAGCGGGACTTCCACCCCGACAACAACACGCGGATGGACGCCCTCGCCGACGCCTACATCAAGGAGCGTGGGCTGAAGACCGCCGGAGGGTCGGCGCAGGTGGCCTGAACCGGGGTCGCGCGGGGCGAATCGCGCAACCCCGGAATCTGGATTAAGCTTCCTGGATGGAAGGGTTCGCCATCGTCTCTCGTCGCGTCGTATTACCCCGCGACGGCGAGGCCGACAGGCTCGACGTCGTGCCGGCTGCGGTGCTGGTCGAAGGGCACATGATTACCCGGGTCGACCGCATGCAGGGCTCCGATCCCGCCGAGCACGCCGCGACTTGGGGCGTCGACGTCATCGACGTCGGCGACAAGCTGGTCACGCCTGCGTTCATCAACGCCCACACCCATGTGGCGCTGGTGGGGCTGCGCGGCGGCGTGGAGTCTCAAGTCGCCCGCGGGAACATGGTCGAGGACCTGTTCTACGACTGGGAACATCACCTGACCCCCGAGGATGTGCGTGCCTTCTCGCGGGTCGGCGCTTACGAGTGCCTCCTGCACGGCACCGGGCTGGTCTGGGACCACTACTGGCACGCCGATGCGCTCGTCGCCGCCTTCAGGGACACCGGGTTGGGCGCCATCGTGGGCCCCGCCCTGCAGGACCGGAGCGGGCCTGGGGTTCCGTGGGTCGAAGCGCAGCTGGACGCCACGCGCCGGCTGGCGCAGGACCCGACCCTGGCCGCCGACGGTATCGCCATTGCGGTGGCTCCTCACGCCACGGACACGGTGAGCGCAAAGCTCTGGCAGGAATGCGCCCACATCTCCCACGACTTCGAGATCCCCATCCACGCGCACTGCGCCCAATCGCTCGAAGAGCTGGAGCGGCGCTGGGCCGAAGACGGCTGCTCACCGGTGGGGTGGCTCAAGCGCATCGGCATCATCGACGAGGCGGCACGGCTCCTGCTCGTGCACATGCTGTACGCCTCCGAGCCCGACCTCGGGTCGCTGGATCCGCAGCGGCACTTCCTGGGGATGTGCCCGTACTCCCAGCTTCAGTTCGGGTTCCCGGCGCCGCTGCTGCACTGGGACAGCTTCGGGTTGCGCTTCGTCACGGCCACCGACGCCGCGTGCAGCAACGACTCCATGAATGTGCAGAAGGAGCTCCGCTGGGCGGGCGGCTGGCGCAACGCCCCGGTGGGGGCCAGCGCCGAGTTCAACCGCTTCGCCGAGGGCGGCGACATCGGCGCGGCGCGCGAGTTCTGGGCGGCGCGGCGCGAGCGGCACACGGTAGGCGAGGCCCTGGCCCATCCGCACCGGCTGCTGGCCAGCGTGTGGAGCGACCCCGGCAAGCTGCACCCAGGTCTGCCCTGCGGAGTGCTCGCGTCAGGAACGCTCGCGAACGTGCTGATCTGGGACACCGACCACCCCAGCTTCTGGCCCGCGACCGATCCGCTGCGGGCCCTGGCCTACGGCGACACGACGCCCGCCATCCACGCCATGTGGGTCGCCGGCAAGCCCATCGGGACGGCGGGCGACTTCGCTCGCAGTCTGGTCCAGTCGGACGAGTACCGAGAGGCCCGCAAGGAAGCCGAAGAGCGGCTGGCCGTCCTGGGCAAGTAAGTCCGGGCGGCGGACTCCGGGAGGCGCAGAGGCGCAGGTGCGGCGCTTCAGAGAGAGGTGAGCATGGTGGAGGTAGTGAACCCTCTACATTGTTGAAAGCCCGCAGGGATGTCTCTCGCAGAGGCGCAGAGGCGCAGAGGGCTTTGTTCTCTGCGCCTCTGCGAGAGACACTCCTACGAAGGGCCGTAAGCTGGATTCACGTTACTCATCCACGTTCCCCCGAGGCCTCACACCTGCGCCTCTGCGCCTCTCCGAGGACCCAAAGCCTAGCCCGGATCAGTTCAGCTCCTTGCTCCCGCAGACCGGCTTTTCCAACGGGTCGAAGCCGTAGAACTCCTCGAGCAACTCGTACAGATCCGGCAGCTCCGCCTTCATCTGCTTGGGCTTCTCGAAGAAGCTCTCCGTCGCCACCGCGAAGAACTCGGCCTCGTTCGTCGCACCATAGTCGCGCAGCACCCGCCGCTCCTTGGCCGAGCGCTTGTCGCGCAAGTTCAGGAAGTGGCGGCTCATGATCTGGCCCCAGGGATCGTAGTCGCTGGTGGCCCGTAGGTCGGGAGTGCCGTCGAACGCCCCGCCGTCCCTGTCCAGGACGTGGGCGAACTCGTGAATCGCGGTGTCGTGGCCGTCACAGGGGTTGTTGAGCCCGTGGATGACGGCGTCCCACGCAAGCACCACCGTGCCCCAGTTGTGGGCCTCGCCCAGGATGACGCCACCCTCCCGGTCGGGATGCTTGTACGCGCCCGGGTAGACGATGATCTCGGTCAGCCGGTCGTAGAACGTGATGTCCAGGTGGAGGATCAGCCGCGCCGCGCACGACGCGATGACGACCCGGTGCTCGTCCTCGACCTCGAAGCCGCCGGCCCCGAAGAAGTACTTCTCGCGTACGAAGACCTGCACGTCCCGCTCGAGGCGACGCTTCCGCTCCTCGTCCAGCAGCCGATAGAACGGCAGCCGCTTCTCCATGATGGCCCGCCACTCCTCGGGGAACGGCTCTTTGAGAATGCGTTTGCGCTTCCAGCTGCGGATGAACCCGAACATGGCCTACACCTTTACGGAAGAACGGCCGTCAGTCGATGCCCGTCGCGCAGTCCCGAGATGTGCGCTGGCGTGATGCGACCTGCCAGCTCAGGGTAGGCACCGTCCAGCTCGAGGCGCAGATAGTTGTCGGTATAGCCCGTCATCTGCCCGGCTTCGTTGGCCCGTTCCCACAACACCTGCCGCGTCTCGCCGACAAAGCCGCGCAGCACCCGCTCCTTCATGGCGGCGGCCACACGATGGGCTTCGGCGCTGCGGGCTCGCTTGGTGTCGATAGCCACCTGCCCGCCCAACCGCGCGGCCTTGGTACCCTCGCGGGGGCTGTACTTGAAGATGTGCATGTGGGCGAAGTCCATCCGGCCGATGAACGCCACCGTGTCCGCGAACTCGGCGTCGGTCTCGCCGGGAAAGCCCACGATGAGGTCGGTGGTGATGACCATCCCCGGGACCTGCTCCCGCGCGCGCTCCACCAGCGCCTCGTAGCGTCCCGTCGGACAGCGCCGCGACATCCGCTTGAGCACGGTGTCGCTGCCGCTCTGCAGAGGCAGATGCAGGTGCGGCATCAGCCGCGGGTGGTCCCACAGCGTGAAGAAGTCCTCGGGCAGGTCCCACGGCTCCAACGAGCCCAACCGAATCCGGGGCACGTCCGTGTCCGCCGTCACCGCGCCCACGAGGTCCTTCAGCGTGATGCCGCTGTGTTCGCCGTAGCCGCCGAGGTGAACGCCGGTGAGCACGACCTCGTCGTAGCCTGCGGCGTGCAGGTCCCGTACCTCGGCGCAGACATCCGCGATGGTGCGGCTGCGCTCGTCCCCGCGGGCCACGGTCACGATGCAGAACGTGCAGCGGTTGCGGCAGCCGTCCTGGACCTTCACAAAGGCGCGCGTCCGCCCCGGTCGGTGCGCAAACGACTCGCCGGGCGCCTGGGCCAGCGCCGGCATGTCGGTCAGGTCGACCTCCTCCAGCACCCGCTTGACCAGCTTGGGCTTGTCGAGGTTGTCCACGACCAGGTCCACGCCCTCAATGGCGGCCGACTTGTCCGGCTGCAGGGTGGCGTAGCAGCCGGTCATGACGAGCTTGGCCGCGGGGTTGCTGCGATGGACTTTGCGGACCAGCTGACGCGACTTCTTGGCCGCTTCCCGGGTCACCGCGCAGGAGTTCACGACCACGACGTCGGCCCCCTCAGGCTCGGCGCACACGGAGTGGCCGGCCGCGTTGAAGTCGCGGGTCCAGGTCTGCAGCTCAGCCTCGTTCAGGCGACAGCCGAGGGTGGCGAGGTAAACGTTCACGAAGCCCGCTGATTACCCAGGTCTGAGAATGATTGCACGCAGAAAACACCCTTCAGAACCTGAGACGAACGTGGTTGGCCCAACTGGTTTTGAAACGAGCACCTCCAGGCCGAAAGGCGTGCGCCAGACGCGAACCCCCAATCCCGGCAGCGACCTTCCAACAAGAACCCCATACAAAGAACAGCAATAGAAGGGGCTGTGGGCGCTCGTGGATGTCGAGCGGGGGCGCCAGCCCACGCACGACATCCAAGCGGCTCGTGGAAAAATCGCGGAGCGAAGCGCAGCGGTTTTTCCAAGGCACTTGTGTGCAGGTTTGTGGGCGGCCGCAAGTTGCTCTACAGGCCTTTCTCAATGCTCCGATGGCCGTCCACAACCTGTGCACAGGGCCGTCAGCCGCGTCAGCGTCCACAGTCCTCTCGCACCCACGGCATAGCCCCAACCCGTCGTAAAGAAAGTCACTTTTCTGCTTGACGGGCTTTTACCCCTCTCAGATTCGCCGCTATCGGAAGATAGGCAGCCTCCGAACCCCAAGGCCTCGGTTTTCTGCCGAAAGCGCCACAAAGCCCCCTCAAACCCAGCGCCTCGACGACACCAGAGCGACATCTCGCCCAAGCCCTTCCAAGGCCTCCAAAAACCACATGATATAAGCACCTTCCACTCTACCGAGGTACCCACCATGCTCCCGACGTCGTCCCTCGCCACGCTCACCGATGCTGCCCTGCTCGACAGTCTCCAGACTCTTGTATCCAAGGGCCGTGCCTGGGAGGTCGAACTCCTTCGCCACCTGGACGAGGTCGAGCGCCGCGGCCTTCACCACGCCCGCAGCTACTCGTCGATGTTCACCTACTGCACCGACGCGTTGGGCTTCGAAAAGGCCGCCGCCTACAACCGAATCGCCGTGGCGCGGCTTTCGCGTCGCTTTCCGCGGGTACTTGCGATGCTCGAGGCGGGACAGCTGAGCCTCACGGCGGCCCGAACCCTTGGTCCTCATCTGAAAGCAGAGACCGCGGACGACGTTCTGGATGCCGCTGCCGGCAAGACCGTCGACAAGGTCAAACAGCTCCTTGCCGAGAGAGCCCCAAAGCCGGCCGTTCCGACGTCCATTCGGAAGACGCCCCAACGAAAAGACCGGCAACCTGCCAGGTCCTCGACGCCGTTGTTCGACCAGGCAAGAGAGTCGTCGGGCGAAAGGCCGGCGCGCAGGAAGCCAACGCCTCGCCCCGAGCCACTGGCGAAGGACACCTACAAGGTCACGTTCACCGGAAGCTCGGAGCTGGTGGGCATGCTGGAGGAGGTGAAGACGCTACTCGCCCAGGCCAGCGGAAAGTCGTGCGACGAAGCGGAGGCCATCGAGACCGCGGTCCGAGAGCTGCGCGACCGGCTTCGGAAGCGGAAGTACGCCGTAGGAGCTCGGCCGAAGAAACAGAAGGCGAAGCCGAAGAAGAGCAAGGCGTTAGCATCTCGGGGAGCCCGAAGGACGCGCCGGATTCCGAATGCGGTACGGCGGGCGGTGGCTGAGCGGGATGGATACCGGTGCGCGTATGTAGACCCCGAGACGGGGCGAAGGTGCTGCGAGACCCGGTTCCTGGAGTTCCAGCACGTCGAGGCCTTCAGTAGAGGCGGGCTGCACTCGGTAGAGAACCTGAAGCTGTTCTGCCGCGGGCACAACCAGTTTGCCGCTCGACGCGATGGTTTGATGGTGTTCGTGGGCCAGAGGTCCGAGACGTGGGACAGGGCTGTGGACGCTGACGCGGCTGACGGCCCTGGGCACAGCTTGTGGACGGCCGGTTGAAGCATCGGAGAAGGCCGAGGGATCGGTTTGGGGCCGCCCACAATCTGCACACCAAGTGCCTTGGAAAAACCGCTGCGCTTCGCTTCGCGATTTTTCCACGAGCCGCTTGGATTTCCACCGTGGGCTGGCGCCCCCGCTGGAAATCCACGAGCGCCCACCAGCCCCTCCTGCTGTTGTTCTCTGTCTGGGGTTCTGGGCGGTTGATCGCCGGTGATGGCGGGGGGCCGAGGCTAGTGTTGGTCCCTTCGGGCTTGGGTTGGGAACTCGTTTTGAGACGAGTTCGGACGCGAACGAAACGGCCCCTCAGAAGACCTTGGGGATGCAGCTCTCGCCGAGGTCCTGGGTCCACTCCATCACGGTCGGCGCCAGGGTGAACGTCGGCATGGCGTCGCGAATCTCCTGGGCGAGGTAGCCCTCCTCCACGAGCTCGTCGAGGATGTCGAAGCCCATCGGCCGGATGCGGACCCGCATCGTGACCCGCGTAGGCAGTGCCGTCGGGAGCGCGTACTGCCGAAGCGCGTGGGTGTCGACGTAGGCGGGGTCCACGGGCGACCGCGCTGTGGGGGCCGGCAGCAGGTTCGACTCGTACCCGGCCGCCGCCCAGAAGTCGTGCGTCTCGTCGCCCAGCTCGTCGTAGATGACGTCCCACAACGCGAACATCTGGGGGTCGTCGCGTTTCACGTAGGCGGCCGCCTGGTTGTCGCCCACCTTGCCGCTGGACCACACCTCGGTGTCGCCCTCGTACGCCACGACCTCCACCCACGCCCGCCGGTCCGGCGCCGCGCCGCTGGGGAACTTGTGACCCGCGGCAATGTTCTCCAACGTCACCCACACCGCCACGCCGCCGGCGTTCTCGAACACGCACAGCTGAGCTCGGACGGTGTTGTCCAGCTCCGACTGCACCATCTGCCGCTGGACGTCGCGGTGAGGCCAGTCGATGAGGGCGACGTCCACGCCCGGCATCGAGTGATCGTGGATGCGCCGCAACGAGACCCCGCTGACCGTCGCCGCGACGCCATCGCTGCCGGTCATGTGGCACTGCCCACAGGTCAGCTGTTGAGCAGGGTCGTCCTTGGAGTACAGCGAGTTCTGCCACTCCAGGTAGGTCCGCTCGATGTGCTGCCCTCCGGGATTGACGATATCGTGGCAGCTGCCGCACAGCTTGGCCGACTCGAGGCTCGTGCGGTCATGAAGCGCGCTGTAGGCCGAGGGATGTGCCTCGTTGACCACAGGGTCGCTGATCCCGCCGCGCATGGTGATGTCGCCCGCCATGACGAGGGGGTTGTTGTGGGTCCCCTCCACGCCCTCTGTCGTGTGGCAGAAGTAGCAGGTGACCCCTTTGAGGTGCTGCGGGACCTCGTCCATGTTGAGGCCGTTGGTCGTGTAGCCCTCGCTGACCGCCAGGGGCGCGTGGCACTTCACGCAAAAGTCACCGACGTCGGCCTCCTCAACGGCCTTGCGGTTCATCGCCAGGAACACCGGGTCGTCCGCGGCGTGAGCATGCATGCTGCCGGACCATTGCTCATAGTGCGTCTCGTGGCACTCCTTGCAGGTCTCCGGGTTCATCAGCTCTTCCCGGCTGAGGTACGTCGGCGCGACGTCGTCTTCGGGACAGCCGCTCAGCACCAGCGCCAATAATGAAAGGGCTGGCAACGCGGTGGCGACAAGTATCAGGCGAAGCATCGTCGGGTCGGGATCCACAGTAGAAGCAGGGCAAGAAGGGCCCACTCTAGGCCAGACGTGCCACTCGATGCTCCTGCGCAGCCGTCCGATTCGCCGGCTGGCGGATTCTCCGTTCCGGTATCACCGCCGGTTATGGCGTCGGCCTCGACCGGAGCCGCGTCGCCCGCCGAATCCGGCGCTTCCTCAGGGCCCGCGTCGGGAACGAACGCCTCCAGAATCTGAATGTCTCCAGGCGTGTACAGGGTCAGCGTGTCCCCAGCTTCGTTGGAAAGCGTCGCCCGGATGACATAGTTGCCGGGTTCGAGCGTCGACTGGTCGTCCCAGACGTAGCGCCCCGTCCACAGGTTGGCGCCGCCCTCGTTGTCGGGTGCCGCTGGCTCGCCACTGACCAGAGTCTGGACCGGGTCGAAGTATTGCCGGCCGGAGCAGGGGTCGTCCGGCGTGCCGAACTCGTTGACCATGCGCCCAAGCTCCAACGTGAACGTCGGCTGCGTCGTAGACTTCACCGCCAGGCGCAGCGGATACAGCCCACTGACCGTCGTCAGCGGGTCCGAAGGCTTACGCCAAAGGGCCATCATCGGCGGCGTCGCCGTGGGGTCGGGGTCCGGCACGAGCAGCGTCGCGTAGAGCGGCGTCACCTGGTCGCACAGCGGCGGGTCGGTCGTCACCGCATAGAGCGTGTAGACCCCGGGAGTCATGGTCGAAGGGTCGAAGCTCAGCGCATCGGTGGTGTCATTGATGGGCACCGAGCCGATGGTCTCACCCGCCAACATGGACGCCACCGGCTCGGCCGCGGGGGGCACGTTGCCGTTGGGGTACATGTAGAAGTTCAGCACCCCGGTGGGGTCCTCGTCGGGGTCGTTCCAGGAGATGGTGAACGCCCCGTCGAGGGTGAGCATGGTCGGCGCCGGCGTCAGGAACACCGGGCGGACCACCTCACCGCCGATGTGTGCGGCGGTGGGTTGAACCACCGCCGCCATCGCACACAAGAGCGCCAGCATGGCGACTCAGACCTGGTCGGACCGGCGCCTCCGCACCAGCGCCAGTGCCAGCAGCCCGAACAGGGCCAACGCCGGCATCATCGGGGCAGGCGTCGAGGACGCGCAGCCCTCCGCCTCGCCACCACCGACGGGCTCGGTCGGCGCGGTCGGGTCCGTGGGCTCCGTGGGCTCCGTCGGGTCGGTCGGGTCCGTGGGGTCAGTCGGGTCCGTAGGATCCGTCGGGTCCGTGGGATCCGTCGGGTCCGTGGGGTCGGTCGGGTCCGTCGGCGTCTCGAAGCAGTCCGCCGCCAGGTCGAACACGCGGAACTCGTCGATGAGCGCCTCGCTGAGGCTCTGCGGCTCCTCGTCACGCGCTACGAAGCGGACGCGCACGTTGGTGGGCAGGGTGTCGAAGAAGTCCGCCACGCGGAACTCCTTGTAGACCCACTGCTGCACGTTGGAGGCGTCGGCGTCCATCATGATCCAGGTCTGGCCGTTGTCGCCGGTGATCTCGGCCGACAGGATGTCGTTGTCCTCGCCGACCACCTGCCCGCTGGGGTGGTTGAAGTCGAGGCCGACGCGCCAGGTCCAGAAGCTCAGGCGGGGGTCGACCGCGCCTTCCAGCGAAATCTCGGGGGAGGTGATGGTCGTGACGCCAGCGTCGACGTCGAACTCACCCAGGTCGCCGCCGCCGGGGCCGGTGACCAGCGCCGCGCCGCTGCCGCTCTTGTCGCCACCCGGCTGGGTGGTGATGTCGACGCCGAGGTAGCCGGCGTCCACGGCCTGCGGGTTGGCCCGCTCCCAGTAGCCGACTTCGGCGGTGTCGGTGCCGTCCCAGTTGGTGACCCAGCCCTTGTCCTCCTCGAAGCTGTCGAAGAAGAGGTTCACGAGGCCGATGGGGACTCGGATGCTGTCGCGGGCGGACACCTTGTCAGCGTCGAAGTCGAGGTCGATGGTGATCTCGGTGCCGCACTCCACGTCTTCGCCAATCTTGACGCCGAAGGGCTCGTCGGTGGTGACCGTGGCGCCCGCGTCCATGGCGCCGAACGTCGTGAAGGTGTTGTTGAAGGTGATGCCCTCGGGGGCCTCGCTGGTGATGGTCGCCTCGCCGGCGTCCACCGGAGCGGTCCCAGCGTTGACCAGGCGGGGCTTGACCAGGACGGTCTCGCCGGGCTCGGCGATGCCATCGCCGTCACCCACCGCGGCGTCGTCGATGTCGATGGCCTCGACCTTGAGGATGCCCTTGTCGCAGGGGCCGGTGACGCGCGAGCAGATGAAGGCGCGGCCGCCGGTCCACTGGGCGAACTTCTCGTCCCAGATGTTGCGGAAGGTCTCGATGTTGGCCAGCTCCTGCTGGACCGACCCGATGCCCTCGCCCGGCGCGGTGACCAGGATGTAGGCGATACGGAAGTCCTTCTGCTGGTTCTGAGCGCTCGGGATGCGCTCGCCATTGGCGGAGATGACGTCCTCGATGGTGATCTCGGTCTTGGTGCCCGACAGGGTCAGCCCGTTGGGGATGTTCATCTGCAGCGGCGACACCGACTGACCGTTGTAGACGGCGTTGTCGATGAGGAACCAGGGCTCCACCTCATCGGCGGCGAGCACGCCCATGCCGTAGAGGTCCAGCGGGCTGAAGGTCTGGTTGTCGCCCTGCTTGGTGAAGGTGCCGTCGCCGTTGTCGGTCCACCAGACGCCGTCCTGGACGGACGCGTAGGCGTGCATCAAGGCCGACCAGTGGGAGTCGTCGCGGCCGAGCATGTCACCAGAGATTTGCCCGTTCGCGCGACGGAAGTTCATGAACGCAAGCCAGCGGTGGGTGATCTCCTGCCCCATGACCGGGTAGGCCATGTTGTTGGGATTGGCGATGTTTCCGTACAGCGCGATGGCCTTCATGTTCAGGAGGCCCTGGAGCTTGCCGCTGCTGGAGCCCCAGAAGTAGCTCTGGTCGTACAGTTCGCGCCCGATGCCCTGGGTCGTGTTCTTGACGCCCACGTAGTAGGCGAGTCCGTCGGCGCCGTAGTCCCAGAAGCTGGTCCAGACCACGAGGAAGTCGTAGTCGTCGCCGAAGTAGTCGTAGAACTTGTTGGTCAGCGTGATGGGGTCCTGACGCTGGTTGTCGTAGCGCAGCCCGAACTGGTTGTTGCCGAAGCTGGTGACGAAGGAGTCGTCGCCCTCCATGACCACGATCTCGCCCTGCACGGTGACGTCACCGGGGGCGAAGTTGGCGCGCTTGCCGAGGGTCGCCGCGTCCATCGCGTCGATCTTGGCCTGCATGGCGGGGTTCGCCTTGAAGGTCGTGTGATAGTAGAGGGGGTTCTCGACCATCGGCCGCTCGGGGACGATGGGGTTGAGAGGCACCTCGGGAACGTCGGCGAGCGCAGCTGAGGGAGCAGCGATGCCGAGCGCAACGGCGAGCGGGAACAGGAGGGAGTTCCGGCTACCGAACCAAAGCGGGCGGGACATGGGCACCTTCCATGTGGGAAGAGGAGGAGGGAGGTCGCAGCAGAATTATGGCGGCCGAATTCTGCGATTTCAAAGCGGCCTCCGACAAGGGGGTTCGGGAAGACGAACCAACCGCCTCCTCCGCGTGCTACGGGGGAATGGCGTCCTCCCCCCGATGCACGCAACCTCCGCGAGGTGCCCGCTACTCGAACCAGACGTAGACCGCGAAGCTGACGCGCTGGTCCGCGCGGCGCTCCGAGAACTCCCCGGTACCCATCCGGTTGTGCAGATCGGCATCGAATGTCTCAGCCGCCTCAGCCATGGCTTCCTCGATGCGGTAGTCGGACAGCTTGACGTCGTCGCCGTCGAGCCGGTCGCCGATCGCCCAGTACGCCTCCTGGGCACGCTTCATCGCCAGGTCGAGGTTGAGTTCGTGCTTGGCTGCGAGCAGCTCGTCGCGGCGAGCCCGGTACTTCTCGGGACTCACGTCGCCGGCCTGATACGCGGCTTCCAGCTCGGCATACGGCTTGGCGATGGCGTCCCACTTCGATGAGGACCGCCCGGCGATGTCGATCTCGAAGCGGGCCGTCCGCGGCTGGTACCGCTCCTGGTTCATGCGCCGCACCATCAGGTCGATCTTCTCGAGGTGCCCCTGGGTCAGCTCGAACTTCCCGTCGGCGAAGAACAGCGCGCCCTGATGCATCAGCACCCGGCTACCAGGGGCCCGGTCCAGCGCGTGGTCGAGCAGCCCGTTGGGGTCACCGATGGCCCACCACTCGGGCCGGTCGTACTCAAGGTGGATGAGCTCCACCAGGGACTTGGACACGCTGGCACCAATCTGTGCTTCGAGGAAGCTGTCGAGGGACTTGAGGTCTTTGGGCAGCTGACCGTTGGTCGGGATGTTGAGGTGAAGGCGCTTGCTGAGCTCGGAACCCTCTGGAATGAAGCTGGCCGCGCGTTTGCCGTCGGAGAACATGACCATCGAGTCGCCGATGACGTGCGCGGTGCCCAGGAACGTCACCCCGGCCTCTACGCCAATCGCCGTCAAATCCGCGTCCTGCGTGAAGAACGACGGCCGGAAATAGTGGTTGGCCCCCATCACCGTGTACATCGTCGTGTCATCGGCCGTCGCCGCGACGCCCGGCGTCGTGGCCATGACCGCGCCTTCGAGGCTCGCGAAGCTGTGCTCCCAGTCCAGACCCGGCATGCAGCTGTTGGTGTAGATCACGCGATAGGCCTTCTCGGCCAGACCGGCTCCGAGCCCCAGCCCACCCCCGACAGCGGCGATGGTCGTCACCTCCAGCTTGTAGTGGTGGCAGTTCTTCGGCACGTCGATGCCCAGCCACTCGCACAGGTCCAGGCCCTTGCCGTGAAGCATCGCCACCTCGCTGAGGTATTGCGCGAACGTGCCCTTGGAGAGTTCGGCCTTCACCTGGGTCAGCACCGCATCCTCGACCGCCGCCAGCTCCTCTCGGGTCGCTTCGAGCAGTTCTCCCCGGATGGCGTTCTTGACGCGGTCCTCGAAGATGCCCAGGCCCTGCGCCAGCTCTGGGGGCAATACGTGGTCGGGGTTCTTGCGAACAGCGACCCAGGGCCGAATCGTCTCCCGGGCGTGGCTCACGTGACGTTGCACGTGGCCCGAGACGAAGTCGGCGCCGCGGTGGATCTCAGTCAGGTCGACTGCATTGGACCAGAGGTAGGCGTCCTGAACCCGCTGGACCGTCCCGGTGTGGCAGGAGCTGGCCGTCGCGCCAGCTCCGGCGTAGCGGTCCAGAAGCGCTTCGGCGGAGCGGCCCGCGACGACCGCGTCGGCGACCGCGTCAGCGTGGCGCTCGTGCTGGTCACCCGCCTTGTCGATGCCGCCGGTGAGCTGGACCTTGCCCGACCGCTGCTGAATCACATGGGCAGCCTCGTGTGCGGCCGTGTGCAGGTCCGGTTGGCTGGCGAAGGCGACGGCGCCGTCCATGGCGTATGCTCGAGCCCCCAGCGCCCGGCTGGCGACGGCTGCGGCTCCTCCGATGTGGGCGTCGATGCGGGACACGTCGTGACGCCCGAAGGCCTGCTGAATGATGTCGGCGTACGGCAGCGTCCCTCCCGACCCGGAAAATCCCAGCGCCGCTTGTTGGGCGGCATAGCCCGGTTGAGAGAAGGGGCTCAGGGCTGCGGCCTGGGCCGCGTGACCTTCGCCGACGGGCGAGCGACGGCTGGTGCGGTCGGCTCCCGCCTCGGAGCGGTTTGCGCGCGAGTGGGCAGGTTGGGCGGCGACGTCGGTGTACACGCTCATCGGAACTCCTGAGACAGGGTCAAGGACGTGTCCCAATGTGAGCCCCGGGGTCGGAGCGCCCATTACCGCCGTCGTAAGGAAGCCCCTGAACCGGCGTGGATGCTGGTCGCGCGACTCACAACAGCAGATTTCGCGTCAGGGCGGGTTCACACCGGTGGTCGAGGGCGCTCCGCAACCGCTATGCTGCCGCCGTGGATGACCAACTCCCCATCGGCCTTGCACCGGGCGTGCGTATCCGTTTCAAGCAGCGGCTCGGTAGGCGGCACGCGGAGCTCATCGCACCGCAGCTGCGCCAGGGCCCCCTGCAGCTGGACGACTTCGGGGCATCCGTGGTGGAGCTGTTGGACGGGCGCATGTCCCCACAACAGCTGCTCCAGTCCCGAACGTTCCGGGCCCCCGAAGACCGCCAGAAGGCGCGGCGGGTGTTGGACCAGCTGGAGCAGCACGGGCTGGTCAGTCGGTCCATCGGCATGCAACAGCTGGCCCAGGAGGCCGAGGATGAGCGTTTCTGGAAGCTGCGCTGGGGGCAGATGCGGACGGTGAACGCCGAGACGTTGTCCGATGAGCAGCTGGACGCGCTGACCCTCGAGGCGCCGGACAGCGACTGCGCGCGCTGCGAGCTTCACTGCTGCAGCTACAACGTCTCCATCAGCCACCCCGAGGTGATGACCATCTGCAAGGCCGCCATCGTCCATGACATGCGGCCCCGGGACATCTTCAAGGCGCCTGACGAGCAGCCCTACGGACACCTCCAGCTGGTCGCGCTCAAGCAGCAGGAGGACAAGACCTGCGTGTTCCTGGACGAGGACCGACGGTGCATCCTGCACGCGAGTTCGGGGCTGGAGCATAAGCCGTTGGCATGTCAGCTATACCCAGGGGTGCCCATCGTGACGGACGATGGTGCGCGGCTGGGGCTGCGTATCGGGTGCAGCCATCCGAAGCGGGAGGCGTCGGACGAGGCTCGGGCGACGTACCGCGCCATGTTGGGGCGCATCCGGGCACAGGCCCGGAACCTGACGCTGCGCCAGGCGCCCGAGCAGGTGGTCATGAGTGGTGCCAGGGTGGTGCCCTGGGGCGAGTATCGAGCGTGGGAGAGCGAGACGCTGAAGACGCTCGAACGAGCCCCTGACGCGCTGGCGGCCATGGATGTCGCAACGGACAGCGTGATTGAGCAGTGGGGTGGCCCCGAGGAGCAACCCGGGCTCGCCCTTAAGATGGCGGGCAGCCTGGCGGGGATCTTCCGCGACAGCGACCTGACGTGGGAGGCCGACGCGCTGCGGCGGTTGGCGGCTGGAGAGGGGGGCGCGCCCAAACACCTGCCGGCCGACCAGGCGAGCCAGCTGATTCAGTGTCTGGAGCCGCTGCGGCAGCAGAGCGTCTTGGCAGGATTGGGACTGTACCGGCTGCTGCTGAGCGCCGCGGCCTGCGCGGATGGACTCGAGGAACGCCCGCGCGAGACCGCGGCGGGCATGTTCCGGGCCATGGAGAAGCGGCGGGTGTTCGTCGCGGTGGGAAGTGCGCACCTGGGCAACCTGGAGGCCCTGGCACTGGCGTCGAGCTACCGCCAGACGGGTCCATAGGGCTAAGTCTGGTATCATTTTCGCTGGGGTGAGGTGGCGGTCCACGGCCGGCCAACGGCCTGTTATCGGAGGCCGTCCGGCGACCATCAAGAACCCTACCGAGAGCGCGCCGGCCAAGTGCAGGGCGAGGCCTGGCGGCCCCGCCCCGAAACCTTCAGAGCTTGCGAAGGACCCCGAAGACCATCTTCGCGCCGCGGTCGAGCTGTGCCCAGGTCACCCGAGCCCGCTCGGCGTCGACCTGCCCCGTGGCCATCAGGATCTGCGTAGCGACCTTGGCCTCTTGGGCGCTGCCGTAGGCCGTCTTGAGGAACTTGACCTTGTTGGCCCCGGTGAACTGCAGCCCCTCGACGCAATTCAAAGCAGCGCTGCTGGCTGCCCGCCGAAGCTGGTCGGCCAGCGCCTCCCGTTTCGCCATCTTCTCAGTGAGGCGGTAGTGACGCCCCCGCGCCCACGATTCGTGCCCCCGACAAGGGCGGCCGAAGGCCGTCGCGAAGCGACCGAGCACGCTTGGCCGGGCCGACGCCGGCAGCGCCGGCCCGGCCAAGCGCGCGGAGGCCTATGACGGATTCAACGCGTGCAGGAGACTGCGCGTGGGAGCCTGGAGTTGCTACGAGCGCGGAGGCCTGCCCCTGGAGGGCCGACAAGGGATGCCGGGCAACTGCAGTGCTGCGAGCGAACAGGGCCCTAGTAACGTGTTGCTACCCGCTTTTGACCGAGTAAGTAGCATCATAGGCCAGCCCGCCCGCTCGCAGCCTGCTCCCCCAACTTAGGAGGAGTAATGATGGAAATCTACATCGGCTTGGACTGGTCGAAGTCCTTGGTATGCGCCTTCGTTGCGATGGGAGGCAAGACACGGCGGTTGCGACTGCCACGAACTGTGGAAGGCATTGAGCGGCTTCTGCAGGTCGCGGGAGCTGATCCGACGCAGCCGCTCAGGGCCGTCATCGAGCAGGGTGACCGACAGTTTGCCGAGCTGCTGCATGCACGCGGTGTGCTTGTCCATGTCGTCGATCCCAAGAAGGCAAAGCGGTTTGCGGAGTCGCTCTGCTCAAGCCGGGCCAAGGACGATTGGAGAGATGCGCGCATGCTGTGTGAGCTGGCCGCCAGTGAGAGGCATCGCGGCCCCCAGTATGAGCCAACGAGCCCGCATATGGAGACCTTGGAGCTCCTGTCGCGGGCCTATGAAGGCACCGTCGTCAAGCGAACCCGGGTGATCAACCAACTTCGCGCCCATCTCCGACAGACCTCTCCTGCTTTGGAAGCTTCGCTCAAGGACTTCACCTCCAAGTACGCTATGGCTCTGATCTCCCTAGCTCCCTCCTGGCAGCACGGAGCCAGGGTCTCTGAAGGCCGCTGGGAAGAGTTCTGCAATAAGCATCGACTCAGAGGTGCCAAGAGGGAGGGCTTGCGGCTTGCCATGGCCAAGGCTTGGAGGCCAGCTGCTCGCAGTGTGCTTGCTCCAGTGGCGTTGGTGATTCGAGCTCTCGTTGAAGAACTGCGCCTTCTTCATCGAAAGGCCCTGCAACTTCAGAGGGCACTCGAGCAGCACATGGCCAACGACCCAACCGCCATGGTTCTTCGGTCCGTCGATGGACTCGGCCTCCACATCAGCACCGCCCTCGTAGAGGCCGGGATTGGTAAGCTCGACGGCCCGCGAGACGCCGTCGCTGTTGCCACCAGTGCCGCCCCAGTGACCATACAGAGCGGAAACTCACGCTGGGTGGTCAGACGGACATCGACCTCGAAGACTGCTGCGAAGGCCGCATTCGCTTTAGGAGCTCAAGCAATTCGACGCCTTGTGTGGGCGAAGGCGATGTACCGAGCGGCCCGGGAACGTGGCCAAACACATGGTACCGCTGTGCGCAGAGTCGCTCGCTCTCTTCTCCGTGTTCTCCGAGCCCTCATACGCAACGGCCAGAGGTACGACGAAGCGCTCTACATTCGAAGGCTACAGGCTCGCGGAGTCCCATGGGCCCTCACAATCCAGCTTCCTCCTGCTGGCGCTCCTCTAGCGCAGCAAGCCCCTTGACTATTCAGTAGTAACGTCCCTTGCCCCGGGCCCAAACCGGGGGCACGGTTGGCGACACTTACGACATCGCAAAGGAGCGGGGCCGTGGGAGGGGAAGCCGCCCGGAACCACCGCAGCCGCCTCGGCCTACCGCCGAACGACCGTAGGAGCCGGAGCCGTGAGCCGGGGCCGTTTGCAGGGGCCGGGGCCGTTTGCCGGGGCCGGGGCCGTTCGCCGGGGCCGGGGCCGTTTTTCCGGGGCTGGGGCCGTTGGTCGGGACCGGAGAAGTGTTACCCATGCTCCCGGTACGGCCTACTGGTGGGCGATCGCGCCTCGGCCTCCCAGGCGATTCGGGTCCCGTCCCACTACCTCCCCTTGGTTGGGCAGTGTGAGGCCCAGGGTAACGCCCCTCCCGCACCTGTAAACAGCCTCCGCGCGGTCTGTTCGGACCCAAAGGGCTGGTGCACGTGGAGCTTCTTGGTCGGCCTGGGCATGCCGCCGAACAGACCGTGCTCGGTCGCTTCGCGATGGCCTTCGGCCACTGTGGACAGGAGCGGGAGGAGCGTTCCGGGGGGGGCCTCCACTACCCAACCAAGGAGAGCGATAGTGTTGGACGTTACCCGAATCACCCTGGAGGCCGCGGCGCTGGCTTACACGCTGACGGCGAAGATGCCTCGCGGGAAGAACCTGGGCGACCAGCTGAGGCGGTCGGCTGAGAGCATGGCGCTGAGCCTCGCGGAGGGAAGGGCGCTGAAGGGCGCGCGGCGGCGAAGCCACCTGGAGATGGCTTACGGCAGCTGCCGAGAGGCGCAGGCGGCGACGATGACTCTCGCAGTCACCAAGCAAGTTGACCTGGCAGGCGGGCGTAACCTCTACCGGCTCCTTGACCGGTCGGGGGCGATGCTCTTCAAACTGAAGGAATGAGGCCAGGAAGGCGGGGCCGAGTCGGCCCCGCCTTCCTGGCCTCATTCCTTTCGGATCAGCCCATACAGCCGGCCCCCGGCCAGGTCGAGCTTGTGAACCAGGGCTGCGCTCTGCGCCGCGTCGACCAACCCAGACGCCGCCAGGATCATCAGCGACACGCAGTGGCGCTGATGAGCGCCTTTAGGAGCCCCAAGGGCGATACATGTAATAGTTGAAGGGTGATAGAGCGATCGTTCGGCGAAGCCGAGCGACCGCTCGTGTCACCCTGATCTTCGCGGCCACCTTGGCCTCCTGCAGGCTGCCGTACGCCATCCTGAAGAAGTTCAGCTCCTTCGCCCCGCTGAACGCAAAACCCTCACTCGTATTCAGCGCCGCGCTGTTCGCAGCCCGCGTCAGTTGGTCAGCAAGAGGATGACTCTTCGGCAGTCCCTCAGTGAGGCGGTAGGCCGCTGCGGCGGTTTCGATGAGGACGTCGTCAATCTTCATGAACACTCTCCAGTGTGAAGGGGTTAGCGACGCCCCCCGCCCTCGATTCGTGCCCCCGACAAGGGTGGCCGCAGGCCATCGCGAAGCGACCGAGCACACTTGACCCGAAGGCGACGACGTCGCCTTCGGGTCAAGTGCGCGGAGGCCCTAGTCGGGGGTGCGAATCGTGGGCAGGGTCGGCGACACCTACCCCTTCACGCAGGAGAGGGGTCGTGAAGACTGAAGGCGTCCACAAGCGAAGACGCCGCAGCGGTCTGCCGCCGAACGGCGTGACCGAGGAAATCTCGCATGCAGACGGCCGAAGGCGGGAGGCGGACGGCCGTGGGCCGAGGGCAGAAGGCGGAGGGCAGAAGGCCGTGGGCCGTGGGCAGAAGGCCGTGGGCCGTGGGCAGAAGGCCGTGGGCAGTTGCCGACTACGGCGTGTCGTAGCAGAGCAACTCGTAGTAGATCTTCACCTCGTCCCCTGGTGCGGCCCTGCAGATGCCGCCCTCCAGAAGCGTCACGGTGTTCGACACATTGTCGTACTTCCAGTTGAACAACCCGGCGCTGGTCAGGGGACACGGCACATTGTTGATGGACACCTCGATGGTCGTCGGCGCCGGGTAGTTGCTCAGCGTGTAGCGCATCTTGCTGGCAAACGCGATTTCACCAATGTCTTCAAGACCCTTAGCGAAATCCAGCTCGCAGATGCTGAAGTGGACGCCGCCGGTATCCTCCGCCAGCGAGAGGTAGCGGTGGCCCGCCCAGGCCTGGCCGTTGCTGGAGTTGCAGCCGCCGTAGGGCCCCACAATCGAGTGGACGTGGAACTGGTCGGGCTGGTCCACACCCTTGATGCTGGTGAAGAAGTTCAGATAGGCATCCAGCGACTCTGGTGACTGGTCGTCTTCATCGCTGACGAAGATGAGCTCGAGCGCCGCGTCCTCCCGCAGAAAGTGCATGTTCTTGCCGCCACAGATGCCGCCAATGCAGTTGTGGAACAGGTTGCTGCAGTCGTTGTCGGTCTGGCACGTCTCCTCGGTGACGTCCGTCAGCGGCGCGGACAGCGCGATCTTGGCCGCCCACAGTCCCTGCTCCTCACCGGAGCCGGTGGTGCCCACCAGCACGTTGGGGACGAACTTCTCCCAGTTCTGCTCGCTAACGAACGACGGACTCCCACGCAGGTCGCCACCGACAGGGAACTGAACCGTCGTCGTGGTGACACCGATCTGGTAGTCGCTCTGCCACTTCGCCGCCTCCTCGATGAAGGCTTGGAAACTCGCCGCCAGGTTCTCTTGCTCCTGATTCATCGACCCCGAGTCGTCCACGATGAACAGCACGTCCACCTTCTGCGCCTCGCTGTCGTAGAAGTAGTCGGTCTGGTCCGCCTCGTACGTTCCAGCGGCCACTAGCTGCACCACCTCCGGCTCCTCGCTGGTGTCGTGGTAGACCAGCAACTGACAGGTGTCGCTGGAGTCATCCTGGGGCGCATAGCTGACCCCGAACTCGACCGTCTCGCCCGGTAGTAGCGTCCGCACGAAGCTACCGTCGTCCTGCTGCTCGTCCAGCGGCGGGAAGTCCTCGAGCTGGAACTCGAGGCCGCAGCCGGACAGCTCGAAGTGGGTGATGCGAATCGGCCCGGCGCCAATGTTCTGTGCCGTCGCGACCAGGGTCTCGCTGCGGCAGCCCACCGGGGTCACCGCGTAGTCCAGGGTCCCCGGCTGCACCAGCAGCTGGCCCAGCGACACCCGCGCCTTCACGTTGGCGCCCATGCCCCAGCTGGGGCCATGCAGCCGCGTGAAGACCGGCTCGCCGCTGATGGGATCGTCGAACTGCGCCCAGCCGGTGAGCCGCGCGTTGAAGTCGAACACCTTGTTGGACTCGACGGCCGGAGCGTCAAAGCGAATCAGCATCGGGAACGTGTCACCTGGCTCCAGCACCGTACCTGCGTCAGGCTCACCGCCGACGACGAATGTCGCGCTCGTCGAAGCGGTGGGCGGCGTGTCGGTCTCGGGAAGCTCGCAGTCGAAACTCTCGGCACAGTCGTCGATGGCTGACCCCATCCAGATGCAGGCGTTCTGGCCCACGTTGACCAGGTCGAAGGCGCCGTAGGCGGTGGTCTCGGCGGCCACAAAGCCCATGTCCAGCACGTCGGGCACCATCTGCAGCGCGCAGGGCTCCAGATCCCCCGTCCGGGCGTTCAGCAGCACCTCCCAGAGGCTGTTCTGGGGGTCGTTGCTGTCGATGATGAACTTGCCCCATGCCGTCATGCCCGGCGGCCAATCGCCCGGCTCGTTCTCGAACAGCACCGGCACCGAGATGCTCTCTCCCGGCTCCATGGTGTAGCCCGTCAGGCCACCAGCGGCGGTGAAGCCCCACTGCTCGGGGTTGACGATGGAATAGCCACCCTCGATCACCACGCTGTTGATCTGCAGCGGCCCGTTGGCGGCGTTATACATCACCACGTCGCGACTGACGGCGCCGCCCTGGTTGACGTAGCCGAAGTAGAGGATGTCGGGCGGGTAGACCTCCAGGCCCAGTCCACGCCGCTTTCCGAAGACCGGCACGAGCATCACGCCGTCGTTTTCGGGGTCGTTGCTGCGCAGCTCCAGATGCACCAGCGGCTCCGTCGTCGGCTCCATCTCATCGACCGCGGTGAACTCCAGCGAGACACCTTCGGCGAGGCTGGTGCCCGCGATGATGGTCGCGGGCATTGCGGGCGCCGAAAGCAGCTTCACGGTGTTGGCGTAGGGCCCTTCGCCCACGACGGCGATGCTCGTGATCTCGAGGTCGTGCGACCCCAAGTTCGTCAAACCCACGTTCTTTGTCGCGGGCACGCCGGGAAGCTGCAACTCGAAGTTCACCGGATTGGGCGTGGCCTCCAGCCGAGCGGTGATCTCGACGCCCTTGAGGAGCACCGTCGCGCTATCCGAGCCGGTGAGGCCATCGAAGGCCACTTCGAGCACCTCGTCGTCGGCATTGAACCCCGTGGGCGTGTAGCTCACCGGCAGGGCCACGGAATCGTTGGGCGCCAACACCAGCGGCAACCCGCCCTCCGGCGCACCCACGCTGAAGTCGCTGGTCGCGGTGGTCTGCAGCGACGCGGCGGTCAGGGTGAGCTCAAAGCCACCCAGGTTTCGCAGCTCGACCTCGCGCTCCAGCATGTCACCTGTCGGCACGCTGCCGAAGTCCAACGTCCCGGGGGTCGGCACCAGGCTGGCGACCTGCGCCAGGGTCAGCAGCGGCACCTCGACGGTCTGCGTCCCGCCCGCCTCGGCGGCGATGTTGGTGCCGATGACCAGGGTTCCGGTGTCCTGGACTGCGTCGCTGGGCGCATACGTCAGCGTGATGTCGATGCTCTGACCGGCGCTCAGCGTGTTGAGCAGCGGCGGAGCCATGGAGAAGTCCTCGCTGTCGCTCTGCAGCGTGAACTCCAGGCGCAGCTGCCCCGACGTCCCGATGTGCTTGACCCGGACCTTCTGCTCCACCACGTCGCCAATGATGACCGCGCCGAAGTTGACCACGCTGGGGTCCACCTCGATGGCCACCTCGTCGGCCAACACCAGGCCACTGCCTGGTCCGTTGCCATTGTCGTTGCAGCCGCCACAGGCCACCTGCAGGGTGGCCGAGGCGAGGACGAGGACCGTCAACAGGCTCATGAAGCGATTCATGGCTGCTTGACCTCCAGGGAGTAGTCGCCTTCCTGTCCGGGGCCGGCGCCGTCGATGAAGATGAAGTACTCGGTGCCCGCCGTCAGCGTCTCCGAGATGGTCTCGCTGGTGGTGGACTCTACACAGGTGTAGTCCACATCCACGCACTCGGTCCCAAGGTAGAGCGCCGCGTTGAAGCTGGCATTCACGGAGATGACGTAGACGCCGGTGGTGTCGGGAGTGAACCGCCAGACCTCGTCCCGGGTGTTCGCGTCGTCAGCACCGAAGCCGCAGGGGGAGTAGACGTCCGAGTCGTTGCTCGTGTCGCCCGTGCCGAGAAACGGCAGCGCAGAGGGCTCGATGACGTAGGGGTCGGCGCAGCTGTTGCCCGTCGTGCTGGTCAGGTCCACGCACTGGCCGTCGGTGGTGCAGGTGAAGCCGCCCGGGCAGGTGCCGCACGTCTCGCCGCAGCCGTCGTCGCCGCACTCCTTGTCGTCGCACTGCGGCGTGCAGGCCTCATCGATGGTCAGGGTGTAGTTGCCGAACAGGTTGCCTATCGAGGTCGCCCCGTCGACGACGATGTAATAGGTCGTGCCGGCGACCAGCTCGGGCTTGGCCACGTGCTCCTTGACCGCGTCCTTGTCCCCCTTGGCGGCGAAGCACACGCTCTCGGCAGGCGGGAAGGAGCAGCCCTGAACCAGGGCGATCCAGGTGTTGTAGCCCTCGGCCTCGACGTAGAAGCAGTCGCTGGGGTAGCCCGCACACTCGGTCAGCACGTACACGGCACTGAGGAAGTCGGCGTCGAGGGTAATCTCGTACTTGCCATCGGTCTGCGGCGTGAACGCGTAGACGTGGTCGTTCCCGCCGATACCGAAGCTCTTGTCCTGGTCGGGACAACTGTTCTTGGGCACCCCGTACACGTTGGTGGCGTCGGCGGTGCTGTCACTGGCGGTCCACGGAAGGACCGCATCCGAGGGCACCACGAACGGGTCCTGGCAGGTGTTGCCGACCTGGATGTCGCACAGCTGCGTATCGCCGCAGACCAGGCCCAATTGGCACTCGCCACAGGTCAGACCACAGCTGTCGGGCCCACATTCTTTGCCATCGCACTGCTGCAGGCAGACGTCGCTGATCGTCAGGGTGTAGGTCCCGCTGTCGTTGTCGTTGTTGGCCTGGCCATCGACGATGATGAAGTAGGTGGTCCCGGCCTCCAGCAGCACCGGGGCCTCCGGCGACGACGGATCGGTCACCTCGGTGGCGGTCCCGGCGCAGGGGTACTCGTCGAAGACGCACTCGCCGTTGAGCTTGGCCCACTGTAGCGGGCCGGCCTCCTGCAGGGTGAAGCAGTCGTTGGTGAAGTAGGTGCAGTCGCTGACCACATACCAGCTGGCCGAGAAGTCGGCCTCCACGCGGATGTCGTACACCCCCGTCACCGTCGGCGTGAACTGGTAGACCTCGTCGCTCGAGGTGACGCCGCGGGCGTAGATGTCGTCCTCACCGCAGCCGTCGTACGGGTAACCATGGACCGGCGAGGCATCCGACGTGTCGCCGCTGGCCACGAAGGGCACGTCGTCGATGACGAACGGGTTGTTGCAGCTGTTGCCGAGCGGCTCGCCGCAGGTGCCCTCGGGCGAGCAGGTCTCGCTCGGCAGGCACTCGCCACAGGTGCCGCCGCAGCCGTCGTCGCCGCACTCCTTGCCGCTGCAGTCCGGGCTGCAGGCGTAATCGATGCTGAAGCTGTAAGGCCCGTTGGGGTTGGAGATGTTGCCGTAGCCGTCCATCACGACCAGGACCGTCTGGCCGGCCGTCATCGGCATGTCGATGACCTCACCACTGAGCCCGGTGGGGCTATCGGCGCTGACCATGCAGGAGCCGCCGATATCGTTGCAGTCGGTGGCGACGTACAGGGTCGTGTCGAAGCCGGCCTCCACCTTGAAGGTGTAGTCGTCGTCGGTGGGCGCGGTGAACTCGTAGACCACATCATTGCTGGCCGCTCCCCAGCCGTATTCCACGCCGCCGCATTGGCCGTCGGCGTAGAAATGGTCGTTCTGGAACAAGCTGCTGTCGTTGTCGTCGACGAACGGCAGCGATCCCACCGTATAGGGGTTGAGGCAGTGATCCCCCTGAGGCGCCTTCTGACACTGGCCGAAGCCGCCACAGACGTTGCCCGCGGTGCAGGTGCCGCAGGAGCCGCCGCAACCGTCGGTGCCGCACTCCTTGCCGTTGCAGTTGGGGACGCAGGGCGCGTCGATGAACAGCGAGTAGACACCGTACTGGTCGAAGTTGTTGGAGGCGCCGTCGACGAATACGAAGTAGGTGGCGCCGGCCTCCAGCGTCACCTCGAGGATCTCGGTGTGGGTCGTCGCGTCCGCCGCCCCGACGCAGAAGCTTTCCGGGACGTTGCACGAGGTGGTGACGTAGATGACCCCGTCGAATTCGCTCGTCAGCGTGAACGTGTACTTGCCGGTCACCGTCGGCTGCAGCGTGTAGATATGGTCGCGCGAGGCGTCGCCCACCGGGTTGGGTTCTCCGGCGCAGCCGTCGGTGTGGTAGTCGTTGCTGCCGTAGTAGGTGTCGCCATTGATGGTGGCTGGGAGCTGCTCGATGAGCGGGGAGCCGACGCAGTTGTCGGCGGGGACGTCGTTGGGCGGCAGGCACAGGCCCTGCTCGGGGTGGCAGGCCGTGGTTTCCTGGTCGCAGCCGGCGCCGCAGAAGCCGCCGCAGAGGTCGCGCCCGCACTCTCCAGCGCCAGGACAGTTGGGCACACAGACCGACTCGTCCACGGTGAACGTGAACGCTCCCGCGTCCTCGGCCAACAGTCCGTCGGCCACGAAGAAGTAGGTCGTGTCGGCTTCGAGGAACACGCTGAAGAACCCGCCCGCGGTCAGGTCACTGCTGACCCCGACGCAGTTGTCGGCGATAGCGCCGCAGTCGGTGGTCACATAAAGCGCGCTGGGGTTGTTGCCGATCTGAGCCACCGGGGCCATACCGACGATGTGCCAGCCGCCGGTGGCCGGGGTGAAGCTGAACACCACGTCGGGCGCCCCGGTGCCGATGCTGCCACCGGTCTGGCAGCCCCCACCCAGCTCGTAGTCATTGCCGGCGAAGCTGGACTCGCCCTGATAGACGAAGGGCAAGGCGTTGGGCGGAATGATGATGGCATCGTCGCAGGTATCGCCCTCGACCGAGATGACGATCTCGGGCTCTGCGTCTGCATCGGCATCTGCGTCGCCTGCGCCATCGCCTGCATCAGCGGTATCCGCTGCGTCGCCGGAACCATCGGGTTCGGCGTCGGGTGTTGCGTCCACCTCGGCATCAGCCGCGACGTCTGCGTCTGCGTCTGGCGTCGCTGTGGCATCCGCGTCTGCCCCCGCCGTGTCGGCCAGGACCTCCTCGGCAATGTCAGCGGTCGGCTCGACCGGATCTGCGGGGCACGCGGTCAGTCCGATGGCGACCGCAAGAAGACTGAGCGACAGGCGCATGTGAGCGGATCCGTAGAATCAGGGTTGGGTGTCCCAGATGCCCGCCGGCGGGCTCTCCGCGGGCGTGGTGCACTCTTCGTTGGTGTCCAGCGGGGGCGGGAGCTGCGGCGGGTCCACCACCGAGTCAGCCTGCCAGTCGCCCAGGCCCGAGGCCCACCCGGTCAGGAACGGTGTGTTGGTGCCGCTGGCGTCACCATTCCACACGCCGGTGAACTGGTCGGTGGCGAAGGTGCCGTTGAAGCCGCCCTGGAAGCAGATGAGGAAGGTGTCCAGGATGATGACGGCTCCATCGGTGATGTCGGCGTTGAGCGCGCCGGTCGCCGGGTTGTAGAAGCCGTCCAGGTTCAGCTCGAACGGCACCGGCTCGAAGCCAGGCACCTCGGCCGACCCCGCCATGAGGCCCTGCACGATAAACTTGGAGTCGAGGCAGCTGATGGAGAAGGCCAACGTGCCGTAGACGTTCAAATCGCCTGCTTCGGGGTTGAGCAGCCCACCGGAGTCCACGTCGTACTTGATGAGGCCGGTCCAGCTGCCCTCCCAGTGCGGGCCAATGCCCAGTTCACCGCAGTTGTCGGTGGGCAGCTCGGGCTCGACGTCGGCGTCCGCCGTGTCGCCGGCGGTCACGTCGCCAGAAGCGCCATCGCCCAGCGGGATGTCGCTGACCCCATCGGCGTCGGTAGTGTCAGTGGTGTCGGTCGCGTCGGTCACATCCGACGGCCCACCGTCGGCGCCCGTGACGTCCAGCGCCGTGCCGTCCCCGCCATCGGCGTCGGCCGCCCCGGTGTCCGCAACGACTTCGACAGCGGCATCGGGCACCGCATCGGGCGTGGCGTCCGGCGTGGCGTCGGGAGTGGTTGTGCCGTCCGGCGCGGTCGTGCTGTCGCTGCTGGTGCCGTCCCCGGAAGCATCGACAGTGGCGTCGCCGGTGGTCGCCGACACTGCGGGCTCGTCGGCGCAGCCCGAAAGCATGGCCAGGCTGAGGCACACAAGTGCAGTGAGCAGCGTATGGGGGGTCCGTCGCAGCATGGCGGTAACCTTCATAGAAGTGTTCGTGGATCGAAGGTTGCGGAAGCTATTCAAATCGGTGGTCTGTGCCAACGAAAAATCCCTCGCGGGGCGGAGCGCACGAGCTGCGCGCCGTGTCACGCAGCCACCCATTGTCGTGCCGCCGAGCACTCAGAGCAAAGATGACCGTCCAGTCATCGGTCGTTAGCAGAGCTAACTGGCGGGTTCAACACGATTTAGTAAATCGCTAACGGGGTTCGCATCGCCACAGACCGAACGCCCGTCCTGGCAAAAGCACGGGCGGAGCGGGCCGCATCGTGGTAGAGGAGGCGCCGGCATGGCTTGTGGGACACACCGTGCCGGACCGTGAAGGGCCCGAAAGAAAGACAGCGAGGGAACGATGGCCTATCGCCGATTGGAAAAGGTATCGAGCTGGCGCCGCCTGGCCGTGGGCATGTGGGGTAACCCCAGCAACCCCACCGCGCAGGGCGCTCGTGAAGTGGACCTCAGCAAGACCATCCCCTTCATGGAGAGGGTCACCAAGGAGACGGGCCACAAGATCACCGTCACCCACATGTTCGTGGCGGCCATGGGCCGGGTCCTGGCGGAGTACCCCGAGTACAACGTCATCCTGCGCCGCAACGTGCCGTACCAGCGCGATACCTGCGACGTCTTCGTGCAGGTGGCGATCAAGGGCGCGGACGGTCGGGCCGACCTGTCGGGCATCAAGATCAACAATGCCGACAAGCTGACGGTCGAAGAGATCGCCGGCAAAATCGCCGAGCGGGCCGCCAAGGTGCGGGCCGGCCGGGACAAGGACATCGAAAAGGCCAAGGGGGGTGTCGCGCGCATCCCGCCTATGGTCCTGCGGCCGACGATTCAGGCGCTGACGTCGTTGAGCTACGACTGGAACCTGGACCTGTCCTTCCTGGGCATCAAGAAGGACCCCTTCGGTGCAGCCATGATCACCAACGTGGGCGGCTTCGGCATCCCCCACGCGCTGGTGCCCCTGCTGCCCACCAGCCGGATCGGGATCCTGTTCTGCCTGGGCATGATTCACGACCGCCCCCACGTCATCGACGGCAAGGTCGAGGTGCGTCCGACCCTGATTCTTACGGGAAGCCTCGATCACCGGGTGCTGGACGGCTACCAGATCGGCAACATCACGGTGATGCTCGACAAGATTGTCAGCAACCCCGAAGAGTACGACCTCACCAAGGCCTTCTAGGGGCCTGTGTGGGAAGTCCGCCGTCATGATTCGCCAGCGGTTTGGTTCGTACCAGGGCGCGAGGGCGAAGGACTGACGGGGGTCCATTCAAGCCCGAGCAGCGCCGGTACGGGCCAAACAAGCAGAATAGTGGCGGCGTAGTTTCCACACAGGCCACCAGGTTTCGACGTCGCACCGCGGCGACGGGGAGAACGCACATGCCCAAGGCCAAGAAGACGGTGGGCGTTCAGGTTCCGGCAGAGTTCTTCTGGAACATGATCACCGACTACGAGTCCTACCCGAAGTACATCAGCAACTGCACCTCGGGGGAGATCGTCAGCCGCGACGGGGACACCATCGTCGCAGCCTTCGAGGTCAAGGTGGTGCGAACCTTCGACTACACGCTTCGGTTGGTGCTCGACAAAGAGCACTACCGGGTCGACTGGACGTTGGTGTCGAGCAAGACCCTGCGCCAGAACGACGGCGGCTGGCAGCTCACCGAGACCGAGCCGGGTCACACGATGGTGACCTACTGGAACGAGCTGGGCGCCAAGTTCTGGCTGCCCAAGACCTTCTTGAATGGCCTGGTCCAGATCGCACTGCCCAGCATGCTCAAAGAGTGGCGCATCCTGTCCGAGAAGATGTGGAAAGAGCAGGCCGCCGGCTGAGCGCCTCGGGGCGGCCGGCAAGGTCCAGGAATCCGCCTACTTGGCGAGGTCGAAGTCCCACCCTCCGCTGGCGACGCTATTCATGATCTCCGCCATCCGCTCGGCACCATCGAGCCCGAAGGCAGTCTGAGTCGGGAACCTGTCGATGGCTTCCTCATCCAGCCAGAAGATCTCTTCGGCCCAGTACTCGGCGTTGGGTAGACCTTCATGGATGAGTTTCGACGCCAGCTCGTCCACATAGGGTCCGAAGTCGACATCGACCCCCAGGTCGATGATGTTCATGCTCTTTATGACGTCGGCGACGCCGCGCGAGAACAGCCATAGCTTGACGAAGTTCAGTGCGACCTTCTCACCCGCCTCGAACGCGGCCTTAGCCTTCGCCCCCTTGGCTCCCAGCGCAAACAGCTTGGCACTCGACTCAAACCAGGACGTGTAGTCAGGCTCGCCTTTCAGCCCCAGCGTGGCGTTTGCGAATGCCTCGCTGATGGCCGCGATGGCGACATCGAACATGAACCCAGGCAGTTTCTCCTCGTAGAACGCATAGGTCGCCGTGATCTTGGCCCAACTCTTCTCCACGTCGGGCCAGTACTCGTTGAGCCGCGACGCCGCGATGAAGATGTGTGCGACGTCCAGCGCATACCCCAGGTACTTGAACGCGATGCCCATCCACTCGATGACGCCGTATGCCAGGGTGGACATCCCCTTGGTGTACTCGGCGATGCTCGAGTCCACTCCGCCGAACATGTTCTGCTCGAACCCCGATTTGGACTGCCAGTAGAAGGTGTCCCCCTTGGCGTAGTGCACCGCATAGTCGATGGCGTCGAGCACGAGGAGGTCCTGGCCGCCAGAGCCTTTGACGATGTCACCGGCCTTGACCTCGATGTCCCCACCGATATTGAGGGTGATGGACGCGCCCGGGTTGTACGACGACAGCAGGTGCGCGATGGGGTCAGTCACCTCGATCTCACGCTCCTCGAGGTCGTCGGCGAGGGTCTCCTTGAGCGCTTCTTCGGTGTTCACCTCGATGACGCCGTTGAGGAACACCGCGGCTTCCGTGAGCAGGTCGCCCCAGTCGCCGTCGTCCAGTTCCCCAAAGACCATCAGATCGACGCTGTCGAGGTCGGCAACCCTGGTCTGTTCACTGCTGCTGAGGTGCCCCTCGAAGAGCTCGCGCAGCACGTCGTCCTCATCGCCATACACGATGACGCCCGCCAATTGACGCCTCATCGCGGGGTCGTCCAGCCAACGCTGCACCCTCAAGGTGCTCACCCCGGCCTCCTCGAGGTCGTCGCTATCCATGGCATTGACCAGCCGCGCGAAGCTGGCGCGGACATACACCAGGCTCTGCTCGACGAAGTCGAAGTAACGCATCGCCCTGGCGTCGTCTTCTCCCTCTTCGGACAAATCGGCGCCCAGCTCCTGCCGGATCTCACTCACCGCCTCGCGAAGCACACCCTTCTGGACGGTTTCAACCTCCCCGCCCCCATCGGCCGAGCCGAATACGACAACGCCTCGGGCTGCAGCAGCCACCTGCTCCCCGGAGATGGAGTCGTCGTCCAACACACGCCGACAGACGACCACCAGGGCCGCCAGGTTCACCTCGGAAGGTGTGGCCTTGGTCGCCCGCAGATCCGCGCCAACAAAGGCGACCACCCAGCGGTCCCCAAGAACAGACGCTTGGGCGATGCCCGAGAGATTGTCCTCCAGGACACCTGGGAGGCTGGTTGCAATACCGCGCTCCTCCTCGCGTTTCGAGTCGGACGCCTCTTTGAACTGAAGCGACTCCAAGCCGCCTCCGCCGCCTCCAAGGCTTGGGACCGAGTCGAGCAGGTCGACGGCCGAGCGGCCCTGCACGACGCGGTCGGCTACGGCGTCGGCATGGCGCTCATAGACATCGCCGACACGCCCCACCCCACCCGCCAGATGGATGCCGCTGCGCTGCTGAATCACGTGTGCCGCTTCGTGGGCCGCTGTGTGGAGGTCGCCTCCGTCGCGCCCGAGGACCACATGATCGGCGGCGGCGAACGCTCGCGCACCCAACGCTGCGGCCGATTGCTCTGCGATAGGACCGGTGTGGGTCTTCACGCCTCCGACGTCGTGATGGCCGAACGACCGCTGAATCTGGTCGAGGTGTGGCAACGCCCCTGACGGCGTCGCCGTCGCCGCCGCGCACACGGCATGAGGGTCGGCGGTCGGTGCTCGGCGCGACTGGACCTGGGCCCGAAACTGCAGCAGGGCGGCATCCAGCGCCGACAGCTGCAGTTCGGAGGCATGAAGGGACGCGGTAAACGCACCGACTGTGTCATCCCGGCGGGCTTCCCGGGAGCGCTGGTGCTCGGCGGTAGAGGTCTGGGTGGCGGTGGCTTCGTGCTTGGGAGCGTGTCGCTGCATGAGGACTCCTGCGGGCGGTCGTCAACCACCCCGTCTTCAAGCCCCATGCCAGAGCGCCGAAGCAACGATATCCGGCACATACAGGCACCTCGGTGTGTCCAACGCGCCGTTGCTACATGCGAACCAGGCCCAAAGCGCACAGAGGTAGGCACCAGCCCGTGACTGCCGTTGACGCGTTCCGCCTCAAGGGTCCGAACCTCGAAACGTTCGAACATCTGTTACCCTCGAACCACGCGTCGGAGCCCCAATTCTGAAGGTCTCTCGGACTTTCAGGCGCGGGCACGGGCACGGGCACGGGCACGGGGTCGATGGTTCTGGCTATACTCCCCGAATCCAACTCTGGGAGTAGGCATGGCATCAGCCCTTCGGCGGCTACTGACTCGGGGAGGGCCTGCGATTGCGCTGTGCCTTCTGACTTTGAGCGTCTCGGGCTGCCCCGACGACAAACGCCAGATCGGCGAGAGCTGCATCGGCGACGGGCAATGCGAGACCGGGCTCTGTTTTGGCGAGTGCCTCTCACCTGACGGCGACGCCGACGGTGACGGCATCCTCAACAAGGTCGAGGCCTACTTCGGCAGCGACCCGCTCGCGCTGGACTCCGACGGCGATGGCAAGCCCGACGAGATCGAGTACGGCGCCGCCACGACCATCGCCGACAGCCCCTCGGACCTCGACGGCGACGGCAACATCGACGCCATCGAGTCGACCATCGCCGACAATGACGGCGACTGCATCAACGATGAGGTCGACGACGTCGCTCTTGGCAGGGACACCAGCGAGGCCCACGTGACCGGCTGGTGTGTGGACGCCATCGCCGGCATCTGCGCGGGACAGTTCGAGACCATCACCCTGGGCTGCGCGGTCGTCGACGGGGAGCTCGTCCCCAGCGAACCGCGCTGCACGTTCACCTCGGTCGCGGGCTACTCCGAGACCGACAACTGCGACAACGACCTGGACGACAACTGCGACGGCCAGGTCAACGAGGGGTGCCCCGGCGTCGCCATCGACGCTGACGGCGATACGTTTGCCAACGACGTGGACTGCGACGACAACGACCCCGACACCTACCCCGGCGCACCGTCGCAGTGTCTCGGCAAGGACAACGACTGCAGCGACGGCGGGATCCTCTTCCACGAAGGACGAGACGTCCTTTTCGTCTCGCGGCAGGGCGACGCATCGGAGGCCGACGGCAGCATCGACCTGCCCTTCGACTCCATTCAGGCGGCCATCGACGCCGCTCAACCCGGCACCACCATCCTCATTCAGGGCGGCGCCGACACGTACAACGAGACCGTCGCGGTCACCAAAGATGTCGTGATCGAGGGCGGCTACACCGACTGTGACTTCACCCAGCGGTCGGTGGACGCACCAACCCGGGTTCAGGGCGACGGGGCGGCCACCCTCCTGGTGGGTGACGGCGGCACCGTCGAAGCCTCGATGCTGGCCATCGCGACGCCGGACAACTCGGGCGGCACCGGGGTGAGGGTGACGGGCGCCGCGTTCACGTGCACCGAGTGCCTCATCACCAGCCCCCAGGGGAACTTCTTCAGTGGCCTCGCCGCCGGTCAGGGCGCGGGCGTCACCCTCATCAACACGATCATCGACCTGGCCGCCTCCGCCGCGGCGAGCCAGGCCACGGGCGTCGAGGTCTTCGATGGAAACGCGACGGTCAACATCGTCAACTCCGTGCTTCGCGTCGCGGGCGGAGACGCGCAAACGGCTGTCGTCAGAACCTCGGATGACCTCCCCAAGAGTGTCACGGTTCTCAACACGATGCTGGCTGTCTCCGGGACCGGCGAACGCGTGCTCTTCCAGGTCGAGAACAACGCTCCGTTCCCGACCGTGGTGGGCTGCGACTTCACCTTGTCGGGCGCCGCGCCCTTGCGGACCGTGCCAGACAACGTCGAATACTCGCTGCTGGACACCAACGGCAGCACGGTGTCGACCTTCGAGCGGAACGTGGCTCTTGGGTGCGCTCCGACGGGAGCCCCCTGGAAGATGGTCGACACCGGCTTCCCTTCATGTCGGGACCGCGGCGTCGATCCAACGTTAGCGCCCTATTCGCTGCCCCATCCCGCCCTGCTCCGCGACCGCGGCGGCAACCCACGTGGCTCGGCGGTTGGGGCGGACGGGTTCTACGACATCGGCCCCGAGGAGATTTCGGGGATACCTTGTACCGGCGACACGGACTGCGCCGACCTGGGCGCCTGCGTCGAGAGCCGTTGCCCCTCCGGACGATGCGCCTTCCCACCCGTCACCCCGCTGGACGACCTCGACGGGGACGGCCTGTGTGCAGCGGAAGACGACGATCAGGACGGAGACGGGTTCCTGACGGCGGTCGATTGCGACGACGCCGACCCCGATGTCTATCCCGGCGCCTGCGATGGCATTCTCGATGACTGCAGCCTGGCGCCGACGGCCGCTGGCGGAGTGATTTTCGTGAGCGCCAGCGCCGATCCCGATGGCGCCGACGGAACCCGGGGCAAGCCCTTCACGACCGTGCAGGAGGGTGTGAATGCCGCAGTCGCACAGGGCGTCGAGGAGGTGTGGGTGTCCGCCGGCACTTACAACGAAGCGGTGCTCGTCCAGACCAGCACCATCACCGGGCCGCCCGTTCGCGTACTCGGCGGCTTCAACGACTGTGACTTCAGCGACCCCGCGAGCCCTGGTTTGACCGAAATCGTCGGCCCCTCCAACGCCAGCTACGGCATGTTCCTGTCGGGCGCCATCACATTGGAACGGCTGAGTATTCGGCACCAAGACGGTGTGAACGGTACCCAGGCCGTCATCGTCGACGGCGGCGGCATCCTGCTTCAGGACTGCGCCATCACCGCCGCCCATGCATCGCCCGGAGCCAGCGACTCGGCCTACGGCGTGTCGATGAACGCCCTGTCGGCGCTGCATATCCGAGACTCCACCATCGATATCACTGGCGGCAGTGTCCAATATGGAATCTCCGCTCTGGTGCAAGGGAGCACGGTAGAGCTCCACCGCACCACGGTCACCCTCGACACGGCTGCATCCATCCACGCTTACGGGATCCAGACCGGTGGGATTTCCAGGATGATCAGCAGTGTCGTGCACATGCCGGCAAGCCACACGACGGCCTACGGCTTCTGGTCGTCGGGCAACGAGACCACCATGGTGGGTTCGAGCATCCTGATGGACCCGCCCACCACCAGTGGCGCAGCGCTGTTCTTCTCCGGGACCAACTCCGGGACCATCCTGGTGAACAACCTGCTCCACGCGACCTCACCGGCCAACGGCGTGGACTACTTCGTCACTGGGGGCGCGGGGTCGCTGTCTGCGTGGAACAACGCCTTCGCCACATTCCCCCTGAACTTCTGGAACTACGGCGGCCCAAACACCACCACCGACCCGGCCCTGATCAACACGTGTGAAGCCTCCTCGGGCTGCGCCACGTTCGACCTGCAGGGCAACATCGTCGGCGTCTGCAACCTGACCGACGCAGGCAACAGCTGGGAAGTGGATGGCCCCTGCATCGACGGAGGCGCGGACCCCAGCCCCATCGTGCCGCTCACCGTCTCCTATCCCTATGACAGCGACATCGCCGGAAACCCGCGACCCGTGGGAGGCTGGGACATCGGGGCCAGCTCCAACCCCGACGCTGCCTGCCTGGACACCGACGGCGATGGCGTGTGCAACATCGACGACCCCGACGACGACAACGACACCGTCGACGATGGTGAGGACTGCGCCCCGCTGGACGGCGCGGTCTTCCCGGGGGCCGACGAGCAATGCGGCGACGGCGTCATCAACGACTGCGACGCCTCTGGTGGAGGCACCAGCCCACTGGGTGGCGGTGCCGTCTTCTACGTATCGCCGACCGGGCAGTCCGACGGCGATGGGTCGTTCAACGACCCGGTAGACACCATTGGCGCCGCTCGGGTGCTGGCCGAGAACGCGACCGGGCCGGTCATCATCGCGGTGGCGGCGGGTGAGTACACCGAAGGGAACGGCGGTGTTCAGTTCACCCCGGCGGTCCCAGACACCACCATCCTCGGCGGGCTCGACGGCAGCTGCGACTTCAACCCGGGGGGCGGCCCCTCTATCGTGCGCGCCCCCAACACCGCCATTCGTGCGCAGGGCAACGCGCTGACGCTGCAGGACCTGACGCTTGTCGTGGAAGAGACACCTGGCGACCTGTTCGGCGTTCAGGTGGGCACCAACGCCGACGTGACCCTGACCAATGTGGACATCGTCCTGCCGAACTCCCAGGCGAGCGCGTATGGCGTCGAGGTGACCGCCTCACCGACCATGACGATGACCGATGTCGGCATTGCGCTCGGCTCCGCGGCCGTATCCAGCGCGACCATCGGCGTCTTGGGCGACCCGAACCTGACCATCGAAGGTGGCCGCTTCGTAGGTGGCTTCAGCCCGTCCTCCAACGGGCTCTTCATCGCCCAGGGGACGAACCCGACCCTGACGGTCAACCGCGCCCGGTTCAACACACCGTTTGGGGGCAGCGCCATCTTCGCCGGTGGCGGATTGCTGACCCTGACCAACTCCATGGCGGTGGTCGTCTCCCCGGTAGGGGAAGCTGCCGCGCTGCACGAGGACGGCGTGGCCCAGGTCTTCGCGGTGGGCAACTACTTGGCCGTGTTGGGCATCGACTCGACGGCGGTGGCCCACGGTGTGCGTCTGACCGGCACATCGAGCACGGATCGGTGCTGGTACGCCAACAACATCGTCATCGTCGAGTCGGGCGACGACGCCTATGGGTTCAGCTCGGCCCCTGGATACAGCGTCGGCAACTACTACAGAAACAACGCCGTGTACGCCGATGGCGCGGGCCAGAGCATCGCCTTCTATATGGCTGGGAACACCTTCACGGTGGCCGATTTTGGGGGCGGCAACTGCAGCTCCGTCACCGCATGCCTATCGACTCAACAGAACGTGGCGGCCAAGTGCGACCTGGACGCAACGGCTTACCTGTCACCCACGGATACCGCCTGTATCAACGCTGGGCTCGACCCCACGAGCATCCTCGGAGGAGCCGCCAGCGCCGCGGTAGACATCCACGGTGACCCCCGCCCGGCCGACGACCTGTGGGACATAGGCCCCGACGAGGTACCCGACTGTGATGCCGACCCGGATTGCGCAGGCCCGGCCGGTACCTGCGCGGAAGGAGGCGTGTGCCTGGGCAGCAAGTGCGCCTTCCCCAACGCAGGTGACGCCGACAACGACTTCGTCTGTGACGCCGAGGATGGCTGCCCCAACAGCGACCCGTCCGTGGACGGAATGATCGACGCCGATGGGGATGGCTGCTTCGGTACCGCCGACTGTGACGACAACAACGCCGCCATCTACCCGGGTGCCGAGGAGATCTGTGACGACGGCATCGACAACGACTGCGATGGCGGGGGCGTCATGCCTGGCACACTGTATGTGGAACTCGGCGCGTCGGGCGTCGGAACATCGGACGACCCGATGGGCGACATACAGGCGGCTATCCTGCAAGCCTCGACGGACCCCACCATCTCAGCAGTCTTCGTGGCTCAGGGCAGCTATGGCCAGTCGGTCCTCATGGGTAGCGACGACCCGCTCACCCTCAAAGGCGGCCTGGACCCGTCCTGCGAGTGGGACCCGACTGACAGCCTCACCGTCTTGACCGCCAACGAACAGGCGATGATCGCGGTGGGCGGCAACTCTCCGTCCATCACCATCGAGGGCTTCCACCTCGCCTACCAGCCGTTCTCGGCGGCGTTGAGCGACATTCAGGGCTTCGCCCTCGGGGGTAACGGCCACAAGACCCTCAAGAACGTGCGCGTCAGCACACCCGCCATGACCCAGCCCAGCAGCGTCGCCAACGGGGCCGTATGCCTGGAGGGGACCTGCGAGATCATCGACTCGACGTTCGAGATCAACTCGAGCGTCGATGGTTCCAACGGCATCGATAGCCAGCCGGGGACCGCCATCGAGGTCGTGGGGACCCGGGTCAGCGTCAATGCTGGCGGATCTCTGAATCCCTCCACAGTGCTCTTCACCGGAGGAGGCACCGACATCATCCGCGACAGCGTCTTGACGATGTCGGGCAACCCCGGGGTCGGCCGGGTGGTGTTCAAGCAGGGCGGTGTCCTCGAGCTCACCAACAGTGTCGTCTCGCTGGATACGCTATCGGGCCCCAACTACGCGCTACACGCCCAGGACGCCGAAATCCGTGTCGTCGGCAACCTCATCGCCACCCCCGGCTTCAGTGGAGACCGTGGCCTCTACGTCCACAGCGACGTGGCCGACCAGGCCCACACGGTGGTCAACACCGCCATCGAGGCCGGCGACGGGACCGCACTACAATGGGAAGACGAAGGCGGCGCGAACACCACCCTGTCGCTGCATCACAACGCGCTCGTCGGCAGCAAGCTCCTGGACGCGTCGGGCAGCGTGCAGGACCTGGCCAACATCAACAGCGGAGGCTTCCAGGCCAGCGGCTCCACCAGCGGCAACATTGCGGCGAGCTGCGGCATCAGCCTCGTCGACACCGTCCCCAGTGCCCAGTGCGCCCTGGCGGGGACCAACCCCGCGTCACAGGGAGCCGCCAACGAAGGCTACACGTCCGACTTCTTCGGCAACACCCGCGACATCGACGGGTACTGGACCATCGGCCCCTACGAAGGCCCTCAGGAGGAGGACCACGACGGCGATGGAATCCCCAACGGTGTCGACCCTGACGATGATGCCGATGGATTCCCGGACATTTCCGACGGCTGTCCGCTGGGCGAAGCAACGAGTGGATTCGACAGCGACAGCGACGGCTGCAGGACCACGGACGGTGACTGCAATGACAACGCACCGACGGTGTATCCAGGCGCACCTGAGCTCTGCGACGGCTTCGACAACGACTGTAGCGATGACGGTCTCCCCTACGCGCCGGCGACGGCGACGGTCCTCTACGTCGAGAAGGGCGGCGGGGGCACGCAGGGTACCCTGGCGTCGCCCTGGGATACGATCGCCCAGGCCACGGTGGACCTCGTCAACCATACGGGCGATGTGGTGATCCTGGTCGCAGGCGGACTGTACAACGAGCCCGTGGTCATCAACTCCGCCGAAACCGCTTCGCTGACCAGCCTCATCATCCAGGGCTCGGCCGACCCGAACTGCAACTGGGAACCCAACGGGTACACGCCGACCCAGTTCGTCTCCACGTCTGACCCCGCCTTGAACGACAACGGCACCGTCGACATCACCTTCCGTGACTTCGACGTGGCCATCGACGAGGCTCAGAGCGCGTCGAGCTTCACCGTGGCTCACCTCAACGGCGCGGGTTCGCGGACCTATCGACGGATGCACTTCACCTCACCGACGACCACTCAGGCTCCCGGAAGCTCGGTCGACGGACTTTCCGTGCTCAACAGCAGCAACGCGCTGGTGACCCTGGACGAGGTGGGCTTCACGCTCGGGGGTGCGGACCAGGCCCGCGGCGTCGACGCCCTCACCTCCATCCGGCACTTCGAGATCAACAACACCTTCGTCAGCACCTTCAGCTCGGGTGGCGTCCACCACGGGTTCATCCTGGGTGCCACCGGGGCAGCCAGCAGCATCAGCAACAGCGTGGTGCAGATATCGGGCGGCGCAGGTCTGACCCACATGGGGATTCAGGCGTCGGGGGCGCAGCTCAACGTTCTGAACACCATCGTCCAGATCTCTGAAGGGAACGAACCTCGCGGCATCTACTACAACGGGGCCGACAAGCTCTGGGCCAGCGGCAACGCGTTCTTCCTTCCCGACGGTGGCACCGGGGTGTTCCTGCTGGACGTCGGGGCGCAGCACAACCGTGTGGTCAATTGCATCATCGATGCTCCCAACGGTACCGCCATCAACAAGCAGGGTAGCGGGGACCTGACGATGTCGCACAACGTCATCAACGCCACGACGCTGGTTGGCGGTGGGTTGAACATCAGCGACCTGAGTGTCCTCAACGGCTGCCAGTGGTCCAGTTGCGGCAGCACGACCATCGGAAACCTGGAAGGCACCTGCCCCATGGCCGGCAACATCTACCCGCTGAGCGACGGGATCTGCATCGCCGCAGGTGACGACCCCAGCACCTTCGGCATCAGCATCCCCGGGCAGGACCTCGATCGCACGGGCGACCCGAGGCCCGGCGCGGATGGTCAGTGGGAAATCGGGCCCGACGAGGTGCAGTAGATGCGCTGGTGGGGTCTTCTGAGCATCGTGCTGGTCCTTGCTGGCTGCTCGGACAAGCGGCAGCTGGGCGAGAGTTGCATCGTCGACAACGAATGCGCCTCGGGGTTGTGTTTTGGACAGTGCCTGGCCCCCGAGCTGGATGCCGACGGTGACGGTATCGCCAATGGCGTCGAGCGACGGTGGGGGTCGGACCCGCTCAAGGCCGACAGCGACGACGACGGCAAGCCCGACGAGATCGAGTACGGGACCGCGCTGGCCACGGGGGAGGCCCCACCCGACGCCGATGACGACGGCATCATCGACGCCGCCGACTCGGCCATCGACGATGTGGATGGTGACTGCATTGCCGACGAGCTGGATTCGGAGGAAGACACCCCGAACATCACCGCCCAGCACATCGGCGACTACTGTGGCGTCGCGCTGTCCGGCATCTGTGCTGCACCGACCCTCGCGGGTGTGGAGTTCAGTTGCCGCGTGGTGGACGGGGTCCTGGTCCCCGAAGCCGTCCCCTGCAACTTCGCCGCCGTAGCTGGCTACGACGAGGTCGATGACTGCGACGGCGTCGACAGCGACTGCGACGGCGAGACCGACGAGGACTGCGTTCAAGGCTGCGGGGCCTCGACCGCCTTTGACGGCCAGAACGTCGTCTTCGTGGCCAAGCGCGGCAGCGACACCGACGGCGACGGGAGCCTCGCCAATCCGTTCCTGACCATCACCCATGGCCTGGCCAACGCCAACGGCGCCCGCATCCTCATCGGAGCGGGCGACTATGAGGAGCAGCTGGTCATTCCGGGTGAGGGATTCGAAATCGCCGGCGGTTTCGACGACTGCAACTTCGACCAGATCGCCGAGGGCGGAACCAACGTCATCACCAATGACGCAACGCCCGCCCTGGAGGTCCCCGCCAACACCTGGGCCAATATCAGCCGAGTCACGTTCTCGGGAGTCGAGCGAACGATCCAGGGTTCCGGCGGAAACCTGATCTGCGACGCCTGTATCGTCGCCGCCCGGGCCGGCCACGCGGTCGAGGTCACCGCTGAACAGGTGTCGTTCATCAACAGCGTGGTGACGGTCGCCGCACAGGCCGGCGCATCAGCCGACGTCTCAGCGGTGCACATGCTCGGAAGCGGCCGACTCAGCAGCTTCAACACCCTGCTGCAGGTCGGCGGTGATGGCGGCCGGGTAGCACCCGTCATCGTCGATGGCGGTGGCAACATGCAGATCGTCAATTCGATGCTCGCCGTGCGAGCAGGGTCCTCGGATGAACGCGCAGGTCTCATCCGGGTCGCAGGGGCGCCACCTCTGGCGCTGCAGCACAACGACTTCACACTCGACAATGGCGAGCCCCCCGTGCTGAACGAGGGCGCGGCCATGCCGATGGCGACGCTCAACGGCGGGGCCGTTCCAGGAAGCAACAGCAACCTGGCGCTGGGGTGTGCGCCTGTCGATGCCCCCTGGGAGCTGGCCGCCAACAGCCCGTGCATCGACCGCGGGGCGGATCCCACCGGGCCCAACTACGGCATTGGCTACGCACCCCACATGGTGGACCGCAAGGGCGTTCCGCGCCGGCTGGACCCCGAGGGCGGGGACGGCTACTGGGATATCGGCCCCGACGAGGTCGACAAGCGCGACCAGGTGTCGTGCGGTGGCAACGACGGACTCTGTTCGTCGGGGACCATCTGCCTCGAGGGCCTCTGCACAGGCAACGGCCAGTGCGTCAAACCACTGGCCCCCGGTCGCTCGGACCTCGATGGCGACGGCGTCTGCGATGCGCTGGACGTGGACGCGGACGAAGATGGCGAGGACGCCGACACCGACTGCGACGACACCGATCCCACCGTGTTCACCGGGGCAACGGAGATCTGCGGCGATGGCGCGATCAACGACTGCAGCGACCCGGCCAGGTCGGTGGCGACGCCGGACACGATCTACGTCGCGCCTGGGGATGCTGGAGGCGCAGGAACGGTCTCGGACCCCGTTGGCTCGTATGGCGAGGCGGTCGGCCTGGCCGTGTCGGCCGGCAACGCGTTCAAGGTCATCGCCATTGCTGGCGGCGTGTACGAGGACTCGGGTTCGGGGCCCTCGCTGAACCAGGACACGTGGACGATACGGGGCGGGTTGCGGGCCGATTGCGACTTCGCCAGCGGCGGCACGCGTACCGTCCTGAAGAACAACCAGACCGTCATCGACGTGACGGCTGCGGAGGCTACCGTCGAGAACCTGACGGCGTTGGCCACGGGCGCCGACATCATGGCGGTTCGCCTGGCGGGTCCGGGGTCGCTCACGCTTCGACAGGTGGTCGTTCGGACGGAGAGCGGCAACAGCGTGACCGGCGTCGCGGCCATCGGTGGCGGCACCCTGGTGCTCGACCGGGTCGACGTGGCGACCGGGCCGGCGGGCATCTCCAACAACGCTGTCGTGGTGGGGAGCGCGTCCGCCGCGATCACCGACAGCAAGCTGGTCACGGGCGTGACCCTGGGCGCGGACTCCATCGGCCTCGACGTCAGCGGCGCCAGCTCCAACGTCGTCATCGGCCGCACCACGTTGGGGGTCCGCGGCAACGGCGTGGGGGTGAAAGCCAGCGGGGGTGAACTCTATCTGTACGACAGCCTCGTGGCTGTGGACCGCCCCCCGGTCGCTGGCATCGCGCTCCAGGTCGACGGCGCCCGGCCCATGGTGGTGGGCAGCCACCTCGGTGTCCACGCCAGGGACCTCGCCAACGTGAGCGCAACGGCGGTGGAGCTCGTCAGCGGAGGCGCTGCCGATGCCTACTTCGTCAACACGTCCGTCTTCGCTCGCGTGGGCGTCAATGGCACGGCCGCGGCCTTCGACGTGAAGTCCGCCTGGAACGCGACGACCCATTTCATCGGCAACGCCATCGCGGCCTTCGTGGACAGCGCCGTCCCGCAAAGCGTGGTGTTGGGTGACGGAAGCACCACCGATGTGGCTGGACTGGAGACGACCTGTGGCGGGGTAGGCACCTTCTGCGGGACGACCAGCGATAACGTTCCGAGTGCCTGCGGGTACGTGCCATCGTCTGCCCGGATCACGCCCTCGACGTGTCTCGACGCGGGGGTCGATCCAGCAACGGTGGCGGGGCTTACGGTTCCGCCGGAGACGCTGGATATCCACCGCGAGGAGCGGGTGACCGGCCTCGCCCGTGACATCGGCCCGGATGAGGCCACGCCCTGCACCAGTCCCAGCGACTGCGCCATCCAGGGCGACCTCTGTACCTCGACATTCAGCTGCGGCGGCTACTGCGTTTACAACGACGTGGTGGTGGAGGATGACGACGCGGACTTCATCTGCAACGGCGCCGACCGCTGCTCGGGTACCCCCGGGGGACAACTGGACGCGGACGGCGACGGCTGCCACGCCAACGTGGACTGCGACGACTTCGCGCCGGAGACCTACCCCGGGGCCGAGGAAGCGGAGTGCGGAGACGGGATCGTCAACGGCTGCGCCGGTGGCGGGATCGTCGAGGGTGCCATCTATGTCGACCCGACGGCCGACCCTGGTGGTGACGGAAGCCCCGGGGCACCGTTCAACCTCATCGAGGACGGCTGGGCAGCGCTGGGCGACGGCGCGCCGACGCTGTTGATGATCGCTGCCGAAACCATCGACAGCGCCGTGAGTCTGACCGAGCAGGACGTGCCTGGCATGACCGACGAGACCATCCAGGGTGGGCTCGACCCCACCTGCGACTGGGCGCCCGCCGGCTTCACCCGCGTTCAGGCTGCGGGAACGACGGGCATGCACATCGGACCCGCCAGCGCCGACATTCGAATCTCCGGCTTCCAGGTGGAGGTCACGGAGAGCATCCCGGACTCAGCTGCCTTTTACCTGACCGGCAGCGGGCTTCGGCACCTCGAGCGGTTCGAGGCCATCACCCCGTCGAACACCGGCGGGACCAACCACGGCGTACGCGACGACCAGGGCGGGACGACCGCGCTGGTGCTCGAGGATGGCCTCATCACCGTGGGTGAAGGGCCCACCCCGTTCGGGGTTCAGTCCACGGCCGCCGAGGTGAGGGTCGAGGGATGCACCATCGACGTCGGTGGGCCCGCGGCAGGCCCCGCGGTCGGAATCGATGCGAACACGCCGGGTCCGACGCGGCTCATCGGCAACCGGGTCCAGGCCACGGGCCAGTCGCCCTCCACGTTCGGCGTCCGGCTGGTCGACACCAGCGCTCAGATCACCAACTCCGGCATCGCCGCCAGCGACGTCGCGGTCTTCCAGTCGGCCGGGGGGCTGTCGCTGGTGGGCAGCGCGCTGTCGGCGCCCACGTCGGTTCAGGTGAACCCCGACGGTGCGGACCCCGTGGTGCAGTTGGTCAACACGTTCCTCAGCGGCGACACCGGCGTGGACGTGGCCAACTCGGGCGATGGCGTGGCGGCGCTGGAGTTCCACCACAATGTGTTCGACACACCGGTCGTGCTGAACGTCGCCGGCTCCCCTGCGGTCGGCGTGCCCGAGCTGAACCTGCTGCAGTTCCCGCTGGCGGACGACGCATCGGGCAACGTCAGCGACAACTGTGGCCTGGCACCACCGGACTGGGACCTGTCCAAGTTCTCCGACTGCGCCATCCTGGGCACCGACCCGGCCCTCCACGGCGTCTTCAACGAGGCGCAGGAGCGGGACATCGACGGTGCCCGACGACCCGATGGCAACGGCCTGTGGTCGGTCGGTCCCGACCAGAAGACCACAGACGGCTGCGCCGACAGCGACAACGACGGCGTGTGTAACCTGCTGGACGGTTGCCCCGGCGGCGCCGATGGCTCGCTGGGTACGGACGCCGACGGGGACGGCTGCTGGGCGCCGGCCGAGGACTGTGTCGACACCGACCCGGACATCTACGTGGGCGCGCCCGAGGCCTGCAACGGCATCGACAACGACTGCAGCCACGGCGGGATCACGTTTGCCCCGCCCGGCGTCGACGTTTTCTACGTATCGCACCTGGCCACCGGAGACGGTCTGAGCCCCGGCAATCCCGCCGGAAGCATCGACGCCGTCCTTGCGCAGACGACGGTGACCAAGGCCGTGATCCTCGTGGCCGGCGGCTTCTATGACGAGACACTGGACATCACCGATGCGGCGTACCCGGCGACGCCCGACGTGACCATCCAGGGCAGCGCCGACCCGACCTGCGCCTGGGAGCCGGTGGTCGGCCAGGACGATGAGCCCGACACCTTCCTGCAGGGGGCATCTCCGGTTCTGAGGACCGGGTACGCCTTGGGCAACACGATGACCTTCCGGGACATCCACTTCCTGACCACCACCGCGGGTCAGACCCAGCGAGGCGTGCTCATCGACACCGCGGACGTGGGCACCCGAGTGTTCGAGCGGGTCCACGTCACGACCACGAACACCGACGACTCGCCGGGTACGCAGACCTACGGCATCGACCTGGGCACGGACGCGGTAGCTGTGCTCATCAAGGACTCGTTCATCAACCCCGGGTCCGCGCAGGCCATGCGCGGCGTCTTCTCGGGGATCTTCGCCAACGTGCAGATC
>Ga0207422_1001301_pt1 | contig 51961 bp, 55 predicted proteins | sample MarCyaLeptolynsp_FD_187757 | JGI IMG/M metagenome (GOLD analysis project Ga0207422, IMG submission 187757) | Marine cyanobacterial communities from Panama - species 1 Leptolyngbya sp. (SPAdes) | ecosystem: Environmental > Aquatic > Marine > Unclassified | place: Panama: Panama City | collected... | reverse complement strand
CCCCCGCCGTAAAACCGATCATCACCGAATGGGACACCAGCCCCACCAACTGGCCGAGATGCACGATTCCCATCAGCAACTGAAACAGGCCTGCCAGCAGCGTGATTGTCAGGACGGCCTGGATATAGGCTGCGCTGCCCGGCTCGTAGAGATTGCTCAGAGTTGCGAAGATGACCACGGAAATGGCCGTCGTCGGCCCCGAGACCAGATGCCAGGAACTGCCGAACACCGCCGCGATTACCGGCGTGACCATGGCCGCGTAAAGCCCGTATTGCGGCGGCAGGCCGGCGATGGCGGCGAACGCGATGGCCTGCGGCAGGACAACGGCCGCACCGGTCAGGGCCGCCGCCGCATCGTCGCGCATCGTGTTTCGGTCGACAAGACCGATCCAGTTTCGGAAGGGAAAGAGATTTTTGGCCTGGAAGGGCTGAAAGAACGGTTCTTTGGGCAGTCGTGGCATGCTCGAATGTGTTCCTGGTCACCTCACAAAGCGGTCGACCAGTGAGCGTGGAGTGTTTTGCGGTCATGGCGTTGCCCGGCCACAGAGACCGCCCTTTCGAACCGCGATACCATCGGCGCGTCGGCGGTCTGTTCACTGTGTCGGGTTGCTCGAAAAGTGATTGGCGGACACTGGGCCCGGATTGGCTCCCCCCGAAATGGACGTTCAATCGCTGCTCATCATCCCCATTAAAGCAGCGAGACTGAACTCAAGCACATTACCATGGTTTTGGCTATGGCCAGCTTCCGACGATCGTTGGCCCCAGCCAAAGACAGTTCCGGCCCCGCGCCGGTTTTCGGTCGGGGCCGGATGGAATTGCCGGTTTCTTACCGCGATACGCAGAACGACCGCCACATCTGGGTGTGCCGGCTGACCGCGGAGAAATAGTTGTTCGGCGGTGAGAATGCGAGCTGGATGGCCCGGTCCCAGGCGCGGAAATGGACCGTATAGCCGCAAACATCCGGCAGCGCCGGCGGCACGCTTTGTGCCGTGGCAACACTGGCATAGGCGGCCGTCAGATTGAATCCGGATTTGAGCGGGACCAGAATGGACGTCGGGGGCTGGGTGCCCTGCCCGTTCAGATCAGCCCGGCCATCGTCGAATTCGGTCAGATCGCCTGCCACGGTGACCGGATGCGCACCGACGACAAAACCGCCGGACCAGCGCAGATCATATTTCCAGAAATGATCGTCATTGATGCGGCCCTTCATGTCGAGCACCACATCGATCCCGTCACCCTCGATCTTGCACTGATCGCCCAGCGGCGATGTCGCCGACGCGCGATAGAGATCGAACCACAGATCGCCGGTGCCCGATGAGGTCGGCAGCAGATTGTTCGGCAGGGCAATGCGGTCATTGTCGATCTGCAAACGGACCGGTGCACTGACATAGGTCGGCGTTGCCGCCGCAATCTCCCGCATTACCACCCGAACACGCACCATCGCGTTGGACGCACCGCTGTTGGAGTTCCATACGGCAAAGCTTGGCGGATCACCGCAGCCGTCGAACCGCCGGTAATCGGCGACCGAGAACCAGCCCAGCGGATCGCTGTCATAAACGTCGTTGCGGGCGATCGGGCATGGCGACAGCGATGTCGGGCGCACCATGCGACGCCAGTTGGCGCTGGCCGGGTGGACGACACCGGGATCGGCAAAGGTCGGAAAGCCGCTGCCCTGGTCGATTTCGACACGATATTCATAGTTTGCGAGGTCCGGGCAGTTGACCAGTTCCGGCATCGACCCCTGGATGCGGATCTGGCCGGCAAAAGGGCGCTGGGTGACTCCGCCAAATGTCGCCAGACCGGTTGACGGCGCAATCATGCCGACTTCGACATTGCTGATGAAGGTGATCGAGGGCGGCGCGCATTGTGCGACATCGCCGATGTGATCGTGCAGCGCGTCCAATCCGAGATCGCGGGTTGCCGGTTCGAAGTTCTTGACCAGATCGCCGGCCTTCAGCCAGATCGACGGACCGGGCTGCAGCACATCGCCGTCGGTAAACGGAACCTGGCCGAAACCGACAATCTCCGTCGACATCAGTTCGACCGGCACGAGTTCGATCGGATCCTGCGCCGGCGTATAGGCGTCCAGGCCGAAATCGACGCCGCGCACCGGGATGCCGGCCGGCAGAGCCGGCAGCAGCGAGGCGTTCGAGCGAACGATCACCCCGTCACGGGCCGACAGCAGATCGCCATCGAGAAACAGCGGTTTGGTGACCTCCGGCGGTGTGCCTTCGGTGGAAAACCAGATGTCGAGATCCAGTTCACGCAGCACATCACGCAGGCGGGCCGGATTGTCCTTGAACGTGCCGTTACGGGCCAATTCCACGAGGCGCCGGAACCCCTCCTCCTTGCCGACCAGAGTGACCGCGTCAAGACCCAGATCAAGCGAACGCGGAACATCGAATGCGGCCAGCAGCGCGGCATTCGGGATTACGCCGCCAACGGTGAAAAGCAGATCGCCGGCGGTGAACTGATCGCCATTGGGGCTGTCGAGCTCGGTGGAAAAGGCAATGACCTTGTTTTCCTTGTCGATCGCGGCCACGGCGTCGAGGCCGAGATCGATGCGCGCAATGTCGAAATTGCGGATCAGTTCGCCGTTGCGGCGGCACACCCGTGCACCCGCCGAAACATGCCAGGCCAGAAGGTCGCCATCCGAAATGATCGGATTGCCATCCGCCGGCGTCGGCCCGCGGGACAGAAAATCCTCGGATGTCGAGAACAACAGACCGTCACAGGGGTCGACCTGCGCTTCTGCGGCACCGGAAAACCCGACCGCGGCCAGGAGAAATCCTCCCAAAGCCGTTCGCGCCAACGGCCGAAGCCGCGCCCGCCGGGAAAAGAGGTGTAAGCCATGCATAAACATATCAGTCTCCTCAGTTTTCGAATGATGGGTGCAGGAGAAGACTACGCCGCGTTTTTCCAAGCGGCGTTCATATCGTGTGACGGTGTTAAACAGTGGTTGATGTTATGGAGAGCGTTTTAAGCAACCGTGGGTGGTGCGGTGCACCGGCTGTGTAGGCTTTCGGCCGCGCGTGTCCGTCTGCATGCTTGTGGCGATCAACATCCAGGAGCCTCGGCTTGACTCGGTTCACGCAGAAAATCGGACCAAATCGCAGGCGCGCTCCAGCACCGGTGCAAACTTCACCAGGTCATCACCACGTCCCATCAGGTGTGACCGGGCACTGGACCATTTCCAGTCCCGCGCCCGCTTGATCAATTGCGCCCGCACCGGATTGAGCGTGACGGAACCTACCGCATGCATCAGATGATCGTTATCAATGACCACTGACCCATAGCGCCCCTGCCAGAAATGGCCGGTGGTTCGCGCAAGGGCATTGACATAGCCGATATAGCGCCGGTGAAAATCGGCGAAAGTCAGGCGCAGCCCGTCCTCATCGAACGGAGCCAGGATGATGTGGACAAGGTTGGGCATCAGGAAATAGGCCCGGACCACACATTTGGCCCGCTCGCTGCTTTCGGCCAGCAGATCCAGATAGAGGGCATAATCGCCCTATTAGAAAAACGTCTGCCCGCGCCGATTGAGCCGCTGGGTGACGAGATGCGGGAGACCAGGAACCACAAGGCGAGCCATGCGGGCCATGGCATGCAGAACCAACACTAATTAGGGAATCAGTAAACTGTCATCTATGGACGCCCCCTTGATTGCAAGTGTTTTGTGATTGTTCTGGCAAGTTGGGTTTGCAGTCATCTATCCGGCCTTTGAGATGCGGTATTTATAGCCCGCTGGCCCTGATGGAATCCGAGGATCAACGCCCCATCACCGTAGCGAGCTCGAGGCTCGGACAGTTTATCGGGTTTGGCTGATCCCGGTTGCCCTGTTTGCCATCACATCATTCACCCTCGCAATCAATCTCCTGTGGTTTGGCTTCCTTGGCTATTGTTATGCCGCCTGCAGCGCCTCAGCCCTGTAAACCTCACCACGTGTCAGCATGGCCCAGACGATGCGTGCCGTCTTGTTGGCCATGGCCACCAGAACGACATTGGTCGGACGCCGCGCAAGAAGCGATCGCTGCCATGCGGTTCGGCCCTGCTTAAGACCCCGTTTGTTGCTGTCGCGAGACCATCGCAAGACCGCGCGGGCGCCATGAACCAGCAAGCGTCTCAGATATCCGTCCCCGCGTTTTGATATCCGTCCCAACCGTTCCTTGCCGCCGCTAGAGTTCTGTTTGGGAACCAGGCCAAGCCACGCCGCCAATTGCCGGCCGGAATGAAACTGCGATGCATCCCCAATGGTTGCCACCAGCGCCGTCGCCGTCATTACGCCAACGCCGGGAATGGTGACAAGCCGCCGGCTGGCTTCATTGGCCCGATGCCAGGCCATTAGTTTGCGTTCAAGACCGGTGATCCGGGATCGAAGCATGTGCAATTGTTCGACCAGAAACCCGAGGGATTGCCTTGCCAGATCCGGAAGGCGCTCATCATCTCTATCTTCGATGATCTCGATCAGCTTTCGAACGCTGCTTGTTCCTTGTGCGACGACAAGGCCGAACTCGGCACAATGTCCACGAAGGGCATTGCTCACCATGGTGCGCTGGCGCACCAGCAGTTCCCGGGCACGGTGCAGGGTCAGCACGGCCTGCTGCTCAGCACTCTTGACCGGTGCAAACCGCATGGTCGGTCGCATCAGAGCCTCACAGATCGCCTCGGCATCCACGGCATCGTTCTTGTTGGTCTTGACGAAGGGTTTGACATATTGCGGCGGGATCAACCGCACCTCATGGCCAAGGGCCTGCAACGTCCGGGCCCAATGGTGTGCACTGGCACAGGCCTCAAGTCCGATCAGGCAGGCTGGCAGTTGTGCAAAGAAACCGGCTACCTGTGAACGGCGCAGTTTCCTGCGCACAACCGGCCTGCCATCGTCATCGGCACAATGAACCTGAAAAGCCGACTTTGCTAAATCCAAACCAACTGTAGTAACATTCTTCATGGACGCCTCCTGTTCCTGGATTGCTTCGACACAACCCAGTATGGCTCATCGCGAAGCCGATGGGGGCGTCCATCCCATCACCTGTCTATCGCTGATCTGTTATGAAGGGGTGCTGATGGCATCCTCTCCATCACCTGGGATTTGAAGCCCGCATTACGGCACAGGCGCCATCAGCAATCTGGTTGTTAACCTGAATAATTGATTGGGGCCGTTGCAGGACCCCGCACAGACAGGAACAGGGAAGATCATGACAGAAACGTATGTGGGTGTCGATGTCTCCAAGGGCTGGATCGATGTGTATGATCCGCATAGGGGCAGCTTTCGGGTGGGTATGGAAAGAACGGCCTTGCAGACTTTTGCCCGTTCACAGAAAAGTCGACCGATGACGGTGGTGCTTGAGGCAACCGGCGGTTATGAGCGCGGGCTGCTTGCGGCGCTGGAAGCGGAAGGGATTGCCTGGCACCGGGCCAATCCGGGCAAGGGCGCGCCATTTTGCCCGGGCGATCGGGGTGATCGGCAAGACAGACCGGGTCGATGCACAGTGCCTTTGGCGCATGGGCGAGCAATTGCGGCTGGAGCCGACGCCACCGCTCTCGCATGAACTCAAAGCTTTGAAAACACTTTCGGTTCGCCGCCGCCAGCTGGTTGAGATGCGCAAGCGCGAGAAAACCCGCATCCAGCAATTCGACGACAAAGCCATTATACGGTCCATAGCCGGGGTGATCCGTTATCTGACCAAACAGATCGACAGGATCGAAGCACAGATCGCCGCCCTGGCGAACGGTCCCCAGCTTGCTTCCAAGGTGGGTCTGCTCGCCTCGGTTCCCGGCATCGGCCCTGTCGTCAGCGCCACGCTTATGGCCGAACTGCCTGAACTGGGCACAACCGACCGCAGGTCGATCGCATCGCTCGCCGGTCTTGCGCCGATTGCCAGGGACAGTGGAACCAAGCGGGCGAAACGAAGGATCGGCAAAGGACGCCCAATCGTGCGGGCAGCGCTCTACATTGCCGCCCTGCATGCCTGCAAATGGGATGCGGGCTTCAAGGCATTCCGCCAGCGCCTCGAAGCAAGAGGAAAAACGCCAAAACAGGCTATCTGCGCCGCAGCCAGAAAACTCCTGACAATCCTCAATGCTATGGTGAAAACAGGCCTGAAATACAAACCCACCGAGGCCGCGCTAATATAGTTGCCGTAATTCGCAACAAAAATATTTGCCACACCACTCGCTAGAATTTTGAAGGCATCTTCTGTCGATTCGGCTGCGCTTGCTTCGTCAATTATTGAGGCGACCTCGAACACGACAAGGAGACTGACTATTGGCTGCAACGTCGGCGAGAGATTCGCCTTTGTGAGATTCAGCTCCGCGAGCTTATCCGAAACCCCCTGAAGGAATCTCGTAAAGTTTTCCGCCCAATATGCTGTGTCTTGTTCAGTGAGCGGTGTAAGGATGTTACCTTCAGTATCGATCGTTAGATCTGCTATCCCTGCGGCGCTAAATGAAAATGTTTGATTGTTTGGATCGGTCAATTTTCATCTCCGTCGTTTGGTTTTGTTTTCATAATTGACCGCATGCCAAAGACAACCTCCGGCAATAATGATAAAGAAAATATATGAACTAATATCATTAACAATAAAAATATATTTGATCCCAAATATCGAATAATATCAATATCGAACGTTATTAATACAGGACCTATAATAAAAACTAATATCGTCAAAATAGATGAATTTATTGGATTTATCAATATTCCGCTACGTATATTTATCATATCTTTAAATAGTTTACTACCTATATTCCTTAATCTAATTATAATAACTGATATTAAAATCATAATAAATATTAAAATAAATCCAAAAAATCTAAATATATTTTCTATATAATTTGCTTTTAGGTTTGCAAAATACACAATAAAAACGAAAATAATATATAATATTATTATTTTTCTTACTAATTTTGCACCGTCTGATTTTGATTCTATAAATAAAACAGTCGGTCTTTTATTCTTTCTATTCCCACTCATGGAACTCGCACAATCAACGCTTCAAAATAGATCTTCATAACGCTTGTCTCTAGAACTATTTGTTTCATTTTTTCGACCCAAAGGAATGCCATCGAACGATGGATTGAAAATGTCAGCACCCGAGTATTGGCGGCCAAATCAGATTGGCGGCTTAACCAACTCCTCCAATGCAATTCATTCACACAATGGAGCCAGCATGCGTTACATTCAACTTACGGCTCCCACTGATCTGATCTCAAGCAAACAAAACAACCCGTGTGTCTAAATACTCGCGACCCGGCGCTGTTTGAGGTAGTGCTGTCTCGTTCTGTCCGCTGCAAATCTGAAAACCGCCAATGGCCCACCGCTCAAAATACAAGTCACCTCCATCCTCGATCTGCCTCATCCCGAAAGTGCGAACTGAATGCCGCAATCCAACCAGAATCATCAAAGGTTGGCACCGGAATGAGCACTCCGAGTCTCACGGGAACTCATTGGATGTCAGTGTTAGCATGTGCCGCTAAAGTTGCAACGACAAAATTAATCGCTCTTCAAGAGCGCATAAAGGGTGTCCAAAAACCACAAAGATTTTGGGGATTGCCAGTCATGCTCGAGTGAAACGACAATATTTGCAACCCGTGACGCGATCCTCAAAGACACTTGCGAACTCTGCTTGCGGATGAGCAGAATCATAATTTATCTTTTTTTTCATAGTGTTATAGCTGAAAATACGACACCCGTCGAAACTAACTGACGTTGATTTGCGAAACAGAGGATGGGATCGGGAGCCGGAGAAACTGATCGCAGGCCAACAATCAGCCACTTGTATTCCATTGAATACAATTCTCATCGGATAAAACTATAGGTGGCAGTAACGGTTGTATCCTCAAAGCCGCCCATGAGACGTGCATTGTCAAATTCGCATTCCACATTCTTTGATCCTGACCCGGAACCATTCGTTTGCCGGGCATTGGTGCGGGCGCACCTCCCGTCACCATAACTCCGCCGAACAGTGGCGTCCCTGCCACAAATGGCCGGTGACCCTGGCACGGGTATCGACATAGCCCGTGTAGCACCCGATGTAGATCGGCGACAGTTCGGCGGAGCCCGTCCGCATCGGAGGGAACCAGAATGACGTGGACATGGCTCAGCATCAAACAATAGGCCAGACCGCGTATCCGGCCCGCGCTCCTGTCCAGGTATGGGTGAGCATAGAGTTTGGAGGACGTGAAGCGGATGAAGTGCTCTTCGGTTACGAGACGCGCCCTGTCTTAGCGGATCACGGTACTTCGACGCCGGAAGAGGCATGCCGCCATTGTCATGTTTGACTTTGACGTGTCGCTGTTCGTAAAACCCGGCCACAGGAGCCGGTCCTGACAGCAGGATCGACGAAGATCCGTCACTCGGGGGAGCAATTTGGCGGCGGTTACGGTTTCTCTTTTTGGCGGACTCGGGAATCAGCTTTTCCAATATGCGATCGGTCGGGCCCTCGCCGAGCGCATCAGTTCGCCGCTGGTTCTGGATGTATCGTGGTTCGACGATGTCATCGGTTCGCGCGGCACCACGGTTCGGAAATATGCGCTTGCACCCTTCGCTATCAACGCGACCCTGAAACTGAAACAGCCCGGCTGGCGACGCAATCTCGCCGGCCTCAGGAAATCGGTTCTTCCGTTCCTGGAGCCCAGAGCGTTCCGGGAGAAGGGATTCCGGTTTGACCACGAAGTCATGTGGATCAGGGAACCGGTCTGGTTCCAGGGACATTGGCAGTCTCCGTTTTATTTTGAGGATGCATCGGCGGTGTTGCGGCGTGAAATCGGCACCGTGGGCGCGTTGAATCCCCGGAGCGCCGCGCTTCTCAAAACGATCAGGCAGAGCAACGCCATCTGCGCCCATGTGCGGCGCGGCGATTATGTCACCAATGCAAATGCCGCACGGTTTCACGGCCTTTGTGAAATACCGTATTATCTCAAGGCGCTGGAGATGATTGCAAAGGATCTGCCTGACCCTCATTGCTTTGTCTTTTCGGACGATCCGGCCTGGGTCCGGGATCATTTCAAGGTGCCTGTTTCGACGACGGTGGTCGACATCAACGGCCCCGACGATGCCCATCAGGATTTGTGGCTGATGGCCGCCTGCAGGCGGTTTGTCGTCGCGAACAGTTCGTTGAGCTGGTGGGCAGCCTGGCTGGCGACGGCGCCCGACAAACAGGTTGTCGCGCCCAAAAGATGGTTTGCCGATGAGAATGTGGATACCACTGATCTGGTGCCGCACGACTGGACGCGGATCTGAACCCTTTCTCCGACGTGCCCTGTAAAGCGGCAACGATCCGGAGCATTGGAATTGCCGTTCAAGGTGCTCAAACTGGCGTGGCACTTCTGCTCAGCGCGGCAATGCGCAGCCTTTCAGCGTGCCCGTCAGTTGTTCGCCCAGCAGATCGACCATGGCGCGCAAGGCCGGTGACGGGTTTCGGCCGCTCGGATAGACCGCGTAGCAGGCATCGCCCTGGGGCGCCCAGTCCTGCATGATTTCGACGAGGTCTCCCTCGCCTGCACCGTGCAGGCCGGTCAGTTCCGGCAACTGAACAATGCCGAGACCGGCGACGGCAAGTTCCCGCAGAATGCTCCAGCTGCCGACGGATATGCGCGGTTTAACCGGGACGGAAACGGTGCCGTCCGGGCCTTCCAGATGCCATGTGGACGCCTCGTGCTTGCCGGTCATGGTCATGCAGGTATGATCGGAGAGGTCACGCGGGGATTTTGGCGTGCCATGGGTCTTGAGGTAATCCGGGCTGGCGAAAATGCGCAACGGGCCGAGGATGGACAGCTTTCGGCAGATCAGGCTGGAATCGTCAAGCGGTCCGGTTCGCACCGCAAGATCGAACCCGTCCTCGATGAGATTGACCCGGCGATCGCTCAAATCGACCACAAGATCGACATCGGGATACCGTTCGGCATATTGCCTGATGACATTGCCGAGGACGCATTGTCCGAGTTCAACCGGGGCCGACATGCGCAATTGTCCGCGCGGATGGCCCCGATTGTCCCCGATCTGACGTTCGGCGTTCAAAATCGTCGCAAATGCCGGCTCAACCTCACGGTAGAAATTCTCGCCGATATCCGTCAGCCGGACGCTTCGTGTCGTCCGCCACAGCAATTGCGCGCCCAGTTGGTCCTCCAGTGCGCTGACCCGCTGGCTGAGGGTTGACTTTGACAGGCCCAGCGCCTTGGCGGCCCCCCGAAAACTCTGCTTTTCAGCAACATGCAGGAAGGCAGCAATCGAATTGAGATTGAGATCATTCATTGTCCGCATAAACGGACAATTAGTCCAGTTTCTTTCTATTGTCCATCAATTGATCGGTCTTACCTTTGGGAAACAATCAAAGGAGCAATTCGACATGAACCTGTTTTCCAAGCATGAACTCGGTCCGACAACCCTCAAGAACCGGGTGGTCATGGCACCGATGACGCGCTGCCGCGCCATCGACAATATCCCCGGAGACCTGATGGTCGACTATTATGCGCAGCGTGCGTCCGCCGGGCTGATCATCACCGAAGGCACCGCCCCGTCAGCCAACGGTCTTGGATATCCCCGTATACCGGGACTGTTTTCCGATGACCAGGTGGCGGGCTGGCGACGGGTCACGGACGCGGTTCATGCGGCCGGCGGGACGATCTTTGCACAGCTCATGCATACCGGCCGCATCGGCCATCCGGCAAACATGCCTGAAGGGTCACAAATCGTCGCTCCAAGCACCGTGGCCGCCGCAGGATCGATGTTTACGGACACCGAAGGCATGCAGCCGCATCCCGTGCCGAAGGAAATGGACGCGCAGGACATTGCTCAGGCGATCGGCGAATATGTCGGTGCGGCTGAGAACGCCATCGCAGCCGGCTTCGACGGGATCGAACTGCACGCCGCCAATGGGTACCTGCTGGAGCAGTTCCTCAATCCGGGTTCCAACCAGCGCACGGATGGATATGGCGGGACGGCGGAAAACCGCAGCCGGTTCGTGGTTGACGTTGCTCAGGCCGTCTCGGAGGCGATCGGCGCCGACCGGGTCGGTATCCGGTTTTCACCCCACGGCACATTCAACGACATCGCGCCCTATGACGGCGTTGCCGAACATTATGGCCGGTTGGCTGAGATGCTGCAGGACATCGGTCTTGTCTATGTTCATCTGGTGCTTGGCCCAGACGGCCTGCCGGAGCAGACCCTAAATGCGATCCGCAATGGCTATAAGGGCACATTGATGGTCAATACCGGTTTTGACCGGACCGGGGCGGAGGCAACCGTTGGGCGCGGCGATGCGGATCTGGTTTCATTCGGCGTGCCGTTTATCGCCAATCCGGACCTTGTTGAACGCATGCAAGCCGACACACCACTTGCCGATCCGCAACCGGACCTGTTTTACGCACCGGGCGCCGAAGGCTATATCGATTATCCGAAGGCGAGTTGAGGCGCTGCTTCGAATGATTGCAATGGGATGGACGTCCCCTTTCACCGGACTGCCTTGACACAATCCAGTACGGCCATCGAGAAGCCGTTGAGGGCGTCCATCCCCTGATGACAAGCCAATCCCTCCGTGTCTCAGAACCTGATCTTGATGCCGCCTGAGAAACGATGGCTGTTGCCGGCATCGGAGAAGGCGCCCTCATAGTTGGCCTGGGCCGATACGGTGGCGTTGAAGTCGAGATCGAAGCCTGCCTCGATGATCAGCCCGCCGTCGCTTTCAAAGGCGCCGGGACTGGAAAAGGCACTGCCCGGCACGGTGGGCGCTGTGGAGGCGGCCACGATGCTGTCATCGCCGATACATCGATCTCGGGCGGACTGGTTGCTCGCGAACTCGATGACCTGGTTCGCCTCTACGGCAAGCCGGGAACAATTGTCTCCAAAAACGGCACCGAACTAACAAATTATGGCACGAACAAGAACGGGCTCTTAGGAAAGCCAGCCGTGATTTTTGACATTGTGCACTTTCAATCTGAAAAATGCCTCCCATCTCTTTTTGTCGAACCCGGATTTCTCCTATTATCGATTCCGGCGACTTGAGTTTTGGGGTGCTGTATGACTACCGATCCAAATGACGACGATCAAATCCTCGACAAGAAAACCCAGATCCTGAATGCAGCGACGAGATTGCTCACAGTTCAAGGTCTGCAGGCGTTTTCATTTGAAGCTATCGCAAATGAAGCGGGTCTGTCTCGCCAATTGGTCCGGTACTATTATCCCGACCTTGACGAGCTGATGGTGGATTTATGCGGCCATCTGCAAAAGGTCTATCAGGACGCATTGGTTGGAGGGATTGTGGACGTCCGACAGGTCGAGCGTCTCAAGTTCTTTCTGGATTTTCTCTTTGGTCTGTCCAAGGAGCATCCCATGCCCGATAATCTTGAGGCTTATGACGGATTGTTTGCCTATGCCGTGGGCTCGGCATCCGTCAAAGAGCGCTTATGTGTAAAATATCAAACCCTCGGTCACGTCATTCTTCATGAACTGGCAATTACGCATCCGGAACTCGATGACGCCGCCTGCAAGGAGCTTTCATTTCTTGTTGTCTCCATGATGCATGCGCATTGGAGTTATGTCGCGACCCTGGGCTTTTCCCCTCATCACAACCGGATCGCACGGGGTGCAATCGACCGGCTGATCGCCTCTTACGTCAACGACCCGCCAACGGCCCCCTCCGGTGAGATACCATGGTCCCGTGATGGTTGATGCTTGCCCCTGAAGCGCATTCGCGCGCCCAATACGGTTGAAGGGACAGTTTCTTGGCTTCGCGAAATGCGTGACGTGTCACCGTGACCTCGTGTTGTGGGCAACGCTGTACAAGCCGGAGTCGATGGATCCAAACTGGGCCGCCTAAGCTGCCGGGAGTGAAATTTCTGACGGACCAGTAGGCAGACGAACAGGACCGCTTCGCCAATCGCCGTAATGTTCTGTATGGACGCCTCCTCTCCTGTTTCTGGAGCGTTCTGACACAACCCAGTATGGCTCATTGGGATGCCGTGAGGCGTCCATACCAACTACCGCAATTCACAGTGCGGATGCGTCGTTTTACCGGGTATCGGTTGCGCAAGGCAGACTCCACAACCACAATCTGATGGTGTTTGTTGTATCCATCCAACGATGACAGGAGAATCCCGAATGCACGACGGTAATGCGTGGACCGATATTGGCACCGGCCAACGGATCGCCGGCTTGGATCTGCTGCGTGGTTTTGCCCTCCTTGGAATATTGCTTGTCAATGTGCATCAGATGTTTGCGCCCTGGGACTTCGCCAACGACCCGATCGCATTGACCGCCGAAGAAACGGGAACTTTCGTCCACTGGTCCTTCATCGACAGCTTCGTCATGTCCAAGTTTCTGACGTTGTTTTCCTTGTTGTTTGGCGTTGGCTTCGCACTTCAGATTGCATCTCTCAAGGCAGCCCATGACGGCAAATATCGGTTGATCTACCTTCGCAGAATTGCCTTTTTGGGGTTGCTCGGACTACTGCATGGCCTGTTTTTGTATGGCGCGGATGTCCTGACCTTCTATGCCGTCACGGCGGTTTTCCTTTTGGTCTTTTGTGAACTGCCTGCAAGAATGCTGCTGTTTTCAGGATTTGCGCTGACCCTGATGGTGATGTTCTGGGTATTTGCCCTCGAATGGAGCGACGGTCTCGCTGCCTTGACCTTGTTCACGGGCTTTGCCCTCATTTTGCTGACTTTATGGCTGTTCAGAAACCGACGCCTGGCAACAATTATCACAGGTGGAGGCGCATCCCTTTTGTTGGCGGCATCCATCTACGGCGCAACGGTTTCACCGACGATCAGCGAGGGTAAGCGCTGGACACAATTGCAACAGGCTGCAGACGCTGTCAGGTCGCAAAATGAAAAGACCATTACGCTGGGCGAGCAGGAATTCAAAACCCCGCTCAGCGAAACAGATCGCAGGACAATCGAGACCATCCCGCTCAATCCGGTCGACAGCGCCAAACTCACGACGACGGCCTTTCGCGACGGACCGCAATCCCTGACGATGGAAATCAGAATCAGGCAGTTCGTGACAACCCAGGTGGCATTCGTCCTTTTCTACTTCTGGCGCACGCTGGCGATTTTCATGATCGGTGTTGGCCTGGTCAAATGGGGTTTGTTCCGCAAGGACAATCGCGGCCTTTATCTGGCGACCGTTCGCTGGGGATTCGGTATCGGCATTCCGCTGTCGCTCCTTGCGACCTATCTCAAAGTGGTCGTCGCCACCAAAGTATCGGCGATGAACGGCGTTGCAACGCTCGTGCATGAAGCAAGCGTGTATCCGGTCGCGTTTGCACTGGCCGCTTCCGTGATGCTTTGGTCAAGCTCATCCCGGGCCAAACGGCTACAGACCATTCTGGCCAGCGCCGGACAGATGGCGCTTACCAATTACATCGGGCAATCCCTGGTCATGATTTTCCTGGCCTCGGGTCTGGGTCTCTACGGTACCCTTTCACGGGTCGATTTGTCTTTTTTGGCAATCATTGTGTTCGGTACGCTGGCCTTGGGTTCCTACCTCTGGCTCCTGCGGTTTCGCATGGGACCTCTGGAGTGGATCTGGCGCTATGTCACCTATCTCAAAAGGCCTGAATATAAGGAAAAGTGAGGCAGGCCGACACCAGCGAAACCATGTGGAGCGGTTGGTTCGGACTCTCTTTGGATCCGGAACACACTGATTCCGGGCGCCGTTGCCAGACGGTGTTTTGCTGTGATGGAGGACCAAAAATGTTGCAAATTCTTCGGGAGAAGAAAGCGACAGCCGATTACTTCAATCGATAGAGGCGATGGGATGGAGGCCTCTGACACCGCGTTCATACATCCCACAAAAAAGGCCGGGCAAAAGCCCGGCCTGCGTAATTCGATCTGCTGCGGTTCTTATGCCGCTTCTGTTTCTTCCGCCGCTTCGGCTTCGACGCGGGCGATATCCTTGGCGCCTCTGGCGTCAACGTCGCGGTCGACGAATTCAATCACGGCCATCGGGGCGTTGTCACCCTTGCGGAAACCAGCGCGCATGATGCGCAGATAGCCGCCGTGGCGATCGGCATAGCGGGTGGCGATGGTGTCGAACAGCTTGCGGACGACTTCGACATCCTGAAGCTTGGAAATGGCGCGGCGGCGCGAATGCAGATCACCGCGCTTGCCGAGCGTCACCAGTTTTTCAACGACCGGGCGGATTTCCTTGGCCTTGGGCAGTGTCGTGACGATCTGCTCGTGTTCGATCAGGGACGCGGCCATGTTGGCAAACATTGCCTTGCGGTGGCTGGACGTCCGGTTCAGCTTGCGGCCTGACTTGCGATGGCGCATGAGCCTTCTCCTTTGGTGCGGGCTTTAAGCCCCGCGGGTTCGGTTAATATTGATCCTCATAGCGCTTGGCGAGATCTTCGATGTTTTCCGGCGGCCAGGCCGGAACTTCCATTCCAAGATGCAGGCCCATGGACGCCAGCACTTCCTTGATCTCGTTGAGCGACTTGCGGCCGAAATTCGGTGTCCGCAGCATTTCGGCTTCCGTCTTCTGGATGAGGTCGCCGATATAGACGATGTTGTCGTTCTTCAGGCAGTTGGCCGAACGCACGGACAGTTCCAGTTCGTCGACTTTCTTGAGCAGCGCCGGGTTGAAGGCAAGCTCGGTGGCCTGGACCTCCTCGACTTCCTTCTGCGGCTCGTCGAAATTGATGAAGACGCCGAGCTGGTCCTGCAGGATGCGGGCGGCAAAGGCGATCGCATCCTCACCCGACACCGAGCCGTCGGTCTCGAGCGTCATGATCAGGCGGTCATAGTCGAGCACCTGGCCCTCGCGGGTGTTCTCGACCTTGTAGGAGACCTTCTTGACCGGCGAATAGAGGCTGTCGACCGGGATCAGGCCGATCGGCGCATCTTCGGCGCGGTTGCGGTCCGCCGGCACATAGCCCTTGCCGTTGGCGACGGTGAATTCCATGCGGATTTCGGCGCCCTCGTCGAGCGTGCAGATGACGTGGTCGGGGTTGAGGATCTCGATGTCGCCGACCGTCTGGATATCGCCGGCAATCACGGTGCCCGGGCCCTGCTTGCGCACGACCATGCGCTTGGGCTCGTCGCCTTCCATGCCGATGGCGATTTCCTTGATGTTGAGGACAATGTCCGTCACATCTTCGCGCACGCCGGGGATCGAGGAGAATTCGTGCAGCACGCCGTCGATCTGCACCGCGGTGACGGCAGCGCCGCGCAGCGAAGACAGCAGCACACGGCGCAGCGCGTTGCCGAGCGTCAGGCCAAAGCCGCGCTCAAGCGGCTCGGCGACCAGATTGGCCTTTGTGCGGCCGGTTGCCGAGAACTCGATCTTGTTGGGCTTGATCAGTTCCTGCCAGTTTTTCTGAATCATGATGTCTTACCTTCCGTTCCTTGCCACCATCCAATCGTGACAACAGAGCTGGAGAACCAAGAGGAGCGGCATGCCGCTCATAGGTTGTTTCGATCGCTGGATACTAGACCCGGCGCTTCTTGCGCGGGCGGCAGCCATTGTGCGGGATCGGCGTCACATCGCGGATCGATGTGATGGTGAACCCGGCGGCCTGCAGCGCCCGCAACGCCGACTCACGTCCGGAGCCCGGTCCGCAGACCTCGACTTCGAGCGTCTTCATGCCATGCTCCTGCGCCTTCTTGGCGCAGTCTTCGGCCGCGATCTGCGCGGCGAATGGTGTCGATTTGCGCGAGCCCTTGAAGCCCTTCGCACCGGCCGAGGACCAGGCAATTGCATTGCCCTGTGCGTCGGTGACGGTGATCATCGTATTGTTGAATGTTGACCGGACATGGGCAACACCCGATGAAATGTTCTTGCGCTCCTTGCGGCGAACGCGTGTGGCTTCCTTTGCCATTTTGACCCTTTCAACGATCTCAGCACCGCCGTAATGCCAGCGGCTCCACCGGATGGTGTGTCACCATCCATTCTCAAGCAAAAGGCCGGCACTCCCGAAAGATGCCGACCTCAACCGGACATGCTCCGGCTGCTTATTTCTTCTTGCCTGCAATCGCCCGTGCCGGCCCCTTGCGGGTGCGGGCATTGGTATGGGTGCGCTGGCCGCGCACCGGCAGGTTGCGGCGATGGCGCAGACCGCGATAGCAGCCCAGGTCCATCAGACGCTTGATGTTCATCGATGTCTCACGGCGCAGGTCCCCTTCGACCTGATGATCGCGGTCAATGGTCTCGCGCACCTGAATAACTTCAGCATCGGAGAGTTCATTGACGCGGCGCTCGGCCGGGATACCGACCTTTTCGACGATCGCCTTTGCCTGGGTCGCGCCGATGCCATGAATATATTGCAGCGCGATCACGACGCGCTTGTTGGTTGGAATATTGACGCCAGCGATACGGGCCACGTCCAGTCTCCTTGCCTATCAAACCGTTTGGCCTGATTGCTTCTCCATGCAGCGATTGCTGCGTTGACAAACTCACCAGGACATCAACAAGCGATCAGCCCCGGCCTTCCCTTTCGAAAACCGCGCCAATCGCTCGACTATCACGAATTGGCCGGTTTCTAACGGACTCGATGCCCTGTGGTCAATGGCCCCAGGGCAAAAAATGCAGCGCCCAAGCGCCGTTTTTAAAAAAAGCGGATGACCAGCCTAAAGACCGGCCAAAACCGCTTCGATTTCCTCGGTCACCGCGTCGATTTCAGCCATTCCGTCAACCCCCTTCAAGAGGCCCTTGGCGTAGTAATAACCGAGCAGTGGCGAGGTTTCCTTGTAATAGGCCTGAAGCCGGGTGCGAACCGTGTCCGCATTGTCATCGGCGCGGCGCTTGAATTCGGTTGACCCGCAATGGTCACAGACGCCTTCCTTCGCCGGTTTCAGGTTTTCGTCATGGTAGCCGGCACCGCAATTGGCGCAGGTATAGCGTCCGGCGATGCGGTCGACCAACACATCGTCATTGACCTGGATCTCGATGACACAGGTCAAGTCCATGCCCTTTTCTGCCAGCATGGTCTCGGTCGTATCGGCCTGCACCAGGGTGCGGGGATAGCCGTCGAGGATGAAGCCTCTCTGGCAATCGGGCTGATCGAGCCGCTCCGACACGATGGCGTTGACGATATCGTCGGACACCAGCTTGCCGGCATCCATGACGGCCTTTGCCCGCTGTCCCACCGGCGTGCCGGCTGCAACAGCGGCGCGCAACATGTCACCGGTCGAGAGCTGGGGGATGCCGTGGCGCTCCACCAGGCGGTGCGCCTGCGTCCCCTTTCCTGCTCCCGGCGGACCGAGAAGTATCAGTCTCATCGCCCTTTCTTGCCTCCCCGAAGCTTCGATTTCTTGATCAGCCCCTCATATTGCTGGGCAATCAGGTGGCCCTGTACCTGCGCAACCGTATCCAGCGTCACGCTGACGACGATCAGCAGCGATGTTCCGCCGAGATAGAACGGGATGCCGGTCTGGGCAATCAAAACTTCAGGCAGCAGACAGACGAAGATCAGATAGATGGCGCCGACAGCGGTCACGCGGGTCAGCACATAGTCGATATATTCCGCGGTCCGTTCGCCCGGGCGGATGCCCGGAATGAAACCGCCATGGCTTTTCAGATTGTCGGCAGTGTCTTTCGGATTGAAGACGACGGCCGTGTAGAAAAAGGCGAAGAAGCCGATCATCACCGCGTAGAGCAGCATATAGAGCGGCTGTCCGTGGCCAAGCGTCGCCAGCACCGTGGTCGCCCAGGGCGGCAGGTTGGTGGTGTCGGAAAAGCCCGCCAGCGTCGCCGGCAGCAGAAGCAGCGATGAGGCGAAGATCGGCGGGATCACGCCGGCTGTGTTCAACTTCAGCGGCAGATGCGAGGAATCGCCCTGGAACATGCGGTTGCCGACTTGGCGCTTCGGATACTGGATCAAAAGCCGTCGCTGGGCGCGTTCCATGAAGACGATGAAGGCGATGACGGCAATGGCAATGACGACGACCATGAGGATCAGGCCTGTCGACAGGGCGCCGGTGCGGCCCAGTTCCAGCGTTCCGGCGATGGCGCCGGGCAAGGCGGCGACAATGCCGGCAAAGATGATCAGCGAGATGCCGTTGCCGATGCCGCGTGCAGTGATCTGCTCACCCAGCCACATGAGGAACATGGTGCCGCCCACCAGCGTGACGACCGCCGAAATGCGGAAGAACCAGCCCGGATCGGTGACAATGCCATCGCCCGATTCCAGCCCGACGGCGATGCCGTAGGCCTGAAGGGTCGCCAGCAGCACCGTGCCGTAGCGCGTATACTGGTTGATGACCTTGCGGCCCTGTTCGCCTTCCTTCTTCAACTGCTCAAGCGTCGGCACGACCGAGGTCATGAGCTGCATGATGATAGAAGCGGAAATATAGGGCATGATGCCAAGGGCAAAGATCGCCATGCGCTCCACGGCGCCGCCGGCAAACATGTTGAAGAGGCCGAGTACGCCGCCCGCCTGCTGCTCGAAGGCCCGGGCAAAGGCTTCGGGATCAAGGCCCGGAAGCGGAATGTAGGTCCCCAACCGATAGACCAAAAGCGCACCGAGCGTGAACCAGATGCGCTTTTTAAGGTCTTCCGCCTTGGCAAAGGCGGAAAAATTCAGGTTGGATGCGAGTTGTTCGGCTGCAGATGCCATGCAAATCTCCGCCAGCGGTCAGTTCGGTCGGGTGTTGCCCCGCCTCGAAACGCGTCGCCATTGCTGTGTCGAGAGCGCCTTCATATCAAAGCCCCTGCCCGTTGATAAGCGGCGCCCCCGCAAAAGTCTTCACGGTCCCGTGTGCTGCCACGGATGCCGTTTCATGCATATGGGAACGAAACGGCCCGATGCAAACAGCACCAGGCGATCACATTCCCTTCCGGCCTTACTCGGCCGCTTCCTTGGCCGCCGATACGAGCTTGACCGACCCACCGGCCTTCTCGATCTTCTCAATGGCCGATTTCGACGCACCGGCCACTTCCAGCGTGAGCTTTGCCTTCAAATCCCCATCGGACAGCACCCGCACACCGTCCTTTTCGCGACGCACGACACCGGCCGCGATCAGTGCGGCCACATCGATGGTCTTCTTGGCATCGAGCTTCTTGGCGTCGATCGCCGCCTGCAGACGGCCAACCGATACGACGTTGTATTTCTTTGCAAAAATATTGGTGAAGCCGCGCTTGGGAAGCCGCCGGTAGATCGGCATCTGGCCGCCCTCAAACCCCTTGATGGCAACACCCGAACGGGATTTCTGACCCTTGACGCCACGGCCGCCGGTCTTGCCGGTGCCCGAGCCGATGCCGCGGCCAACGCGCTTGCGCGGTTTGGAGGCGCCATCGATATCGCGAAGTTCATTCAGTTTCATAGTGTCCACTCCCTCAGGCTTCGTCGACGACGCGCACGAGGTGACGTACCTTGCGGATCATGCCGCGCACGGAGGGCGTATCTTCCAGCGTGCGGCGACGATGCATCTTGTTCAATCCCAGTCCGACCAGCGTCTGACGCTGGTCGCCGGGGCGGCGAATCGGGCTGCCGATCTGTTCGACCGTGACCGTCTTGCCTGTCTTTTTCTCAGCCATGGCGAATCGCTTCCTATTCTTCCGTACCGACGATCGACGCGCGGCGCGCCTGCAGCGTCGAATATTTCAGTCCGCGCTGGGCCGCGATGTCCTTGGGATGCATCTGGCTTTTCAGAGCGTCGAAGGTCGCCCGCACCATGTTGTACGGGTTGGACGAACCGGTCGATTTGGCAACCACATCCTGCATGCCGAGTGTTTCGAACACGGCGCGCATCGGGCCACCGGCGATGATCCCGGTACCGGCCTTTGCCGACCGCAGCAGCACCTTTCCGGCGCCGTGACGTCCGTGAACGTCATGGTGCAGGGTGCGGCCCGACCGCAGCGGCACGAAGATCATGGTGCGCTTGGCCGCTTCCGTCGCCTTGCGGATCGCCTCGGGTACTTCCCTTGCCTTGCCGTGACCAAAGCCGACACGGCCTTTCTGGTCGCCGACCACGACGAGCGCGGCAAAGCCGAAGCGGCGGCCGCCCTTCACTACCTTGGCTACGCGGTTGATATGGACGAGTTTATCGACAAATTCGCTGTCGCGATCATCGTCCCTGCCGCGATTGTCGCGGCGCGCATCTCTTGCCATTGTCCTTGTCCTTTTTCTTTTCCGGGTGCAACGGTGAGCTGGTTAGAAATTCAAGCCATGTTCGCGCGCAGCGTCCGCCAGCGCCTTGACACGGCCGTGATAGATGAAGGCGCCACGATCGAAGACAACGTCCTTGATCCCAGCCTTCGATGCGCGTTCGGCGACAAGCTTGCCGACGGCCGCTGCGGCTTCGGTGTCCGCCCCGGTTTTCAGCGCCTTGCGCAGATCCGCATCGAGCGTCGATGCAGCTGCAAGCGTATTGCCGACTGCATCATCGATGATCTGCGCATAAATGTTCTTCGACGACCGGTGAACAGACAGGCGCGGACGGCCATTGGCGACCGATTTCACCTGACGGCGGACACGCCCTGCACGACGCGCAAGTGTCTCTTTCCTGCTGGCCATTTGGGGGCTCCTTACTTCTTCTTGCCTTCTTTGCGGACAATCCGCTCTTCGGCATATTTCACGCCCTTGCCCTTGTAGGGCTCCGGCCTGCGGAAATTACGGATTTCGGCTGCAACCTGGCCGACCTGCTGCTTGTCGATGCCGGAGACCACGATTTCAGTGGGTTTCGGACAGGCAAGCGTGATGCCTTCCGGTGCTTCGAACATGACGTCATGGCTGAAACCCAGCGCCAACTGGAGGTTCTTGCCCTGCATGGCGGCACGATAGCCGACACCGTTGATTTCCAGCTTGCGCTCGAAGCCGTCAGTGACACCGGTGACGATGTTTTCAAGCATCGTGCGGGTCATGCCCCATTTCGACCGGGCATCCTTCGACTGGTTGCCGGGAGAAATCACCAGCTCGTTTTCCTGCATTTTGACGAGCACTTCGTCATTGACGACATAGCTCAATTCGCCCTTCGGTCCCTTTGCGGTGACCTTTTGTCCCTCAACCGTCGCTGTGACGCCTGCAGGAACCGAAACGGGCTTCTTACCGATACGAGACATTGTTCAAACCTGTCTGACCGTTATGGAGGACCCGCCACATCAGAAGATGTGACAGAGCACCTCGCCACCAACATTTTCTTCGCGCGCCTGATGATCGGCCATCACACCTTTCGGGGTTGAAAGGATGGAGATGCCGAGGCCGTTCGCGACCTGCGGAATGGACTTGACCGAGACATACACCCGGCGGCCCGGCTTGGACACCCGGGCGATCTCGCGGATCACCGATGCGCCCTCGTAATATTTCAGCTCGATATTGATTTCGGCCTTGCCGTCATCATAGCTGACTTCCGAATAGCCACGGATGTAGCCCTCGGTCTGCAGAACATCGAGCACGCGTGCACGCAGCTTGGAGGCCGGTGTCGTCACGGTGGACTTGCGGCGGCCCGCTGCATTGCGGATTCGGGTGAGCATATCGCCCAGAGGATCAGTCATTGACATTGGCCCGTCTCCTTACCAGCTTGACTTGACGATGCCCGGAACCTTGCCGAGCGAACCGAGTTCACGCAGCGCGATACGGGACATTTTCAGCTTGCGATAATAGGCCCTGGGGCGGCCGGACACTTCGCAGCGGTTGCGAATGCGTGTCTTGGAGCCATCGCGCGGCATTTCCGCAAGCTTCAGGGTCGCCTGGAAACGCTCCTCGATGGGCGTCTCCTGGTTCTTGATGATCGCCTTGAGTTCGGCGCGCCGCGCGGCGTGCTGGGCGACCATCTTGCGACGGCGTTTGTTCTTTTCGACTGCGCTAACCTTAGCCATGTCAAATATCCTCTCTACGCTTGCCGTTACTGACGGAACGGGAAGTTGAACTCTGTCAGCAGAGCCCGTGCTTCGTCATCCGATTTCGCCGTCGTACAAACGATGATGTCCATGCCCCACATCTGGTCAACCTTGTCGTAATTGACCTCCGGGAACACAATGTGCTCCTTGATGCCCATGGCGAAATTGCCGTGGCCGTCAAAGCTTTTCGGGTTAAGCCCGCGAAAGTCGCGAACCCGCGGCAGGGCAATATTGACCAGCCGATCGATGAATTCATACATGCGCTTCTTGCGCAGCGTGACCTTGGCGCCGATCGGCATGTCTTCGCGGACCTTGAAGCCGGCGATGGACTTGCGCGCGCGGGTGATCACCGGCCGCTGACCGGCAATGGCCGCCAGATCCTCAGCCGCGACTGACGGCTTCTTGGAATCGGCCGTGGATTCGCCAACGCCCATGTTCAGCACGACCTTGTCGATCCGCGGGATCTCCATCACATTCGTGTAGGAGAACTTTTCCTGCATGGCGCTGCGAATGCGCTCATTATATTCGGTTTTGAGCCGTGGCTCGTAATTTGCCTCAGCCATCGATTACTTCTCCAGAACGCTTGGCCACGCGCACCTTCGTGCCGTCGTCATTGACCTTAAAACCCACCCGGGTCGGCTTGCCGTCGGACCCGGCTATCGCCAGGTTGGAAAGGTGCACGGATGCTTCCTTGTTGACGATTCCCGCCTGCTCGGTCTGGGTCTGACGCTGGTGGCGCCTGACCATGTTGATACCGCGAACGAGTGCCCGGCTTTCCTTCGGCATGACCTGGATCACTTCGCCGGTGCGGCCCTTGTCCTTGCCTGTGAGGACCACGACACTGTCGCCTTTACGGATCTTCTGCATCATCTTCTCCTTACAGAACTTCCGGCGCCAGCGAGATGATCTTCATGTGGCGCTTGGCGCGCAGTTCGCGCGGGACCGGTCCGAAAATACGGGTGCCGATGGGATCTTTCTTGTTGTCCACCAGGACCGCCGCATTCTTGTCGAAGCGAATGACGCTTCCGTCAGGCCGGCGAATATCCTTGGCCGTGCGCACCACAACAGCGCGCATGACGTCGCCCTTCTTGACACGGCCGCGCGGGATGGCTTCCTTGACGGAGACGACGATAACATCTCCAACGGACGCGTATTTCCGCTTCGAGCCGCCCAGCACCTTGATGCACATGACACGACGGGCACCGGAATTGTCGGCGACGTCGAGGTTTGTTTGCATCTGAATCATGTCAGACCGCCTTCTTCTTTTTCACCGGAGAGCATCTTGCCCCCTCCGGCCGTTACCATTGTTTTTCTAGCGCCGGTCAGGCCTGTTCGGTGACCACGGTCCAGCGCTTGTCCTTGGAAATCGGCGCGCATTCCTGGATGGAAACGGCATCGCCGGTCTTGAACTGGTTGGTTTCATCATGCGCCTTGTATTTCTTCGAGCGGCGCACGGTTTTCTGGAACATCGGGTGAGCAAAACGGCGTTCGACCTTGACGACGACGGTTTTGTCGCTCTTGTCGCTGACGACGGTGCCCTGCAGAATGCGTTTTGGCATTTTTTTGTCCTCTAGGCCTTGGCTTCTGCCGCCTTCTGGCGGGCAATTGTCTTGATGCGGGCAATATCGCGACGAACTTCCTTGACGCGCGACGTCTTCTCGAGCTGGCCGGTCGCCTTCTGGAAACGCAGGTTGAACTGCTCTTTCTTCAGCTTGGCGATCTCATCGGTCATCTGGTCGAGGCTCATGGCGCGGATATCTGCGGCTTTCATGGCTTGTCTTCCTACTCTGCAATGCGCTGGACGAAGCGCGTCTTGACCGAGAGCTTGGCGGCGCCGAGTCGCAGCGCCTCGCGGGCGATTTCCTCACTGACGCCATCGATCTCGAACATGATCCGGCCAGGCTTGACCTTGCAGGCCCAGAAATCGACCGAGCCCTTGCCCTTGCCCATGCGCACTTCGGTCGGCTTCGACGTGACCGGCGTATCGGGGAAAATACGGATCCAAACGCGACCGGCACGCTTCATGTGACGGGTGATCGCACGGCGGGCAGCCTCGATCTGCCGCGCATTGACGCGATCGGGTTCCTGCGCCTTCAGGCCATAGGCGCCGAAGGTCAGTGATGTTCCACCGGGTGCGACACCCTTGATGCGACCCTTGTGCTGCTTGCGGTACTTTGTACGCTTTGGCTGCAACATTTCTTATTCTCCGAACTGACTTTCCGCGCTTGTGTCTACGCGTGTTCGCGACGACGTCCGCCACCGCCCTGGTTGTCACTTTCAATGGCGCGGCGCTCGGAAGCCATGGGATCGTGCTCAAGGATTTCACCCTTAAAGATCCAGACCTTGATGCCGCAAACGCCATAGGCGGTGTGGGCTTCGGCCGTGCCGTAATCAATGTCCGCACGCAGCGTGTGAAGCGGCACACGGCCTTCGCGGTACCATTCGGTCCGGGCGATTTCAGCGCCACCCAGCCGGCCGCCGCAGGTGATCCGGATGCCTTCGGCACCAAGACGCATGGCCGACTGAACGGCACGCTTCATGGCACGGCGGAACGCCACGCGGCGCTCCAGCTGCTGGGCGATCGACTGGGCCACCAATGTCGCATCGACCTCCGGCTTGCGGACCTCAACGATGTTGAGATGGGTTTCCGAATTGGTCATGACCGACAATTTGCGCCGCAGCTTCTCAATGTCCGCACCCTTCTTGCCGATGATCAGACCCGGACGCGCCGAGTGGATCGAAATGCGGCACTTCTTGTGCGGACGCTCGATGACAACCTTGGAAATGGCCGCCTGCTTGAGCTCTTTCGTCAGGTAATCGCGGATCTTCAGGTCTTCCTGGAGAAGATCACCATATTCGCCCTTCTCGGCGAACCAGCGGGAATCCCAGGTGCGGTTGATCCCCAGACGAAAACCGATCGGATTAGTCTTCTGGCCCATTATGCGGCCTCCTCAGTTTCCTCAACTTCACGAACAATGATCGTTAAGTGAGAAAAGGGTTTTTCGATGCGTGACGCACGGCCGCGGCCGCGGGCACGAAACCGTTTCATGACAACCGACTTGCCGACATAGGCCTCCGCGACCACCAGCGTATCGACATCCAGGTCATGGTTGTTTTCAGCGTTGGCGATTGCCGATTCCAGCGTCTTCTTGACGGTTTCGGAAATCCGCTTGCGCGAAAATTCCAGGTCCGCGAGGGCACGATCGACTTTTTTCCCGCGGATCATCGATGCCACGAGATTGAGCTTTTGCGGGCTGACGCGGATGGTCCGGGCAACTGCCTTTGCCTCGTTGTCCTTCAGCCTGCGCTCGGCCTTGGCCTTGCCCATTGCTACTTCCTCTTCGCTTTCTTGTCCGCTCCGTGACCGTAATAGGTCCGGGTCGGGGAAAATTCACCGAGCTTGTGGCCGACCATGTCCTCGGACACGGAGACCGGAATATGCTTGCTGCCGTTGTAGACGCCGAATGTCAGACCGACGAATTGCGGCAGGACCGTGGAGCGACGGCTCCATGTCTTGATCACTTCGTTTCTGCCGCTTTCGCGCACCTTCTCAGCTTTCTTGAGAAGATAGCCGTCAACAAACGGACCTTTCCAAACTGAACGAGCCACTTGAGACTTCCTCTCTTATTTCTTGCGCTGATGACGCGAGCGCATGATGAACTTGTCGGTCAATTTGTTCGACCGTGTCCGCTTGCCCTTGGTCGGCTTGCCCCAGGGGGTCACCGGGTGGCGGCCGCCGGATGTGCGCCCCTCACCACCACCATGGGGGTGGTCGATCGGGTTCATCACGACACCACGGACACTGGGCCGCTTGCCGAGCCAGCGGGAGCGGCCCGCTTTGCCGTCATTGCGGTTGGAATTGTCCGGATTGGACACGGCGCCGACGGTTGCCAGGCAGCTTCCCGGCACAATGCGCTGTTCGCCTGAATTCAAGCGGAGGATGGCCATGCCCTGGTCCCGTCCGACCAGTTGAACATAGGTTCCGGCTGACCGTGCGATCTGGCCGCCCTTGCCGGGTTTCATCTCGACATTGTGGACGATCGTGCCGACCGGCATCGTCTGAAGCGGCATCGCATTGCCGGGCTTGACGTCAGCGGCCGAGCGTGAGGCAATGACCTTGTCACCGGCGGCAAGCCGCTGCGGTGCAAGAATGTAGGCCTGCTCACCATCCGTATAGGTCACCAGCGCAATGAAGGCGGTGCGGTTGGGGTCATATTCGATCCGCTCAACCGTGCCTTCAACGTCGTATTTGCGACGCTTGAAATCGATCTTGCGGTAGGTCCTCTTGTGACCACCGCCGCGGTGACGAACCGTCATACGGCCGGCATTGTTGCGCCCGCCCTTGGATGACAGGCCTTCCGTCAACGCCTTGACCGGCTTGCCCTTGTAAAGACCCGAGCGATCGACGATGACCAGCTGGCGCTGGCTTGGCGTCGTCGGATTGAAAGATTTCAGTGCCATTTGCTTCTTCTTTCCCTGGGCTTACCGTCAAAGACCAGTCGTCACGTCGACGGATTCTCCGTCAACCAGCGTGACAATCGCCTTCTTGACATCGTTCTGCCGGCCCAAAGTGCCGCGAAAACGCTTCAGTTTGCCCTTGCGGACCATCGTGTTGACAGCTTTGACCTTGACACCAAACAGCGCCTCGACCGCGGCCTTGATTTCCGATTTGGTCGCCGATTTGGCAACATTGAAAATGACCTGGTTCTGCTCAGAAACCATCGTCGATTTTTCGGTGATCACCGGTGCGGTGATCACGTCATAATGGCGAAGATCCGTCATTTGAACCGCTCCTCCAGAGCTTCCACCGCGGATTTGGAAAGCACCAGCTTTCCACGCCGCAAAATGTCATAAACATTGATGCCCTGAACCGGCAAAACGTCTACATTCGGAATATTTTGCGCGGCGAGCTTAAAGTTTTTGTCCAACTCGGAACCACCGATGAACAGCGCATTGGACAGGCCCAGCTTTTCCAGCGAGCCGGTCAGTGCCTTGGTCTTGGCTTCCTTGGCGGCCAGATCGTCGACGACAATCAGGCTTTCGTCGCGAAGCTTTGCCGACAGTGCATGGCGCAGAGCCAGGGCACGCACCTTCTTGGGCAAGCCGTGTTCATGGCTGCGGACAACCGGGCCATGGGCCTTGCCGCCGCCGCGGAACTGCGGTGCGCGCGCAGACGAGGCACGGGCGCGACCGGTTCCTTTCTGCCGGAACATCTTGGCACCGGTGCGGTTGATCTCCGAGCGGCCCTTGGATTTGTGGGTGCCCTGCTGCTTGCGGGCAAGCTGCCAGCGCACCATCCGCTGAAGAATGTCGTTGCGCGGCTCCAGGCCGAATACCGTCTCGGACAGCGATACCTTGCCGGCATCCTTGCCCTCAAGTGTGGTGACCTTCAAATCCATCACTCGGCTCCCTCACTTGCCTGCTCGGCAGGCGCGCTCTGTGCGGCGGCAACGGCGGCCCGCAGACCGGCCGGACGCGGCGCATTATCCGGAATTACGGCCTTGGTCGCGTCGCGCACGATGATCCAGGAGCCCTTCGACCCCGGCACGGCGCCCTTGACCAGAATCAGGCCACGGTCCGTATCGGTCGAAACAATCTCGAGATTCTGCGTGGTTACGCGGGTGCTGCCCATGTGACCAGCCATTTTCTTGCCCTTGAAGACCTTGCCCGGATCCTGACACTGGCCGGTCGAACCATGCGAACGGTGCGAGACCGACACGCCGTGCGTTGCCCGAAGACCACCGAAATTGTGCCGCTTCATGGCACCGGCAAACCCCTTGCCGACGGATGTCCCGGTCACATCGACCTTCTGGCCGACGACAAAATGTTCGGCGGTGATTTCCGCACCGACGTCGAGCATGTTGTCCTGCGATACACGGAACTCGGCAAGCTTGGCCTTCGGCTCCACTTTTGCAGCGGCGAAATGGCCGCGCATCGCCTTGGAGGTGTTCTTGGCCTTGGCCAGTCCCACCCCGAGTTGAACAGCCGTGTAGCCGTTCTTGTCTTCGGTCCGCTGGGCGACGACCTGGCAATCCTGAAGACGTAAAACCGTCACCGGGACATGTTCGCCGGCGTCGTTGTAGACGCGGGTCATTCCCACTTTCTGAGCAATCACACCTGAACGCATTGGTTCGTCCTTGTCGTAGTCTCGGCCCGGTCCAGCGCGATGGTCCGAATTCGGTTTCGCGCAACCGGCCCCAAAGAAAGCCCCTTAGAGCTTGATTTCCACATCAACACCAGCAGCCAGATCAAGCTTCATCAGCGCATCGACCGTCTGCGGCGTCGGGTCAACAATATCGAGAAGGCGCTTGTGGGTGCGCATCTCAAACTGTTCGCGGCTCTTCTTGTCGATATGCGGCGACCGGTTGACCGTAAATTTTTCGATCCGCGTCGGAAGCGGAACGGGTCCGCGCACACTGGCGCCGGTCCGTTTGGCCGTCGACACGATTTCACGCGTGGAGGCATCGAGAATCCGATGATCAAACGCCTTGAGGCGGATACGGATATTCTGGCCGTTCATTCGACTTATCCTTCATTGCAAGACTGCCTCGATCTTTCGAACCGGCAGACTGATGCTCGTCCAAAATGCCGTACGCGCCGGAGTGATCCGGCGCGTACAATGGGGTCGTTCTATTCCGTGATGCTTGCGACGATGCCGGCGCCGACGGTGCGACCGCCTTCACGGATGGCAAAGCGAAGCTTTTCTTCCATCGCAATCGGCACGATCAGCTCAACATCAACCGTCACATTGTCGCCAGGCATCACCATCTCCGTGCCAGCAGGCAAAGACACAACACCCGTCACATCCGTCGTGCGGAAGTAAAACTGCGGACGGTAATTGGTGAAGAACGGCGTGTGACGGCCACCCTCCTCCTTCGTCAGAATGTAAGCCTCAGCCTTGAACTTCGTGTGCGGCGTCACCGAACCCGGCTTGCAAAGAACCTGACCACGCTCAACACCCTCACGGTCAACACCGCGAAGAAGCGCACCGATATTGTCACCGGCCTGACCCTGGTCGAGAAGCTTGCGGAACATCTCAACACCCGTACACGTCGTCTTCGACGTGTCGCGAATGCCGACAATCTCAATCTCGTCACCAACATTGATGATGCCGCGCTCAACACGACCCGTCACAACCGTGCCACGGCCCGAAATCGAGAACACATCCTCAATCGGCATCAGGAAAGGCTGGTCAATCGGACGCTCAGGCGTCGGAATGTACTCGTCAACCTTGGCCATCAGTTCGCGAATGGCATCCTCGCCAATCGTCTTGTCGCTGTCTTCCAGAGCAGCAAGCGCAGAGCCCTTGATGATCGGAATGTCGTCGCCCGGAAACTCATAGGTGTCCAGAAGCTCGCGCACTTCCATCTCGACAAGCTCCAGAAGCTCCTCATCGTCAACCTGGTCGACCTTGTTGAGGAAAACCACAATCGCCGGAACGCCAACCTGACGGGCCAGAAGAATGTGCTCGCGGGTCTGCGGCATCGGGCCATCGGCAGCCGAGACAACAAGGATCGCACCATCCATCTGCGCCGCACCGGTGATCATGTTCTTCACATAGTCGGCATGGCCAGGGCAATCGACATGGGCGTAGTGGCGCGCATCCGTCTCATATTCAACATGGGCTGTCGAAATGGTGATGCCGCGGGCACGCTCTTCGGGTGCACCGTCAATCTCGTCATAGGCCTTGAAGTCACCAAAATACTTCGTAATCGCAGCCGTCAGTGACGTCTTGCCATGGTCAACATGACCAATCGTGCCAATGTTAACGTGCGGCTTGTTACGTTCAAATTTGCCTTTCGCCATTTTCGGCTCTCCGTTTTCTCTCGCCCAACCGGGCTCGTTGAATCAGTGTTGTCTCAAACCCGCCCGAGGTCAGGCGTATTTTTCCTGAATTTCCTGGGCCACATTGGAGGGTACAGGGGCGTAGTGATCGAACTGCATCGAGTATTGCGCCCGGCCCTGCGACATGGACCGCAGATTGTCCACATATTTGAACATGTTGGCCAAAGGCACATGGGCGTTGATGACCACGGCGATACCACGGGACTCCTGCCCCTGGATCTGGCCGCGACGTGAGTTCAGGTCACCAATCACGTCACCCACATAGTCTTCCGGCGTGACCACTTCGACCTTCATGATCGGCTCAAGCAATTGCGCACCGGCCTTTTGCGCACCTTCCCGGAAGGCAGCGCGCGCGGCGATCTCAAAGGCCAGAACCGATGAGTCCACGTCATGGTAGGCACCGTCTAGCAATGTGGCCTTGACGCCAAGCATCGGAAAGCCGGCGAGCGGCCCCGAGGACAGCACGCTCTGGATGCCCTTCTGAACACCCGGAATATACTCCTTCGGCACATTACCACCGACGATCTTCGACACGAATTCGAACTCTTCGCTCTCCGCATTGGGCTCGAATACGATCTTGACGCGGGCAAACTGTCCGGAACCACCGGACTGCTTCTTGTGCGTGTAGTCGATTTCGGCTTCACGGGTGATGGTCTCGCGATAGGCGACCTGTGGCGCACCGACATTGGCCTCGACCTTGAACTCACGTTTCATACGGTCAACCAGAATGTCGAGGTGCAACTCACCCATGCCGGCAATGATCGTCTGACCGGATTCCTCATCCGACTTGACGCGGAACGAGGGATCTTCAGCCGCCAGGCGGTTGAGCGCGATGCCCATCTTTTCCTGGTCGCCCTTGGTCTTCGGCTCGATGGCAATCTGGATAACCGGATCGGGAAATTCCATCCGCTCGAGGATCACCGGCTTGACGGCATCACACAGCGTATCGCCCGTGGTGGTTTCCTTCAGGCCGGCAAGCGCCACGATGTCACCGGCATAGGCCACATCGATGTCTTCACGGCTGTTGGAGTGCATCTGCAGCATCCGGCCGACGCGCTCGCGTTTTTCCTTGACCGTGTTGATGACGGAAGAGCCCTTCTCGATCTTGCCCGAATAGATGCGGGCGAAGGTCAGCGAACCGACAAACGGGTCGTTCATCACCTTGAAGGCGAGCATCGAAAGCGGCTCGTCATCGGATGCGACGCGGCTGATTTCCTCTTCGGTCTTGACGTCGATACCCTTGATGGCCTCGATGTCCACCGGGCTCGGCAGGTAATCGACAACGGCGTCAAGCAGGGGCTGCACGCCCTTGTTCTTGAAAGCGCTGCCGCAGAACATCGGATAGAAATCGACATTGATCGTGCCGCGGCGAACCAGTGCGCGAATCTGATCATTGTCGGGCATCTCACCCTCGAGATAGGCTTCCATGGCCTCTTCGTCGATTTCGACGACGGTCTCGATCAGCTTCTCGCGATATTCCTCGGCCTTTTCCTTCATATCGTCCGGAATTTCGACCACATCCCACTGGGCGCCAAGGGATTCATCGCGCCAGACCAGTGCATTCATTTCGACCAAGTCGATCACGCCCTTGAAGTCATTCTCAGCACCGATGGGCAGTTGCATGACGACCGGAATCGCACCAAGGCGGGAACCGATCATCTCGACCGACCGGTAAAAATCAGCGCCGATCTTGTCCATCTTGTTGCAGAAGATCATGCGCGGCACATTGTATTTTTCAGCCTGACGCCAAACGGTCTCGGTCTGCGGCTCGACACCGGCATTGGCATCGAGAAGCGCGACGGCACCATCAAGAACACGCAGCGAACGCTCGACCTCAATGGTGAAATCGACGTGTCCGGGTGTGTCGATGATGTTGAAACGACGCATGTTGCCGTCGCGGCCCTTCCAGAACGTTGTGGTCGCAGCCGACGTGATCGTGATGCCGCGCTCCTGCTCCTGTTCCATCCAGTCCATGGTGGCCGCGCCGTCATGAACTTCACCGATCTTGTGAGACTTGCCGGTGTAGTAGAGAATCCGCTCGGTCGTCGTCGTCTTGCCGGCGTCGATATGCGCCATGATTCCGAAGTTGCGGTAATCTTCAATTTTGTATTCGCGGGCCATCTCTATGCCTTTCGATGCAGAAACGTCGTGTCCGACCGGTTACCAGCGATAATGCGAGAACGCACGGTTGGCATCGGCCATCTTGTGCGTGTCTTCGCGCTTCTTGACGGCACTGCCGCGATTGTTCGCTGCATCCATGAGTTCGCCGGAAAGGCGCTCGATCATGGTGGTCTCGTTACGGCTGCGTGCGGCGTTGATCAGCCAGCGGATGGCCAGTGCCTGGCGGCGCTCCGGGCGGACATCGACCGGAACCTGATAGGTCGCACCACCAACGCGGCGGGAACGCACTTCAACCTGGGGTGCGACATTCTCAAGAGCGGAGTGGAAAGTTCCGACCGGCTCCTGCTTGGTCTTGTCTTCGATGATGTCGAAGGCACCATAAACGATGCGTTCGGCAACGGACTTCTTGCCGTCAAGCATGATGGCATTCATGAATTTGGTGATGATCAGGTCGCCAAATTTGGGATCCGGGTTGATCTCACGCTTTTCTGCACTGTGACGTCGGGACATGCTTTCGTCTCTCAACTGTGCCCGGATGCGACCCTTGCCGGCATCCGAGTGATTGATTCCTACTTCGGACGCTTGGCGCCATATTTGGAGCGGCGCTGCTTGCGGTCTTTGACACCCTGGGTATCGAGAACGCCGCGAATGATGTGATAGCGCACGCCGGGAAGGTCTTTCACGCGACCACCACGGATCATCACCACGGAGTGTTCCTGAAGGTTGTGACCCTCACCCGGGATATAGCCGATCACTTCAAAACCATTCGTCAGGCGGATTTTGGCAACCTTACGCAGAGCCGAGTTCGGCTTCTTCGGGGTTGTCGTATAGACGCGTGTGCACACGCCGCGCTTTTGAGGATTGGCCTCAAGAGCTGGAACCTTGTTTCGCTTAACCGGCACCTGGCGCGGTTTGCGGATCAGCTGGTTTACGGTAGGCATATAACCTTCCTTTTGAACAAAACCTTGCGTCTGCCCTTGCGGGCGCTCAACGACCATACGAATGACCATGCGCAAATGGGCAAACCCGCGCGATTGCGGCTTGCCCAAAAGAAGCAGAGGACACGATATAAGCGCGTCATGCGTGCAGCATTTTATATCAACGTGCAGTCTGAACCTTGTTTGAGGCGAACTTCAGGACGAGTCATCCCGAACCAGCCAGCCTCACATCGGCTCTGGTGGCCGCTAAATACTGACTTGACCGGGTGTCGTCAAGGGCTCCAGACAAATTATCTTGCCGCTTTGGCAATGGATGCGCCGATTCACTTCGGAACGATGAAAAATCACCATCATCGGCTTCATTTCCTTGCGGAATCCGTCACAGCGGCCCACAAGATGCAAGGTCCTTCAGCATCGATCCCAATCAGTCGCCGCAGCCGGGACCCACCGAGGCAAACGAGGAACGAAGCATGAGCACATCGCAACAGGAAGACGAGAACGAATCGACCGTCTTCATCATCATCGGGAGGGTGTTCCAGCAAAAGGGAGACGACCCGGTCGACGTTCACATTCTGCTGGTGGCGCCAGATGACGATACCGCCGTGCGAAACACGCTCAATGCGCTGGCCATGGAGGGCTATGAGGAGGCCGATCTCGATCAGATCGGCATCATGGAAGCCATGCCGGATGAAGAACCGCACGCCTCGGCCTATCAGGGTGCCTTGGAAGGCGAGGTCGCCATCATCACCCTGTGATCCACGGCACAAAAAAGCCCCGGCGCGCGGCCGGGGCTTTGTGATGACGGAACCGGCCGTTACTCGCCTGCCGGAACCTCGGAGGTTTCGGCCTCCGGTGTCATGTCGGCAATCATCGGACCGGTGTCTTCGATCTGGGCGGTTTTCTTGCGCTCTTCCAGGATCAGGTCGTCGCGCGATGTCGCGATGCGCCGGATCTGGTTCATAGCGCCACCCGTACCGGCCGGAATCAGACGGCCGACAATGACGTTTTCCTTCAAGCCCTGCAGCGCATCCATCTTGCCGGCAACAGCCGCCTCGGTCAGGACCTTGGTGGTTTCCTGGAACGATGCCGCCGAGATGAAGGACGGCGTCTGCAGCGACGCCTTGGTGATACCGAGCAGAACCGGGTCACCGACTGCCGGCTTCTTGCCTTCCTCGGCCAGGCGCTCATTGGCGATTTCCAGTTCGATGCGATCCACATTGTCGCCGACAATATAAGCTGAATCGCCCGAATCCGTGATCTCGACCTTCTGCAGCATCTGGCGAACGATCACCTCGATGTGCTTGTCGTTGATCAACACGCCCTGCAGACGGTAGACCTCCTGAATCTCATTAACGAGATAGGATGCCAACGCCTCAACGCCCTTAATGGCCAGAATGTCGTGCGGCGCCGGGTTTCCATCCAGGATGTAATCGCCCTTTTCGATGGAATCGCCATCCTGCAGGTGGAATGGCTTGCCCTTCGGAATGAGATATTCAACCGTTTCGGCACCGTCCTCGTGCGGTTCGATCATGATCCGCCGCTTGTTCTTGTAGTCACGGCCGAAGCGAATGACACCGTCGATCTCAGCGATGATGGCATGATCCTTCGGACGGCGCGCCTCGAACAGCTCGGCAACGCGCGGCAGACCACCGGTGATGTCCTTGGTCTTGGCGCTTTCCAGCGGCACGCGGGCCAGCACGTCACCTTCGGAGATCTTCGACCCGGGTTCGACCGAGAGAATAGCATCCACAGACAGAAGAAAGCGCGCTTCGCCACCTCTCTTGAGCTTGGCGATCTTGCCGTCCTTGCCCTTGATGACGATGGCCGGCTTCAAGTCCGCGCCGCGCGGCGTCGAACGCCAGTCAATGACCTGCCGTTTGGTGATGCCCGTGGTCTCGTCAGCCGATTCGGTCACCGATACACCATCGACGACATCTTCGAATTCCACCGTTCCGGCGACTTCGGTCATCATCGGCCGTGTGTAAGGATCCCATTCGGCAAGCCGTTGGCCACGATTGACCTTGTCGCCATCGTCGACAAAAATCCTCGAACCGTAGGCAACGCGCTGCGAGGAGCGCTCAACCTCCTGCTCATCGAGAATCTGAATGGACATGCTGCGGCCCATGGCGACCAGATTGCCGTCGGAGTTGCGCAGAATGTTGCGGTTCTTGATGCGGATCGTACCCTCATAGGAGGCTTCCAGGAACGACTGGTCAACCACTGTGGCCGTTCCGCCAAGGTGGAACGTGCGCATGGTGAGCTGCGTGCCCGGTTCGCCGATCGACTGGGCGGCGATCACCCCGACGGCCTCACCGATATTGACCGGAGTGCCGCGAGCAAGGTCGCGACCATAACAGGTGCCGCAAATGCCGCTCTGTACTTCACAAGTCAGCGCGGAACGAATCTGAACAGACTGAACATTCGCCGCTTCAATGGCAACCACATCCGGCTCCAGGATCATGTTGCCCGCCGCGACGAGCACGTCACCGGTCTGCGGATGCACGACATCATGCAACGCCGTCCGTCCGAGGATCCGCTGGCCAATCGAGGCCACCACCTGTCCGGCATCGATGATGGCCGTCATGGTCAGGCCGTTTTCGGTACCGCAATCGTTTTGCGTCACGATGCAATCCTGCGCGACATCGACGAGACGCCGGGTCAGATATCCGGAGTTGGCCGTTTTGAGCGCCGTATCAGCCAGGCCCTTTCGGGCGCCGTGGGTCGAGTTGAAGTACTCGTTCACGGTCAGGCCTTCCTTGAAGTTCGAGGTGATCGGCGTTTCGATGATTTCGCCGGACGGCTTGGCCATCAGGCCACGCATGCCGCCGAGCTGACGCATCTGGTTGGCCGATCCACGGGCACCCGAATGGCTCATCATGTAGATCGAGTTCATCGGCTTCTGGCGGCCGTCTTCGTCGAACTCGACCGCCTTGATGCGGCCCATCATTTCGTCCGCCACCTTTTCGGTTGCCTTGCCCCAGGCGTCGACGACCTTGTTGTACTTTTCGCCCTGAGTGATCAGACCGTCATTGTATTGCTGCTCATACTCCTTCACGAGCATTTCGGTTTCGCCGACGATTTCAGCCTTGGCAGCCGGAATCACCATGTCGTCCTTGCCGAAGGAAATGCCCGCGCGGCAAGCATGGCCGAAGCCGAGCTGCATGATCCGGTCGCAGAAAATGACCGTCTCTTTCTGTCCGCAGTGGCGATAGACCGTGTCGATCATCTTGGAGATGTTCTTCTTGGTCATTTCCTGGTTGCAGGTCTCGTAGGGCACATTGACATTTTTCGGCAGCAACTCGCCGATGATCATGCGACCTGGGGTGGTTTCGTGAATGTCGGAAACCTCGTTGCCTTCCGAATCGACCGTCTTGAAGCGACCTTTGATCTTCGCGTGGAGCGTCACGATCTTGTTTTCAAGAGCGTGGTGCAACTCGCCCATATCAGCAAAGATCATGCCCTCGCCCGGCTCGTTCTCATTGACGATTGACAGGTAATAAAGGCCGAGAACCATGTCCTGCGACGGAACGATGATCGGCGCGCCATTGGCGGGGTGAAGGATGTTGTTGGTCGACATCATCAACACACGCGCTTCCAGCTGGGCCTCCAGCGACAGCGGTACGTGAACGGCCATCTGGTCACCGTCGAAGTCCGCATTGAACGCCGTGCAGACCAGCGGGTGCAGTTGGATAGCCTTGCCTTCCACCAAAGTGGGTTCGAAGGCCTGAATGCCGAGACGGTGCAAGGTCGGCGCGCGGTTCAGCAGAACCGGGTGCTCGCGAATGACCTCATCAAGGATGTCCCAGACTTCAGGCTTTTCCTTTTCAACCAGCTTCTTGGCCTGTTTGACGGTGGACGAATAGCCCTTGGCGTCCAGCCGCGCATAGATGAACGGCTTGAACAGTTCCAGGGCCATCTTCTTCGGCAGGCCGCACTGATGCAGTTTCAGTTCCGGACCGGTCACGATGACCGAACGGCCGGAATAGTCGACGCGCTTGCCGAGCAGATTCTGCCGGAAACGGCCCTGCTTGCCCTTGAGCATGTCGGACAGCGACTTCAGCGGGCGCTTGTTGGCACCGGTGATGACCCGGCCGCGGCGGCCATTGTCAAACAATGCATCGACCGATTCCTGCAACATACGCTTTTCGTTACGGATGATGATGCCCGGCGCACGCAGTTCGATCAGTCTTTTGAGGCGGTTGTTTCGGTTGATCACGCGGCGATACAGATCGTTCAGATCCGATGTCGCAAAGCGGCCGCCATCGAGCGGCACGAGCGGGCGCAGATCCGGCGGGATCACCGGGATGACCTTCATGATCATCCATTCGGGGCGATTGCCCGATTCGATGAAGTTCTCGACAAGCTTCAGCCGCTTCATCAGCTTCTTGGTCTTCAGTTCGGAAGACGTTGCTGCCAGTTCGTCGCGCAGATCGACGGCGATCTTTTCAAGATCCATCGCTGCAAGCAGTTCAAAGATCGCTTCCGCGCCGATCATCGAGGTAAACGCATCTTCGCCGAACTCATCGACGGCGACCATGAAATCCTCTTCCGACAGAAGCTGATTTTCCTTCAGCGAGGTCAGGCCGGGCTCGGTGACGATGTAGTTTTCGAAATAGAGGACGCGCTCGATATCCTTGAGCGTCATGTCGAGCAGCGTTCCAATGCGGCTGGGCAGCGATTTCAGGAACCAGATGTGAGCAACCGGCGCAGCAAGCTCGATGTGCCCCATACGCTCGCGGCGGACACGCGAAAGGGTCACTTCCACACCGCATTTTTCACAGATGATACCCTTGTATTTCATCCGCTTATATTTGCCGCACAGGCACTCATAGTCCTTGATCGGACCGAAGATGCGCGCACAGAACAGGCCGTCGCGCTCCGGCTTGAAGGTGCGGTAGTTGATGGTTTCCGGCTTCTTGATTTCACCGAAAGACCAGGAATTGATTTTTTCCGGGGATGCGATCGAAATCCGGATGGAATCAAAGGTCTGCACCGGTGCCTGCGTGTTGAAAAGGTTCATGACCTCTTGGTTCATGCCTATCTCCTTCGTGGGGCGCTACCCCTTTGTCGACGGTCGCTGGATGTGCCTGCATCCGCTTGTCCGCCTGAAACACAAATTGCCGCTCGCGGCGGCCATCGTCCGGACAGTCCTACGCCTGTGCGGACCACAGCGCGCCTGAAAGACACAGGCGCGCTGCCGGTACTTTACTCGGCTGCGTCCGGCAATTGCTCGACGCCCCGTTCGTCATCCGTATCGACCCGGGTGTTTTCCAGCTCGACATTCAGACCAAGCGAACGCATCTCCTTGACGAGAACATTGAAGCTTTCGGGAATACCGGCTTCGAATGTGTCATCGCCGCGGACAATCGCCTCATACACTTTCGTACGACCCGCAACATCGTCGGACTTCACGGTCAGCATTTCCTGCAGGGTGTATGCAGCGCCGTAGGCTTCAAGCGCCCAGACCTCCATCTCACCGAAACGCTGTCCGCCGAACTGCGCCTTGCCGCCGAGCGGCTGCTGGGTCACCAGCGAGTACGGACCGATCGAACGGGCATGGATCTTGTCGTCAACCAGGTGATTGAGCTTCAGCATATAGATGTAGCCCACGGTCACCTGACGGTCGAACGGTTCACCTGTCCGTCCGTCATACAGGGTCGACTGGCCGGATTCCTTGAGACCGGCCTGAACCAGCATTTCGTTGACATCGGCCTCAACGGCACCGTCGAACACCGGTGTGGCGATCGACACGCCCCGCCGGGTCTGCTCGGCCAGTTTGACGATGGAGTCATCATCATATTTGCCGATCGGCTCACCCTTCGGACCCGCACCGATCACACCATCGATCGTTTTACGCAGCGGCTTGATATCACCCGAATCCTTGTAGGATTCCAGCAAATCACCGATCTGCTGGCCCATGCCGGCACAGGCCCAGCCAAGATGAGTCTCGAGGATCTGCCCAACATTCATGCGCGAGGGGACCCCGAGCGGGTTCAGCACGATATCGACATGGGTGCCGTCCTCCAGGAACGGCATATCCTCGATCGGCACGATCCGCGAGATAACACCCTTGTTGCCATGACGGCCGGCCATTTTGTCGCCAGGCTGAACCTTGCGTTTCACGGCGACGAAAACCTTGACCATCTTCATGACACCAGGCGGCATCTCGTCACCGCGCTGGACCTTTTCGACCTTGTCCATGAAGCGCTGTTCAAGGCGCTTCTTGGATTCGTCGTACTGGGCCCGCAGGGCTTCGATTTCGCCTTGCAGTTTCTCGTTGTCGACGGCGAACATCCACCACTGAGAGCGTGGGTAGTCCTGCATGGTCTCTTCGTTGAGGGTGCCGCCTTTCTTGTAGCCCTTGGGCCCGGCGACGGCCTTCTTGCCAACAAGCATGTCGGTCAGGCGGCCGTAGACGTTGCGGTCCAGGATGGCCTGTTCGTCATCGCGGTCCTTGGCAAGACGCTCGATTTCCTCGCGCTCAATGGCCATGGCGCGCTCGTCCTTTTCAACCCCATGACGGTTGAACACGCGCACCTCGACCACCGTTCCGAAGGTTCCCGGCGGCATCCGCATGGACGTATCACGAACATCGGAGGCCTTTTCACCGAAGATGGCGCGCAGGAGTTTTTCTTCGGGTGTCATCGGGCTTTCGCCCTTCGGCGTGATCTTGCCCACCAGAATGTCGCCCGGCGCGACCTCGGCACCGATATAGACGATGCCGGCTTCGTCGAGGTTCTTCAAAGCCTCTTCCGAAACATTCGGAATATCACGGGTGATTTCTTCCGGACCAAGCTTGGTATCGCGGGCCATGACCTCGAACTCATCGATGTGGATCGATGTGAACACGTCATCGCGCACGATGCGCTCGGAAAGGAGGATCGAGTCCTCGTAATTGTAGCCGTTCCAAGGCATGAAGGCGACGAGCACATTGCGGCCGAGCGCCAGATCTCCAAGATCTGTCGACGGACCATCGGCAATGATGTCGCCCTTCTCGATCTGCTCACCGACGGTCACAAGCGGCCGCTGGTTGATGCAGGTGTTCTGGTTCGAACGCTGGAACTTCTGCAGGGTGTAGATGTCGACGCCGGATTTCGACGGATCGAGTTCTTCCGTCGCCCGAATAACGATACGCGTTGCATCCACCTGATCGACCACACCGGTCCGGAAAGCAGCAATCGCCGCGCCGGAATCGCGGGCAACGACAGGCTCCATGCCGGTGCCGACAAACGGCGCTTCGGCACGCACCAGCGGAACCGCCTGACGCTGCATGTTCGACCCCATCAGCGCACGGTTGGCGTCGTCATTTTCCAGAAACGGAATCAGAGCGGCAGCAACCGATACAAGCTGTTTCGGCGAAACGTCCATCAGGTCGATGGAATCGCGCGGTGCGAGCATCACATCGCCGGCATGGCGACAGACGACGAATTCGTCGACAAATGAGCCGTCATCATCAAGCACCGCATTGGCCTGGGCCACATGATACTTGGCTTCTTCCATCGCCGACAAATACAACACATCATTGGTCACCTTGCCGTCGACTATGCGCCGGTAAGGGCTTTCGATGAAGCCATATTTGTTGACGCGGGCAAAGGTCGCCAGCGAGTTGATGAGACCGATATTCGGGCCTTCCGGCGTTTCGATGGGACAAATCCGGCCATAATGGGTCGGATGCACGTCGCGCACCTCGAAGCCAGCGCGCTCGCGGGTCAAGCCACCCGGTCCAAGGGCCGACAGGCGGCGCTTGTGGGTGATTTCCGAAAGCGGATTGACCTGGTCCATGAACTGCGAAAGCTGCGACGAACCGAAGAATTCGCGCACCGCCGCGGCCGCCGGTTTGGCGTTGATCAGATCCTGCGGCATTACCGTGTCGATCTCGATGGACGACATGCGTTCCTTGATGGCGCGCTCCATGCGCAGCAGACCCAGACGATACTGGTTTTCCATCAGTTCACCGACGGACCGGACACGGCGGTTGCCGAGATTGTCGATATCGTCGATTTCGCCTTTGCCGTCACGCAGTTCCACAAGAGTCTTGACGACCGCCAGGATATCTTCCTTGCGCAGAACGCGCACCGTGTCTTCCGCGTCCAGATCCAGGCGCATGTTCATCTTGACCCGCCCGACGGAGGACAGATCGTAACGCTCGGAATCGAAGAACAGCGAATTGAACATCGCTTCGGCCGAATCCATTGTCGGCGGTTCGCCGGGCCGCATGACGCGATAGATGTCGAACAGCGCATCCTGGCGGTTTTCGTTCTTGTCAGCCGCCAGTGTATTGCGGATATAGCCACCGACATTGATGTGATCGATGTCGAGGATGGGAAGCTCGTTGAAACCCGCTTCGATCAGGATCGGCAGGTTTTTCTCATCGAGTTCGTCACCGGCTTCGAGATAGATTTCGCCGGTTTCCATATTGACGATATCGCGGGCAAGATAAGATCCGTAAAGGTCCTCATCCGAAGCCTTCAGGGCCTTGACACCCTTTTCCTCGAGCTGGCGCAGGAACCGCGGGGTCAGTTTCTTGCCGGCGTCGGCAATGACTTCACCGCTGTCGGCATCAACAAGTTCGGCAATCGCCTTGCTTCCCTTGAGCGTCTCCGGCTGGAAAGGAATGCGCCAGCCTTCTCCCTCACGCGTGAACACCGAATGGGTGTAGAACGTGTCGAGAATATCCTCGGGATCCATGCCCAGTGCCATCAACAGCGAGGTTGAGGGTATTTTGCGCCGACGGTCGATCCGGGCGTGGACGATATCCTTGGCGTCGAATTCAATATCGAGCCAGGAGCCGCGATAGGGAATGACCCGCGCCGCGAACAGCAACTTGCCGGATGAATGGCTCTTGCCCTTGTCGTGATCGAAAAAGACGCCGGGAGAACGGTGCATCTGGGAAACAATCACGCGCTCGGTGCCGTTGACAATGAAGGTGCCATTGTCGGTCATCAGCGGCATATCGCCCATATAGACGTTCTGCTCCTTGATATCCTTGATGGACTTGGCGCCGGTGTCCTCATCAATATCGAAGACGATCAGACGCAACGTCACCTTGAGCGGCGCTGCATAGGTCAGATCGCGCTGCCGGCATTCTTCGACATCGAATTTCGGCAGTTCGAATTCATAGGATACGAATTCCAGCATCGACGCGCCGGAAAAGTCCGATATGGGAAAGACCGACTTGAAAACAGCCTGCAATCCCTCATCGGGGCGCCCGCCTTCGGGCTCATCAATCATCAGGAACTGGTCGTAGGATGCCTTTTGAACCTCGATGAGGTTCGGCATCTCCGCCACTTCCGGTATTTTTCCAAAAAACTTGCGTACGCGCCTGCGACCGTTGAACGAAAGGGTCTGAGCCATCGTCGCTCCTTGTAATTGCATCCGGGCCTGCACCTTACGAAGCCACTGGCCAGGGGGCTTCGCAAAATAGGGTCTTTGAGAACCCATTACCCAAGGTCCGAAAACGGCCCTTGGGTAATCTGTTCCATCGGAGAATTCGCCTCGCGGCGGGGCCCGTGAAGGCCCCGCCACAAAACGGAAAAACCGTTTATTTCAACTCAACGGAAGCGCCGGCTTCCTCGAGCTTGCCTTTGATTTCCTCGGCTTCCGCCTTGGCAACGCCTTCCTTGACGGCTTTCGGCGCGCTTTCAACGAGATCCTTGGCTTCCTTCAGGCCAAGGCCCGTGATGCCGCGAACTTCCTTGATGACGTTGATTTTCTTGTCGCCAGCGGCGGTCAGAACGACGTCAAATTCGTCCTTCTCTTCAACCGCAGCAGCATCGCCACCGGCACCACCGGCGGCCGCAACAGCGACCGGAGCAGCGGCAGAAACGCCCCAATGCTCCTCGAGCATCTTGGAAAGCTCAGCAGCTTCCAGGACGGTCAGGTTCGAAAGGTCTTCAACGATCTTTGCAAGATCAGCCATGATTTAGTTTCCTTACACGTTCGGTTCGAACTGGTTTTGAACAGCGAAGTTCCGCCTATGCGGCTTCGTCCTTCTGGGCATAAGCATTCACCACGCGGGCAACTTGACCCGCCGGGGCGCCGACAACCTGTGCAATGCGCGTTGCTGGCGTGGAAATCATGCCGACAATCTTCGCACGCAACTCATCAATCGACGGCAGTGTGGCGAGTGCCTTCACACCGTTGACATCGAGCGCGGTTGCCCCCATCGCACCGCCCAGAACAACGAGATTTTCGTTGGTCTTGGCGAAGTCGACAGCTACTTTCGGAGCGGTTACAGGATCATCGCTGTAGGCGATGACGGTCTGCCCCTGAAAGAGATCAGAAATCCCTTCCGACTCCGTGCCCTGAAGAGCAATTTTGGCCAGGCGGTTCTTCGCGACTTTGACTGTGCCACCGGCTTCACGCATTTTCGAACGAAGATCGTTCATTTGCGCAACCGATAGGCCAGCATAGTGGGCCACGACAAGAGAACCTGAGGTCTTGAAAACCTCGTTCAATGCCGTGACGAATTCGCGTTTTTCCGCTCTTTCCACTGCCACTCTCCAGTTGACAGGACCGCAATTGCGGACCCTGTCGGGTTTTGCCTTGCCACCCGGGGCCATTTGCGACCCGCAAGCGACGCTTGAGGATCCTGTCCCCTCGAGCCACTCCAGCGAGCGACGCAAGGCAAAGAAGGTTCGAACCGATCTGCAGGGCGCATTTGCGCCTGAATTTCGGATCGCACCCGTCTCATGCGGGCAAAGTGATTAAGGATAACCACCCGCAATCTCGGACAGGAGACCCGGACGTTTTACGGTCCGGGCTTTTCCGGCCCGAAGGCCGGAAAACGGTTCAACCGGTCAGACCGGCTGTCTTCACACCGTCACGTCAGGCTGACGCCAGACTTGACGGATCGATCTTCACACCGGCGCCCATGGTGGACGAGATGGCGACGCGCTTGATGTAGTTGCCCTTGGCCCCGCTGGGCTTGGCCTTGGACACCGCATCGGTAAAGGCGCGAATGTTTTCTTCAATGGCTTTCGGCTCAAATGACGCCTTTCCGACACCGGCATGAACGATGCCGGCCTTTTCGACACGGAACTCGACCGCACCACCCTTGGACGCCGAGACGGCTTCGGTGATGTCATTCGTCACGGTGCCAACCTTGGGGTTCGGCATCATGCCGCGCGGACCGAGAACCTTGCCGAGACGGCCGACAAGCGGCATCATGTCGGGTGTGGCGATGCAGCGGTCGAACTCGATCTGGCCGCTCTGGACAATCTCCACGAGATCTTCCGCGCCGACGATATCGGCTCCGGCAGCCTTGGCTTCATCCGCCTTTGCATCGCGCGCGAAGACAGCAACCTTGACCGATCGCCCCGTGCCATTCGGCAGATTGACGACACCGCGAACCATCTGATCGGCATGGCGCGGGTCAACGCCGAGATTCATCGCAACTTCGATGGTCTCATCGAACTTCGCCGTGGCGCGTTCCTTGACCAGCGTTACGGCATCGCTCAGATCATAGAGCTTCTCGGCCTCGAGGCCTTCACGTAGCTTCTGCGTGCGTTTTGCTAATTTGCCCATCGTCTTATCCTGTCACTTCCAGTCCCATGGACCGGGCGGAGCCTTCGACCATGGCCATGGCGCCTTCCACATCCGCGGCATTGAGATCCTGCATCTTTGCTTCCGCAATCGTGCGAACCTGATCCTTGGTGATCGAACCTGCCGTCTCCCGGCCCGGTTCCTTGGCACCGGATTTCAGCTTGGCTTCCTTTTTCAGGTAGTAGCTGACCGGCGGCTGCTTCATCGTGAAGGTAAAGGACTTGTCCTGGTAGTAGGTGATAACGCACGGAATGGGCGCGTTCTTTTCCATTTCCTGCGTGGCGGCATTGAACGCCTTGCAGAATTCCATGATATTGATGCCACGCTGACCAAGTGCCGGGCCGATCGGGGGCGACGGATTTGCCGCGCCCGCGGGCACCTGCAGCTTGAGCTGACCTGCAACTTTTTTAGCCATTTAACTCTCTGCCTTTTTCAAACGGATCAGAACCCGATCCCATTCAACGTCATGGTGCTTGCCGCCCCGATGAGCGGTCCATCACCAATGCCGGTTGCCCGACGGCTGCGGTTGCGTGGTGCGGTCTGTCGAGGCCGGCTTATGCCTCGCATTCCTCCCACGCGTTTCGGCAGGACCGGCCTGCCTTCCAATCAGACCTTTTCGACCTGACTGTATTCAAGCTCCACCGGCGTCGCTCTGCCGAAAATGGAAACTTCAACCTTGAGGCGCGAACGCTCCTCATCAACGTCCTGGACCGTGCCCGAAAACGAAGCGAACGGTCCGTCCGAAACCCTGATCTGCTCGCCGATCTCGAAGGATATCGACGGTTTCGGCCGATCCACACCCTCCTGAACCTGGGTCAGTATCTGCTCGGCCTCCGAATCCGGAATGGGAACCGGCCTGTTTTCAGAGCCCAGAAAACCCGTCACCTTCGGGGTGTTCTTGATCAGATGATAGGCTTCATCGGTCAAGTCGGCCCGCACCATGACGTAACCGGGAAAGAACTTGCGCTCGGAATCGACCTTGCGGCCGCGCCGCACTTCGACAACTTTTTCCGTCGGCACAAGAATTTTCTCGAACAGATGGCTCAGCCCCTTGGACCGCGCCTGCTCCTCAATCGATTCGGCTACCTTCTTCTCAAAATTCGAATAAGCGTGGACGATGTACCAACGCACTGCCATTATTGTCTCCTGCCCGCGCTAGCCAACATTCAGAACCAGCCCAACGAGCCAGCCCAGAAGTTGATCGGCGGCAAAGAAAAAAATCGCTGCCAGGAAAACCATAATCAATACCATCACGGTGGAGATCATCGTCTCGCGCCGAGATGGCCAAGTCACTTTCGACGTTTCGGCGCGCACTTGCTGCAGAAACGTAAAGGGGTTTGTTTTGGATGCCATAAGCCGCTCACGCCTTTACGGCGCGTAAAAAGGGCCTCTCAGCCCCACGCGCCGCGTGTCTGTTTTCACTGTAATAGTCACCGAATCGCAAAATCACAAGAGCTAATTGTCTAAATAATCTGCAATATTTGTGCCGGCCTGCCCTTACAGGCCACTCAATAGACCGACGCGCCGACGACTTCAAGCCGCATGACACCGGCAGCGGCCTCGAAATCACTTGTTAACGCGTTTCTTCCAATCGCGCGTCGCAGATTGCAATCGAGATTTCGAAATTGCAATACGATGATCGTTCAATCAAACGCAGAAACTGATTTATGTATCTGTTTTTATTATGCAATTCATTCTGGCACGACTCTTGCGAATTTCTCTCCGAAAGCGCGTGGCCTGTCGCCACGTGGAAACTGAATAGGGAAAATTGCAATGAGTGTAGATACGAACATGAACATATCGCCGGTGCTGGGCACCAATCGATCCGAGAGCCTGACCGGTACCGGTCGCTCGGAGGTGCTCTCCGGTGCCGGTGGCGATGACACCATCATGGCCCTTAGCGGCAATGATGAGGTGTTTGGTGGCACCGGAAATGATACGCTTTTCGGCCAAGGCGGTAATGACATCATGTATGGGAACGGCAAACCGTCCTATGTGGACATGTCCAATCTCATCATGACGGAGGCCGCTACGGCCAAGGTGACATTTGTTGACGAAGGTGCCGGTTTTCGAAACTCGCTCGGTGTTTACGAAATCAACCAGGATGGTTCGATATCGAATGTCCGCATTCTGTTCGCCAACTCGTCGAAGGCTGGAAGTGGCGGCGATCTGATTCCCGGTCAATCATCCGTCGAATTCGATTTCAATGCGGGAACGCAGCTCGGTTTCTTCGTCGTATCCAACGGATTTGGCAAAGGGTACGAAAACCGCGCAGCCCTGTCCGCTACCGATGGGCACTATGAACTCCGCAATGCAGACGGACAGCCCGGCACCATGCAGGACAGGTCACTGCAGCTGTGGCATGTCGATGACGCGAACGGAACCGAAACCGCCATCCGCAGTCAGTATGGTTATGATGTTTTCCATTCGGCCGCGAATGCAGCCGATGACTACAAGCCGAACCCGGATGCCTTTCCACACGTCGTTGGCCGCGCCAATACGGTTGCCGGCGAATTGCTGATCGGTCTTGAAGACCTGTATGGCGGCGGAGACAAGGATTACGACGACAATATCGTCCTGCTGGAAATCGGTCAGAACAACGTTGTCGGCCTTCTTCCTCAAAGCAATGGTTCAGGCAACCCGAAACCCGATGACGACGTCATCTATGGTGGCGACGGCAACGACGTTCTTTACGGCATCAGCGGTGACGACGAGCTGCATGGCGGCCGCGGAGATGATGAGCTGAACGGCAACTCGGGAGATGACCTGCTTTTCGGGAATGATGGCCAGGATGTACTCAACGGCAATTCCGGAACGGACACGCTTCATGGCGGCGGCGGTTCGGACACGCTGAACGGGAATTCAGGCAACGATTTCCTGCATGGCGACGGCGGAGACGATCTCCTGTCCGGCGGTGGCGGAGACGACACCCTGACGGGCGGTTCGGGCAATGACGATCTGCGCGGAGGGTCCGGGGCCGACATCCTTGCGGGCGGAAGCGGCAACGACAAGCTGTCAGGCAACAGCGGCGATGACATCATCTCCGGTGAGTCCGGCGCGGACCATCTCAACGGGCAATCCGGTGATGATTTTCTGTTCGGCGGAGACGGCAGCGACAAGCTGATCGGTGGTGGCGGAAATGATGAGTTGCGCGGTGGCAACAACAATGACCGCATCTATGGCGGGTCGGGGGACGACATTCTCCTCGGTGACGCGGGAAACGACTACCTGACCGGCGGTTCCGGTGTCGACATACTCGACGGCGGCCTCGGCAATGACAAGCTGCGAGGCGGTTCGGGTGCGGACACATTCGTGTTTGACTTCAGTGCCGGTGGTCTTGGCTTTGATCGGTTGTATGACTACGAAGCAGAGGATTTGCTGTTGTTTCGTGGGTCCGGTTACGATTCGGTTCAGGAACTTGGCGAATGCCTCGTTGAGGACGGCGATGACCTGGTATTCCAGTTCAGCGACGTGGATATGCTGACGCTACGGAACTGCAGCTTCGAAGACCTGTCAACCGAAAGCATTGTCCTGGCCTGACCGGCCAGGATCGTGCCGGTAGGGAGACAATCATGCCTGATTATCAAGAAAACCAATATGGTTCCGTGCTGCGCAAATTGCGCAGCACTATCCTGGCCATCGCCCTGTTCAGCGTTGCTGGCAATCTCTTGCTGCTGACAGGCCCCCTGTTCATGCTGCAGGTCTATGACCGTGTGCTGCCCAGTGGCTCCGTTCCCACCCTGGCTGTGCTCTTTGGGCTCGTCTGCATTTTGTACCTGTTTTACGGGTTTTTCGACGCCTTGCGGGCCAAGCTCTTTTCCCGGGTGGCGTTTGGCCTGGACAACGACCTGGGCAAGGTTGTTCAGAGCCATTGGATCCAGCACCGACCGCAAAATGGCAAGAGAACCGGTTCAGGCTCACAGGATCTCAGAACCGTTCGTCAGTTCCTGACCAGTGGCGGGCCACCCGCCCTGTTCGATCTGCCATGGGTTGCCATCTACATTGCCGTAATCTTCGCTCTGCATCCCTGGCTAGGGATTCTTGCCACCGCGGGGGCGTGTCTCGTCATTTCGCTAACGGCCATCCAGGAATTTGCAACGCGGGGGCCGATGCGGACCACCGGTCACTTGGAAGCGCGGGACGCCGCCCTCGAACAAAAGATGCTCGACAACGCTGACGCCATTGCAGCGATGGGAATGGTCAACAACATCACCGGGAATTGGCATGCGGTCCACGCCCGGGCCATGGCCTACTCACAAAAGGCCCTTGCCCTCAGCCAAACACTCGGCTCGACAAGCAAATCGATCCGGCTGCTGCTTCAGTCGGCAATGCTGGCACTCGGTGCCCTTCTTGCGATACATCAGGAGATCTCAGCCGGTACGTTGATCGCGGCAAGTATTCTGGCCGGAAGGGCGCTCGCCCCCATCGATCAGGCCGTTGCAAACTGGCGGGGTTTTGTCCGCGCCCGAATTTCCATTGATCGGTTGAAATCGACACTTGGTGGCGACACCAGCCCGCAAGCTCCCCTGACCCTGCCGAAACCGGGTGGCCATCTTTGCGTGGAGAATCTCGTCAAATTGGCACCGGACTCGGGGCAAGTCTCCGGTCAACCGGCCCGTCCACTGATACAGGCCATAAATTTTGAACTGGAACCGGGTGACGGACTTGGCATTATCGGCCCCAGCGCCTCGGGCAAATCATGTCTGGCACGGCTGATGGTTGGGCTTTGGATCCCTGAACGCGGCTCTATCCGGCTTGACGGCGCTCCATACAGTGCATGGGATCGCGGACATCTCGGAAAACATCTTGGCTATCTGCCTCAAACCGTCCAGTTGTTTCCCGGCACCGTCGCACAGAATATTGCGCGGTTTGAGCCTGATGCAACACCGAAAGAGATCCTTGAGGCAGCCCGCCTGGCCGGTGTGCATGACATCATTCTGACGCTCCCGGGCGGGTATGAAACAGAAATCGGCGGAGCCGACTCTCCCCTGTCAGGCGGTCAGGCGCAGAGAATCGCGCTTGCGCGGTCGATTTTTCGCGATCCCTCCCTGATCGTCCTCGACGAACCCAATGCCCATCTCGATGCGGAGGGTGAAGCAGCGCTTGCCAATTGCATACGTCAGCTCAGAGCCCGCAAATCAACCGTGATCGTGATCGCCCATCGGCCGAACGCCGTCGATGCCGTCAACAAGGTTCTGGTTCTCAACGAGGGACGACAGGTTCGGTTTGGTGAAAAACACGTGTTGCTGGCGGAAAAGAACAAGCAATCAGGGATTCAATTGGTGAGTGCGGTCAAATGACAATATTCAATTCAGATCCAACCAAGGGCGATGCCATAGCCCCTGAAACCAGGACGCGCGGCGTCATTATCGCCGGTGTGCTCGGTTTCATTGGTCTCTTTTGCGCCGGCGGAACGTGGCTGGCTTCCGCCTCAATCTCAGGGGCGGTCATCGCAGCCGGCCATGTGGTGGTCGAGGGAGAAGCCAAGGACGTTCAGCATATTGATGGAGGAATTGTTGCGGAGATCATCGTCGTTGACGGCCAGTTCGTCGAAAAAGGTGATGTGGTCATGCGGTTGGACGACACGATTGCCGCGGCAAATGTCGATATTTTCCGCAACAGGTTTCTCGAAGCCGTTGCACGCAAATCGCGTCTGGAAGCAGAGCATTATGGCCTTGCGGAAATCGCCTGGCCAAATGCGGGTGCGCTGCCCCCAGAAACAACACTGACCTCTGACATCAAATTGGCGCAGGAGGCTCTGTTCACGTCTCGCAGGCAGAGCAATGCCGGGAAACGGCAACAGGCCCTGCGGAAGGTCTCGCAGTACCGCAGCCAGATCGATGGCTTCCGTGCTCAACGGACCGCACATGCCACGCAGTTGGTGCTCCACCGGGAAGAACGCGAGGCGATGCAAAAGCTGCATGATCAAGGACATGCCTCTCCGGCTGCTTTGCGCGAACTGAACAAGAAAATTGCATTCTTTGACGGCGAGATCGGCAAAGCAACCGCCGACGAGGCACGAGCGACGGCCGCGATCAGCGAAACAGAAATCGAAGACCGGCAAAATGAGCGGGAATTTGCCGGACAGGTTTTGAAGGAACTGATCAGCACCGGTGCCGAAATCCGGGAGATCCTCCAGCAGTTGCTCACGGCGCAAAAACAGCTTCAAAGAACCACCATTCGCGCACCATCGAGTGGGCTGGTCCACAATATGTCGGCAACAACGGTCAACGGTGTTGTCACTGCCGGATCGTCATTGATGGAGATTGTGCCACAGGACAGGGCGCTCAAGATCCAGATCGCCATCGAACCGCATTTTATCGACAATGTGTGGCCAGGTCAGCCCGCATCCATACGGCTAAGCGCATTCAGCCAGACCCAGGCTGCCGATATTCAGGGATCGGTCCAGACCATCTCGGCAACGACAATGGCCGATGAAAAAAGCGGGAGGGCCTTTTACAAGGCAATGGTATCGGTGGAGGATGCGGATACCTTGCGCAAAAGCGGCCTTGCGCTGATCCCGGGAATGCCGGCCGAGGTGTTTCTAAAGACCGATGACCGCTCCGCGCTCGATTACCTCATCAAACCAGCACGCGATCAAATCAGCCGCGCAATGAGAGAGCAATGACCAGTCGCATTCCATGGTTTATCTGGCGATGCTGGGAGTGGCAGGGGCAGAGAGGCTCGAACTCCCGACCTACGGTTTTGGAGACCGTCGCTCTACCAACTGAGCTATACCCCTA